>Ga0066710_100001328_pt1 | contig 18228 bp, 16 predicted proteins | sample GraSoiAngelo_159_FD_79666 | JGI IMG/M metagenome (GOLD analysis project Ga0066710, IMG submission 79666) | Grasslands soil microbial communities from the Angelo Coastal Reserve, California, USA - 14_1009_16_40cm | ecosystem: Environmental > Terrestrial > Soil > Grasslands | place: USA... | reverse complement strand
CGACTCGGGGACGAAGTCGACGAGGCGACGGCGACTGAGATGCTCGAGTGCGTCCAACACCTCCGGAACGGCGCGATTCCCCATCGCGGCGAGTGCACCCGCCCAGAATGTGTCGCCCACCACCGCGGCGTTGCCGAGGACGGTGTGTTCGGCGGGTGGAAGGATGTCCAGCCGGGCGGCGATCAGCGCCTGCGTCGACCGGGGCACGGTGATGGTCTCGCCATCGACGATTCGCCAGACCCCGTCGTCCTGGATGAGCGCGCCGCGGTCGAGGAGTAGCCGCACGAACTCGCCGGCGTAGAGGGCGTTGCCGCCGGCACCGCGGAGGATCGTCTCTTCGACCTCCGGGGAGAGCGTCGCGCCTTCGAGAAGGGAGGCGACGAGGCTGACGGTGTAGCCGTCCGAAAGAGGGGTGAAATGAACGACCCGGCGCCCGATCGCCTCCACGGAGGCTTCGCGCTGCTCGAACAGCTCCGGCCTCGTCGTGGCGACGACGAGCAAGGGCACGACTCCGGGGCTGTTCGCGACCTGTGCGAGGAACGTGAGGAGTGCGTCGTCTGCCCACTGGATGTCCTCGAAAACGACGACGGCGGGTCGATCGCGGGCGAGCAGCTCGATGAACCGCCGATAGGCGGCGAACGACTCCTCGCGGTCAGCGGCTGACGACGAGCCGAGCCCCAGGATCGGCAGCAGGCGCTGCGTCAGCCAGCTTCGATCCGGGTCGTCGGACAGCATGGCGTCGAGCTTCGCGCGCACCGTCGCGGCATCGTCCACTTCGAGAATCCCTGCGTGGGACTTGAGGATCTCTGCGAAAGCCCAGACGCCGACCCCTTCTCCGTACGGCACGGAGCGCCCGATACGCCAGACCGGCGAGGTGTCCCTGGCGAGAACGTGCTCACGTAGGGCGTCGACGAGACGCGTCTTGCCCAGACCCGGCTCGCCACTGACGGTCACAAGGGCGGCGCGCCCCGTCGTGACGACCTCGTCGTAGGCGACCGTCAGCGCGTGCAACTCCGCCTTTCGATCGACGAGCGGCACAGAGAGCTCGAGACGTACTCTGGCCTCCACGGGAACGAGCGGCGCGCGGACATGGAAGACCTTGAGAGGCTCGGCCTTCCCTTTCACCGTCGTGGGTTCCAGCTCCGTGTGCTCGAAGACTCGCTGCGTCAGGTTGAAGGTCTGCTCGTCGACCGCCACGCCGTCGACTGGAGCGAGGGCCTGCAGGCGGGCGGCCAAGTTGGCTGCTGAACCGACGATGAATCCTTCACCGGAGCTGTAGTCGCCGCCGATCCGAACAAGCGTCTCGCCGGTCGTCACTCCGCAGCGGACATGGAGCCTGTCCGTGCCGAGCCCGGGTAGCGCTGCGGCCGCGTCGCAGATCGCAATGGCGGCCCGAACGGCTCGTGCGGGATCGTCCTCATGTACGAGCGGGACGCCGAAGACTGCGAATACCGCGTCCCCGATGAACTTCTCCACAACTCCGCCGAAGCCCTCGACGATCGACCGCGCACGGTGATTGAAGAGGCGAATGACCTCCGAGACCTCCTCGGGGTCGAGCCTATCGCCGCCCTCGGTCGAGTCGACGAGGTCGCAGAAGAGCACGCTGACGACCTTCCGCGCCTCGGATGCGCCGTCGCCATCGAGCGCCCCTCCGCAGCGCATGCAGAAGGTCGCCTCTCGCGGGTTCTCCTGTCCGCAGCGGGCACACCCTTTCGTGGCTGTCGCCTGTGCCACCAGCGCAGATTACTGCGCGTCTCCGCGAAGCCTCAGTGGGGGGCGGATAACCGTACGTGCGGCGGCGGGACTGCCGTAGAGACAGCCGCACCCTGCAGCGGGAGCATGGTCGGGTGGACGTCTCTCTGCTCGGCAGCCGCGGCAACCGCTCGGCGATCAGGTCGGCAGTCGGTCGGCGCGGTGCACTCGAGGTGCTCGCCGTCGTCGGTCTTTACCTCATCAGCGAGCTTTCGCGCGGGCTTGCCGGTGGCGGCGAGATCGCCGCCCAGCAACACGCGGCGGCTGTGGTCCGGGCCGAGCGGCACCTCCACGTCTTCGTCGAGGCAACCGTACAGCGGGCGGCGCGGGACATTGCTGGCCTGGAGACGCTCCTCGGCTACGCCTATCTCTCCCTCCACCTCGTGGTCACCGCTGCGGTCCTGATCTGGGTGTACCGGCGGCATCCGCACGCCTATGCCCGCCTGCGCAACACGCTGGTGATCGCCAACGCGCTCGCTGTGGTCGGCTATGCACTCTTCCCGACCGCGCCGCCCCGTCTTGCGGGCGTGGGGATTGCGGACACCGTCAGTGCTGCGACCTCGGTCAATCTCACGTCGCGCTTCGTGTCCAGCTTCTACAACCCGTACGCGGCGGTTCCCAGCATGCACATCGGTTTCGCGTTGCTCGTCGGCATCACCGCGTGGCGCCTCGCACGAAACAGGGTCGTGCGCGCAGCCGCTCTCGCCTATCCGGTCTTCGTCCTCTTCGTCATCGTCGCCACCGGGAACCACTTCTTCCTCGACGCCGTCGCCGGTGCCGCCGTCGTCGTCACGGCCGGGGTGCTGAGCGGCCTTCTCTCGCGTCGCCGGCGAAGCGAGACGGCGGAGATCCGCCCGCTGCCGGTTTCGGCCGTCTCTGAGATCCAGCAGCGTCACGCCGCCTGACCGAGCTCGCCCGGTCGGGGCGTCGCGGAGGCGTATCGTCACATCGATGGCCGAGTCGCTCAACCCCACCCTGAAGGCGGTCAGCGACGCCGTGCTCGCCGTGGCTGCCGAGCTCTCTGTCGAGGACGTCCTGCAGCGGCTCGTGGACACCGCCCGCGAGCTCGCCGGCGCCCGCTACGCCGCGCTCGGTCTGTCCGACGTCGAGGGAGGCTTCCGGCGCTTCCTGACGTCCGGCATGAGCGAGGAGCTGATCACCTCGCTCGGCGAGCTGCCTCGTCAGCACGGCGTGCTCGGGGCGATCCTCGAGTCGACCGAGTCGTACCGCACACATGACATGCACGACCACCCGCGCTTCCGCGGCTGGTGGCCTGAGGGCCATCCCGACATGCGCACGTTCCTCGGCGTGCCGATCACGTCTCCGGCGGGCGTGATCGGCGGCTTCTACCTGACGGAGAAGATCGACGCGCCGGACTTCACCGATGAGGACGTCGCGCTGATCGAGCTGCTCGCCGCCCACGCGGCAATCGCGATCACCAATGCGAGGCTGTACGAGCAGAGTCGCGAGCTCTCGATCGTCGCGGAGCGGAACCGGCTTGCGCTCGACCTGCACGACTCCGTCAGCCAGAAGCTCTTCGGGTTGCTCCTCAGCGCGCAGGCGGCAGAGATGCTCCTCGAGCGCGACCCGGCCGAGGCGCACGTGCAGGTGTCCAAGCTTCCCGGTCTCGCGCGCGAGGCACTGGACGAGATGCGCGCGCTGATCTTCGAGCTGCGCCCCCCGGATCTCGAGCGCGACGGCCTCTGCGGCGCGTTGCGCAAGCACGTCGAGGTCGTCAGTCGTATTCGGCAGCACGACATCGAGCTCGAGATCGACGACGAGCTTCCGCCGCACCTCGGCCGCGACCAGGACGTGCTGCGGATCGCACAGGAGGCGCTTCAGAACGTGGTCAAGCACGCCTGCGCCGAGCACGTTCGGGTCGCGTTGCACGCCGAGGACGGCCAGCTCGTGCTGGAGGTCGAGGACGACGGCGGTGGTTTCGAGCCCGAGACACCGGGCATCCGGTCGCGGCGGCTCGGTCTGACCTCGATGGAGGAGCGGGCGCGCCGGATCGGCGCCACGCTGCAGATCCGGTCGACGCCCGGAGCCGGCACGTGCGTCCGCCTCGAGGTCGGTGATGCCTGAGACGATCCGGATCCTCGTCGTCGACGACCACGCCGTCGTTCGTGAGGGCCTCCGGGTATTCCTCGACCTGCAGGACGGATTCGAGGTCGTCGGCGAGGCGGGTGATGGGGACGAGGCCGTGAGTGCTGCCGAGCGCCTGCGACCGGACGTCGTGCTGATGGATCTGGTCATGCCCAGGCGAGATGGCGTTTCGGCGATGCGGGCGCTCCGCGACCGCGTCCCCGGTGCGCGGGTGATCGTGCTGACGAGCTTTCTCGACGAGGACAAGCTGCTGCCCGCGCTCCGCGCGGGGGCGGCCGGCTACCTCCTCAAGAACGCCCAGCCGGAGGAGCTCGAGCGGGCCGTGCGAGCGGCATCTGCGGGCGAGGCGGTGCTCGATCCCGTCGTTGCCGCGCGGCTCGTCGATGCGCTCGCAGCCAGCGGCAACGAGGACCCGATCGACCGGCTCACCCCCAGGGAGCGCGAGGTGCTCCAGCTGATCGGGCGGGGCTTTCCGAACAAGCGGATCGCGCGCGAGCTCGAGCTGGCGGAGAAGACGGTCAAGACGCATGTGGGGCACGTGCTTGCCAAGCTGGGTGTGACCGACCGCACGCAGGCGGCGGTGATCGCCGTCCGCGCGGGCCTGGTCGATCCCAGGTCGTAGCCGGGTCTGTCCCGAAGACACGACCTCAGGCGCCGCCGGGCGAGCGTCCGGTTGCGGCCGAAGGCCGGCATGACGGCCGAGAGGCCATGCGCGGGTTGCCAAGACGCAGCGGAGAAGAAGGGGGAACGCGGGGGAAACATGTTTTCCCCCGCGATGGGTCCTAGGACCAATTGCCGCTGGTGGTCGGGACCGGCGGAGTCCTACCGTGAGGGCATGCCAACCGCCATCGTCACAGGAGCCTCCCGCGGCCTCGGTCTCGCCCTCACGCGCGCGCTGTTACAGCGTGGCTGGCGGGTCGTCGTCGATGCCCGCGACGGCAATGCGCTCGATCGCGCCGTCGGTGCGCTGACCGGTGTGCTTTCCCTTCCGGGCGACGTCTCGGAGCCCGGGCATCGCGCCGCGCTCGTCGAGGCGGCAGGCGAAAACATCGATCTGCTCGTCAACAACGCGAGCCTGCTCGGGCCGAGCCCGCAGCCGGCGCTCGCCGACTACCGGCTTTCGGACCTCGCGCGGGTCTACGACGTCAACGTGTTCGCGCCACTCTGCCTGACGCAGCTGGCGCTGCCGCATCTCGCGCCCGGCGCCACCGTCCTCAACATCACGTCGGATGCGGCGGTCGAGCCCTACGAGGGCTGGGGAGGCTACGGCTCCTCGAAGGCTGCGCTCGAGCAGCTGACCGCGATCTTCGGGGCCGAGCACCCAGCGCTTCGCGTCTACGCAGTCGACCCGGGAGACATGCGCACGCAGATGCACCAGGAGGCGTTCCCGGGCGAGGACATCTCGGATCGCCCGCCGCCCGAGGAGAGCGTTCCCGGCCTGCTGGCGCTGATCGAGGGCTCGCTGCCGAGCGGGCGCTACCGCGCTCGTGACGTCGCGGAGGTGCCGGCGTGAGCGCACTCCCCCTCGACGAGCGCCTCGAGGCGCACGAGCCGCCCGAGATCCGCGGCCGCGATCGCGCCGACGTGGCGATGCTCGTCGCGTCGAGGCATGACGGCTCCCTCGTTCATGCGCGGTTCGGCGACCTGCCGGAGTTTCTGGCCCCCGGTGACCTGGTCGTGGTCAACACGTCGGCGACGCTGCCGGCCGCGGTCGACGCCCGGCTGGGCGACCGCGAGGTCGAGCTGCGGTTCTCCACTCCTGTGCCCGGGCTCGGTGGCACGCACTGGGTCGTCGAGCTCAGGACCGCGCAGGGGCAGCCGTTCCGGCGTCCCACGATTCCCTCGAACCTGGCGCTGGCGGACGGCGCGTGGGTCGAGCTGATCGCACCGTACGCGGGCAGCGATCGCCTGTCGGTCGCGAGGCTCGATCTCGGCACGCCGCTGTTCGACTATCTGGGCGCTCACGGCCGTCCGATCCGCTACAGCTACGTGGCCCGCGAGTGGCCGATCGAGGCCTACCAGACAGTCTTCGCGCACGAGCCGGGGAGTGCGGAGATGCCGAGCGCCGGCCGGCCGTTCACGGCCGAGCTGGTGACGGAGCTCGTGTCTCGCGGCATCCTCGTCGCGCCGATCACGCTCGACACCGGCGTGTCGTCGCCGGAGCTGGGCGAGCGCCCCTACCCGGAGCGCTACTGCGTCCCGGCCGCGACCGCTGACGTCGTCAACTCGGTCCGCACGGCGGGCGGCCGTGTGATCGCCGTGGGCACCACCGTTGTGCGGGCACTCGAGTCCGTTGCCGACGAGGCCGGTGTCGTTCGCGCTGGCGAAGGCTGGACGAATCTCGTGGTGACGCCCGAGCGCGGCGTACGTGTCGTGGACGGGCTCCTGAGCGGATGGCACGAGCCCGAGGCTTCTCACCTGCAGATGCTCGAGGCGATCGCCGGATCGGATCTGCTCGCGCGGTCGTACCGAGCGGCGCGCGAACGCAGCTATCTCTGGCACGAGTTCGGCGACATCCATCTGATCCTGCCGTAACCGGCGCACACAGCGCCAAAAGCGTGCCGATCGCTCCACACCTGGCCACAGCGGCCTATCGGAGGGTCTGTCCCGGGTTGTGCCCGGTTGTGACGGCCCTGCACCGAATCTGTGCCGAGTCTCGTCAGCGCGCGTGACGCACTTCGCCGCCCGCGAAGACGCCGATCGGCCGCGCGTTGCCGACGAGCTCGTTGCCGGAGAGCTCGGCGAGAGACTTGTAGTGGCTCTCGATGCCGTACCCCATCTGCGCGAGGTCGCCCGACGGATGGTCTGCTCGAGTGCCCGAGACGTGGTTGCGCTCGATCATGCACTCGGACTGGTCCCCGCAGAAGATGCCGACACCGAGCACGCCCGCGACCTTGTTGTGCTCGATCATGCCCATCGACATCTCGTTCATGTTGATCGCCCGCATCTGCGTGGCGGTGACCTGGTTGTGGCTGATCATCGCCAGCGCTGAGTCGACGACGATGCCCTCGCGCCCACCGGTGACGGTGCAGCCGTCGATGACGCTCATGCCCATGTCCGCCGAGAAGGAGATGTCGATCCCCTGCGTGAACCCGGTAGGTGAGTCGACGACGCAGTCGCGGATGGTGACACGGCTTCTGCGGACGTGGATGCCGTCCATCTGCGCACCGACGACCTTCACCCTGTCGAGGAGCACGTGATGCGTTCCGCGATCGCCGCCGTCGACCACGATCCCGTTCTCGCCGCCTACCACGGAGACGTTGCGCACGATCACATGGCTCGCCCTGATGACGATGCCGCCGCGCACGACGGCCCCGCGCGTGCCGACCAGCGTCTGGCTGTGGGTGATCACCAGCGGGCCCTGGTGGACGCCTGCCGCGAGCCGGACCGTGGGCGGGACCTTCGCCCAGTAGATCGCGCCGCACGCGCCGAGCGCGACGACCACGAACCCGAGCGCCGCGACACCGGCACGTCCGAGCTCGCCGCCGTCCTCCGCGTACGAGAGCGACAGCCAGGGGAAGCCGGCGTGCGCGAGGACCTGGGACACGACCCAGGCGCCCGCGAAGAGACCGATCGCGGCCGCGAGCGAGACGTGGATCTCGAGCGCCCGGACGAACGCCATCAGGATCCCGAGCTCGATCAGCCCCAGTGGCACTGCGTACCAGCCCGGTTGGTAATCCAGGACGTCGTACAGTGAGACGTCGAGCAGGACGCCGACTCCTATCATCAGCGCGACCAGAAGAATCGGCCACCACGCAGGCAAGGCGATTGCGATGGCGCAGGCGAAGAGCACCGGCAGAAACGCGGCCGTGAGACGCGACTCGAGGCGCCCTCTCAGCGTGTAGGACACGCGATGACCCTTCGCAGGAAGCCGCGCGCCGCGTACTTCATCCCCACGAGCGTGTCGGCCGCCGGGTAGGCCCATTGGGCGGGTTTGCCGGCGACGGCGAGTGTCCGCTCCGCGGACGTGAGGCCCGGCACGGTGCTGTCGTCGTCCAGGACGAGGCGACGGCGGCACGTCTCCAGGCCGTGATCGCGCACGAGCGCCGTCAGCAGTGGGTCGTGCCCGACGGCGTCGAGGAACCCCGTCGCACAGATGACCTGCTCTTCGCCGTCGACCGAGCCCGCGATCCGGAAACGGCCCGCGTGCGCGGCCTTCTCGAGAGGTTCGTCCCACATCCGCCCCGGTGGGTAGGAGGGGCCGAGCAGGCGCTCGAGCAGCTCGGCCCGCTCGCGCCAGTCCGTCGCGTGATAGCGGGCGAGCCCGCGCCGCGAGAAGAGATCGCGCGGGACATTGAGCGGGCGGCGGTCCGGCTCGTGCCGGCGCACCGAGGTCACACGGGCTCCCGCGGCGAGCGCGTTCAGCCATTCCGTTGCCGCGGCCATTCCAGCCCCGACGATCGCGACCGTGTCCGCGTACTCGTGCGGGTCGTACGCGTGGACGACGCGAGAATCACCCGCGAGCTCGGCCGGCACGGCGAGTCCGGGATGGCCCGTCGCGAGCAGCACGTGCTGGAAGACGCCGTGACCGTCGAGGGCAAAGCCGCCGTCGACCGGTCGGGCGCGGGCGACGCGGCGCAGCAGGAGACGGGTGTCCCACCCGCTGTGCTCGCGGAGCTCGTCGACGTGCGCGAGGAACTCCTCGATCGTCGGGTGGTAGCGGTTGCAGATGCTGAGCGCGAGCGGCACGAGCCCCTGCTGCTTCGCGGCCCGCACCGCCAGACCGGGGAACGAGCGCGGCAGACAGTGCCCGTCGCTCTCGGAGCGCATCTCGCGCTGCCGGATCGCGTTCGCTCGCCGCCGCCAGGCGCCGGCTGGGTCGGGCTCGGTCGCGAAGATGGTGATGTCGCCCGGCACGACCTTCCCGTGCAGCAGGGTCAGATACGCGACGAAGCCCGCCAGCCCGCCGCCCACGATCGCGACCTGTCTCCGCGCGGGCGTCGCGGCGATCGCCGGCTCGCGCGCCTGCAGCATTACTTCACCGAGCCGGCGAGGAGACCCTGGACGAAGTAGCGCTGGAAGGCGAAGAACACGGCGAGGGGGATCGCGAGCGAGATGAACGCTGCCGGGGCGATGATGTCGATGTTCGCGCTGAACGAGCGCAGCTGCGTGAAGATGGCGACGGTGATCGGCCGCGTGTTGCCGCCGAACACGAGCGCGACGAGTAGGTCGTTCCAGGTCCACAGGAACTGGAAGATCGCGAGCGAGGCGATCGCCGGGAGGCCGAGCGGCAGGATGAGTCGCAGGAAGATCCGCGCCTCCGACGCGCCGTCGATCCTGGCGGACTCCAGGATGTCCTTGGGGATCCCGACGAAGAAGTTCCGCAGCAGGAAGACCGCGAATGGGAGCCCGAAGGCGGTGTGGAAGAGGATGAGCCCGAAGACGTTCCCGTAGAGGTGCAGCGTGTTGTAGAGCTTGAAGATGGGGATCAATGCCATCTGCAGCGGGACGACGAGCAGTCCGATGACCACGACGAAGAGCCAGTCGCGGCCGGGGAAGTCGAGCCAGGCGAACGCGTAGCCGGCGAGCGCGGCGATGATGATCGGCAGGACCGTTCCGCCGACGGCGATCTCCAGCGTCGTCACCAGCGACGACGTGATCTGGTGGTTCTGGAAGATCTCGTGGTAGTTCTGCCAGGTGGCGAGGCTCGGGTGGGCGAAGATCTTCCACCAGCCGAGCTCCGTGAAGCTCTGCGGTGCCAGGATCGACACGACCAACAGACCGAGCGTCGGCACGAGCCACAGCAATCCGATCGCGACGAGGAAGATGTGCACGGGCGTTTTCCCGACCACTCGCAGGATCTTGGCGGCCACGGACTCCTCGAGCACGACGGGCCGGCCGGCGTCAGCGGTGATCGTCGACACGGGCTCCTAGACCTCCCTCCGGAAGCGCCTCACGTTCAGCGCCAGCACGGGGACGACGAGGACGAAGAGGAAGACCGCGATCGCCGAGCCGAGCCCGAAGTCGAACTGCGTGAATGCCGTCCGCCACATCGCGAGAGCGATCACGTTCGCGTCGGCCTGGCTCGACTCCGGCGCGACCGAGAGCACGATGTCGAAGACCTTCAGCACGTTGATGATCATCGTGATGAAGACCACGCTCAGGACCGGCGCGAGCAGCGGCACGGTTACCCGCCGGAAGACTTGCCACTCGCCGGCTCCGTCGGTGCGCGCCGCCTCGAGCACGTCGCGTGGAATCGCGGCGAGGCCGGCCGCGATCACCACCATCGCGAAGCCGGCCCAGACCCAGATGTACGCGATGATGATCGCGGGCGTGATCAGCTGCGAGCCGAGCCACGAGACGCCGCCGAAGGGCTTTGCGAACGTCGATGCGCCGATGGCCGCTCGGTACTGACCCGAGGGGACGTCCTTGAAGGCGAACGTGCCGTTCGAGGCCGTGGTCGCGCTCTGGACCGTCTTCCCGCTGCTGTCGCGAAGCTCCACCTTCACGCCGGGTAGCCCGAGCTCCTGCGACTCGACCTTGCCCGGGGTGCCGCCCCCCGGCTTGAAGTCGCGCCAGACGACTCCCGTGATCCCGTGCGGATCCGCCTTCGGAGCGACGGCCTGGACGGCGCTCTTGGGGACGTCGGTCGGTGGGATGGCGGTGACGCCGAGGAGTGCGACGCCGCCCGCTCCGAGAGGCTTCCGCAGCACGAATCCCTCCGTCGTCGAGCCGGACACGTTCGTCGTCGACGGGACGGCGTCCGAGAGCGCCCCGGGCGGGTGGAACATGTCGTGGAAGACCTGCACGAACGCGTTGACCGTCCCGAGCTGTGGCTCCTGGCGATCCATGATCCGCCAGATCACGCCGGCGGCGAAGAGCGAGATCGCCATCGGCATGAACACCACCGTCTTGAACGCGACCGCCCAGGACACCTTCTCGGTGAGCACGGCGAAGATCAGCCCCAGCGCCGTGATCAGGGCCGGCACGATGGCGACCCAGATGGCGTTGTTCTTGATTGCCGTCGTGATCGCGCTCGTCGAGAAGAGCGTCTTGTAGTTGTCGATGCCTGCGAAGTCGTCGAAGCCCGATTGTCCGAAGAAGCTGCGGACGATCGTGTAGATCGCCGGATAGAGGATCCAGACCCCCAGCAGGACGAACGCCGGCGCGAGAAAGGCACCTGCGACCGCGTAGCGGCGCAGCCGTCCGGGCTCGGCCACCTGCGGAGCCCCCGGAACCGGGGGCTCCGCCGCGATACTCGTCCCGCCCACGTCCCTACTTGAACGCCTTCGCCGCCGCACTCTCCAGCTTGGCCGCGATGCCGTTGACGTTCTTCGGGTTCTTCAGGAAGTCCTGGAAGAGCTTGAACTCACCCTGACCGGTGGTCGCGCCGAACGCCGGCGGCTCCAGGTCGGAGAGGTCGAAGCGGGAGACCTTCGCCGTGGCGAGGCCCTGCGCCGACGCTTTCGTCAGCGGGTCGCTGTAGGCGGTCAGCGGAACCTTCTTGTTCGGCGAGGTGAAGCCGCCGCGCTTGGCCCAGATCCCCGCCGCCTCCGGCGTCGCCAGATAGCCGATCAGCGCGCGCGCCGCTGCGCTGTCCTTGAGCATGATGATGTTGTCTCCGCCGACGACCACCGTGGCGGGCGAGCCGTTGATCGACGGGAACGGGAACATGTTGTAGTCCGTCAGCGCCTTGGCCTTCACGGTTGCCACGCCCGGTACGAAGTCGCCCTCCATCACCATCGCTGCTTTGGGGGGCTTGCTGAAGACGTTGTTGACCGAGTCGGGAAAGCCCGTCTGCAGTGCGCCGGCCGTGCCCCCCGCGATGTTGCTCGTGTCACCGAGGACCTGAGCCATGGTGGACAGGGCCTTCTTCACCGACGGATCGGTCCACTTGATCTTGTGGTCCGTCAGCTGGTCGTACTTCGCTCCCCCGGCAGTACGGAGATAGATGTTCTCGAACAGGTCGGTTAGGGTCCAGCCCTCCGAGCCGCCGATGGAGAACGCAGGCGTGCCCGACGCACGGAGCGTCTTCGCGTCCTTCAGGAGCTCGGGCCACGTCTTCGGAGGCGTTATGCCCGCGTTCTTGAACGCCGAGACGTTGTACCAGACCGTCGACTTGTTCGAGGCCTTGAAGAACAGGGAGTAGAGCGTGCCGTTCACCGTGCCGAGTGTGACGCCGCCCGGCCCGTAGTTCTTGGCGATCGTCGCCTTCGCGAAGGTGATCGGCTTGAGCGACCCCTTCTTCGCCAACTCGCGGACGAACGCCGGCTGGGCGACCTCGGCGAGATCAGGAGGATGCCCGCCCTGGATCGCGGTGGCCAGCACCGTCGGCGTGTTGTTCCCGGCGGAGGTGTAGGTCACCTTGACGTCCGGGAACTTCTTGTTGAACGCGGCGATCACGGCCAGGAACGACTTCTGCTCCACCGACGTCCAGACGCCAGTGATGGAGAGCTTTCCCGAGACACCCGTCGATTTGTGACCGCCACTTGCCGTCGCCGCGACAGCGAGTACCGCGACGACGACGAGCAGGCCCATGCCGAACCAACGAGCCTTCCTCATCACTGAGCTCCTTTCGTCGTTTCACGTTCGTAGATCCCGAGGCCCGTCTCGGGGTCGAAGAAATGCAACGCCCGCGTGTCGACCGCGACCTCCGCCTGGTCCCCTTCGCGCACGCGGGAGCGAGCGCCGAAGCGGCCGACCATCGTGGTCTGAGCCGCGCCGCCCTCGAGCCCTTGTACGGCGACGGCGTCCATGTCCTGCGCGAGCTCCCGAACGTCCTCCGTCAGCGCGCGGCGGGCGTCGATCGTGAAGTGGACCATGATCTCCGAGCCGAGCGCCTCGCGGAGCGTGACGGACCCGCGTAGCCGTCGGTCGGCCGGCGTGTCGGCTGCCAGTGACGCGTCTTCGAGATCCTCCGGCCGGATCCCGAGGATGATCGGCTTGCCTTCGAAGTCGCGCAGCGCAGGATGGGCGGAGAGCGTCTCCTCGTCGATCGAGATCGAATGCGATCCGACCCTGGCGAGAAGCCCTGCGCTGCCCCGCTCGATCGCGGACTCGAGCATGTTCATGGCGGGGCTGCCGATGAAGCCGCCGACGAAGAGGTTGACCGGGCGGTCGTACAACTCCTGCGGCTCGGCGACCTGCTGCAGCTCGCCCTTGCGCATCACGGCGACCCTGTCACCCATCGTCATGGCCTCGATCTGATCGTGCGTGACGTAGATCGTGGTGACGCCGAGGTCGTGCTGGAGACGCGCGATCTCGGCGCGCATTTGCACACGCAGCTTGGCGTCCAGGTTGGAGAGCGGCTCGTCCATGAGGAACGCCTGCGGCTGCCGGACGATCGCCCTGCCCATCGCCACCCGCTGCCGCTGCCCGCCCGAGAGCGCCCGTGGCTTGCGCTTCAGGAACGGTTCGAGATCAAGGATGCGGGCCGCGTCGTTCACCCGCTTCTCGATCTCGGCCTTGGGCACCTTCTTCACCTTGAGGCCGAAGGCGATGTTCTCGTAGACGGAGAGGTGCGGATAGAGGGCGTAGCTCTGGAACACCATGGCGATGTCCCGGTCGCGCGAGGGGACGTTGTTGACGACCCGGTCGCCGATGCGCACGACTCCTTCGCTGATCTCCTCGAGACCGGCAACCATCCGCAGCGCGGTTGTCTTGCCACAGCCCGAAGGGCCGACGAGCACCATGAACTCGCCGTCGGTGATCTCCAGTCTCAGGTCGGAGACTGCGCGCGTTCCGTCCGTGTAGATCTTTCCGATGCCTTCGAAAGAGACTGCGGCCATTCTCCCTCCTGCACCGAACCCACACCCACCGACGGGCGTGCTCTAACACTCCGTCATCCCCGTGTCAATTGTGTACCCCGTTCGACGCCGTTCCATTCCTCCGCTAGGCAACGCCTTTCACCGGATCGTCACCTCGCGGTAAGGGTTGTTTGAAGACTCGCCGGTCGCCGGAACGTGCTCGCTAGTGTCGGCGTTTGGAAGGACGAACGACGACAACGACAAGTACGACAAGGAGCACATCCGATGGTGTACGCACTTCTGAACTCGCTCGCCAACCGCATCGTCGGGCGGCCCTGCCGACGCTGCGGTGAGCAGATCGCCGCGACCGACCCGTTCGGGGTCAGCGAGGGCGTCTGCAGCGGCTGTCGCGACTGAGGCGGCGCAGCGGCTGCCCCGTCTGAGGGGACTGGAGGCGACTGACCGAACCGGCGCGAACTGCACCAACTTCGCGCCAATCACTCCACAGCTGGCGAAAGCGGCCGTGTCCAGGGGACTGTCCCCTGGACACGGCCGCTCGAGTCAAGGCGTCGCGGGCCACGGGGCCTGCCAGGTCGAGATCGGGCCCGACCGGGCCAGCAGGTGAAACCCCTGCCGTCGCAGCATCGCCTCGGCGGCGGCGGGGCAGCGGTCGCCGACGTAGTTCGCGCGCTTGTAGATCCCGCGGTGGATCGCGACGAAGCGAATGTACGTGGGGACGTCGCCCACGCCGCAGCTGAGGCCGTGGTGCCGCTTCGCCCAGCCGTCCGCGGTCTGCGGCGCCGTCGTCGAGTACCCCTCCGGCCGCTTGCGCGGCGACTGGATCGCGTACGCGAGGTAGACGCTGCCGAGGTCGATGTCCGGGCGGAAGATGGGCAGCTCGAGAAGCGTTCCCGGTCCCTTGATCGCGTCGTAGGTGCTGTCGTTCGTGTAGGCCGCCGTTGCGTCGAAGATGCGGACGTGGAGGTCGGCGGCCAGCCCCACGGCCAGCACCGCGACGAGCCCGACGTGCCGGAGTCGCGTCGCCGCGTAGGCGACGAGCGCGGCGATGGCGAGGCACGCGATCGGCATCAGGCGCTCGGGTACCCGCGGATAGCGCAGTGGCCGGAAATGGTGCCATGCGGTCTCGTAGCCGGGTAGATGCGTGCCGAGCGCGAGCAGCATCGGGAGGACCGCTGCGACGCCGAGAAGCGTCGCGAGCTTGCTTCGCCCCGCCCTCCACGTGACAACGATCCCCGCGAGCGCGATCAGCGGTGTCACCCAGCCGATGAACACGAACTGTTCGACGCCGCTCCCGTTCGAGCGGGTGAAGAAGTCGGCGACCGTCGCGGAGTAGTGCCGAACCGACCCGATCGAGCGTCCGCCGGAGAGGATCGACGTCGCGATCACGAGGTGCTGTACGAGCTCGCCCGCGGTGATCGCGAGGAGGACGCCGCCAAGTGCGTACACGCGCCCCCTCCACCGCGGCAGCCGCACCCAGGCGTCGGCCGCGAAGAGCGGGATCGCCCCGAGCGCGAGATGGACCTGACCGGAGAGCGGGATCGCGGTGAGGGCGAGTGCGGCCAGCGCGAAGCGCCGCCGTTCGAGTGCGAGCAGCATCGCCGGCAGAAGGAAGGAGATCTGCCCGAGGAGATGGCCGGTGCTCTGCTGGATCCGGTACGGGGCAAGCGCGAAGAGCACCCCGCCCAGCACGGCAGGCCCGCGCCGCAGGCCGAGCGACCGCAGCCACCAGCACGTGAAGCCGCCGGCCGCGAGGAACGTCAGGAGGAGCACGAGGTTGTATGCCCACGGCAGCCCGAATGCGCGCTCCAGCGGCCAGAACGGCACTCCGAGCAGCCAGCCCTGGGGGTTCGGCCGCACGTCCGACTCGGTCTGGAAGGAGTACGGGTCGACGAACGGGTTGCGCCCGTGCTCGAGCTGATGCCCCGGCAGCCAGTAGTTCCACACGAGCTGCAGGTAGTCGCCCGACTGCTGCTCGCCGTAGTCGGGCGCGGGTCCGGCAAGGAAGTTGCCGTTCACATGCCGCACGGCCGGCCACGTGGCGACCACGAAGCATGCGAAGGAGACTGCTAGGGCGACGAGGACGAAGCGGCCGCGATCGCTGCGTCGATATCCGGCATCTCGCTGCCCAGCATCCATGCGGCCCGCACCGTACCGTCCGCGAGGAGGAAGGCGCTTCTGGCCGCCACGCGCATCTCGTTCACCTCCACTTCGACGTCGAACCCGCGGGTCGCTTCGCCCTCCCAGTCGGAGAGCATCGGCACCATGTCGTGCACGCCGAGAGCCTCCGCCCACGAACGGTGCGACCACGGGGAGTCCATCGAGATCGCGACGGGACGGATGCCCGCGGCCCCGAGGTCGTCTCTCCTGTCACGCAGGAGCATGAGCTCGTTCGTTCAGGTGGGCGACCAGTCCCAGAGGTAGAAACAGAGGAGGACGAGCCCGTCGCCGAGCGCCTCCGAGAGCGGTGCCGAGCGTTCGCGGGGCGCCGTCCAGACTCGTGCTTCCGGTACGCGATCCCCGACGGCCAGCATCGGGTCGAGGGTACTACGGTGCCCAGCCCTCGACCCGAGGAAACGGCTGCGACCGGAACTGCGACGACACATTGGACACCGCGGTGATCTTGCGCCCGTCGGCGCGGACGAACACCCACTGGTCCGCCTCCGGAAGGCCGATCAGGAGCCAGCGGCCGTCCGGCGACCAGGTCAGACCACGGAGCTCGCCCGCCGTGCTGAAGATCACCCGCGCTCCCAGCGTGACCTGGCTCACCTCGCCCGGCCTGCGGATGAGCGCGATGTGGTGCGTGCCCGGCCGGAAAGCGGCGTCGACTACGCGCTCTGCTCGCACCGCGAGTGGTCTGGCGCTTCGTGGGCCGAAGAGGACGAGCTTGTCGGCCGTGACGAGCATGAGCCTCTTCCCGTCGCTCGACCACTCGAGCAGCCGCGGCTGCCGGTAGGGAGCGGAGCGTGGTGGGCGCGACCAGAAGTCGGCGCCATGGACCGTGTCGTAGGCATAGACGCGCCCGTGCGTGTTCGCGTACGCGAGGACGAAGCCCTTGCCCGGGCGCCACGCGGGCGCGATCCGCGCCCCCGCGGGCAGCCCGCCCGCATCGAGATCGCCGCGGCCGTCGCCTCCGACGACGTGCAGTCGGCTCGTCGTCAGGTAGGCGATTCTCGTGTCCGTCTTGGTCCCGGCCCAGCGGGGAAACAGCACCGCGGGCCGCGCCAGCGACCAGCGCTCTTCACCGGTCGGGGTCAGCGCATAGAGCGCATTGCGGCGTGTCGCCACGACGTAGCGTCCGTGCGGCGACCACGACGCCGAGGCATAGCTGCCGAGTCGCCGCTTCGAGCCGTCGTCCTGCACGACCCAGACCCCTCCGCCCGATGCGACGAGAAGCCTGCCGCTCGTGGGCAGCGAGAACAGCGCCGGTTGCGCCTTCTCGACGCCGACGGTCGAGCGGATGGCGTGGAAGACCGCGCGGCCGGGGGACGAGGCCGCGGCTGCGACGATCGCACCGGCGACGGCCAGCGCCACGACCGGAACGAGGCGGCGCGGGCGTGACGGCGGTGCCGGCACCCGCTCCGCGAATGCGGCAGAGACGAGTTGCCACGCCCGCTCGCGCGCGTCGTGCTCGTCCGGGATCTCCACATGCTCCAGCTCCCTCTTCACCGCATGTCCTCCGCCAGCGCATCGAGGCCGCGCCGCAGCCTCGAGTTGACGGTGCCGCGCGGCAGGTCGAGCAGCCGGGCGATCTCGCCAGGCGTGTACTCGAGGAGGTAGCGCAGGACGATCACGGCACGGTGCTCGGGCGAGAGAGTTTGCAGCGCCGCCACGATCGAGCGGTCGAGCGGCGATTCCTCTTCCGGCGCGGCGTGGAGCTCGTCGAGCTCCGCTTCCCGCCGCAGGGTTCGCGCCCGAGCGTGGTCGATTGCCCGGTTGACCACGATGCGGTGCAGCCACGGCCCGAAAGGACGCCGCCGGTCGAACCGGTCGAGCGAGCGCACGGCTGCCAGGAATGCCTCCTGAGCGATGTCCTCCGCCGCCTGCGCGTCGTGGACGACAAGGTACGCCGCGCGGAAGGCACGCGGCCAGAAGGCGCGGAAGAGCGCCTCGAGGTCCGAGGCCGATCCGGCCCGGGCACCCCGAACCCAGGCGCGCTCATCCCGTCCTGCCGGCGCCACCGGAGGACCATACGGCCGCGATGGACGCGGAGGTCCATGCTCCGAATACGGGTACCGTCACTCTTCAGGTCCCGGGAACCGAATCGGCTCGACCGGTGTAGGAGGGCCAGCGATACGAGGAGGAGAGATGAAGCGTTTCCGCGTGACCGCAGCTGTCGTCGCCGTCGCGGCCGGTGCCCTCGTCGTCGGTGCCGCGACCGCGGCGGGGCCGTCGCCCGGCACGGTCAACGGCTTCGGAGGAGTGACGTCCGCCAACGGGCTCGTGCGGTTCGTCGCCGTGACCAGCACGCGCGACACGGTGCTCGAGAAGATCGATACTCGGTCGGGCCGAGTCCTGCGGTTCGGTTCGATCCGCGGGTCGTACGGCATCCCGCTCGCGGCGTTCGACGGCACCACGACGGGGTTGACCCACGACGGTAAGGCGATCGTGCTCTCGACCTTCCCCGGCCAGGGCATCTTCACGCGGTTCGCCGTCTTCGACACGG
>Ga0066710_100001327_pt1 | contig 18230 bp, 11 predicted proteins | sample GraSoiAngelo_159_FD_79666 | JGI IMG/M metagenome (GOLD analysis project Ga0066710, IMG submission 79666) | Grasslands soil microbial communities from the Angelo Coastal Reserve, California, USA - 14_1009_16_40cm | ecosystem: Environmental > Terrestrial > Soil > Grasslands | place: USA... | reverse complement strand
TCAGTTCCACGGTGTCTTGTTTGAATACCATGAGGATCAGGCGCTCCGGGCAAGGCAATTCTTTGAGACCGCTGCCAACAGTCCGAGAAAGGGCAAAAGCATCCTCAATGATCTCGGCGGCACGTTCGGCGGCCCCGTTAAGAAGGACAAGCTGTTCTTCTTCGGAAGCTATAACGGGACCTTTGAACGCGATAACCGCCAAGCTCCTGGAGGTCTCCAGACCGTGCCGACGGCGGCCCTTCGAGCCGGTGACTTCACTGGCACCGGGACAATTATCTATAACCCCTCCACCGGAAACCCGGACGGAACAGGACGGACGCCTTTTCCTAACCAAGCCGCCATTCCAATTGACCCTATCGCCGCGAAAATATTGGCTCTGATTCCGCCCCCGACTGGGGCTGGCAACACGGCTAACTATTTCAAGTCGGCTACCCAGAGTCTGAACCGCAACAACTTTGACGGCAAGGTCGACTGGAACCGAACCTCGAGGCATAGCATCTTTGCCAAGTATAGCGCCATGAAGTCGGTGTTTCATGGTGAGCCCAGTCTTGGCCAAGCGATTGGAGACTGCGCCTGTGATGGCGGACTCGGTAACTTCCATTCGCTTGTACAACTGGTCACCGTGGGTCACACGCTGACCCTATCGCCGACCCTTGTCGTCGATGGGAACGTCGGCTTTACGCGGATGAGTGAGTACGGTCAGACTCCGGACTTTGGCACGAACATTGGGTCCGACGTGCTGGGGATTCCCGGTACCAACAACGGCTCGGACCTGCGCAGCAGCGGCATGCCGTACTTCTCCATTACGGGTTATGCGGACATCGGTAACCCCGAGGGATGGAATCCAGCCTTTCGCAACGACTGGAGCTTCACCAGCAACCACAACGTCCGCTGGTCCCATGGCAAACACCAGATCAGCGCCGGAACGGACATCGTCCATCACCATCTCAACCACTGGCAGCCTGAATTGGGCGCTGGACCTCGCGGGGAGTTTGATTTCGGGGGTGGCGGTACAGCCTTGAACGGAGGCCCCGCTCCGAACCGGTTCAACGCCTTCGCGCAGTTCTTACTTGGTCTTCCTGCCGAGTTCGGCGTGGTGAACAACCAAGCAGTGAATGTCGGCGTGGGAAGGAGTGATCAGTTCGTCAAAGCCACAGCACGGGAATGGCAATTTGGGTGGTTTATTGGAGACCGCTATCGAGTTACTCCCAAATTGACTGTCACGCTCGGCCTCCGGTACGAATACTATCCGCTAATGACGCGGAATGGCGCCTTCAGGTTTGACCGTTATGACTTCACGACAAACGAGGTGCTGCTCGGCGGCATTGGTGGCAATCCCGATAACCTCGGGGTCACTACGAGCAAGAAGCTCTTCGCCCCACGAATCGGATTAGCCTACCAGATTAACAACGACACCGTGGTGCGGACCGGCTTTGGAATAACGGTCGATCCGTTGCCGCTGGCCAGACCGCTTCGCGGCTTCTACCCACTTACCGTGGGTTCGAACTTCCAGGGAATAAACAGCTTTAGTCCGTTCGGGTCCCTTTCAAGCGGTATACCCGTCATTTGCTGCAGCAACATTGACATCAGCAGCGGGAGCATCACTCTTCCCGGCGCGGCCCTGGAACGCAGCACCGGCACCGGCTTGCTGAAGCGTGGCTACATCGAATCTTGGAATCTGGTGGTTGAGCGCAAGCTCCCTGCTAACTTTCTTGTTTCCGTCGGATACGTCGGCACACAGACGGTTCATCAGTTCGCCGACCGCAACGTCAACGCTTCCCTTCCGGGTACCGGCCAAGCCGGTCAGCCGCTCAACATCTTGTTCGGACGCATCGCCGAAACCGACCTCTGGCAGGGCTACCTGAGCGCTAACTATCACGCCCTACAGGCCTCCATTAACCGCCAGTTCTCGCACGGTTTGATGGTTAAGGGAGCCTACACGTATTCCAGGGCCATTGACTTCACGGATGACGATGGGTGGGCTTCCCTTGCATGGAACGACCCAGCTGTCTTTCGGCGTAACCGCGCCCCGGCCGGCTTCAATACTCCGCACATCTTCCAGTTGGCATACATTTACGAACTGCCAGTCGGCAAGGGCAAAGCATGGGCAAGCGGTGGCGGTGCGGCTACGAAGATACTCAGTGACTGGCAAGTAAGCGGAATCTTTAGCGCGATCCACGGCCAGCCTTTTTCCTTGACGGCGTCCGGTGCTTCGCTGAACGCCATCGGTCAGCGCCAGACTCCGAATCAAGTCGGCCCTGTCAAAAAGCTTGGCGGAATCGGCACAGGCAACCCGTTTTATGACCCCACCGTGTTTGCTGCGGTGTCCGCCCCTGCCGTTTATGGCAATGTGGGCCGCAACACGCTATATGGACCGGGTTCGGTGAACATGGACTTCAGCCTGTTCCGCACTTTCAAATTCACCGAGCGGTTCGACCTACAGTTCCGCGCGGATGCTGCCAATTTCTTCAACTCGCCGCACTTTAATAATCCAACTGGTTCCCGCAGCAGCGGGAACTTCCTAGTAATCACCGGCGCCAAGAACGACGAGCGGCAGTTCCGCTTCGGCTTACGGTTGGCCTTCTGATTGCACTCCAATCGGGCGAATTGAGGTGTGCCTCTCACTTTTTTTGGGCGCAGGCTCAACGACCTGCGCCCTTCTTGGTTTCCGCGCTTCAGGGAGCGTACTTCCCTCCACTGCAACGTACTCGCCCCTCACAATTCAAAAGATCAGACGGAGCTGGAAACGACTGGGCGTGGAATTCCGTGGTGACGAGCGAGGGAGGCAGCGCCTGCCTATAATTCGGTTGGGTTTGGCTAGTGGTGAGACCAATGAAAGCTGCGAACTTACTTCTTTTTTCTCTGGTGTCAATTTTGGCGCAGTCGAGCTGCCTGGCCCAGTCGGATGACTTCGCGGTTAAATCGCGGCGTGCTAAGGAGCTGATGGCGGAGGGCAGGTTTGTGCAGGCCGTACCTCTCTACCGCGAACTAAACCAGGCGGTGCCCAACAACCCTGGCCTGCTGCTGAATCTCGGCATGGCGCTGCATATGGCCGGGGACGAGCGCAAATCGATACCGCAGCTGGAAGCTGCGGTGAAGCTTGATCCGAACCTTGCACCTGCTTGGCTTTTTCTTGGCGCAGCTCGTCTGCAACTGGGCAAGGTGCCCGCAGCCGTCGAGGCACTCAAGATGGTCTTAGGCCTGCAGCCGGATCACCGCGGCGCGCTTGAGATGCTCGGCGGCGCTTTGCTAGCGCTCGACCGCGCCGCAGAGGCAACCAATCAGTACCAGAAGCTTGCTGAGTTGGCTCCCGAAAGCTCAGCGGCCTGGTATGGCCTGGGGCGCAGCTACGAATCGCTCGCCGTTCGCGCTTTCGACAAATTGCAAAAGATCGCACCGGAATCTGCGTACTGGCTGGCCCTGGTGGCAGACGCTCGACTTCGCGATCGGCAGTTTTCAAGCGCTTTTTTTCTGTACCGTCATGCATTGGAGAAAGCACCGGAGATGCGAGGACTGCACGCGGCGGTGGCGGAAATCTATCGTAAAACCGAACATCCAGACTGGGCAAGAACTGAGGAGGAGAAGGAACTCGGCCTTCCACAACCGGATTGCCGTACCCAGTCCTTCGAGTGTCAGTTCAGGGAAGGACAATTCAATACGCTGGTCAACGCCACGAAAGGAGTGAATACTCCCGAGTCGCTGTATTGGGGTGCGCGAGCACTCAATGAGTTGGCGCTCCAGGCCTTCACTCGTCTCGGTCAATTGTCGCCATCTTTGGAGCAGCACGAACTAAAAGCCAATATCGACAGCGGTCAAAAAAAGTACGACGAAGCCGCCGCAGAATGGAGTGAAGCTCTTAATCTTTCGCCCGCAGACAAGCAAGTTCAGAAGCAACTGGCCATCAGCCTGAAATTCAGTCAAGACTATACCGGGGCCTTAGAAATACTCCAAAGCCTCCTCCGAGGGCAGCCGGCCTCGGCGGAATTGAACTATCTCGTCGGTGAAACGCTCGTCGACCTGCAACGAGTGGAAGAGGCGATTCCCTTGCTCAACCGCGCTCTGGCCCATGATCCCAAATTGCTGGCGGCGCATAAGGCCTTGGCGCGCGCCCTTCTGGCCGCAGGAAGAGCGGCCGAGGCTATACCGCATCTCCAGGCAGCGCTAGCCACGGATGAAGACGGTAGCTTGCACTACCAACTAGCGAGCGCATACCAAGCGAGCGGCCAGCCTGGCCTCTCCAAACAAGCACTCTTGAGGTACCAGAAGATCCAGCGGTCTGCCGCGGCCGCACGCGAGGCTGCCATACGAGAGGCGGAGATCACACCTCCCTAAACAAAAATCAATCCCCTAGCTATTTCGAAGGCTCGTGGACTTCGAGAACCTGGTCGGTCCGAACGGTGCGCAACACCTGGACTACGCCACTTGGCCAGCGAATCTCAATGCGATCGATCTTGTCGAGCTTGCCAGTTCCGAAGTGGACGCCTCCCGAACTGGAGGAAGCATAGCCCACCGCCGTGGTCATGTGGTTGAACTGATTGCCTAACTGGATTCTTGCGCCGATCCCGTCGCGATTGCTTCTGCTACCTATCAGCTTCAGGATGAGCCAGTGGTTGACGTCGGGGCTGACGTTCTGCCAAAGCTCTGCGGGTTCTCCGAGTGCGCTAACCGCAACGTCCATTTTCCCGTCATTATCTAGGTCAGCGAAGACGCTGCCCCGGTGAGCGCGAGAGAGAGTAAACCCAGCTTCCGCCGAAACGTCCTCAAACGTGCCGTTCCCAAGATTTGCGAAGAGGCTGTTGGGTTGCTTGTAGTGCGTGGATTGGAACAGATCGATCAAATCATTGACATCGGAATTAGCGGTAAACAGATCTTTCCATCCATCGTTATTGAAATCAAAGAAGCCGTTGCTCCAGCCACTACGCTTCGTCGTGAGAACGCCCAGTCGGCTTTGGTGAGTCGAATCTTGGAACAGACTCTTTCCTGAATTCCTAAACAATGGAAACGTTTCACCGGCCAAGGCAGTGACAGTGAGATCAGGCAAACCGTCGTTGTCGTAATCACGAAAATCCGTCCCCATACTGGCCACTGGCTGTCCATTGTTCGTCAGAGCCACGCCGGCCTGTAGCCCCACCTCTTCGAATGTCCCGTCACCACGGTTGTGGAACAGGAAGTTCGGCAAGTTGTCGTTGGTAACAAAAACGTCCATCAAGCCGTCGTCATCAAAGTCTGCGAATGCCACGCTCATGCCTCGCCCGATGTGCGCGGCAATGCCGGCCTTGCCGGTGACGTCCTCGAAAGTCCCGTCGCGCCTGTTCCGGTACAGCGTGTTGGACAATCCCTCGAAATACTTGGGATGGCAGTACACGCGCAAGTTGCGATCGCGATCGCCGCAAAAGCGATCAAAGTCAGCTGTCCAGTGAGCATAATTGACTACGAATAAATCCAGCCATCCATCGTTGTCGTAGTCAAACCAGCCGGCAGCAACGGACCATTTGTCGCTTTTGATGCCGGCCTCCTTTGTTACATCCTCAAACTTGCCGTTACCTAGATTGCGATAAAGAGTATTCCGATACACACCTGCGACGAACAAGTCCGTGTAGCCATCATTGTTGTAGTCCGCTGCGGCGGCGCCCATGCAATAGCCCGCACCGGCAACTCCGGCCTCCAGCGTGACGTCGGTGAACTTCATCCCGCCCTCGTTCCTGTAAAGCCGGTTGAAAAACTTGGGCGAATCCTTTTCCAGGGAAGGAATCGCCGCGCCGTTCGTGAAGAAGATGTCTGTCAGCCCGTCCCTGTCGTAATCGAATGCCGCTACACCGCCGGGCATGGTTTCGATCATGTGTTTGCGCGGTGTCGGATTGTTCTGAAGCACAAAATTCAACCCGGCTTGGCCCGCAACCTCACGAAAACGAATGGGACTTACGCCGGATGGCGGCGCAGGCGAGAGGCTCTTTTTGCGGGACTGCAAGAGCAGAAAAGCGCACGCTCCAGCTAGAAAATCTCTTCGGGTACCCACCAGCAGCGGACGGCGCATGTCTGAACTGGACGATGAGGAAGTGTCCAGAATTTTCCAACCTTTGAAGGCTTCGGCCCGATCTGGCCGTTTTCTTCCGCCCATGGGCGGATGGCGATACTCCTGTCTCTCGGCCCGGCTAGGCGCGGCCCAGGACCAGCCGATCCACGCGGCGGCTTACGTCCCGGAGATAGGCTTCGTCCCCGCCCTTCAGCTCGGTGATGACGCTGCTGGAATAGCCAATCTCGGCGAAGGCCTGCCGCACCGCTTCCCAGTCCACGTCACCATCCCCGAGGTTCACCCACTCGTATCCACTTTCCTTGCGTTTGAAGTCTTTCAAGTGAACCTTGACGATGCTCTTCCCCAGCGTGCGAATCCAGTCCTGCGGATAGCCGTAAAGCAGCACATTCCCAACGTCGAACCAAGCCTGGATCCACGGACTCTCAAATTCCTTGATGTACGCCGCCATCTCCAGGGGGCTCAGCAGGAACTTGTTCCAAACCTCTTCGATGGCAATTACGATCTTCAACTCTTCAGCGAGAGGAATCAGCTTGTGGATCTCCCGTTGAGAACGCGTCCAGGCGTCGCGATAAGAAGTCTGCGGATTAACTACGGCGGGAACGAGCAGCACCGCGTCCGAACCCCATAGCTTGGCGTTGCGCAGCGACGTGCGCATGCCCCCCAGGCTCTTTTCCACCACCGCCGGATCGCTCGACGACAGCGGATATTTCCAGTGGTCCATGTTCATCACCGAATCGATGCGCACGTTCGCACTGTCCGCGGCCTTTTTAATCTCTTCGGCCCCGTGTTCGTCGGGTGTCGTCGGCGCTTGGATCACCTCGAACCCCACATCGCGTGCCATTTTCATGCGGTCCGCGTAGCTCAGCTTGGCAGGCAGCATATCAAGGAGAACGCCCTTCTTGATCGGCAATGCTGCAGGCGGAGTCGCGAGCGCGCTGCGCGATGCGCGTGAGGCTGCAAAGACTTCCGCAAAGCCGCACGCGCTGAGTCCCGCCGAACAAGCCGTCGTCGCAGCGGATTTCAAGAATTCACGGCGCGATGGAGTATACATATGCACCTCAGAGGCTTTCGAATTCCGTCATTCCACGCGGATTCTTTTCCGGCAGACCCGCCGCCGGAATCGGTTCCTCCGGAAAACAGAGATCCACAATCGCAACCTCACCGCAACTTGTTCAGGTCAATTTTCGGGTCCCACGACTCCGTGGACTTCAGCATCTCGTCCCAGGTGACGTCCCGCCCGGTGTACGCCGCAGTGCGGGCCATCATGCATGAAAGGGCGGATTCGGCGCCCTTGTCGGCTTGATTGTGGAAATTGCCGCTGGTGATGCTCTCAACGAACGCTTTCTTCTTCTCCCGATCTGCAAACTCCAGGTTCGAGGTGAACTTTCCGGTAGTGGAAAACTCCACTTTTCCCGCATCTTTCGCCGGAGTGCCCTCAGCCTGCCACGGTTCGTCTCCCCAAATCCCCAGCGGCCCGGTGTAGGGAGATTGCGAAGTCCCTTTCGTTCCGAAGAACCGCTCGGTCACTTCCCACCAGCCTTTGGCAAACTGCGTCGAGCTGAACGCGACGTCGACGCCTTCCGGATAGTGGAACAGCACGTTATAGTTTCCGAAGACGTCGCCGTCCGCGGGACGCCCCGCGCGCCCGCCGCTCGCCGAGGCTTTCTGCGGATGCGCCTTCAAGACCCAGTTGCAAATGTCGACGACGTGGATGTTCTGTTCCACGACGATGTCCCCAGAAAGAACTCGGTCATACACCCAATTGCGCAGGCGGCGCTCCACCGGCGTTGCCTCCGGCCACGCTGGCCGATCGATGTAGCCTGAGAAGTAGTAGGCCTCGCCACAAATAATCTTTCCCAGCGCGCCGCCATGGATTCGCCGCACCAATTCCACAAACGGCGGGCAATCGCGAATTTGGAAGCCCACGTCGAGACTCTGCTTCCTTTCGGCGCGCTTCCCGATTTTGATCACCTTCAACGCACCGGGCACATCCACGGCCACTGGCTTTTCGAGATAGACGTGTTTACCGGCGGCGACGGCTGCCTCTAAATGCAGTGGGTGATAATAGGGCGGCGTGGCGATGACGATGGCGTCCACTTCCTTCGAAGCGGTAATCTGCTGGAAAGCGTTCGGTCCCACGAAAAGTTGTGCCACGTCCAACGCCGCGTAGCCTTTCGCTTGTTGGATTTTGTCGAAGGTCTCTCGCCCCTTGTCCAGTTGGTCTTGAAACAGATCGGCCAGCGCCACCACGCGCGCGCCGCCGGTATCGATCAGATTGGTTGCATCTTCGGTCCCGCGCCCCCCGCACCCGAGCAATCCAACGCGCACCGCGGAATTTGCGGCTGTTCCGCGCACCAGTTCCGGTTTAATAAGCATCATCCCGGCCGTCATTGCCGCAGCGCCGAGGAATTTCCGGCGGTCCACTTTATCTGAACAGTTCGGTCCGTGCTTTCTCTCTTCTGACATAGATCCTCCCTCCTCCTCCTGATGCGCAGTTCCCGGTCGATGCGATATCTATCCGATCAGCTTCTCGAGATAGGACTTCGCCGCTCGCACGTCTTCCATCTGCTGCGGGCCGGAAATCTCCCGCTCGATCGTAACGGCCCCGCGATATTTCAGTTCTTTCAGCCGCCCGATGATCCGCGGAAAATCCACCTTCCCTTTTCCAATGGAAACCTCCTGCCCTAGCTCCCGCGGGTTCGTGGGCCAGAGTCCGTCCTTGGCGTGAATCCCCTGAACGTAGGGGCCGAGCAATTCGATGGCATCAACCGGATTCGCCTTGCCATACAAAATCAGGTTGGCAAGGTCGAAATTAATGCCCTGGTTGTCCAAACCCACGTCCTGAATGGCGCGGACGAGCGTGATGGGCGTCTCCTGCCCAGTTTCGTAACGGAAATTCTGCTCGTTGCGTTTGCAGTACCCCGCCACCTCGCGCATCGCCGCAATGGTCTCCTGGTACACCGGATCATTCGGATTCTCAGGGATGAATCCGCAGTGCGTCTGCACGGCAGCGATACCGCACTGCTTGGCAAAGTCCGACGCCTTTTTGCTGTGCGCGATGCGCGCCTCTCGCGTCTCGCGCGGCACCAATCCAATGGTCAGCGGCCCCTCATAGAAATCCCACACTTCCTTCCCCGGTCCGCCAACAACGAGGGAAGTCGCCTCAATCTGGTATTTGTCGAGCGCTTGACGCAGGCGCCCCGCAAGCTCCGGCTCGATCTCGTCGACAAACACCTGGCAGGTCGGCAAACCGAGTTCGTGAACCTTGGCAATTGCATCGTTGGGGTCCCTGCCGATGCCTAGAATCAGGCCAAGCCGCAGCGGCTTCTTCCCCTCGTTGGCTGAGACGGTCGGAGCCGACTGCATTGCACCAAGATTCGACACCAGCCCGTGGGCAGTACTACCATCTCGCAGTGCAGCGCCAATTGGGCTCAGCCCGGCGGCCAAAGCACCAGTGGAAGTTTGAAGAAACGCCCGACGATTCCGTTTGATCATGGGTGCGCCTCAAAGAAACGAGTTCGGCACTGGCCTAGGAAACTATGGCTCTCTACTTCTCCTGAATAAAAATATCCTTCCATCTCATCTTCACGCCACCGCCCGTATGAATCTGCAATCCAATCACACCATCGATGAATTTCGGCGCCTCGTCCGTGAAGTCCACGATCTTCACGCCATTGAGCTGCGTCACAATGTGATTGCCCTGCACGGACACTTCCAGGTCGTTCCACTCGCCCGATTTCAGTGCCTGCTCGCCTTCCGCGGTGGGCATCTTCACCCAGCCACGTCCTCCGCTCTCATAGAGTCCGCCAGTATGCTTGCCTGCGCTGGGGTCCACCTCCACTTGCATCCCTTCGATGTCCGGCCCATGTTCGGGATCAATGCCGGTAATGCGCGCGTGGAGAAACACGCCGCTGTTGCCCGCGGCCTCGCCTTTGAACTTCAGGCGCAGACGAAAGTCGCGATAGGTCTTTTCGGTCGTCAGGTAGCCGTACTTGTTGGCCGCGCTTTCGCACAGGATCGTGCCCTGCTCCACAACCCACTTCTCCTGCCCATTGTTCTTCCAACCTGACAAGTCTTTCCCGTTGAATAGCGCAGCCCAACCGTCTTCTGGCCGTGCTTGAGCTATTGAAACGAGCGTGAGGAGCAGCACAACTGCCAGAAGAGCTCCGATTCCTTTCACGTTGATATCTCCCCCTTAGTTTCCCGTGCCGGGATTTGATGTGTTCGGTCGGAAAAAATTTATCACAATACGAGCGCCGGAAAAACTGGTTTCGGTGGAATCACTGTCCCTCGCAGACAGGGCCCTCGAGTAGAGCACTTGCGCGGCCTCCCGTTTACCAATAATGTCAGCGTTGATCGGTCCACAACACTTGTCCTTGTGGGCCCTGAAATTGCAACATCTATTTCCCCATTGAATCTGGCAAACCTCTATAGTATCGAAACCCTTCGACAGGCTTTCCGTCTTTCATTCTCACGGAGTTTCGCGCCGACTCTTTCATCTGCTTTAGCTCGGCTTCGGAGAGCACTGGTTTATACTTCTTCCAGCCGGGTCCAAATTGGCTGACGTATTTTGCACCCGCATTTACCCGCTTCTCTACAAACTCGCTGATGTCGACCCAGGTGTTCTCGTCTTCCTGGGCGCTGTCATAAAACAGGTATTCGGGAATCAGGTATTCCGTGAGGCCCTCTTGCACAATCTGACCTTCGAAAAGGAGTCGCCACATGGCCGCCCGAGCTGCGTCCGCTGCCAGGTAAGCGGCTGTCCGGTGGTCCGATTTGTGCCACCGTTGGTAACGCCGCCCCGGGTCAAACGCGAACAATACATTCGGACGTATGCTTCGAATCAAGCGCACCAGCCTTTCCACCACCGCCTTTCGATCTTCAAATTCGAGAAGCCCGTCGTCGTATCCCAAATTGGTGTAGTGCTCTCCGGGAATGCCGAGCTCTGCCAGCGCGGCTAATTCCTCTTGCCGGCGAATTTGGGCAAGCTGAGTTCGCGATAGAGTCGGATCTTGCGTGCCTACGTTTCCAGTTGTAAGCGTCACAATGTAAATCTGGTTTCCCCGTTTCTGAAGCAGCGCCAGGGTACCGTGCGACATGGCATCATCGTCCGCGTGGGCGCCGATCAGCATGATCGTCTTCCCCGTCCATTTCTCGACAGGGACTTCTGGCTTCTGCACGCTTTCCTGGGCAAAGGCCATCCCCGGGAGCAGTGGGAAAAGACAAGCCAATAATGTTTTTTTCATAAATCTCCCCTATCCATTCGGATCCTTTTTTCCAACTTACGGCACTTACCGAGCCCGGCTGTGCCACATAGATTCTCACTGTTTGCCGCGTTTAGAAAAGGCTCTCAAATGAATGAGCGCCTTGATTGTCTGAGTGCGTAAATTGGACGCATTACAGGCCATTTGCTGAAGCGCCTCCGCTCACCAGCGCTCGCGCTGTTAGAGTGCGTGTGCTAGTTTTTCTGCAGGAATTCCCGATGAGGCTCTTTGCTTCAGGAGCTCAATCCATGAGAATTGTTTCGTCGATCAACACAAATCAGGCGCGAGAATTATTGAGGGGAATTGCGCCGACGCAAGGCAGATTCGAATACCCGGAAATGAAATTGGAGCAGAGCGGGCAGATGTTCTGCCACGTAGACCCAGTTGTGACCGCCGGGATAGAGGTGGAACTCGTGGGGAATGTGGCGCGAGCCAAGCATTTTGTCCAGAGCTACGGCGCCGGCATCGAAACCAAAATCGTCTTCGGAGCCGCAATCAAAGTAGATCCGCAATCCGGCGAGACTGGCGGTGCGCGCGATGACCAGGGGGTCGTTGTGTTTCCAGAAGACGGGGTCGAGCGGTGAGCCGAAGACGTCACCGAGAATCCGCGACCTGGCAAGCTGGCGGGAATCGCTGACTGTGACGGTGGGAGGTTTCTCAAGCAGGGCCGCGCTGTGGGTGCCCAGGGAGCCGAAGAGCTCCGGATGGCGGAAGGCTAGATGCAGCGCGCCGTATCCGCCCATGGAAATTCCGGCGATGCCGCGAGAGACGCGCCCGGCCCGGGTGCGATAGCGTTTTTCGATCTGCGGCAAAAATTCCCGGAGAAAGAAATCCTCATAACGACGGTGGCCGTCGCGGGAATTTATGTAGAAACTGGAACCCCCATCCGGTGTGACGATCAGCAAATCACCGAGCTGATGGCGCTCCCAAAGGTCCTCCACGAGATTGAAACCGCCTGAATGGATGAGCATTTGCTCGTTGTCACCGAGGCCGTGAAGAAGGTAGAGGATCGGATAGCGGCGCGTCTTTTCCGCATCGTAGCCGGATGGCAGGAGTACGCAGTAAGCGACGGGATGACCCAGGATTTTGCTAGGTGCGGAAAGACATTCGGCCCGGCCGGTGGCGAAAACGGGGCGATGCAAGGCGAGGCAACCCAAGAGCAGCGCAGCCCCAGCAAGGAACCGGGATTTATTCATACTTCAAGGCCTCGACGGGGTTGAGACGCGCGGCGCGCGCTGCGGGATAAAGCCCGGCGACGAGGCTCACGACGATGGCGAAGGCAATCGCACTCAGGACCAGCCACCACGGCACGGAAAACACATGGGCCGGGGGCAAATTCTGGCGCTGTAGATAGAGATTCGTACCCCAGGTCACGGCTTTGCCGATGACCCAGCCGATACCCACGCCGAAGCACCCCCCCAGCAGACCCATGACTCCGGCTTCGACGAAGAAGAGCTGCTTCACGTCCCGGTCGGCGGCGCCGAGAGCCTTGAGGATTCCGATTTCGCGCCGGCGCTCAAGAATGGCCATCACCAGAGTGTTGATAATACCGATGGTGGCGACGGTGAGCGCCAAACTGCCGAAGATGGCGAGGAGAAGATCAAAGATGGTGAAAAAGAGGCGCAAATTGCGCGTGGCGTCGAGCAAGGAAAAGGTGGAGAAACCCATGTTTTTGATGGAGGCTTCAATCGCTTCCACCTGGGAGGGGCTCTTGGCGCGAATGGTTAGGTTTGCATAGCTGGGTTTGCCGTTCGATCTGCGCACGGCATCCCGCAAATCATTCACCTGTGCCGCCCGTAACGCCGACGCAACATCAAGCGGGATGAACAGGCGGCCGTTACCGTAACCGGCAAACCCGGCGGCCGGTTCGGTCTCGACAATGCCGACAATGCGGAGTTTCTTCTCCCGAGGAACGATGGAAAAACCTTCGCTCGCGCTGTCTTGGGGAGATGTAATCGCGGAGCGGTCGACATTCCCGGCGCTCGGCGGATCCGCCGGCGCACGCTGGGACGTGAGCGACTCACGCTCGACGTAGCGCACCACGAGATCCTTACCGATCAGCGTGGAAGGCTGATCGGATAGATCCTTTGCAAATTCGATCTGCAGAATAGCCTCGTCGGCAGCCGGGCTCGAAAAAAAACTGCCCTGCATGCCATCGTAGGCCCCATTCCCACGGGCTGAAGCAGGCACGCCCGCCACAACCGTGGAAAAGGAATTGCTCGCGTAACGCACTTCCGTGGGGAAGCGAATCTGCGGATAGACTTCGATGACATTCGGCAAGCGCTCCATTTCCTTGCGGGCGTCTTCGTCGAGAAACCGCAGTTTTTGCGGGGACGCAGACTTTTCTGTCGAGGGTCGGTTGAAATCACGCAGGTTGCGACGCGAGGTAACGAGCACAGTATCAAACAAACCGGAATTGGCCAGGCGCTTCGAAGCCAGCTCTTGTAGGCCGACGCCCAGCGAAAGCATGGCGACCAGCGAAGCCACGCCGACAGCGACTCCCAGCGTGGTCAGCGAGTTGCGCAAGATGGCCTCGCGCAGATTGCGGAGAGCGAGTTCGCCGAGGTCGCCGACTTTCACAATTGCACCCCGTCGCTCGCCAATTTGCCGTCGGCAACAGAGGCAATGCGATCGGCAAATCTCTCGGCCAGAGGACGTTCGTGTGTGACCAGCACGATGGTCATTCCGAGCGATTGCTGGATTTTGCGCAATAAGACCATGATGGATTCACCGGTGGCGCTATCGAGGTTGCCCGTTGGCTCGTCGGCCAGCAGCAGGGTAGGGCGATTCACTAGCGCCCGCGCCAGCGCGGCCCGTTGCTGTTCCCCTCCGGAAAGTTCACTGGGTCGATGTGTCAAACGATTTTCGAGACGCACGCGCTCCAGAGCTTCCCGCACCCGTCCCGCGCGCTCACCGCGATCCACTTCGGCGAGACGCAAGGGCAGCTCGACGTTCTCCTCGAGGGTCATGCGCGGAAGAAGGTTGAAAGACTGAAAAACCATACCGACGGTGCGGCTGCGATAGCGCGCCAGCGCGAGCGGGGTCATCTCGGAAAGATTACCACCCTGCGCGAAGATGGCGCCGGCGGTGGGGCGATCCAGACCTGCCATCAGGTTTAACAGCGTGGACTTCCCCGACCCTGAACTTCCGAGCAGCGCCAGGAATTCCCCGGCGCGGACCTCAAGCGTGACGTCATCCACCGCTCGAATCACCGCGGAACCCATCTGATAGTGGCGCGAAACGCGCTCGGCACGCACGGCGGAACCGTTGCCTGTTGGCACCATAAGCTCTCGATGTTACTACGCATGGCGTGGGATTCGGTTACCGACTGCGTTGGAGAAAATGTAGGAAACTAACGATGTCCTTCATCGAGAGTGCACTTCGAAATTGAAGCAGCGGAGCAACTGCAAAAGTGGCAGCCGGGCCGTAAGACTCGCGCCAACTCCCCGATGACTCGGTTCGGCGACGGAACCCTGGAAAGTACCGTGATGGCCAGGACGAGGTCGAAGGAACCATTTTCAGGGAGGGGTAACGACCAGAAGTTCCAAGCTCTATGCTGTCCCAGAAGGGCTGAGTCAAAGAATTCTGGCGGCGCTTTGGTCAATCAGTAGATGCTGAAGCAGGAGCGAGCCTGCACGGTTCGCTCATATCCGGACCACACCAAGAAATAGGCTGGCTAGCTGATGACCGGAGTCCGGTCTGCGCGTTTTCAGAAGTTGGGCTGTGCTGCGAACTTCCAAACAAAAACCTCGGATGTTCATTGTCCGCAAAAATGAAGAATTTACAGGTTATAGTACCTGTCCGTTACCAAGACTTCACGGGCCAAACATCAGCGCACTCCACATCGCGGATCAAACCTCGAGCGGCAAGCGTTCTTCCATGAAAAACCGAAGCACACAGCTTCGCTTTCCGGTCTGGTTTTCCAGCGAGATCTCGCTCGCACACGCCAAGTAGATCAAGCCGCCAGCTACGGAGTCGGGCGTCTGATAAGCATTCGGAGTTCTCCGATGCCGCCTGTATACTCGGATGCTCCAGTGGGCTCCGATGTTCCCAGAGTGGCACACGGGCTTACATAAAGCGCGTCATCAGCGTATTCTTTGTCCCTCATCGCCCGGACCAGCGTCAGGTTTATGTCGGTAGGCTCTAGCGGGCATCGGAGGACGTCAGTTGCTCCTAGTCTCACAGCTTCAAGGCACTCCTCCCATTTCCCAGTGCACAGTATCAGGACGAAGGGAGTCATTTTGTTGCGGGCATGGACGACCGACAACAACTCACGATAAGACCCGTCTGTAACATGTTCTTCGCAGAAGACAAGATCTATCGTGCTAGATAAGAGCACTTCGAACGCGTGCTCGATTTTGGGGACTGTGAATGTGATCACCGGCAACCCATCGAGCGCGCTCAACAGCGCATTCTTGTTTTCTATTCTGGAAGATACAACTAATATATGCCGGTTGTTCTGCATAGCTGCATTCCACGTCCGGTCAGGTCAAGAAACCGCAGGAGATGAATTCGGAATGACGCGCCGTTCCTCGGATTCATGGGGTTTGGAGTAATCGGCCCAGTGCGTACGTCCATCGGGGCATCGGAGAGCAGCGCGTCATGCCCTCCTTTTAGGGCTTTCTTTGCGCCCGGTCAATTAGGGCTACTATGTATTTATCCCAGGGAAATTGTGTACTTAGTGCCGATGTCACGTGGACTTATGCAAGGAAATGCTCGCCGCCCTGGTCTCTTCCTAAAAGTTAGTCGACGTGGACAACTCAGAATGGTTTGGAACTGTCGCCGTAAGCGTCGTGCCCTTCTTTCCCGAAGCAATCTCCAGCGTCCCGCCCAGCTCCATCAGCCGCTCCTTCATTCCCATGATTCCCACGCCAAACACGGGGTTCTCCTCCGAGGGCTCGGAACGCATGCCTTTGCCGTTGTCGACAACCCGTAATATCACGTACTCCTTCGTCTCGGTGATCTCGATCTCTGCCTTATCCGCCCCGGAATGTCGGTGAATATTGTTCAATGTTTCCTGGATAATCCGGAATAGAGCGATCTCGACGTTCTCCGGGAAGCGCCCCAGGGCAGGCGGCAGAACAAGGTTCACAGCAACACCGGAACGTTTTGCAAAACCCTCCACGAGCCAGCGCGTCGCCATGGCAAGGCCGGCCTCATCCAGCAGCGGAGGATGTAAGAGCTGTGCCAGGGTCCGAATTTCCTGAATCGCCTCGTCAATAAACTTCACGGATTCAGAAAGTGCGCTTGCATGCCGCTCCAGATCGGCTTGCTTGCCCAGGGAATCCAGCCCCATTTTCACAAAGGCCAGTTTCTGGCCGGTCGAATCATGGAGTTCCCTGGCAATCCTCCGGCGTTCTTCGTCCTGCACCCGGATGAGATACGACGAAAGCTTGCGCAGGCGCCCCTCAGATAGCTTTTTCTCCGTCACATCACTGTTGAGCTCCAATACGAGGGTGGTCCCGGCCTCTTTCTGCAAGGCCCAGCGGCTTTGTATGATCCGGGCGATGCCGTCCCGGCGAAGGTGCACCAATTCACCTTCCCAGTGCCCCGCTCGAGTCATTTCTTCATCGATCTCCTTCCGCGGTTTCGGAAACCTGGTGTGCAAAAGCGCCTGCTGCAGCTTTCCCACGGCCTCTTCCTTCTTCCATCCATACATCTCCTCAGCGCCCCGGCTCCAAAAGTGGATTGTACCTTCCAGCCCGCGAACTATGACGGCGTCGTGCGCCAGATCAAGAAGAGCCGCTTGCCTCTTCAATGCGTCATTCTGCTTTCGATTCTCGGTCACATCCTCGATAGCCAGTAAGATCAGCTGCCGGCCCATCTGAGGCTCAATACGCCGGGCGTTTAGGATTATGAGTCGCTCTCCGATATGCGGGAAACTAAGGCGGAGCTCAAAATCATCGAGTCGTGAGTTGTTCTGCATAACCTCGCCAAGAAGCGCTCTCAGTCTTGCCAGGTTCGCTTGGCCATCGCCAAGCTGATGGAGGAGCCCTACTTCCTCGTCAAACTGGAAGGTGTGGTAGAACGCGGAGTTGGCGCTGATAACGCGCAAGCTTCCGTCCAGAAGAAGGATCGCCTCCCTGGCATTCTCAAAAAGCGCGTCAGCATAATTCCTCGTCTGATCCAGCGTGCGTTTGAGCGCATCTATGTCCTGGAAGCTGAGGACGGCGCCATCAATCTTGGTGTCCCACATCTTGTAGGGACGCACACGCAACATGTACCACCTGCCGCCCTTTTCATGGACTTCGCGTTCGTGCGGGCTGGCCGTGTCGATGGTCTCTCTCACGAGCCGCTCGAGGTCGGCGATGTCGATATTGGGGCGAATCTCTCCCAGGTACTTACCGACGTCAGCGGGGATCAGATTGAGCAGTTTTTCAGCAGGAGGCGAGAACCGCCGGATGCGCAAGTCGCTCCCGACCATCACTATGGGGATATTGACGTTGGCGATGAGGTTCAGTAGGTCGTCATTCGCGGTGCTTAACTCTATGTTGCGATTCTGGAGCTCCTCATTGAGGGTGGTAAGCTCCTCGTTACTGGAGTGCAGCTCTTCCTTTGCCGTCTCGAGTTCTTCGTTGGTGCTCTGAAGTTCCTCGTTCGCCGACAAGACCTCTTCGTTGGCGGTTTTGAATTCCTCGAGGGTGGTCTCGTGGTCCTCGATGAGCGATTGGAATTGTTCCTTGAGCCGCGCCACTTCCCGGGTCAAGCGCTCGTTGTCACGAACGACGGGGCTCCCCTTGGCGCGCTCTTTACGCCCACGGGGTCCCTTCCTTGCGGGAACGGTGGACTCCTGCGCCGGATCTAGGAAGACAACCAAGAAAAAACGCTCGCTCGAACCCTGCACGCGAAGGGGCACTACCTCCAGATCGACGGTACGCCTGCTTCCGTTGGATGTGACTACCACGCCTTCCTTGCGCACCGTAGAGTTGTCT
>Ga0066710_100001326_pt1 | contig 18234 bp, 18 predicted proteins | sample GraSoiAngelo_159_FD_79666 | JGI IMG/M metagenome (GOLD analysis project Ga0066710, IMG submission 79666) | Grasslands soil microbial communities from the Angelo Coastal Reserve, California, USA - 14_1009_16_40cm | ecosystem: Environmental > Terrestrial > Soil > Grasslands | place: USA... | reverse complement strand
GCGCGCCGCGATCTTGGACGCCTGTCGCCCCTGAAGGGGGTACCGGCGTCCAAGATTTCCCTCAGCCGGAGGGCGCCGCCGGGTCCGCGGCTGGAAGGATTGCCGCATGGAACCCACGCGCACCGCGGAGCGGGCAGCGGCTCCGCGCCCGGCGGCGGCAGCCGGCGACCACCTGGCCCGCAAGGGAGTCCGCACGGTCGCCCTCACCTGGGTGGACAACGCCGGCATCACCCGGGTCAAGACGGTGCCGCTGAACCGGCTCCAGCACGCCGTCGACTGGGGCGTCGGGATGTCGCCGGTCTTCGATGTGTTCCTCGTCGACGACTCGATCACGACGAGCCGGTACATCGGCGGGCCGGCCGGCGACCTGCGGCTGTTTCCGGACCTGGGCCGGCTCACCGCGCTCGCCGGACAGCCCGGCTGGGCCTGGGCGCCGGCCGACCGGCGTACCCAGGACGGCGAGCCGCATGTCGCCTGCCAGCGCACGTTCGCGCAGAACATGGTCCGGCAGGCGGCCAAGGCGGGGCTGACGCTGAAGATGGCGTTCGAGGTGGAGTGGTTCGTCGGCGCGCAGGACGGTACCCCGGCCTGCCGCGGGCCGGCCTACGGGATGACCCGCGTCATCGAGCTGTCCGCATACATCGATGCGGTGCTGACCGCGCTGCGCGAGCAGGACGTGCCGGTACAACAGTTCCACCCGGAGTACGCCCCGGGACAGCTGGAACTGTCGGTGGGCGCCGCCGATCCGGTGGCGGCCGCCGACCGCAACATCCTTGTGCGGCAGACGATCCGGGCCGTCTCGCAGCAGCACGGGTACCACGTGTCGTTCGCGCCGACGGTGGTGGCCGGCGGTGTCGGCAACGGCGGGCACCTGCACCTGTCCGCCTGGCAGGACAGGGCCAACCTGTTCAGCGGCGGGGACGGGCCGCACGGGCTCACCGACCGCGGCGAGTCGGTGCTCGCCGGGCTGCTCGCGCGGCTGCCCGCGCTGTGCGCGATCGGCGCGCCGAGCCCGGGCAGCTACCTGCGACTGGTACCGCAGCGCTGGGCCGGGCCGTGGCACTGCTGGGGACTGGAGAACCGGGAGGCCGCGCTGCGCTTCATCACCGGCAGCGCGGGGGAGCGGGACCGGGCGGCCAACGCCGAACTCAAATGCTTCGACGCGTCGGCCAACCCCTACCTGATCGCCGGGGCGGTCACCGCGGTCGCGGCCGCCGCGCTTTCCGCGGGGTTGCGGCTGCCCCCGGAGGTACCGGGTGATCCCGCCCTGCTGCCCGAAGCCGACCAGCCGCCGCGGCTGCCGCAGAGCGTGCCCGAAGCCGTTGCGGCGCTTCGGAAAGACGATCTGCTGCCGGACGCGCTCGGTGCACCGCTGCTGGAGGCGTTCTGCGCGGTACGCCTCGCCGAGCACGAGCTGTTCGCCGATGCCGAGCCGGCCGCGGTGGCCGAGGCGACCCGGTGGAAGTACTGAACGGGCCGCTGGTCGACGCGCACTGCCACACGGTCGTCGCGGCCGACCTGGACCTGCCCGGGTTCGCCCGGTGGTGCACCGAGGCCGGGTCACCTGATCCGTCCTATGTGGACAGTCAGGTCGGGCTGGCGGTACGGCGCTGGTGCCCGCCGGTGCTGGGCCTTGCGGCGCACACGCCGTTACCGGAGTACCTCGCCCGGCGGGCCGAGCTCGGCTGGCGCGCGGCGACCGCGGCACTGCTGCGGTCGGCGGGCCTGGCAGAGCTGCTCGTCGACACCGGGCTGGACGGGTTGCCGCTGAAGGACTTCGGCGACCTGGCCGGTGCGCCGGTTCGCGAGGTGGTCCGGCTGGAACGGGTCGCCGAGACGCTCGCCGGTACCGACGCGGCCGGCTTCGCCGACGGGTACCGCACCGCGTTGCACGACCGCGTCGCGACCGCGGTCGCGGTGAAATCCGTTGCGGCGTACCGGTTCGGCCTGGCCCTTCCGCCCGACCGCCCCGCCGACGCCGACGTGCGGCGCGCGGCCGGAATCTGGCTCGGCAAAGGCGGCGGCCGGCTGACCGATCCGGTGCTGCTGCGGTTCGTGCTGTGGGCCGGGGTCGACACCGGGCTGCCGGTGCAGGTGCACACCGGCTTCGGCGACCGCGACCTGTCCCTGCGCGACGCCGATCCCGCGCTGCTGCAACCGTTCCTCGCCGCCGTCGAGCCGGCCGGGGTACCCGTCGTGCTGCTGCACTGCTACCCGTACCAGCGACAGGCCGGCTGGCTCGCACTGGTGTACCCGCACGTGTACGTCGACGTCGGGCTCACCATGACCCATCTCGGGGTACGGGCGGCCGCCGCCCTCGGCGAGTTCCTCGAACTGGCGCCGTTGCGCAAGCTCATGTTCTCCACCGACGCCTACGGTCTGCCCGAGCTGTACCCGGTGGCCGCGGCCCAGTTCCGCACCGCACTGCGCACACTGCTCGACGGCTGGCTCGCCGCCGACGCACTGTCCACAGTGGACGCCGAACGGATCGCGGCCGGCATCTGCGGCGGTACCGCCCGGCGGGTGTACCGGGTCCCGGCGCGACCGTGACCACTCAGTGGAAGGGATCTCCCCAGCACGGCACCCGGCACGCAAGACTACGAGGAGCACAAGGCAACCCAGCGCCCGTTCCTGTCGCCGCCGCACGATTCGCAGGAGGGATCGCGATGACCGACCTGTCCCGGCTGATCCTGGGCACCGCACCGGACTCGTGGGGCGTGTGGTTCGCCGAGGATCCACACCAGGTGACCTGGCGCCAGTACCTCGACGAGGTGCCCAAGGCCGGGTACTACTGGACCGAACTGGGGCCGCCGCGGTTCCTGCCGCAGGATCCGGTACAGCTGCGGGACGAACTGGCCCGGCGCGGCCTGCAGGTGTGCGGCGGCACGGTGTTCGCTGGCCTGCACCGGGGCGCCGACGCGCTGCGCGACGCGATCGCGGCCTTCAGCCGCGAGGCCCGGCTGCTCACCGAGGTCGGCGCACGGTACCTGGTGCACCTGCCCGAGCAGTACACCGACATGCATACCGGCACCGCCACCGAGGGCGTGCGGCTGGACGAGGAACAGTGGAAGAACCTGGTGACCGGCACCAACGAACTGGGCCGGGTGATCCGCGAGGAGTACGGCGTGGACCTGGTGTTCCACCCGCACGCCGACACCCACGTCGACACGCAGGACCGGGTGGAGAGGTTCCTCGCCGACACCGACCCGCGGTACGTGAACCTGTGCCTGGACACCGGACACGTCGCGTACTGCGGCGGCGACAACGTCCAGATCGTCGAGCGGTTCCCCGAGCGGATCACCTACGTGCACCTGAAGCAGGTGGATCCGGCGGTGCGCGAGCGGGTGCGCCGGGAGAACCTGTCGCTGGCGGAGGCGGTACCGCTGGGCGTGATGGTCGAACCGCCGTACGGCGAGCCGCGGATGCCGCCGTTGCTCGACGCGCTGGCCCGGCTGGACCGGGACATCTTCTGCGTCATCGAGCAGGATCTCTACCCGGTGGCGCCGGACGTTCCGCTGCCCATCGGCGCGCGAACCGCCGGGTACTTCGCCGGCTGCGGGCTCGGCCCGGTGCGCCGGTGGCCGTACCGCCGTTAGTTCCGGAAGGAGGCATCGTGACCCTCAACGTCGGAGTGATCGGCGTGGGCATGATCGGGCAGGACCACATCCGCCGGCTCACCCAGGTGCTGTCGGGAGCCCGCGTGGTCGCGGTCACCGACGTGGACCTCAACCGGGCCAAGGCGGTCGCGGGCGAGCTGGCCGGTGCCCGGATACACGAGAACGGGCAGGACCTCATCGGCGACGACGACGTGGACGCGGTCATCGTCGCCTCGTGGGGGCCGACCCACGAGGAGTACGTGCTGGCGTGCATCGCGGCGGGCAAACAGGTCTTCTGCGAGAAGCCGCTGGCGACCACCCGGGAGGCGTGCGAGCGCATCCTCGACGCGGAAACGAAAGCCGGGCGCCGGCTGGTGATGGTCGGCTTCATGCGCCGGTATGACGACGGGTACCGCGCGATGAAGGACACCATCGCCCGCGGCGACATCGGTGCGCCGCTGATGTTCCACTCGGCGCACCGCAACGCGACGGTACCCGGGCACTACGTCAGTGACATGATTATCAACGACACCTGCGTGCACGACGTCGACATCGCGCGGTTCCTGCTCGACACGGAGATCGTGGCCGCCCGGGTGGTCAAGCCGCGGCGCAACAGCAATGCCGCCGACCACCTGACCGACCCGCTGTTCCTGCTGTTCGAGACCGCCGACGGCGCGATCGTCGACGTGGAGGCGTCCATCAACATCCAGTTCGGGTACGACATCCGCGGCGAGGTCGTCGGGGAGAGTGGCACGGTCGAGCTGGCCGAGAGCGCGGCGGTGCTCGTCAAGCGCGCCGGCGGGTACGCCGGGCGGATACCCGAAGACTGGCGGGAACGGTTCGTGCGCGCCTACGACCGCGAACTGCAGGAGTGGGTCGACGCGGCGACCGCCGGCCGGTCCACCGGGCCCAGCTCCTGGGACGGTTACGCCGCAACGGTTGTGTGCGATTCGGCGCTCGCGGCGTTGCGCAGCGGCGAGCGCGTCGAGGTGTCCCTGCGCGAGCAACCGGAGCTGTACCGATGAAGATCGCTCTCGATCCCGCGATGTACCACGCCGACCTGTCGGTCGCCGACGAGGTACGCCGGGCGGCCGACCTCGGCTACGAGTACCTGGAACTGTCCCCGCGGGCGGACTTCTTCTTCTGGTACCGGTACCCGAAGGCCGACGACGACACGCTTGCCGAGGTGAAGAACGCGTTGCGGGACACCGGTCTCACTATGCGGTCGCTGGTGCGGGTGTTCAACTGGAAATCGATCGACGAGCAGGAGAGCGAGGCACAGGTACGCAACTGGCGGCGGCTGCTGGAGATCGCCGTGGAACTCGAATGCCCCGTCGTCAACTCCGAGCTGTCCGGAAACCCCAACGACGCGCGCCGTAGCGAGCACGCGTTCTACCGGTCGATGGACGAGCTGATCCCGGTCTTCGAGCGGTACGGCATCGGGCTGAACCTGGAGGCGCATCCGTACGACTTCGTGGAGACCCACGACGAGGCGCTGCTGGTGATCCGCGGGCTCAACAAGCCGTGGGTCAACTACGTGTACTGCGCGCCGCACACCTTCCACCTGTCCGACGGTGCCGGCGACGTCGGCCGGATGCTGCGGTCGGCCGGCCCGAAGCTGGCGCACCTGCACGTCGCCGACTGCCTGAACCACAAGCTGCACGTGGGCAACCGGTACATCGTCAACCCGCCCGGCGTGGACGCCCGGGTGCACCAGCACAACGAGATCGGCAACGGCGACGTTGCCTGGGACGAGTTCTTCGGTACCCTGCGGGACCTCGATTTCGACGGCATCGCCACGGTGTGCGTCTTCGGCTGGGAGGAGCACGCCGACGACATCCACCGCCGGATGCTGGAGCGGCTCAGGACCGAGCTCGGCGGCACGGAGAAGGCACGCTCCGGTTGACCGCAAGGCCGCCCGGGTCGGATCGTTGATCCGTGGCGGTGCAGCGGGACGAGGTACGGAGCGCGCAGCGCCTCGCCTACCTGGACAACCTCAAGGTGCTGCTGGTCGCCGGGGTCATCTTCGGGCACGCGTGGGCGGGGTACGCGGCGGTGGGCGGCTGGACCTACACCGCCGTGCGGGAGACCAGCCTGCATCCGCTGAGCATCGCGGTCGGGGAGGCGGTACTCGGGCCGTTCGGCTTGTTCGTGATGGGCTTCTTCTTCCTCATCGCCGGGCTGCTGACGCCGCAGTCCTTGGCGCGCAAGGGATCCGGCCGGTTCGCCGGGGACCGGCTGCGGCGCCTCGGGGTACCGCTGCTGGTGTTCACCGTCGTGCTGTGGCCGCCGCTGGTGTACCTGATGGACCGGGCCACCGGCCACCGGCCCGAGGTGTCGTTCACCGATCCCGGACACGTGTGGTTCGTCGAGGTACTGCTGCTGTTCTCGCTCGGGTACGCGGCGGTGTGGCGCACCGCGCCGCGGAGTTCTTCGGCGGCTGGCACTGGGCGGCGCTGGCCACCGCGACGACCGAGGGCCTCCTCTCCGTCATGGTCTCGGTGTGGTTGCTCGGTTTCGCGCAGCGCCGGCTGGACCGGCGCACCGGTACCGTCCGCGCGGCCGCGACGCGGGGCGCCTACGCCGCCTTCATCGTGCAGGGTCACGTGCTGATCGGGCTCGCGCTCGCGGTGCGGCCGCTGCACCTGCCGGCGGAGGCGAAGGCGCTCGCGGTCAGCGTTGTCGGGGTGGTGGCTTCTTTCGGCCTCGGCTGGTTGCTGGTGACCCGCACCGCGCTGGGCCGGCTGCTGTGACACCATCGCCGGCATGAGGGCGGTCGTCTACACCCGGACCGGCGACTCCGACGTGCTCGGCCTCGTCGAGCGTGCGGTACCGGAGCCGGGGCCGGACGAGGTACGGGTGCGGGTACGCGTGTCCGGCGTCAACCCGACCGACTGGCAGGCGCGCCGGGGTGGCGGATCCGGCCAGCCGACGGCGTTCCCGGAGATGGTACCGGGCGAGGACGGCGCCGGAACCGTTGACGCCGTTGGTCCCGGAGTACCCGCGGAGCGCGTCGGCCAACGGGTGTGGTTGTGGGAGGCGGCCTGGCAGCGGGCCGGCGGTACGGCACAGGAGTTCGTGGTGCTGCCGCAGCGGCAGGCGGTACCGCTGCCGGACGGCGCGTCGTTCGACCTCGGCGCGAGCCTCGGCATCCCGGCGCTGACCGCGCACCGCTGCCTGACGGTCGCGGTCGGTGGCCCGCAGCGGCTGGCCCCCGGCGCGCTCGCCGGCCGCACCGTGCTCGTCGCGGGCGGCGCGGGAGCGGTCGGCAACGCGGCGATCCAGCTCGCCCGCTGGGCCGGCGCCACGGTCGTGGCGACCGTCAGCGGCCCGGAGAAGGCGGCGCTGGCGCGGGCCGCGGGCGCCGCGACGGTGGTGAACTACCGCGAGGGCGATCCGGTGGCGGCCGTCCGTGCCGGCGCACCGGACGGCGTGGACATCGTGGTCGAGGTCGCCCCGGCGGCCAACGCCGCGCTCGACGCGGCGGTGGCGGCGGTCGGCGGTACGGTCGCGGCATACGAGGGCGAGGACCTCACCATCCCGCTGTGGCCGTTGATGCGCAAGAACATCGGGTACCAGTTCGTGCTCGTGTACACCGTCCCGGCCGCCGTCAAGCGGTACGCCGTCGAGGACGTCTCGGCCGCCGTGTCCGCGGGCGCGCTGCGGGTGGGTGCCGGGGCCGGGCTGCCGCTGCACCGGTACCCGCTGGCGCACGCGGCTCGGGCGCACGACGCGGTGGAGGGCGGGGCGGTCGGTAAGGTGCTCATCGACATCGACTGAAGGATCGGGGTGATGGTGTTGGGTCGGCGGGTCGCGGCACTGCTGCTGGGCGCGGCGCTGCTCGCCGGCTGTCAGGCGACCGGGCCGGTCGGCGTCTGGTCGCAGCCGTCGCCGTCCGCATCGCCGGCGGCTTCGGACCCGCCGTCGGTCGCGCCGTCGGTGTCGCCCAGCCCGGCACCGTCGACCTTTCCGGTACCGGCCGGGGTCAACGCCGGTATCGCCGTGTTCGACCGGCAGGCCGGTGCCTTCGTCGTCGCGCAGCACACCACCGCACGGTTCCGCTCGGCGTCGCTGGTGAAGCTGCTCATCGCGCTGGACTACCTGTGGAACCGCGGTCCCGGGTACGCGATCCCGGCCGCCGACCGGCCGCGCCTTTCCATCATGCTGCGCAGCAGCGACGACAACGCGGCCAGCTACTTCTGGAACCTGGACGGTCGCGACCAGATCGTCGTGCGGATGGCCGGTCGGTTGGGGCTCAAGGACACCACGCCGCCGTCGGCCGCGAACCGCACCGGCTGGGGCTCCACCGGCCTGAGCGCCGCCGACGTGGTACGGGTGTACCGGTACCTGCTCGACTCGGCGCCCGCCCCGGTACGCGACTTCGTGATGGGCAACCTGCACCAGTCGACGCCGTGCGGCACCGACCGGTACAACCAGACGTTCGGTATCCCGAGCGCGTTCACCAGGCCGTGGGCGGCGAAGCAGGGCTGGCACGGGTTCGGCGACATCCCGGCGAACCCGTGTACCGCCGGTGCGGTCGCGTCGCCGCGCCCGGTCACCGCTGACGTCGGCATCCTCGACGGCGCGGTGCTGCACACCACCGGTACCGTCGGCGCGGGCGACCGGTCGATCGTCGTGGTGCTGACGCAGCACCCGACCGGTACCCTGTTCAGCCGGGCGGTCGCCGAGCTGACCCGGCTGGTGCGGTCGCTGCCGGTACCCGGGGCGGTGCTGGCGGGCTGACGGTCAGAACGCGCTGACGGTCAGAACGCGCTGACGTTGCCCGGTGCCCGTTCGGCCCGGCTGAGCGCGCGCAGCAGCGCGGTCGCGCCGTGCCGCCGCACCGACAACCGGGTCAGCAGCTCGAACACCGGGTCGAGCACCGCGTCCGGCAGCGGCGGCGTCGTGATCCCGGCACTGACCGCCAGATCGTCGGAGTGCACCGCGATCTCCATCATGCGGGTGACGAGGAAGTCGTCCAGCCGCAGCCCCCACGGGCCGGACGGGGGCGCCACGGTCCGGTCGGCCGGCTCCTTGGGCAGCCGGTCGCGCAGTTCCCGTACCGCGGCCCGGGTGCGTGCCACGAGCGGCCCCGGACCTTCGCCCGCGGCGTCCTCACCGCCCTTGCGGATCGCCACGTTGACCTCGGCGTCGAGGTCCGCGCCGATCCAGGTGACCCGGGAGTAGTGGCCGAGCAGCGACACCGGTTCCCCGGCGGGGGCCGGCTGCTGCAGCGCCTGGCTGACGAACAGCACCTGGGAGCCGAGGTGCTCGGCCAACCCGCCCACGGTGAACCCGGTCAGCGCGCTCGGTTTCGTCCACGCGCCGGCCACCGCCGGATGGTCGAGCAGGTCCGCCGCCGACCCGGCAGCCACGAGGAAGGCGTCGCGTGTGCCCATAACGGCGTACCGTACCTTAGGCGTCACATCAGGGGGAGGTCCACGATGCCGACGGAACCGCCCGACCCTGCCGCCATCGCGATGACCCGGCTGGCCCTGCACGGCGCGGCGGAGCTGTTGCTCGCCGGGCCGCAGCACCGCACCCACGGCACCATCCGGCTGCGTATCGTGCCCGGCGGGTTCGCCACCGTCGCCGGTCCGGAGGTGCGCGTCGACGGCCGCGAGGTGGTCGCCGGCGACCGGCGGGCCGCGCTCGCCGGTACCACGTATGCGGCCGCCGGTGCCGAAGTCGGCATCGAGGCCGGTGCGCCGGTCGGCGTGTACCACGAGGGATCCGGCGCGGCACCCGGCGAGCACGTCGATGCGGATCCCGCGGTCGCCGGGTACCTCGCCGACTGCTTCGCCACCGGCGACGCGGCGCTGCGCCGGCTTGCGCCGGAACTGACGCCGGTGCTGTGGCCGGAGCACTTCGACGTCGGCGTCACCGTCGACGAGGTGAACTACGGCGTCTCGCTCGGCGACTCCGCGGTACCCGAGCCGTACGCCTACGTCGGCCCGTGGCAGCCGCGTGCCGGCGAGTTCTGGAACGTCCCGTTCGGTGCGGCCCGGTTGCTGCGCGAGCTCGGCGACACCGACGGCGTGGCCGCGTTCTTCGCCCAGGGCCGCGAGTACGCCGCCCGCGACCCGCTCGCCAGCTGAAGCGCGGCGCGCGCCGCCGGCCCGCATCGCGAAAAAACCGGCCCGCGAAAAACCGGGCCCGCGAAACAACCGGGCCCGGGAGCCGAAGCCCCCGGGCCCGTGGCCCACATCCGCCCGGCTACCCGAGCTGCACGTGCCAGACCTTGTCGTTGCTGTTGTTCGGCGTGCTGTCCTTGTCACCGCTGGAGTTGGTCATCCACATGCCGCCGTCCGGCGCCGGCTCGACCGTCCGCAGGCGGCCGAAGGTACCGGAGAAGAACTGCTGCACGTTGGTCAGGCTGCTACCGCTGATGACCTCGCGGTACAACCGGGTACCGCGCTCGCACGCGACGTAGAGCACGTCGCGGATGATGGTGATGCCGGAGCACGAGCCCTGCGCCACCGGGTAGGTGTGCTTCGGGGCGATCAGGCCGGACTGCCCGCAGCTGCCGGTACCGTTCGCGGTGCCTTCGCAGATCGGCCAGCCGTAGTTGCCGCCCTTCTGGATGAGGTTCGTCTCATCCATGACGCTGTTGCCGAACTCCTGCTCCCACAGCCGGCCCTGCGAGTCGAACGCCAGCCCCTGCGGGTTGCGGTGCCCGTAGCTCCACACGGCGTTGCCGAACGGGTTGTCCGACGGGATGCTGCCGTCCGGGTGGATGCGCAGCACCTTGCCGTTGAGGCTGTTCTTGTTCTGCGCGTTGTTGCCGTTCTGCGCGTCACCGGTGGAGGCGAACAGGAACTGGCCGTCCGGGCTGAACCGCAGCCGGCCGCCGTTGTGGAACTTGTTCTTCAGGATCCCGCTCAGCAGCACCTGCTCCGAGCTCATGGTCACGGTGTCGGTCGTCGGGTTGTACTTGAACCGGGAGATCCGGTTGTCGCTGGAGGTGGTCCGGAAGACGTACAGCCAGTGGTCGGTGCTGAACGACTTCGGGTTGATCTCCAGGCCCAGCAGGCCGCCCTCACCGTCGGTGCTCTGCGTGTTCGGGAAGGTGCCGAGGTTCTTCTTGGCGCCGGTCTTCGGGTTCAGGTGGATGATGTCGTGCGTGTCCCGGCGGTTGTACAGGATGGTGCCGTCGGGCATGGTGACCAGACCCCACGGGATGTCCGTGTCGGAGGTCAGCGTGGTGACGGCGCAGACGTTGGCGCAACCGGTACCGGTCTTCACCGACACCGAGCTGCTCATGGCGGACTTGTTGCCGGCGGGGTCGCGCGCCTGCACCGTGTAGGTGAACGTGGTGTTGGCCGCGAGCGCCGAGTCGGTGAACGTGGTCGCCGGCGGCGTCTGCATGGTACCCACGACGGAACCCACCTGCGCGCCGTTGCGGAAGATGTCGTACGCGATGACCGCCACGTTGTCGGTCGAGGCGGTCCAGGTCAGCGTGATGTTGGTACCCGACGCGGTGCCCTTGAGGTTGGTCGGCGTGGTCGGCGGCGTCGGGTCGGGGCACGCCGGCGGCGTGATGTTGACCGTCGGGCTGCTGCCCTGCGAGACGTTGCCGGCCGCGTCGCGCGCCTGCACGTACAGGCCCCACGGCACGTTCTGCACCACGTTGAAGCTCGTCGACAGCGTGGTACCGCTGACGGACTTGATGAGCTGGCCGTCGTGGAAGACGTCGTAGGCGACGACGCCGACGTTGTCCGTCGAGGCGTCCCACGCGAAGGTGACCGAGCTACAGGTCAGGTTGCTCGCCCGCGGGTTCGTCGGCGCGGTCGGCGACTGGGTGTCGCCACCGCTGACGTTAGCGGAGAGGTTGTCCACGTTCGGGCCGCCGGCCGTGCCGGTCGCGGTGGCCCGGATCTTGTTGCTGCCCGACGCGAGGTTCAGCGTGGTGGTCACGGTCTGCCAGGTGTTCCACGAGCCGGTCGAGTTGAACGCCAGGTTCGTGCGCTGGGCGGTGCCGTTGACCGAGATGGTCAGCGGCCGGTTGGCCGTGGAGCCGTTGGCGTACCGGAACGTCACGCTGACGCTACCCGCCGTCGACGTGCCGACCGTGAACTCGACGTAGCTGCCCGCCACGTTGTTGTAGTCAGCGAAGCCGGTACCGGTGAAGCCCGGGTGGTTGGTCGCCACCACGGCCTGCGACAGCGTCGCGTTCTCGGCTTCGAATACGGATGCCGCGGCCGAAGCCGAGCCCATGCCGGCGACGATGACGCCGACGGGAACGACGGCCACCGCCACCGCGGCGGCCATCCACCGCCCGACCCGCGGCCTCGCCGGTGCTGTTCGGGACATTGAGTGGTACCTCCCAGTTCGCATCAACCACCCGGGGGAAGGGTGGTCCCGGCCGGTGGCGGGAGCCGGCCTCAAGTTGATCTTGCTCTGATCAGAGCATATCGATGCGCATGCTAGCGATCGACGGCGCCGCGCGCACGGCTGCGCACCATCGCACGGAAACGCACAGGGAAGCTACGACGGAGCGACGACGATGCGGTCGACGTCCGCTGCCCGGCTGTCCAGATTGTCCAACACGATGGTATTGCCGGTACCGGCCGTGAGCACCACGCCGACCGAGGTGGACGCCACGCTGGCCGGACCGGTCGATGGGTAGCGCAGCGTGACCGGAGCACCACTGTTCACCGTCATCCGGCCGGCCCGGTCGGCGCGGTCCGGGTTCTGGAAGTACACGGTCACCGTGTACCGCCCGCCGCCGCCCCCGGCGATACCGCCGAACACGAGCATGCCGCCGTTCGGGGCGCCCAGCGCGTACACGCCTGCCGCACCGGACGCGCCGCCCATCGGTGCCACCCGGGCACCGTGGAACAGCACGTTGCCGGACGCCTCCGCCTCGTAGGAGACCGGTTGCAGCGGCGGCGGCAGGGCCGGCGGCTGGCTGGTCGGGGCCGACGGTGCCGGACTCGGTGACCGGCTGGGCGAGCTGCTCGGGCTCGCGCTCGGGCTCAAGCTCGGGCTCGGGCGCGCGGCCGTCGGCGAGCGGCCCGCGGGGCTGCTGCCGTCGGGCGCCGCCGGCGTCGGGGGCGCAGCCGGCTGACCCACCGCGGGTACCCGCGGCTTCTGCGGCGCGGTCAGCACGATGACGACCAGGGACAGCAGGACGAGTACCGCGACACCGATGCCACCGGCTACCAGAACCGTCCCGCGCAAAGCGGGTACCGGTGCCCGGCGTCGCCCCTGATACTCGGCTGACTCCGGCTCGGCCACGACAAGATCCTGTCGACCGGCCCGGCCGGCGTCAACTAGCCGGCCTATCGACCTCCAGACACTGCACATGCGGACCACCGGCCGCGGTGGCCGCGGTGGCGCGCACGGTGTTCATCCCGGAGTGCAGGTCGACCAGCAGGGTACGGGTCTCCCAGTCGCTCCACGCCGGGGTGTTGCCGAACGCCAGGCCGGGCGCGACCGGTACCCCGTCGACCGTCACGTCCATCGGCCGCACCACCGGGGTCGCGTTGGCGTACCACAGGTTCAGCACCGCAGGGCCGGCCTGCCGCGCGAACACCCGCCACTCGACGAAGCCGCCCGCCTCCTGCGGGAAGCTCGCGAACGTGGTCGGGTGGGGCCCGTCCAGGCCGGAGTCCACCGTGCCGCCCTGCACCGTCGCCTGCCCGATCGGGTACCGCGTCCACAGCCGCCCATCGGCACCCTCCACCCACTTGGCCGCGCGCAGGTTCGTGACGAGCATCCAGGTGTCCTCCAGCGATCCGGAGGTGTCGCGCAGGGACCGGTAGATGCCCCACTTCGGGCGTACCCGGTCGCCCAGCCAGGTGGTCACCCCGGTCGTCACCGTATCGATCACCGTCGTACCGCCGTCGCGCACCGCCCAGTGCACCCAGCCGTCCGGCGCGGCACCGATGCCGATCGCGAACTCGATGTCGATCCAGTGGTTCTGCAGCGGTACCAGGTCCACCGAGCCGACCAGCCTGTTGGTCGCGAAGACCCGCAGCTCCAATGTCTGCTTCCCGCCGGTGCGGCGCAGCGACTGCACCACGATCGGGTCGCTGCCGGTACCGGGCATCTTCATCTGCATGATGTGGCAGAACGTCGTGGTGGCCTTGAGCGTGTCCGGGATGAACAGCGAATAGGTGAACCGCCACGCCTCGCCGTACAGCATCGACAGCGTGCGCTGGCCGACCCGCATCCCGCGCACCTCCTGGCGCTGCCGGTCGGTGGAGATGTCGCGGTCGGCGAGGTACATGTTGAAGCGGTAGTCGTCGGCCTGTACCGCGATGTGCGGCGCCTTCGCCGGGTTGGAGTTGGCCCGGTCGTCCTCGACGTGTTCGAACGCGGCGAGCCCGTCGACCGCGGCCTGTGGCGTCCAGCGCAGTCGCCAGCCGGCCTCGGGCAGTTCCGGTCCTGTCTGATCCGGTGCGGCGGCCGCTGCCCGTGGGGTGAACGCGGCCGTGGCGGCCGCCGCGGTACCCAGCAACACGACCGTCCGGCGGTTCGGCATGGCCGGCAGCGTACGGCAACAGGCCGCCCGCGGTCGCCCGGCCGGCCCGCGTGACGGAACCCGGGGGCCGGCCGGCCCTCGTCAGGGCATCAGCGCGGCGACGGCGGCGCGGGCGGTGTCCTCGTGCTTTTGGTACGCGCCGGGGAAAGCCGACCGCTGCACCGCTTGTGCCGCATCGGTGACGCTCAGGGCCTGCCAGCCGCTGACCTTCACCAGCCGGTCGTAGAACGCACCGGTGGAGTAGCGCGGATCCATCAGCTGCGCGACGGTACCCCAGCCCTGGCTCGGCCGCTGCTGGAACAGCCCGACCGAGTCGAGGTTGACCGACACGCCTTCGTGCGGATACGTCAGCGATTCGGGCACCGCGCTGCTGGCCACGTTGTGCAGGTCGCTTTCCTGCAACGCGGTCGCCACCGCGACGACGGCCGCCTGGCGGGGCAGGTTGCGCTTGCGGGTCACCTCGACGATCGTGGCGACGTTGGCGGTCTGCGTGAGGGTGAGCCCGGCAACGGGTACCAACTTGGGGCTGGGGGAGGGCGACGGCGACGGCGCCGCCTGCGGCGCGGACCGCGCCTGGCCGCGCGACACCTCATCCTGCGCGCTGGCCCGCTGCCTGTCGAGATCGGCCGCGGGCACCGCGGGCGGTGCGGCCGCCGCGGGGCGGCGCGGGCCGAGTGCGCCGGAGACCAGCACCGCGGTACCGGCGGCGAGCGCCAGCCCGAGCAGCAGCAGGACCAGGTGACGGCGGAGGGAGCGGCGCGCGGCGTGTCGGCCGCGCGGTCGGCGGCGCCCGTTGTGCATGGTGGTACGAACTCCTTACGTGCGTCCGGGGAGGGGAACCCATGGCAGGGTGGCCCGCCCGCATCGGCCGGTGTCGTACCGGCTGTGCGGTGTCCCGCATCGGGGTATCCGCGCGTGGGGCACGCGGAAGCGGGCCGCGATCAGCGGCCTGGATCGGGCGGACTCAGCTACAGCGGGGTTGGCCCCCGGGTCGCGCGCACGATGAACATGGCCTCCTTATCGGCCGCCTACCGGGTTAGCTGACGGATTCGGGCTGGAAGCTCGCCCTACCACGCGGCTGCGCGGATTCACCCCAGAATTGCGGTGGGTCCCCGGTTCGTCGATGCGATTCGGCGGCGTCCGCGGGTGCGGACGAGGCCCCACCCTACCCGGCCGCGGGCCGTCCGGCCACCGGGGTGGGGCGGCGCGGTTGCAGGCCCGCCGCGCGGTACGCGTCATCGATCAGCGCCATCGTCGGTACCGCATCAGCCGCGCCGGTCAACACCGGCCCGCCGTCCAGCACCGCGGCCCGGAAGGCGCGTAGCTGGCAGGCGTAGGTGCTCGGCCCCGGTACCCGTTCCCGCGTGACGCCGGCCGGGGTGCGCACCGTCACGCGGTGGAAGTAGTGCGGCGCAACGAAGTTGAACACCCGGATCGTGCCGGATTCGCCGTCGATGCGCAGTGACACATCCAACAGTCGCCGGGACCACATCGAGCAGATCGCGCGGCCGGTCGCGCCGTCCGGGTACCGCAACGTGATGTCCATCGCCCGGTCCACGCCGGGCGAGCGCAGCTTCGCCGTCGCCGACTCGACGACCGGCTCGCCGGGGCCGAAGGTGCGCAGTGCATGCAGGGGATAACAGCCCGCGTCCATCAACGCGCCGCCGGCCAGCCCCAGGTTGTACCGGATGTCCGCGAACTTCGGCAGCGGAAAGCACATCCGCGCCTCGACGTGGCGCACCGGCCCGATCGTGGCGGTCAGCTCCCGTACCCGGTCGGCCAGCGGGTGGTACCGGTAGTGGAACGCCTCCATCACCACCCGGCCGCTGTCCGCCGCCGCGCGGGCGACCGAGCGCGCCTCGGCCGCGTCGGCGGTGAACGGCTTCTCGCACAGCACGTGCTTGCCGGCCGCGAGCGCGTGCACCGTCCACAAGCCGTGCAGCCCGTTGGGTAGCGGGATGTACACCGCGTCGAGGTCGGTCGCGGCGACCAGCGCGGCGTAGCTGTCGTACACGCTCGGGATGCCGTGCCGGTCGGCGAACCGTTGCGCCCGGGCCTTGTCGCGCGCAGCGATGCCGGCGACCGTGACCCCGGGTACCTCCCGGGCCGGCTTCACCAGAGCGTGCGGTGCGATGGCGGCGGCGCCGAGGACGCCGATGCGTAGCTCATCCACGAAGGGAAATGTACCGGTCGGCCGCGCGGACGCCGTGCTCGGCCAGCACCGCGTGGAACTGCTGGTGCCGGGGCAGTAGGTCACTTCTCCACGAACGAGATGCCCAGCAGGTCCGGGGTGAACGCGAGCCAGTTGTTGCGCTGTTCCAGCAGCGTCGACAGTGGCGCCTCGACGCCGCCGGGCAGCACGACGAGGTCGTCCTCGTGACGGGTACCGGTGTTGTTGACGACCAGCCAGTCCGGCAGGTTGCCGTCGAATCCCTTCGCCACGTCCTTGAGGTAGTCGGTGGCGCGACGGAACAGCTTGGGCAGGATCAGCTGCCCCTCGGGGCCGATCGACTTCTGGTCGACCAGTTGGAACAGCGGCGTCTGGTCCACCGCCCACACCCCGGTCTTGTCCTCGCGCGCGCCGCGGGCGACCTCGCGCAGGTGCCGCACGTGCGGCGCCGGGGTCGAGGTGTAGAACGTCGGGTACGCCAGGCCCGCGGACAGCGCCTGGGCGTTGAGCGTGCGGTCCAGCACCGAGTTGGTGACCTGGGTCCAGGCGCCGTCGGTCGGTCGCCGCCCGGCACCCACCTGCAGGTAGGAGACCGGCCGGCCGTTGGGGTCCGACGCCTTGGTGTAGATGACCGCGGGGATCGTGTCCGGGGTCGCGGACAGGACCGTGGTGCTGCCGGTCTCGTAGGTGACGTCGGTGAAGCCGACCTGACCGAGCAGCCAGTCGCGGGCGGTGTCGCCCGACGGTTGCAGCGAGCCGCCGTAGTGCAGCTCGGGTGCGTCGATGGCTTCCAGGCGCAGCTGGACGCTGTCGTCGCGGGTACTGCGCCGGATCTTGTAGCCGCGGTACAGGTCGTCGAAGAGGTCCGGGGTCTCGGCGATGAACCGGATGGAGTCCCCGTCCGGCTGGTACCCGACGATGACGAGGTTGCCGTGCATGGCCAACAGGTACGGGGAGGACATGCGGGGACTCTAGGCCGCCGCTGCGGTACACCGAGCGCGGCGTCGCGGAGCCGACACGGATCGTGTCCGAACGGCGGTGCGATCTGCCGGATAGTCTCACGGTGTGACCGACCGCGAGCGCACGCCGCCGACCCTCGGCGACATCATCCGGCAGCAGCGGGAGCTGGCCGAGCTGCCGCTGCGCCAGCTCGCCACGATGGTGGGCATCTCCAACCCGTACCTGTCGCAGATCGAGCGCGGCCTGCGGGCACCGTCGGAGCAGGTACTCGACGCGATCGCGGACTCGCTGCGCACCTCGGCCGACGCGCTCTACGACCAGGCGTCGCGGGTCGCCGAGGAGAAGCCGCCGAAGTCAGCGGTACTCGCGGCCATCGACGACGATCCCGACCTGACCAGCCGGCAGCGCCAGGCGCTGGCCGAGATCTACAGCGCGCTGACCGAGGTGACCAGGGCGCGCCGCCGCCGGCGCGGCCGTCCGGCCGGCAATGCGCGAAAGCCCGGGAACGACACCGGTCCCGGGCATCCGCGCGACGCTTAGGGTTACGCGAGGAGCTCGCGCGCGGCCTTGAGGTACGCGGCGTTGAGGTCCTGCACGAACGTCGCGTGCGCGCTGACGGCGGTCTTCAGCCAGTCGACCGGCGCGGCCTCGGCGGCCTGCTGCTCGGCCTGGACGAACCCGTCGACGGCCTGCTCGTAAACGTCCAGCGCCTTGCGGCCCAGTTCCTTGCCGGTACCGAAGGCCTGGGTCGCGGTCTCGTTGAACTCGGTCATCATCGTCTCCTTAGCACATCTCGTTGTCTGCTAACACGCTAGCAAAGCAATTGCTAGCAGCCAACGTGACCGTGCCCACGCGGTGACCGGGGGCGACGCGGTGACCGGGGGCGGCGCGTTGAGATCTTGGACGCGACCACCCCCTGCAAGGGGTACTCGCGTCCAAGATCTCCGGGGGAGCCCGGCGCCGACCGGAACCGGCGGCCGGCGCCGGTACGTCCAACTCTCATGAACCGACGACTGCTG
>Ga0066710_100001325_pt1 | contig 18252 bp, 13 predicted proteins | sample GraSoiAngelo_159_FD_79666 | JGI IMG/M metagenome (GOLD analysis project Ga0066710, IMG submission 79666) | Grasslands soil microbial communities from the Angelo Coastal Reserve, California, USA - 14_1009_16_40cm | ecosystem: Environmental > Terrestrial > Soil > Grasslands | place: USA... | reverse complement strand
TTGTACTCGCGAAGATCGACGCCGTCGAGCAAGATCTGGCCGTCGCTCGGGTCGTAGAAGCGTGTAAGGAGGCTCACGAGCGTCGTCTTCCCGGCTCCTGTCGTACCGGCGATCCCGAGCCGCGTTCCGGGCGCGACTGCGAACGAGACGTCCTGCAGCACCGGGAGGCGCGGCTCGTAGTTGAAGGAGACGTTCCGGAACTCGACGGCGCCGGCTGCGCGTTCGAGCGGGCGCGCATGCGGCGGATCGACGAAGTCCGGTGGCTCGTCGAGGAGCGAGTAGACGCGTTCGGCGCTCGCGAGCGAGGACTGGAGAGTCCCCACCTTCTTGCTCGCCGTCTTCAGCGGGTCATAGAGCTGCTCGAGGTAGCCGACCACGAGGACGAGCTCGCCGAGCGTCATAGCGCCTGCGAGCACGCGACGCGTCCCAAGATAGAGAACCACCCCCATCCCGAGGCCGATCGTCGCGCCGACGAGGATGCCGAAACGCCCCTCGACGAACGCGAGGTTGATCTTGGCACTCACGCTCTCGGCTGAGCGGTCGGCGAACCGATCGCGGGCATGGTCCTCGCGGCCGAACGCCTTCACCACCCGAAGGGCTTCCAACGACTCCTGGACGACGGACAGCGCCGAGCTCTCGAGCCTCTTCGCATCGTGCCACTGCGCGCGGAGACGCTTGCGGTAGACCCTCATCGCGAGGAACAGGAGGGGGGCGATGGCGAGCGAGACGAGGGCGAGCTGCCAATCGATTCTCGCAGTGACGTAGATCATCCCGGCGACGGTCACTGTCGCGGTGAAGAACGGAATGAGGCCGGCGATCGCGATGTTCTGGATGGCGGTAGCGTCGTACTGGATCCGGTACGTGGAGTCCGCCGTTCCCCTCGAATCGTGATACGCGAGGGAGAGGCGCTCCGCATGCCTGAACAGGCGACTCCGGAACCCGAGGAGCAGCTTCTCGCCGGCGTAGGTTGTCAGCACCAGGTTGCCGAACTGCTGCAGCTGCTTGAGAAGCGGGATGAGCAGGAAGAGCCCTGCCGCCACGAGCAGGACGCCCGTCTGCGATTGCCTCACGCTCCCCGGCACGAACACTGCGATAAATCCGGGCAGTGGGTGCGAGCCCACGACGCTGTCGACGGCGATCTTGAGCGGAAGCGGCGTCAGCAGCGCGAATACGCTCGAGAGCAGACTGAGGGCGAAGAGGGCGGCAACGTGTCGTCGGTAAGGCCGGGCCTCGCGCAGCAGCCGCCCCCACAGCCGCAGTCCCGTGAACGTGCGGCCCGAGGCGCCGGCGCGGTCAGATACACGATCAGGGGCGTCGGCGCCGACGGACCTTCGGAGAGTGGTCAGCCAGGATTTTCGCCTTGACCTTCCTTCCAGCTCATCGATCCGCCGCTTCAGGTGATCCTTTAGCTGCTCGACCTCCGGTCCATAGACCTCGGCGCCCTCCACCTCCAAGCTGAACAGAAGCCGTTTCAGTCCGTCGAGGGTTTGTTGGCTCCTCTGCACCCCGGGTTTTCCGTTCGCGCCCGTCATGTCTTCTCGTGATAGGGGAGCAAAGCCACGGTCTTCACGGAAGAGCCTGCTCCAGCACCCGCGCCACGACCTTGCGCGCGTCGAAGTGCTCCTCGGTGAGGGTGCGAGCGGCTCGACAATGCCGCTCGTACTCCGACTCGGCCGCCTCGAGCATCGCTGCAGCCTCGTCGACGCTCCGGAATCTGAAGAGGCCCTCCGCATCCGGAAGGAACCTGCTCGTGCCCGTGTACTGGACCACGGCAGGCTTGCCGCTTGCGAGGTAGCAAATCGTGCGGTCGCTGATCCAGGCGTTCTGAAGGAGGAAGCAAGAGGGCTTCGCGCAGCTGAACTCACCCCGCGAGTTCCGGATATAGGCCGCGTAGTCCTGCGGCGTCGCCGTCACGTCCCATGCGTCGCGCACGCGCCAGCCCGACCGCTCGAAGATAGGGCCGTCCTTTACGTCATCCGTCCCGAGGCAGAGAGCGAGTTCGAGCCGCTGCGGCGTACGGGACGGGAGACTGAGGTACTCCATGATTGCCGTCCGCTTGTCGTTGTTGACCTCCTGACCATCGATCTCGACCGTACCGGCGTACAGGTGTGTCACCGTCGTATACGCCGCTCCGGGCGCTAACGGCGCTGCTGTCGATTCGTCGAGGAAGACAGGCGGCGGCGTGTAGATCCAGGTGAGTCCACAGTCGGGGAAGCGAGCTCGTGCGGTACCGACGGTTTCACCGATCGTGAAGTAGCGATCGTAGTCCGCCCCGCTTGTCTCGCCCGCCTCCATCCAGAGCTGGACCAGGCCGGGATCGATGTCGACAAATGCCGTCCGGGAAAAGCGCTTGACCTCGGTTGGCAAACGATTATGCGCGAGGTCGAGGAGCAAATCGGCCTCCGCCGCTGCGTCGGCGCAACTCAGGCACTGGTCGGCCAGCTGTCGCGCCAGCGGCTCGCCGTTCGATGAGGTGAGAGCAATCTCTTCAAAGCCGTGGGGCTCGAGGAACCTTCTGAGGATGGTGAGACGCTCGCGGGTCACGTCGACTGAGATGCGAGGCGGCGCACTTTCGAGCCAGATCACCCTGCACCCGAGCGACCGCAGGCCTAAGGCCCAATTGAGAAAGACCCAGGTGTGGCCACCGCCCTTGCCCTCTGGATAGTCGAGGGCACCGGCTCCGAGACAGACGACAGGCGTCATGGTTTCATTGAGGCGCGCGATCCTTGGAGCGGCCCTCCGGCGCGGTCCACCGCCAGGTGAGCCAAGACAACGTCAGGCGCCCCCTCTTCCAGTTCCTCGACATCGGCCATGCAACCGCGAGCGGCGGCAGATGCAACCGCGCATTCCAGCACGCTCCGGCCGAGGAACGCTGCCGAGATCACGCCGACCAGCGCGGCGGCGATCCATGCTCCATCGAGGGCAGCCGTGGCCGCGAGCCCGAGCAGCGCGAGCGCAACCGAGATGGCGGCGCGTGAGTAGCGCGGAGTCATGCGGAAACGAACGTACTGCGTTCCTGCGCCGTGGTCTTCCGCTGCGAGGAGGACCCGTACCGCACCGAACATGCCGCCCCGGACCTCCGTGTCCCACTGGTCGAATGCGCCACCCGACCGTACCGCGAGTCCCGTTCGCCTGAGTGCGGCGTCGAGGTCGGAGAGCCGGTCCTCCGGCGGGCGCCAATCCTCGAGCCAAGCCGCAAGCTCGCGCCGCCTGGGTAGAGCAACACCCGCGGGACGCCGCCATCGCCATGGCGCGAGGCCGTACCCGATCCGGCCGGCGAGCCGCGCGACAGGCTGGATCAGATGCAGGAACGAAGTGATTGCGCGAAGCTGCCAAAGCTCGCGCGCGCGGCGTCGGTCGAACCTGGTCCGGAGTCCGCTGTACAAGGCGTCGCCGACCGGCAGGAGCAGTGCCACTCCGAGCAGCGGAAGGACGAAGAGCAGCGGTGCCCAAAACAGGGCGAGAGCAGACAGGCACGCCAGCCCGCCGATCACCAGATACCACTCGGGAAGCCGGGCGAGCGAATCGAGCACGCTCGGCGTCGGCTGGTAGAGCGACTGGAACGGCGCGAAGCCCCAGATGCCGTTGTAGATCCGACTGCGTCGGAAGCCCAGGAGGCGGGCGAACGCGTTCCCGTACATGTGCCCACGCCAGCTCACGTGGCCTGCCGCGTTGTACCGGTGCGGCCACTTGCGCTCGAGCAGGGCCTCGGCACGCCCGTACCCGCGTTGCTGCCGCCAGTACGCACGCACTGAGTTCCGGCGGTGGTGCCACACCATTGCCGCCGGGTTGAAGCCGATCGGCTGGCCGGTTTCCTGGAGGCGCCAGCAGAGATCGACGTCGTCACCGGCCGCGCGAAACTGCGGGTCGAATCCGCCGAGTTCCTTCAGCGTGTCTTTCCGGACCGAGAAGTTGCAGCCAGTAATGTGCTCCGCCTCGGTGTCGGAGACGAGGACGTGGATCGGTCCGCCGGGCGAGTGGGCGACGCTCTCGGCAACCGCGTTCACGCCGGGAGGCGGGATGTTCGGTCCGCCAACCGCGCCGCTGCCCGTCCGATCGAAGGTGTCCGCGACGTAATGGACCCAGTGCGGATCGGGCCAGGCGTCGGCGTCGAGATAGGCGACGATCTCGCCGGTAGCGGCGGCGGCGCCGACGTTCCGGGCGCTGCCCAGCCCCGCATTCGGAGTCCTGATGAGCCTCACCTCGAACCCCGCCGCGATCGCAGCGGTCTCGTCCGTCGACCCGTCGTCGACGACGATGACCTCGAGTTCTGGGTACTCCATGCGCCGGATCCCCTCCAGGGTCGCCCGCAACGTTCGCCCGCCGTTGAAAGTGCAGACCACCACCGACACTCGCGGCCAGTCACGTTCAGCGGGGAACGGCACGTCCGCAAAGGCGGAGGTGACCGCGGCCAACGCCGGTTTCGGCGTGCGGTCGGCGCGAGTCAGACCGAATGCCCAATCGTCGACGTACGCTCCGGCGCGGAACCACTCGTCGGTCCACGAGAACACCAGCGCGCCCGCACAGCCTGACGCGAATGTCTGGCGGATCTGCCAGTCGAGCGCCTTCGCCTGCACGTCCTCGCCGTTGCGAAGCGCGTCGAGACCGATCTCGCTCATCAGCAGGGGGCGGTTGCCGGCGAGCCTGTGGAGCCGTGCGAGGTAAGCCTCGAGGCGGTCTCGCTTCTCGAGGTAGACGTTGAACGCGAGCAGGTCGAGAAACGGCAGATCCAGGTACTCCGTCGTCGGGTAGTTGACGTAGGTGACGAGGCCGCCGGGATCCTCGTCCTTGACGGCTTCGTACAGGCGCTCGAGGTAGCGCTCGATCGTTCTCCGGCCAAGCCAGCGGGCGAGCGGAGGCTGGATCTCGTTGCCGAGCGCGTAGCACAGGATCGCCGGGTGGCCGGCGACGGCCACGACCTTGTCGCGCACGATCCGCTCGAGATCGGGAGCATCCTTGCGATCAGCGAGATATCCCGCGTACTGCTCAGCAGAAAGGCCGACCATGACCTTGAGGCCGTGGTTCTCCGCCAAATCGAGCAGAGACCGCGGTGGCATCGAGTGCGGGATGCGGACGACGTTTATCCCGCACTCGACCATGAGCGCGAAGTCCCGGTTGATCACTTCGGGGTTGTGGTACTCCTGACCGGCTGAGTCGGGCTGGAATGCTCCGTACGTCACGCCCTTGACGTACAGCTTCTCGTCACCGACGAACAGGAACTTGCCGCAGACGCTCGGGCGAGTACGGGCCACCGCTCGGCCGTTGAGATCGCCGCCGTGCAAAATGTCTCCGACAGGGCTGGCTCCGCCAACCCACTCGCGCGAAAGTCGCCGCTGCCCCATGCGTGCGCGTCCCCCCAGGCGATTCCGTTTCGCCACCCGTCCTCGTCGAGGACCCTATGGCCGAGATCCTATTAGGGCGACGACGTCACGTGCATTCCGGTCGGATTGATCCGGCCTTGCGAAACCGCGGGAAGGATCAGACCGAGGCGCCGGCCCCTCCGTCGGGCGGCGTCGCTCCTTCTCGTCCTTCGAAGAGCTGGTCCTGACGGATCCGCGCGGCCATGTCCTTCGACTCTTCCCGGTAGAAGCTGCCGTCCTCGAACTCGATCACGGGAAAGTGCCGCTGGCCGCTCAGCCGTTCCAGGTCGTCGCGCTTCCCGCGCCGAAGCGGTCCCTTGACGACTTCGTAGTCGATGCCCTTCTCGTCGAGGGCGTTTTGAACCTTCCAGCACGGGTGCCCGCTGACTTTCACCCACATGTTGGAGCAGCGATGGAGCTTGACGGCCACTTTTCCTCCAGACGACGTTCTTGAACGACGGAATCTACTACAGGTATTTCGACCGACTCACAGCCCTCGGGCCGAGTAGACACGAAGGTCCTTGGGTGTGCCCTTCGCCTTGAAATGTCGCTGGCGCCGCACCTGGAAGGCGCCGGGGTCGAGTTGGGCTCGAGCCGCCTCGGAGATCAGCACCTCGCCGCCGGCGGCAGCGGCTGCCACCCGCGCGGCGATGTTGACGTCGACCCCGTAATAATCACCACCGAGCTTTCGCGGCCTGCCCATGTGCAGGCCGGCGCGGAGAGCGGGGCGGTGACCGGCGACCTCGATCTCGGCGACCTTGCCGGTCGCGTCAATCGCCGCCTCGAGCGCGGGCTGAGCATCCAGGAAGACCGCCATCAGCCCGTCGCCCAGCCGCTTGACCGACTGACCCTGCTGCTTCGTGATCCAGGGCCCAATCGCGAGCCCGACTCGACGAAGCAGCTCGATGACCGCCTCGTCACCGGCTTCCAGCGCCCACGAGGAAAAGTCGACAAGGTCCGTGAAGAGAATCGCGACCGGCTCCGCGCCTCGTCCGCGGCCCTGTGCCTCCGAGAGCGCCTGCCAGAGTTGCAACACCCCCAGGCCGAACTCGCGCGGGACGCTCTCCCGGTCTGGGGCGGCCTCTGACACCCGGCGCGCAAGCAGGTGAGACGGCTCGTTGCCCGCGGTCGACAACGGATCGCCAAGCTCGCTGTCCCCGGGAAGAAGCTCCCGCGCCAGCTTCAGAGCCCGCAGAAGCCTCGGCCTGCGATCCGTCCGGCTTGCCGCCTCCGCGAGTCTCCAGGCCCGCTTCTCGGCCCGTTCGTCTCCCTCTGCCTGCCGCTCCAAGACCAGCAAAACATAAGGGCTGGATGACACATACCGTATTCAGACCGGGCGAAGGCGCCTTTCCTACAAAGAAGACCGAGAAAGCTGCAATGCCTGATCCGACGATCAACGGCCCGGTCGCTGCCGAGAGCGAGCTGGGCGAGGACAGGAGCATCCTCATGCTTGTGGCGAACGACGACGAGGACATCCTCTCCCTGATCTCGGTGTCGCTTCTCCGGGCCGATCACGAGGTCGTCACCGCGAGAACCGGCGAGGAGGCGCTGGAGCTGATCTTCGCCCGTCGGCCGGACCTGGCTCCGCTGGACGTGCACATGCCGCGCTTGACCGGACATGACGTCCTGCGCCGGATGCGGGAGAGCAGGGAGACGCATGGAATGCCCGTGATCCTGGTGAGCGCCGACGCACACGAGCAGGCGATCGTCGACTAGAGGCCTCGCCCCGCCGGCGCGCGCATGCATCGCGCGGCCGGCGTTCGGAGAAACACCATTAGACTCGGCGGGTGATCGCGCCCGACCACCAGCCGGCCGCCGCAGACGGCACGGTCACGCTCGGAGGCGACCTGACGGTGAACCGGATGGGCTTCGGCGCCATGTGGATCACGCTGGCCGGGCTCGAGGGAGGCACGAAGCTCTTGCGACGGGCGCTCGAGCTGGGCGTGAACCTGATCGACACCGCTGACATGTACGGCGGTCAGGAGAGCGAACGGCTGATTGCCGCTGCTCTTCACCCCTATCCCGACGATCTCGTGATCGCCACGAAAGGAGGGCAGGTCCCTTTCGAGCAGGCCTCCCGGCCCGACTGCCGCCCGGAGCACCTTCGCGAGGCGCTGGAGGGAAGTCTCAAACGGCTGCGACTCGAGTGCATCGACCTGTACCAGCTCCACAACCCGGATCCCGACGTGCCACTCGAGGAGGCGCTCGGCGCGCTCGGCGAGCTTCGTGGACAGGGGAAGATTCGCCACATAGGCGTCTCCAACCTCTACGCCGATCAGCTTTCGCTGGCGATGTCCACGGTCCCGGTCGTGTCGGTGCAAAATCTCTACAGCCCGACGGTTCGCAGCTCAGAAGGTGAGCTCGAGACGTGCGAGCGGCACGGGATCGCCTTCATGCCTTACCGTCCGCTCGACTCCGGATCGATCGTCGACAGCGATGGCTCGATTCGCGAGATTGCGTCGGCGCACCGGGCGACCGTCGCCCAGGTGGCGCTCGCCTGGCTCCTCGAACACAGCGCGTGGATGCTTCCGATCCCCGGCACATCCTCGATCGCGCACCTGGAGGAGAACGTTCGCGCGGCGACGCTTCGCCTCACCGCCAACGAGGTCGCTCAGCTCGACGCGGTTCCGGCGGGCGCCTAGCGAGGCCGGTCCCCGGTGTCGATCGTTTAGGGTCGGGTCGTGGGGGGCGATACCGGCGGAAGCCAAACCCGCGGCACCGGGGCCCGGTCGATTCGCGAGCTCGTGTCGAAGCGAACCGTGCTCATGCCGGGCGTGTACGACGCGCTCACCGCCCGGATCGCCGCCCGAGTGGGTTTCGAGATCGTATTCATCTCCGGTTACTCGGTCAGCGCAGTCCGGCTCGGCGAACCCGACTTCGGCTTTTTGACCCAGACCGAGATGGCCGACGTGGCGAGGGCGGTCTGCCGCACCTCGAACGCACCCGTCATAGTCGATGCGGACACGGGCTACGGAAACCCGTTGAACGTGATCCGAACCGTGGCCGACCTCCAGGACGCCGGGGCGGCCGGCGTGTTTCTGGAGGATCAGCTCTGGCCCAAGAAGTGCGGGCATTTCGCCGGCAAGCAGGTCGTGCCGGTGAAGGAGCACGCCGCGAAGATCAAGGCCGCCTGTGACGTCCGGGGGGAGCGGGACCTATTCGTGGTGGCCCGGACGGACGCGCGTCAACCCCTCGGTCTCGACGAGGCGATCGAACGATGCCTCCTGTACAAGGAGGCGGGCGCGGACGCGCTCTTCGTGGAAGCGCCCGAGTCGCTTTCCGAGCTCGAACGGATTGCCGAGGCACTCCCGCCACCGCTGGTGGCGAACATGATCGAGCGCGGCGTGACCCCGCATCTCAGCCGCCCTGAGCTCGAGGAGCTTGGCTTCGCCCTCATAGTCTGTCCGCTCGCGGCCCTCTACGCTTCCGCAAAAGCGGTAATGGACATCTTGACCGAGCTGCGAAACGAGGAGACGACGAAAGCCGCTCTCGACAGAATGCTCGCCTTCGACGAGTTCAACGCACTCGTGGAGCTCGATGCCCGCTATGCGGACGAGGCGCGCTACACGGACGGTTGACTAGGGGCGCGCCAGCACGTCCCGCACGCGCTCGATCAGCTCCTCGGGGCGGAAGGGCTTTCTGACGTACTCGTCCGCCCCCGCCTCGAAGCCCCGCGCGATCGGCTCCTCCTCGACGCCGGCGCTCAGCAGGATGACCGGCACGTCCCTGACGGCCTCGTTCGTCCGCACCCGCTTGAGCACGTCGATACCCGTCAGCTTCGGCATCTTGACGTCGAGAAGCACGATGTCCGGCGAGCAGTCGCAAATCAGCTGGAGGGCCTCCTCCCCGTCGCGCGCGGCGAGCACCTCGTAGCCGGCCTTCCTCAGCCGGTACGAGACCAGGGAGAGGATGTCCAGCTCGTCGTCGGCGACGACGATCACGGGATTGCCGTTTAGGGGCGAGCTGCTCATGCAGGCACCGCCCTTGGATCGTCGGCCGGCACTCGGAGCGGGAGCTCGACACGGAATGCCGTTTTCAAGTTGCCCGTGCTCTCCACGACTATCTGGCCGAGGTGCGCCTCGGCAATCGATTTCGCGATCGTCAGCCCGAGTCCCACGCCGGACGCCTGATCACCGTCCACCGTCGAAGCTCTGAAGAACGGCTCGAACAGCCGCGCCACCTCGTCAGGTGGGATCTGCACCCCTGTGTTGGTGATCCGGGACACAATTCCGCTCTCGCTGGTCGAGAGCTCGACGTGCACGCGCTCGCCACGCGGGGTGTACTTCACAGCATTCGACAAGAGGTTGTCGAAAAGCTGTGCGAGGCGGTCGGAGTCGCCAAAGAACGGCGGCAACGCCTCCGCCTGGAGGTCCACCTCGATCTCCTTCTCCCGAGCGGCGGGCTTCAGCGCCTCCACGCACTGCTCGACCAGCTCCGAGAAGTCGAGCGCGCGTGGCACCACCGTGAATTTGCCGCCCTGCACCTTGCTGATGAACAGCAGATCGTCCACGAGTCGCCGAAGCCGGTCGCTGTTTCGTTTGATGACAGACAGGAACTGATGCTTCTCTTCGTCCCCGAGCCCCATTGCGTCGCCTTCCAGCAGAAGCTCGACGTAGCCGACGATCGAGGTGAGGGGAGTCCGGAACTCGTGAGAGACGAGGGAGAAGAACTCGTCCTTGACTCGGTCCGCCTCCTCCTCCGCCCGCTTCCGCTCGACGAACTGGCCAACCTGAGTGCTCAGCGTGGCCATCATGTCCCTGAGCGCCGGATCCAGTGCCTTGACGTCCTTGCTGAAGAAGGCCATCACGCCCAGCACCCTCCGTCCGCTCAGAACCGGCACCGCTGTGGCGCCATGAAGGCCGTACCTGGCGGCAAGGTCCAAACGTTCGAAGTCGTGTTGCTGCACGTCTTTGATCAGCGCCGGCTCACTCCTCTCCCAGACGCTCCCGGCCAGCCCGATTCCGCGCTCGAGGACGAGGCCTCGCGTCACGTGCTCGAAGTCGCCGATGTCGATGCCGGGTCCGTGCCAAATCTCCGCGCAGCGCAGCACCCGCTTCTCCCGCTCCACGTGCCAGAACTCTCCGATGTCCCATCCGAGGGCCTCGCCCAGCAGCTCGAGAACCCTCGGGACCACCGCCTGCACGCTTTCCGCCTCGGCGAGCGCGCGGGTCACCTCGTGCTGCGCGCGGAAATATCGCTCAGCCCGCATGTGCTCGGTGACGTCTCTGGCGATCGACGAGCATCCGACCACCTCGCCCGACTCGTCGCGCACCGGTGAAATCGTCAGAGAGACGTCGATCGGCGCGCCGCTCTTGGTGATCCGGCGAGTCTCGTAGTAATCCAACCCCTCTCCGCGCCGAATGGCCGAGAGTATTTCTTCGAGCTCCTGCTCGTGACCCACGGGCATGATCGTGAGGATCGAGCGCCCGACGATTTCGCCGGCCGGGTAGCCGTAAATCCTCTCGGCGCCACGGTTCCAGGTCAGGATCCTTCCGTTCAGATCCTTGCCGACTATCGCGTCGTCGGAGGACTCGATGATGGCCGCGAGGTTTCGTAGCTCCGCGTCTCCGCGCTTGCGTTCGGTGACCTCCTGCTTGAGCTCGAGGTTCGCATCGGCAAGCTCCGCTGTCCGCTCCTCGACCCGGCCCTCGAGTGACCGCGACAGCTCCTCGATTTCCGCGAAGCCCTCCGCGTTTTCGAGTGCCGCACCGGCCAGGGCGCTGATGAACTGCGCGAGGCGCTCCTCGTCCTCGCTGAACAGGCCTCCGATCTCCTCGTTGATGACGTAGAAACACGCCGCCGGGCGGCCGCGCACCAGAATCGGCGCACAGAGAACGGACGGCGTTCGAGCCTGGATCGCGCTTTCACTCGTGTCCTCTTCGGACTCTTCCGTGAAGAGGACGGGCTTGCGGGTCGCGAGCGCCTGCCGAACGATCATCTTGCTGTACTGCGTCTCGGCGTCGCTATCGGCCCCGACGGCGACGAGTGAGTCATCGGCTGCGACCTCGAAGAAGACGCAGCGCTCGCCCCGAAGAATGATCAAGGCGGCCTCGCCGACGGCCTCGAAGACCGCTTCCCTGGAAAGCGCAGAGGCGATCTTCCTTCCGACATCGAGCACGGCGGCAAACCGGTCGACCAAAGAGAGAGTGACCAGCTTTGCGGCGTCGCCGGCCGCTTCCGGCTCCTCGAGGCCTTCCGTCACGAGCGCCATCGCCTGTCTTCCCGCAGCGAGATCCGACTCCGCCTGGCTCCAGCCGAGGGAGAGCCCCACCGCACCGCGCGCCAAGAGGGTCTGGGCCCGTTCGTAATCAGCTCCCTGCCGCTCCGAAACGGCGATGCTTTCGTCTAGAAGCCTTCGTGCTCGGGAGGCGTGGCCCCTCATCGCTTCGAGGAGACCCCTTTCCCGCAACGCGTGCGGAAGGTTGTTCTGGAAGCTCCTGGCCATCCGAATGCCCTTTCGCGCCGCGCGCCGCGCGCGCCGCAACAGCGACCGCCGCCGCCGTGGCGCCCACGCCTGAGTCGCCTCGGCCTCGGTCCGCAGCGCGGTCGCGAGCCACGGCAAGACAGGTGCCACGTACTCCTGTCTCAGACCGGCTCTCTTCACCACACGTTGGGCCTGCTCGAGGACCTGGACCGCCTCCCCGGGCCGGCCTTCAGCGAGCAGCCCGACTCCGCGCGCCTGGAGGATCTCCGCTCCAGTGTGGGCATCTTCGTTCTCCCGTGCGAGCTCGGCTTGCACCAGCTCGCGCGGAGCTTTGCCTCCCGACGCCTTGGCCCAGACGCCCAGGCTGATGCCCGATGCCTGCGTGTCGCCGAGTTCCACGCCCGCCCGGTGGACACCGCGACTCATCTCAATCGCCTCACGGAGCCGGCCGAGGCGATAGAGACAGAGCGCCAAATGCCACCCAGCCGTGTTGACTTCCCACCGGTCACCGGTGGAGTCGAGGATTCGAATCGCGTCCCGAAGCTTTTCGATCGCCTCGCCGAAGCGAGAAGCACTGTACAACCCGGCTCCCCAGAAATTGAGCGACTGCCCTTGGCCCCAAACGTCGCCAAGCGACTTGCGAATCTCGAGCGACCTCTCCCCGTACTTCAATCCACGGCGAAAGTACGGGACCATCGTCATCACAGGTGCATGCTCCGAATATGCCTGCGCGAGCTCGGGCGAGGGTGGATAGCGCTCGGCGAGGTTCATCTCGCGCAGGTGCGCCCAGCCACAAGGGACTCGCCCGCTCCTGAACCAGTAGCAGTGGGCCAGGCGGCTGTACAGGCGGGCGGCAAGCAGATCGATGCCGGCGTCCTCCATTCTTCTGCGAGCGACGAATAGGCTCGCGAAAAGCGTGTGCAGCGCTTGGACGAAGACCTCCCAGAGCAATGCCGCAAAGAAGGTGAGCGGCTTCGAGGGAGCGCGCTGACCCAGCAGCCTCAGCCCTCGCTCGATCGATTCCGCGGCGCTGGTGACGTCCCCGCGCTTGAAAGCCAGCTCACCCAGCTTGCCGTCGATCTGCGCTCGCGCCACATCCGTCTCGGCGAGTGGCCTGGCCGCCTCGAAGGCGTTCGCTGCCTCCCGGTAGTGACCACGCAGCATCTGCACGTTCCCGAGTCCCTCCAAGATTTGCCGGTGCACGTCGGTGCCGGCGCCCTCGACGCCGCTCTCAGCGATCCGGAAATGCCCCTCGGCGATCTCGAGTGCGTACCTCGCGCGCGCATGTTCGGCTGCGTCGAGCGCATAGGGAAGCGCGCGCTCCCGTTCGCCGGCGGCATCGAAGTGATATGCCAAGTCGAAGAAGCGATCCGGGTGAAGCGATTCGATTCGCTCCGCGGCAACGCGGTGTAGCGCGCGCCGTTGCCGTTCCGACAGTCGCTCCAGCAGAGTCTCGCGCAGCTTGTCGTGCACGAACACGTACCGGGTTCCCTCCGCCTGCGCCCAGAGAACATGCCGTCTCTCCGCCTCCCGAAGGCAGGTGAGCACCTGGCCGGAGGGCTCTCCGGCGAGCGCTGCGATACCTTCTAGATCGAACTCCTTGCCGAGCACCGCGCCAAGCGAGAGCAGGCGCAGCATCTCGGCGGGGAACTGCTCGAGGCGGCTCGTGATGAAGGCGGCGGCGCGCTTCGACGACTGAGCGGAGGCCAACCGGTCGAGCTCCACCCGCCAGCCGGACCGCTCCGGAACGAGCGCGCCGGTCTCGACCAGGCCGCGAAGCACTTCGGCGGCCATGAACGGGCTTCCATCCGATAGGCGGGTGACGGTCGCCATCGCCTGCTCGGGGACAGGGCCGGCCATGGACTCGATCAGTTGCCCCACGTCGGAGCGCGGGAGCGGGGGCAGCTCGATCGAGGTGGCGCCCGGAAGCTGACGGAGCGGATGAGGTGCCGAGACCTCCTCCGACCGGAAGGCGACGACCATCAAGACGTGAACAGGCCTCCCGCCGGCCCGGGCGTGCTCGTTCCAGAAGCGGATGAGACCGGCGGTGAGCTCGTCGGCCCACTGGCAGTCGTCCAGGAACAGGAGTGCCGGTCGTGACTTCGAGCCGAGCGAATCGAGCAGGGCTGTTAGCGCACGGAGGATCCGGTGCTGTCCGTGCTCCTCGGGTCCGACCGAGCCGGAGACGTCTGACCCGATCAGGTCCCGGAGCTGGGGCACCGCCGCGACGAGAGCGTCCTCGTGCCCTTCGATCTGCGCGCGAATCCGCCTCGCCAGCGCGGGCTCCGCGGAAGCTACGGCCGCGACCTGAGGGAGCACCCCGTCCAAAGCCTGGAGCGGGCGTTGCGCAACCTGGTCCATTCCCTGCCCACGAAGAACCCACGCTCCGCGCTCGCCGGCCCGGCGCGCGAGCTCATCCAGAAGGCGCGTCTTGCCCCCGCCCGACAGCGCCTCGAGCAGCACGAGCCCAGGCCTGCCTTCTCGGACGGATTCGATCGTGCCTTCCAGCGCGGCCAGCTCGCCCTCCCGGCCGATGAACGCCGGATTCGTAAGGGTGCCCCTGCGATCGCGAAGTCCGACGACGATCGTCGGCTGCCCAACGCCGCGCTGAAGCTCGCGCTCGATCTGTTCGAGGTCGAACACCGCCGCTTCCGCCGACTGATAGCGGTCGCGAGGATCCTTTCGCAGCAAGTGCTGTGCGACCTCGCCGAGCGCGTGTGGGATCTCCGGGCGAACCGCACCAAGCTCGGGTGGCTCGGAGACGACATGCCGGCGCAGCATCTCGCCGACGCTCGCAGCCTCGAAGGGTGGCCGGCCCGCGAGGCACTCGAAGAGGATGACCCCGGCGGAATAGAGGTCCGAGCGCTCGTCGACTTCGTGGTGCAGCAGCCCTGCCTGCTCAGGCGAGATATATCTCGCTGTCTCGACGGGCAGGTCGCGGATCGAGGCGCCGAGCCGCCCGCTGCGGGCGAACCCGAAATCGACGAGCACCGCTTTTTCCAACGGAGAGTCGGCGTCGACGATCACGTTCGCTGGCTTGACATCTCTATGGAGCACATCCCGATCGTGCGCTTCCCACAATGCGGTCAGCACGCTACGGCCGACGGTGATCGCGTCTTTAATCGACAGCAGGCCCTCGCGCAGGCGCTTTTCGAGTGTCACCCCCGCGACGAAGGGCGTGACCAGGAAGAGCAGATCGTCGTCGCGGCCGATTTCCAGTACGGAGGTGATGAACGGACTCTCCGTCTTGCGCAGGACGTCCGCCTCGTGCTCCAGCCGCATCTGAGCGCTGAACGAGACGGTCGCCGCCGCCGCGGTCTTGATGATGACCTTCCCTCCCTGCTCGAGGTCGGTCCCGAGGAGGGTCACGACGCCCTGGTTTTCCTTGAGGCGCCGAAGCGCGCGGAAGCGCTCACCGAAAACGCGGTTCGAGGTGGCGGTTTCGCTCATCTGTCGGCCTGATGTGGCGTTGGGGACCGGGAGTTGCTCACATCACGCCTTTGCTGACCGCTCGCGTCGCCACCCGGAGCTGTGGCGTGTCATTCCTGTGAATATCGGCCAGGAGCCGGTGCGACGTTAGAGCGCACCGGGGAATCCGTACCCGCGTCGCCCAGCCGGGCGTCTCGCACCGGCCCTCGCTGGGCTGTCTCGGAAGGTATGGCAGGATGGGCGGCCGTGGATCGCACCAGCCTCGGCCATCTTCGCCGCCATCCCGGCTATCCCCTCTTCTACGTCACGGCGACCCTGACGCGCTTCGCAGACGAGATGTTCTCGGTCGGCGCGGTGCTGCTCGTGCTCGAACGGACCGGCAGCGCCGCGCTTGCGGGCGCCACGGTCGCGGCAATCACCCTGCCAAGCGTCGTCACCGGCCCGGTGCTTGGCGCCTGGCTCGACCGCACGGGCAACAGGCGGAACATCATGATCGTCGATCAGCTGATCGCTGCCTCGGCGCTGGTCGGCATCGTCGTTCTCACCGGACACGCGCCGAACTGGACCGTGCCGCTGGTGGCGTTTTGCGCCGGCATCACGTGGCCGCTTTCCTTCGGCGGCTTCACGAGCCTGATTCCGGCGATCGTCCCGACCGAGCTTCTGCCCGGTGCGAACGCTCTCGAGGCGACCAGCTTCAATCTTGCGACGATCTCGGGGCCGGCGCTTGCGGGGGCAATCTCGGCAGCGGCCGGACCCGAAACCTCGCTGCTCGTCGAGGCCGCGCTGACGGTGGGCGCGATCGGACTGATCGCTCTCTTGCCCGCGATCAACCGCTCAGACGCCGAGCGGGAGCGCCCGCTTCGGGGCATCGTGCGCGCCGGGCTCAACCACGTGATCGCCACACCGCCGCTTCGTGCCGTCACGACGGCCGGGGCATTGAACCTGGCCGGGCTCGGGCTCCTGACGGTTGCGTTTCCGTTCTTCGCCGTGGACGGCCTCGGCGCGCATCGGAGCACCGCCGGGTTTCTGTGGGCCGCGTTCGCTGCCGGCTCGGCGATCGGAGCGCTCGTGTTCGTTCGCCTTCAGACGATCTGGCGCCCGGAGCGAGTCGTGCTTGGAGCGCTGACGGTGCTCGGAGCGCTGATGCTGCTCTGGCCCCTGGCGTCCACGCTCAGTGTCGCGCTCCTATTGATTGCGCTGGCCGGGGTCGCCGACGGCCCGAACCTCTCAGCCACCTTTGCCACGAGACAACGCTGGACGCCGCCGGATCTGCACGGGCAGATCTTCACGACCGCGGCAGGCCTCAAGGTGGGGTCGTTTTCGCTCGGCGCGGCGCTCGCGGGGCCGGCCGTGATCGGGTTCGGTGCGCGCGGAGCGCTCGTCCTCACCGCCTGCCTTCAGCTCGCCGCCGCAGCGATCGGCCTCTTGCTCGCACGAGACCGCAGAGCCGCGCCGTTCGAGCTGCAGGCTTCGCGCGGAGGAGAGCTAGATCTTGAGGAGTATCACGCTGTTGACGGCGAACGCGATCGCGAAGCCGACCGTCCAGCGGTTCAGGTTTCGCTCGACCAGTGAGCCACCCCCGAACGGGCCTCCGCCGGCGCCGCCGATGCCGAACGCGCCCGAGAGGCCGGCATCCTTGCCCGAGTGCAGGAGCACGAGGAAGACGAGGATCACGGACAGAAAAACCTGGATTACGGCCAGCAGCGTGTACATCGACCCGCCATTTTAGAGGCTCGATGGACGGTCAGGAGGAACGCGCCTTCGTGAACTTGGAAGGACACTTCGTGACCAGGCTGTCCTTGCGCGCGACGAAGACGCCGCGCTGGAGCCGCCCCGTCACGATCACCTCGCGCCCGTCCCGGAACGGGTCCGGCACCTCGCCGCGATAGAGAACCGGCACGGCACCGCCCCCCTTGCGGTCCTGGATATCGAACCGGAGCGCCTCTCCCCGGTGGTTGATCGAGCCGCGCACCACCTTGCCGGTCAACTCGTAGGACTTGCTTTCCGTCTTGCCGCTGCGCGCCGCGGCCAGCACCTGGGACGGCTGACGGGCCTCGGTCGCGGCATTGAACGACGTATATATGAGTGCGCCCGCAAGAAGGACTGCTACGCCGAGCGCAATCGCGAGGCGCATCGTGCGTTTCCGGCTCGTGGCCATCGGTCTCATCGAAGACAGAGCAAATTATTCCAGCGTGCCGGCCTGTCCGGGACCGCTCCTCCCCCGTTCCCACCCGTCCTCGAGCAGGCGGACCACCTCTTCGTCCGTCACCTGCGGAAAATCGTCGTAATAAAGGCTCACCGCAAAGAAGAGCCCCCGCTCTGCGGTGCCGAGTGTAACCAGCTCGTCGCAGTAGGCAGAAACCAGGCTGGCGCCCTCCCATGAGGCCACGGGCGCAGCCGCGACCAGACGCCTCGGGCGGCGCGCCCGCGCGATCGCAAGCGCGGCCGCGAACGTGTAGCCGGTGGCGATGCCGTCATCGACCACGACAGCGGTCCCCCCATCGAGCGGGATCGGCTCGCGCTCCCGCCTGTAGCGCCGCACCCGCTCTTCGACCTCCAGTCGCTTCGTCGCGATCACCTCTTGGAAGACGTCGTATCCCGGATCTTCGGGTGTCATCTCCCCGAGTGACGGCGGGACGATCACGCCGTTCTCTCCGACCGCTCCAAAACCGGCTTCCTCGTGACGCGGATAACCGAGCTTCCTGACAACGAGGACATCGAGCGGGGCTCCGACATTGGACGCTATCTCGTGAGCGACCACGACGCCGCCCCGCGGTATCCCGAGGATCACCGGATCCTGATCGCGAATGTGCTCGAGTGCCTCGCCCAGGCGGCGACCCGCCTCCCGGCGGTCCCGAAAGCGCGGCATCGTGTCCGGCCCACCCCTGAATCCGTGGCCCTCTGTCACCTCAGCATTCAAAACCTTCTCAGAGTCGGCAAGGCCGCCTCAACACAATTGGCCGCATCCTAGTTTGAATCGGCGGTCAGCCCGTGGAGCTCGGCGTAGGCGCGTTCTTGGCGCGCTTTCGGGGAGCGTGC
>Ga0066710_100001324_pt1 | contig 18263 bp, 14 predicted proteins | sample GraSoiAngelo_159_FD_79666 | JGI IMG/M metagenome (GOLD analysis project Ga0066710, IMG submission 79666) | Grasslands soil microbial communities from the Angelo Coastal Reserve, California, USA - 14_1009_16_40cm | ecosystem: Environmental > Terrestrial > Soil > Grasslands | place: USA... | reverse complement strand
CGCCTGCGCGACGAGGAAGGCACCCTTCAGATTGACGTCGATGACCGCGTCCCAGTCGTCTTCGCTGATCTCGAGGAAATCGGCGGCCTTGAAGATGCCGGCGTTGTTCACCAGCGCGTCGATGCGGCCGAACGCGGCAAGCGTGGCCGCCACCGCCGCGTCGACCTCGCTCTTGCGCGCGACGTTGCAATGCACGTAGACCGCACGGGCGCCGCCGTCGACGAGCTCCCCGGCAAGCGCCTGGCCGCGGGCATCGTCGACGTCCCACAGCGCGACGGCCGCGCCGTCGCTGCTCAAGCGCTCGGCACAGGCAGCGCCGATGCCTTGGCTCGCGCCGGTGATCACCGCCACCTGGCCCTGTAAATTGAAGTTGACTCGGCCCATGCGCGTCTCCATGTTGTTATCGAGCTTGTTGCAGACGATTCTAGGCACGTGCTTTGCACGCGTCGGCGAAGGGAACTGTTACTCACGGCAACTTTTCGGAGCTGCTGGAGTCGCAGGCTTCACCTGGGGACATCAATGAACATGAATTGCAATGCGTCTTTGGCCGTGGTCGTTGTCGCAGCGTCGCTGTGCGCCTGCACCGCCTACGCGCCGACCCGTTTCGCTCCCGGCGCGACGATCGCCGACGTGACGCAGGCGATGGGCCGGCCGACCGGCGAATACCAGTTGCCCGGCAGCGGCAACAAGCGGCTCGAATTCGCGCGCGGACCTTTCGGCAAGCACACCTACATGCTCGACTTCGATGCGAGCGGACGGATGGTGTCGTCGCAGCAAGTGCTGTCGGAGAACAATTTCAACGCGCTGCGAACGGGCACGAGCCGCGACGATCTGCTGATGAGCCTCGGCCACCCATCCGACGTGAAGACGCTGCCATACCAGCAACGGTTGCTGTGGTCGTACCGTTACGAGGGACCGTTTTGCCAGTGGTTCCAGGTCGGCTTGGATGCGCGCGGGCAGGTGGTCGACACCGGCTACGGACCCGATCCGATGTGCACTGAACGACTCCCTCTGAGTGGGCTGTGACGATGGATCTTCCGATTCTGTACGGCGTTTCCAACTGCGACACCTGCAAGCGCGCTCGCGCCTGGCTCGAAGACCGCGGGTTCGAGCACCGCTTTCATGACTTCAAGAAAGACGGCTTGCCAAGCGCCGCGCTCGACCGCTGGCTGAAGGCGCTCGGCTGGGAAGCCTTGCTGAACCGGCAGGGCACGACCTGGCGCAAGCTCGACGACGCCGCCAAGTCGGTCGTCACCGACACGCCGTCCGCGCGCGCCGCGATGCTCGCTCACGCGAGTCTGATCCGGCGCCCTGTCGTCGAGTGGCCGAACGGCGAGATCACCGTCGGCTTCTCGACCGATATGTTCAAGCAGCGCACCGCCGCGATGGCCGCGGCTTGAGGCCCTCCCTGCCAGCGGCTTGCAAGCCGCTGTCGCTCAGCGGGCTCGCCGCATGCGGCTCGAAAGCCCCGCTTCGCCCCCAACCCTCTCCCAGAGGGAGAGGGAGTGAAATCATCCCGCGAGCAACTGCCGCAGCACAAACGGCAGGATGCCGCCGTGCTTGTAGTAGTCGACTTCGATCGGCGTGTCGATGCGCAAGGTCAGCGGCACGCGCCGGGTCTTGCCGTCCTTGGCCGTGATCACGAGCGTCGCATCTTGCTGCGGCTTGATGTTGGCCGAGAGCTCGATGTCGAACAGCTCATTACCCTCGATGCCGAGCGACTGCCAGCTGTCGCTGCCTTTGAACTGCAGCGGCAGCACGCCCATGCCGACCAAGTTGCTGCGATGGATGCGCTCGAAGCTGCGCGCGATCACCGCTTTGACGCCGAGCAGCTGCGTGCCCTTGGCGGCCCAGTCGCGCGACGAGCCGGTGCCGTATTCCTCACCGCCGAAGATCCCCGTCGGCGTGCCCTGCGCGATGTACTTCATCGCCGCGTCGTAGATGAACATCTTCTCGCCGCTCGGCTGCAACAGCGTCAGCCCACCTTCCTCGCGGCCGCCGTCGGGCAGCGCGGGAATCATCAGGTTCTTGATCCGCACGTTGGCGAAAGTGCCGCGCATCATCACGTCGTGATGGCCGCGGCGTGAGCCGTAGGAGTTGAAGTCGGCCTTGGCCACGCCGTTCGCCTTCAGCCAACTGCCGGCGGGCGATGCCTCTTTGATCGACCCCGCCGGCGAGATGTGGTCGGTGGTGATCGAGTCGCCGAACAGCGCCATTGCGCGCGCGCCGATCACGCCGGCCGCCGCATGCGGCGGCTCCATCGTGAAGCCGTTGAAGAACGGCGGCTTCGCGATGTAGGTCGATGGCGGCCAGGTGTAGACCTGACCCTTCACGCCGTTGATCTGCTTGCACAGCTTGCCCGGATCGCTCGCCACCTTCTCGTAGTTGGCCCTGAACGCCTTGCCGTTCATCGCGAATTTCATCAGCGCATAAATCTCGTCGCTCGACGGCCAGATGTCGCCGAGGTAGACGTCCTGCCCGCGCTTGCCGGTGCCGAGCGGCTCGGTCATCAAGTCCTTGTTCATCGTGCCGGCGATCGCGTAGGCGACGACGAGCGGCGGGCTGGCGAGAAAGTTGGCTCTCAGATTCGGATGGATTCGCGCCTCGAAATTGCGGTTGCCCGACAGGACCGCGGCACACACGAGGTTGTTCGTCGTGATGACCTCGTTGATCTCGGGCGTCAAGTCGCCGGCATTGCCGATGCAGGTCGTGCAGCCGTAGGCCGCGAGGTTGAAGCCGAGCTTTTCGAGGTACGGCAGCAGGTTGGTCTTGGTGAGGTATTCGGTGACGATGCGCGATCCCGGCGCGAGCGAAGTCTTGATGTGCTTTTGCACCGTCAGCCCGGCCTCGACCGCCTTCTTCGCCAGCAGCCCGGCCGCGAGCAGCACGCCGGGGTTCGAGGTGTTGGTGCACGACGTGATCGCAGCGATCAGCACGTCGCCATTGCCGATCGCAAGGCCCGGCGCGGTGTGCCCGATGACGGTCTCGGCGTCTTTCGCCGCGGCCATCGTCGGCTTGTTGTCGACCATCTCGCGCACCGAGCGCGGTGCTTCGGGCGGGACCGGCGGCGCGTCGCCATTGGCCGGGCCGCCCTGCGCCTTGACCGGGTAGCGGCGGTTCAACAACTCAGCCGGCTGGTTGAATCCGTTCTCAGACGGCGGCTTCGAGAACAGCGTCGCGAACTGGCTCTTCACCTTGCCGATCTCGATGCGGTCTTGCGGCCGCTTGGGGCCGGCGAGGCTCGGCGCAACCGTGCCGAGGTCGAGCTTGACCACGGCCGAGTAGTCGATATCTCCGGCCTTCGGCACGCCGAACAATTTCTGCGCACGGAAGTAGGCCTCGAAATTCTCGATCTCGCGCTCGCTTCGGCCGGTCCCTCTGAAGTACTCGATGGTGCGCTTGTCGACCGGAAAGAAGCCCATCGTCGCGCCGTACTCGGGCGCCATGTTGGCGATCGTCGCGCGATCGGGCAGGGCGAGCGTCTCGGTGCCCTCGCCGAAGAACTCGACGAACTTGCCGACCACTTTCTGCTGGCGCAGGATTTCGGTGACGGTGAGCACGAGGTCGGTCGCCGTGACGCCTTCGCGCAAGCGCCCGCTGAGCTGGAAGCCGACCACGTCGGGCGGCAAAAAATACACCGGCTGACCGAGCATGCCGGCCTCGGCCTCGATGCCGCCGACGCCCCAGCCGACGACGCCGATGCCGTTGATCATCGTCGTGTGGCTGTCGGTGCCGACGAGGGTGTCGGGGTAGTAGACGCCGGCATGCGCGTGGTTCTTCGCGGTCTTGTGCACGCCGCGCGCGAGGAACTCGAGGTTGACCTGGTGGACGATGCCGAAGCCCGGCGGCACGACGCCGAAGGTGTCGAAGGCCTGCATGCCCCACTTCATGAATTCGTAGCGCTCGCGATTGCGCAGGAATTCGAGCTTCATGTTGAGGTCGAGCGAATCCTTGGTGCCGTAGTGGTCGACCATGATCGAGTGGTCGACGACCAGGTCCACCGGCACCAGCGGCTCGATGGTCTTCGGGTTCTTGCCCATGTCGGCCGCCACGTTGCGCATCGCCGCCAGGTCGGCGAGCAGCGGCACGCCGGTGAAGTCCTGCAGCACGACGCGCGCGACGACGAACGGAATCTCGTCGACGCGCTCGGCGTTGGGCTTCCAGCTCGCGAGCTCGGCCACATGCTCGGGAACGACCTTTTTGCCGTCGCAGTTGCGCATCACGCTTTCGAGGACGATGCGGATCGACACCGGCAGACGATTCACGTTCGGATAGGTCTTCGCGAGCTCGGGCAGCGAGAAGAACTTGCCCTCGCGCCCCGCCGCCGTCTTGAAGGTCTTCAGCGTCTTGGTGAAGTGGTGAGCGGGAGTGTTCATCAACATGACAGGAGCCTCTCTCTGCGTTGTTCGGCCGGATTGCGGATGATCATGATGCCGCCGTCTCGTGACAAGCACCGGGTCATTCGGGCATGACCATGTTGCGGATCTCGTGCAGCACGGTGTCGAGATCGGCGTTGACGCGCGCGAGCGTGCTGTCGGCCTTGCTGCGGTCGCGCTCGCCGACGGCCACGTGCAGGTCGCGTGCCGACTCGTGCAACTCGTGCGCGCCGATGGTGCCCGCCAGGCCCTTCAGGTCGTGCACGCGGCGCAGCGCCTCGGTCCAGTTCGATGTCGCGAGCGCCGCGCCGACGCTCGAGTGGAAGTCGGTGTTGGTATCGTGAAAGCCTTGCAGGATGCGCCGGTACAAATGGGTCTTGCCCATGCAGCGGGCGAGCCCGTCGGCGGTGTCGATGACGCTCGAGTTCTCGGGCGGCGCCCAGTCGGTGCTGGGGCCGGGCTCGGCGGTGGTCGCGAGCACGCGCTTCGACGTGATCCACTCGGACATCGTGCGCAGCATCAACGCGACGTTCAGCGGCTTGGTGATGTGCGCGTTCATGCCGCTGGACAGCGCCCGCTCGCGGTCTTCGGCGAGCGCGCTGGCGGTCATCGCGATCACCGGCAAGCGCTTCCACTCGGGGTTCTCGCGCAGCTTGCGGGTGGCCGTGTAGCCGTCCATCACCGGCATCTGGCAGTCCATCAGCACGCCGTCGAACGGGCCGTCGCTCGCGAGCATCTGCAAGGCCTGGCGCCCGTCGTTGGCGACGGACACTTCCATGCCGGCGCGGCGCAGCAGCTCGCACGCGAGTTCCTGGTTCAGCGGATGGTCTTCGACGAGCAGCACGCGCGCCCCGGCGAGGCGCTGGCGCACTTGCTCGCTCACGTCACCGGCACCGTACGCCGGCCGCGGCAGCAGCGGCGCGCGGGCCTCGACGCGGCGCGACTTCAGCATGCAGTCGTAGAGGCTCGACGGCGTGACCGGCTTTTGCAGCACCGCCGCCATCGGCAGGCCTTCGCTCGCGCGCAGCGCGTCCTCGCGACCGAAGGCGGTGACGAGCAGGATGCAAGGCCGCGCCTGCGGATGGCGCTCGATGATGTGACGCGCGCAGGTCACGCCGTCCATGCCCGGCATCTTCCAGTCGAGCAGGATCCAGGTGTAGGCGGCGGCCTCGCTGGCCAGCCGCTCGAGCGCCGCGGCGCCATGGCTCACGCTGTCGACCTCGACGCCGAGCGATTCGAGCATGCGGCCGAGCACCTCGCGTGCGGCGGCGTTGTCGTCGACCAGCAGCGCGCGCTGCCCCTTTAATTCGCTCGCGGTCCAGGCCCGCTCGGGCGCACGCGCCGCGGCACGGCCGAAGCGGGCAGTGAAGTGGAAGGTCGAGCCTTGCCCCGGCCGGCTCTCGAACCAAAGCTGCCCGCCCATGCGCTCGACCAGCTGGCGGCTGATGACCAGCCCAAGACCGGTGCCGCCGAAGCGCCGCGTCGTCGAGCTGTCGGCCTGCATGAAGGGCTGGAACAGCCGCGCCTGTTCCTCTTCGGCGATGCCCACGCCGGTATCGCGAACCCACGCGTGCAGCTCGACGCTTGCGTCGTCTTCGGACTGCACCTCCATGCCGATCGTGACCTCGCCGGCGTCGGTGAACTTGATCGCGTTGTTGCCGAGGTTCACGAGCACCTGGCGCAGCCGCGTCGGGTCGCCGGTCAGTCGCGGCGGCAGATCCGGCGCCGCGCTGAACAGCAGCTCGAGGCCTTTCTCGTCGGCCTTCAGCCCGAGCACGTCGGCCATCTCGGTGATCACCGACTCGAGATCGAAATCGATGCGCTCGAGCTCGACGTGCCCCGCCTCGATCTTCGACACGTCGAGGATGTCGTTGAGGATTTGCAGCAGGCTGCGCGCCGCGCTGTGTGCCTTCTCGATGTAGTCGCGCTGGCGCGGCGGCAGGCCGTCTTCGAGCACCAGGTGGGTCATGCCGATGATCGCGTTCATCGGCGTGCGCAGCTCGTGCGACATGTTGGCGAGGAAGGTCGACTTGGTGTGGCTCGCCGCTTCGGCGGCGTTGCGCGCCTGCTGCATCGCGAGCTCGGCCTGCTTGCGCGCCGTGATGTCCTGGATCACCGCGCAGAACAGCGGCTCGCCCTCCCAGTCGAGCGCGATGACGCTCACGTCGGCGTCGAAGGTGCTGCCGTCGAGGCGGCGGAAGCGCCACTCGTGCGCCTGCACGCGCTCGCGGCTGTGGGTATGGCGGCGCATCAGCTCGACGGCGCGCTCGCGGCTTGTGCGACCGTCGGGCTGCAGCTCGGTCGACAGCTCGGGGAACCAGACGATGCGGCCGAGCAGCCGACCCGGATCGTCGGCCCCGAACAAGCGCAGCGTGGCCGGATTGCAGTGCGTGATGCCGCGCTTGCGGTCGAAGAACAGGTAGCCGTCGGCGGCGTGCTCGAACACCGCATCGAAGCGCAGCTCGGCATGGCGGCGCTCCGAAACGTTGAGCCAATAGCCGTTGTAGACGGTGCTGCCGTCGTCCTGTTGCAGCGGTGTGCTGTCGGCGAGCACCCAGACGGCGTGCTCGTTGTGGCGCACGAGGAACTCGACCGCGTGCGTCGGCGGCCGGTGCGACGGGTCGCCTGCCAATCGCCACGGCAGTGCCGGGTCGCTGCGCAGCGTGGCCGCGTCGACACCGAACAATTCCTCGGTGCCGCGGCCGACGAACGAGAACTTGCCGGCGCCATCGGCCGCCGGCTGCTCGTCGCGGAATACCGTCAGCGGCAGCGCATGCGCCATGTCGAGCAGCGCCTGGCGAGCCTGCAATGCCTCGTTGAGCCATTGCACGCGGCGCCAGCCGGCACCGAGCAGCACCAATCCGACGACCCACACCGCGAGCGCACCGACGATCACGTTGCGCGCGATGGCGCCCTCGTCATCGAGCGGCGCCAGCACCCAGACGCTGAAGGGCCGCATGTTCAGCGGCGACGACAGCGCGAGGTGGCGAACGCCGTCGACATCGGCGGTCATCACGTGGCGCCCACCGACATCGAGGTAGGACATCGGCCACTCGAGCGCTTGCGGAACGCGCTGGTAGATGGCGTCCCATTCGGCCGACGGGCGGCCGCGGGCGTTCGGCATCAGCTGCAGCAAGGCGCTGCCGCGGTTGCCGAGCACGATGACGCCGTTGATGTCGCTGACGCAGATCACGTTGCCCTCGGAGTCGGCGAGCAGGCGATTCAGCGAGTCGGCGTCCTGTTTGATGACAACGACGCCGAGCGCTTGTCCGTCGCGCTCGACGCGATGCGAGAAGTAGAGGCCCGGCGCCCGGCTGACGCGGCCGAGAAGGAACTGCTGGCCGGAGCCGCGCGACATCGCGGCGCTGAAATACTCGCGCCCGCGCAGACTCGCAGCGAGGACCGACGACGGAGCCTTCGGGTCGGAGTTGCCGTTGGCGATGGTGAAGCCGTTGGGATCCAGCAGCAGCATCAGCGACAGGCCGAAGTCCTGCACCACGGTGGCCATGCGCCGGTTCATCGCTTGCACCGCGGGCATCCGCAGATACGCTTCGCGCAGGCGCAACCGCTCGGGCTCGCTGAGCGCGCTGGCATCGGGCAGGCGCGAGGCGGCGAGAAAGTCCTGCACCGAGGGGTCGCGCGCCAGATTCATCGGCAACGCCGCCAACTGCCTGAAGGTCAGCTCCAGCGTGTCCTTGATCGCGTTGACGCGAATGCCCGCGGTGGCCAGCGTCTGTTCGCGGTGCCCACGCAGCCGGTCATGCATCACCCACCACGCGAGCCCGGCGATCAGCGCGGTCCACAGCGCGACGCCAAGGCCAAGCAGACGCAGGCGCCGACGACGGTCCGACGTGGCCGAAAACCGCGACTTCATGGCAGGTGTGACCCCCGCAACTGGAACGCCCCCGAATCGAAGCCAGTTTTACCAGAAACCCGCTGCCTCGGGCACCGCGCCGGCGCGGGCCCGACCCAAGGCCCGACAGCCTCCTAGGCAGCGATGCTTGGCGCGACGGCGCCGAAGTCGGCGATCTGGTCGAAATTCAGGTACTTGTAGATCTTGTCGCTGTCGGCGCTGAGCACGCCCATGCCGAGCATGTACTCGTCCTTGCTCGGGATCTTGCCGAGCCGCGAGCAGATCGCGGCCAGTTCCGCTGAGCCGAGGTAAACGTTGGCGTTCTTGCCGAGGCGATTCGGGAAGTTGCGGGTGCTGGTCGAGAACACCGTTGCGCCTTCTTTCACCTGCGCCTGGTTGCCCATGCACAGGCTGCAGCCGGGCATTTCCATGCGTGCGCCGGCTGTGCCGAGAACGCCGTAGTGGCCTTCCTCGCTGAGCTGCTTGGCGTCCATCTTGGTTGGCGGTGCGACCCACAGCTTGACGGGAATGTCGCGCTTGCCTTCGAGCAGCTTGGACGCCGCACGGAAGTGGCCGATGTTGGTCATGCAGCTGCCGATGAACACCTCGTCGATGACGGCACCCGATACATCGGCGAGCGTCTTCACGTCGTCGGGGTCGTTCGGGCAGGCGACGATCGGCTCGTGGATGTCGGCGAGGTCGATCTCGATCACGGCGGCGTAGTCGGCGTCGGCGTCGCCCTGCAGCAGCTGCGGATTCGCGAGCCACGCCTGCTGCGCGTCGATGCGGCGCTGCAAGGTGCGCGCGTCGGCATAACCGTTGGCGATCATCCACTTCATCAACGCGATGTTGCTGTTGATGTATTCGATGATCGGCTCCTTGTTCAGGTGCACCGTGCAGCCTGCGGCGCTGCGCTCGGCCGATGCGTCGCTGAGCTCGAATGCCTGCTCGACCTTCAGGTCGGGCAGACCTTCGATCTCGAGGATGCGGCCGGAGAAGATGTTCTTCTTGCCCTTCTTCTCGACCGTCAAGAGCCCCGCCTTGATCGCGTACAGCGGGATCGCGTTGACGAGGTCGCGCAAGGTGACGCCGGGCTGCATCTTGCCTTTGAAGCGCACCAGCACGCTCTCGGGCATGTCCAGCGGCATCACGCCGGTGGCGGCGGCAAAGGCGACGAGGCCGGAGCCGGCGGGGAAGCTGATGCCGATCGGAAAACGCGTGTGGCTGTCGCCGCCGGTGCCCACCGTGTCGGGCAGCAGCAGTCGGTTGAGCCAGCTGTGGATCACGCCGTCGCCGGGGCGCAGCGAGATGCCGCCGCGCGTGCTGATGAACTCGGGCAGCTCATGGTGCATCTTCACGTCGACCGGCTTCGGGTACGCTGCCGTGTGGCAGAACGACTGCATCACGAGGTCGGCGCTGAAGCCCAGGCACGCGAGGTCTTTCAGCTCGTCGCGCGTCATCGGGCCGGTGGTGTCTTGCGAGCCGACCGAGGTCATTCGCGGCTCGCAGTAGGTGCCGGGTCTGACTCCCTGGCCTTGCGGCAAACCGCAGGCGCGGCCCACCATCTTCTGCGCGAGCGAAAAGCCCTTGTGCGTGTCAGCGGGGTTTTGCGGCAGGCGAAAGAGGGTGGATGGAGGCAGGCCGAGCGCTTCGCGCGCCTTCGCGGTCAGGCCGCGGCCGACGATCAGTGGGATGCGGCCACCGGCTCGCACCTCGTCGAACAGCACTTCGCTCTTGACCTTGAACTCGGCGATGACCGCGCCGTTCTTCAGCGCCTTGCCGTCGTACGGACGCAGCTCGACCACGTCGCCCATGTTCATCTGACTCACGTCGAGCTCGATCGGCAACGCGCCGGCGTCTTCCATCGTGTTGTAGAAAATCGGCGCGATCTTCGAGCCGATGCAGACGCCGCCGAAGCGCTTGTTCGGCACGAACGGAATGTCTTCGCCGGTGAACCACAGCACCGAGTTGGTCGCCGACTTGCGTGACGATCCGGTGCCGACGACGTCGCCGACGTAGGCGACCAGGTTGCCGCGCGCGCGCAGCGACTCGATGAACTGCACCGGGCCGCGCTTGCCTTCTTCTTCTGGCGTGATGCCGGGGCGCGGATTCTTCAGCATCGCCAGCGCGTGCAGCGGGATGTCGGGGCGGCTCCATGCATCGGGCGCCGGCGACAGGTCATCGGTGTTGGTCTCGCCGCTGACCTTGAAGATCGTGACCGTGAGGCTGTCCGGAACTGCGGGACGCGAGGTGAACCACTCGGCGTCGGCCCAGCTCTGCAGCACGGCTTTCGCGAATGCATTGCCGGCGTCGGCCTTGTCCTTCACGTCGTGGAACTGGTCGAACATCAGCAGCGTCTTTTTCAGGCCTTCGGCAGCGACAGCGCCGACCGAGGCATCGTCGAGCAGATCGATCAGCGGATGAATGTTGTAGCCGCCGAGCATCGTGCCGAGCAGCTCGGTTGCCTTCGCGCGGCCGATCAGCGCGCAGGTCTCGCTGCCGTGCGCGACGGCGGCGAGGTACGAGGCCTTGACCTTCGCCGCGTCGTCGACGCCGGCGGGAACGCGGTGCGTGATCAGCTCGACCAGGAACGCATCCTCACCGGCCGGCGCTGCCTTCAGCAGCTCGATCAGCTCGGCGGTTTGCTGGGCCGACAGCGGCAGCGGCGGAATGCCGAGCGCAGCGCGTTCGGCGACATGTTGGCGATAGGCGTGGAGCATGGAGCGCTTTCGTTGAAGGCGTGGAGGGTTGATCGACTCAGCTCAGCGTCGGAACGATGACCTTGAGTCCTTTGAAGTAGTCGCGGAAAAAACCGGCGTCGCGCGTGATCAGCGCGGTGCATTGAAGCAAGGCATGGGCTCCGACCAGGAAGTCGGGAATCGTGCGCGGCGACGCGGCCGGCAGGGCTGCGCTGCGCAGTCGCTCCTTGTACTTGCGCTGCATCTCACCGGCACGCACGGCGGAACGCTGTTCGATGGCGGAGAACTCGAGGCCCATTTCTTCGAGCGCGTCCATCACCTGCGCGCCGTGGCCGAGTCCGGCCGTGACTTCGCTGACGACGATGTCGCACACGCCGACCGGCCCGCTGCCGAGCGCCATGCGCAAGCAGGCTTCAGCGGCGTCGGCTCGGGCGTCGTCGCCGAGCAGGTCAATGAGGACGGAGGTGTCGACGGCGATCATCAGGCTTCCACTGGATCGCCCTGCGCGCGGCCGCGCAGCTCGCGCATGATGTCGTCGGTGGTCACGCCCTCCGGCAGCTTGAATCTGCCGCGAGCCCGCGAGATCGCGTCATCGACGTTCTTGCGCAGGATGATGCGGCTGCCGTCGAGCTCGACCTTCAGCAGGGTGCCCTTGGTCAGACCCAGTGCGTCGCGCACGGCCTTCGGAAGAGTGATCTGACCGCGTTCCGCAACGGTGGCTTCCATTGCGAACTCCTGAAGTAGGTATGCATCAATTGTACATACCCAATCAGGCATACTCAAGGGGCGCTGGCGGGTTTCTCCGGTGCAACGGGCTGCGAGGCGGCGGGCTCGGGCGCGGAGGCTGCCGACGCGGCAGGCTCCGGTGCCGACGCAGCGGCTGACGCGGTTGATGCGGCTGCGGCAGCCGCAGCCACGGCCGCCTCGACCGCGATCCGCTGCTCGACCTGGGTGCAGCCGTCGACCATGCGCTGGCCGAGCTTGCTGCTCATCAGCATCGACTTGGTCGGGATCTGCAGCCACACGACGCCGGCCTTCTTGTCTTCAAGGCGCACCGCGCCGGTGGTCGTCTCGGCCGGCACCATGCTGTAGCTCAGGTTCTTGAAGCGCAGCTTGAATCGGCCGGGCTGGCCGTCGAGCGGCGCGATGCTGACGAGCTGGTTGAACTCGCATTGCGCGTCGCCGGTGAGCACGCGGGCAGCGATGTCGAGCTGCGCCTGCGTGATCGCCTCGACTGTTTCGGCGGCAAGCACCTTGCCGCTGGCTTCGGACTTTTTCTTCTTGCTCGCAGCAGACGCTCTCGCCGCGGGTTTCGAGGCGGCGGGCTTGGGCGCGGGCGCAGCCGTTTGCGCGAGCGCGCTGCCGCCGACCGAGCAGGCGATGAACAGAGCAAGAGCGCGATGGATCATGCGGTGCCCTCGGGTTCGAAGAAAGCTTCGCGCACTTGTGCCGGCAGCGGCTGGCCGGTACGCTGCGCGCGCTCGAGGACCTGCCAGAAGTAGCGGTAGCTCGCGCGGTCGTGCAAGGTGTCGCGGTGACGGATCGGTGCCCAGTCGGCCGCATGTGCGGCGCTGATGATGTCGATCGCTTGATCGACCTCGGCCGCAGTCGGCGCGAAGGCTTCGACGATCGGTCGAATCTGGCTCGGGTGGATGCTCCACATCCGCGTGTAGCCGAGCTGCCGGCAGGCCTTCTCGGCCGCCTCGGCAACGGCGGAGCGGTCGCTGAATTCGGTGACGACGCTGTGCGACGGCGTCTTGCCGTGCGCGTGGCACGCGGCCGCGATCTCGAGCTTGGCGCGCAGCACCAGCGGATGCATGAACTGGCCGCTCGCGCTCATTGCCGAAGCGGGGATCGCGCCGCGATGTGCGGAGACGAAATCCATCAAGCCGAACGACAGCGACTCGACTCGCGGATGCGCCGCGATCGCGTCGACATCGCGCAGGGCGCCATGGGTTTCGATGAGGAGATGCAGCGGGAAGCGACGGCCAGCGCCGTGCACGCGAATGACGTGATCGATCTCATCGCAGGCGCGCGTGACATCGGCCAAGTCGCGCGGCTTCGGCACCATCAAGTACGCGAGGCGCTCGCCGGCGATGCGCGCGATCGTCTCGACCTCATGCTCGAACGCCGGATGATCAACCGGGTGGACGCGTGCGCCGACGCGGCCGTGCCGGTTCAGCGGCGACATCACGAGCTCGGCGACCATGTGCGCATGCTCGACTTCGCCGCCGATCGGCGCGCCGTCTTCGCAATCGAGCGTCACATCGAACACCGGCCCGAGCTCGGCTTGCAACTCGAGGCTCTTGCGCATCCGCGCTTCGACGCCCGCGTAGTGATCGCAGACGGGAATCGACGCGGCCGTTTCGCCGGCGTCGAACAGTGCCTCGCGCGGGTGGACCATCAGAGCAAGTGCTTGACGCCTTCCTGTTCTTCTTGCAGTTCCTTCAGTGTGAGGTTGACGCGCTCCTGGCTGAACGCGTCGATCGTCAGGCCTTCGACCAGCGTGTACTCGCCGCCCGCTGTCGTGACCGGGAAGCCGAACATCGTGTCCTTCGGGATGCCGTACTGGCCATCCGACGCGATGCCCATCGTGACCCACTTGCCGTTGCTGCCGAGCGCCCAGTCGCGCATGTGATCGATCGCGGCGTTGGCGGCCGATGCCGCGGACGACAGGCCGCGCGCTTCGATGATCGCCGCGCCGCGCTTGCCGACGGTGGGCAGGAAGGTGTTCTTGTTCCAGTCGTCGTCGTTGATCATGTCCCTCACGCTCTTGCCGTCGATGGTGGCGAAGCGGTAGTCGGCGTACATCGTCGGCGAGTGGTTGCCCCACACGGTGAGCTTCTCGATGCTCGTCACCGGCTTGCCGGTCTTGGCGGCAATCTGCGACAGCGCGCGGTTGTGATCGAGGCGCAGCATCGCGGTGAAGTTCTTGCGCGGCAGGTCGGGCGCGCTCTTCATCGCGATGTAGGCGTTGGTGTTGGCCGGGTTGCCGACGACGAGCACCTTGACGTTGCGCGACGCGACGGCGTTCAGCGCCTTGCCTTGCGCGGTGAAGATCTGAGCGTTGGCAGCGAGCAGATCCTTGCGCTCCATACCCGGGCCGCGCGGACGAGCGCCGACGAGCAGTGCGTAATCGGTGTCCTTGAATGCGGTGTTCGCGTCACCATGCGCTTCCATGCCGGCGAGCAGCGGGAACGCGCAGTCTTCGAGCTCCATCATCACGCCCTTGAGTGCCTTCTGCGCTTTCTCGTCGGGGATCTCGAGCAGCTGCAGGATGACCGGCTGGTCCTTGCCCAGCATCTCGCCGGAAGCGATACGGAACAGCAGCGCATAGCCGATCTGGCCAGCGGCGCCGGTGACGGCGACACGAACGGGTTTCTTGCTCATGGGGAACTCCGGAAGAGGATGAAAAAGAAGGGAAACCGGTGAGGGCGCAACAGGCTGATGCCATGCAGCCGCAGAGAGCGAAAGTGTAGGTCACTCGTGTGCCAATGGCCTGCCAGTCTAAGGGTCAACCCGAGGTCGGTCAATACTCTTATGTCTTACATAAGACATAAGTCAACTTTCGTCGACAGCGCACCCGTCCTGTGCTGCAATTCATGCCATGGCTGCCGCAGTTCCTCCGTCGGGTGCCGTCGCGCCGGCGGGTCGTCCGGGCGACGGAGATGCGCCGGCGTTCAGCCCGCTCTACCAGCAAATCAAGACGCTGATCACGCGCAGCCTCGAGGCCGGCGAATGGCGTCCCGGCGAAGCGATCCCGAGCGAAATGGAACTTGCCGCGCGCTTCAAGGTGAGCCAGGGCACGGTGCGCAAAGCGATCGACGAGCTCGCCACCGACAACCTGCTGGTGCGCCGTCAAGGTAAGGGCACGTTCGTCGCGACGCATGCCGAGCAGAAGGTGCAGTTTCGCTTTCTGCGTCTGACCCCAGACGACGGCGAGCCGGCCGGTGCTCAGCGCCGCTTCATCGATTGCCGGCGCCTGCGTGCGCCGTCGGACATCGCCCGCGCGCTCGACCTCAAGTCGGGCGACGCGGTGGTGCAGATCCGCCGCGTGCTGTCGTTTCGCGGCGCGCCGGTGGTGCTCGACGACATCTGGCTGCCCGGTCAGCTGTTCAAGGGCCTGACCGCCGAGCGGCTGAGCGACTACCGCGGGCCGATGTACGGCTTGTTCGAGGCCGAGTTCGGTGTGCGGATGATTCGCGCCGAAGAAAAGATCCGCGCTGTCGCGGCCGATGCGGGCGCCGGCGAGCTGCTCGGGTTGCCGGCGGGGACGCCGCTGCTGAGTGTCGAGCGGCTCTCGCTGACCTACGGCGACAAGCCGGTCGAGCTGCGCCGCGGTCTGTACAACACGGCGTCGCATCACTATCGCAACGAGCTCAGCTGAGCGTGTCGGCGGCGCGACTGCTGCATTGCAATAAAATCTTCAGGTTTCATCCGATTACAAGGTTCGTATGGCAGAGACAACGACAAGACAACGTCCGGGAACGATGCGCCTGGTCGATGCGATCACCGGCTATCGCTATCCCGTGATGGCAATCGTTTCGATCCTCCATCGCGCGAGCGGCGTGATCATGTTCGTGCTGATGCCCTTCATCATCTGGATGTTCGACGCGAGCGTCAGCTCCGAGATCTCCTACGGGCAGTTCACCAGCGTTTTCGCGGCCGGCGTCGGTTTCCTGCCGGGCTGGTTCTTCAAGCTCATTGCGCTCGCGTTGATCTGGTCGTACCTGCAGCACTTCATCGCCGGTCTGCGCCATCTGTGGATGGATGCGACGCACGCGGTCGATCTGCAGTTCGGCCGTCAATCCGCGTTCTTCTCGATCGTCGCGAGCCTGGTGCTGACGCTGGCGCTCGGCATCAAGCTGTTCTTCTTCTGAGACCTTCCATGGAACAAAACTTCGGTTCCAAGCGCACCGTCGTGGGCGCGCATTACGGGCTGCGCGACTGGTTGTCGCAACGCATCACCGCGGCCGTGATGGCGCTGTTCACGATCGTGTTGCTGCTGCAGGTGCTGTTCGGCGCCGAGATGGGCTACGACCGCTGGGCCGGCATCTTTTCGTCGCAGTGGATGAAGGTGCTGACCTTCGTCGTCATCGTCTCGCTGCTGGTCCACGCGTGGGTCGGCATGCGCGATGTGTGGATGGATTACGTGAGACCGGTCGGCGCGCGACTGCTATTCCAGGTGGTCACGATCGTCTGGCTGGTGGGTTGCGCCGGATGGGCCATTCAAGTGCTGTGGAGACTGTAAAAGTGAGCTCATCCGTTCCAGTATCGAAGCGCAAGTTCGACGTGGTCATCGTCGGTGCCGGCGGCTCCGGCATGCAGGCGTCGCTTCGCCTCGCGCAAGCGGGCCTGAACGTGGCCGTGCTGTCGAAGGTGTTCCCGACCCGCTCGCACACGGTCGCGGCGCAAGGCGGCATCGGTGCGTCGCTCGGAAACATGAGCGAGGACAACTGGCACTACCACTTCTACGACACGATCAAGGGCTCCGACTGGCTCGGCGACCAGGACGCGATCGAGTTCATGTGCCGCGAAGCGGCCAATGTGGTCTACGAGCTCGAGCACCAGGGCATGCCGTTCGACCGCAACCCCGACGGCACGATCTACCAGCGTCCGTTCGGCGGCCACACGGCCAACTACGGCGAGAAGCCGGTGCAGCGCGCCTGCGCCGCCGCCGACCGCACCGGCCACGCGATGCTGCACACGCTGTACCAGCAGAACGTCAAGGCGCGCACGCAGTTCTTCGTCGAATGGATGGCGCTCGACCTGATCCGCGACACCGAAGGCGATGTCGTCGGCGTCACTGCGCTCGAGATGGAAACCGGCGACGTGCACATCCTCGAAGCCAAGTGCACCTTGCTCGCGACCGGCGGCGCGGGGCGCATCTATGCGGCGTCGACGAATGCCTTTATCAACGCCGGCGACGGCCTCGGGATGGCGGCGCGCGTGGGCATCCCGCTCGAGGACATGGAGTTTTGGCAGTTCCACCCGACGGCGGTGGCCGGCGCCGGCGTGCTGCTGACCGAAGGCTGCCGCGGCGAAGGCGCGATCCTGCGCAACAGCAACGGCGAGCGCTTCATGGAACGCTATGCGCCGACGCTGAAGGATCTCGCGCCGCGCGACTTCGTGTCGCGCTGCATGGACCAGGAGATCAAGGAAGGGCGAGGCTGCGGTCCGAACAAGGACTACATCAATCTCGACATGACGCACCTCGGCGCCGAGACGATCATGAAGCGCCTGCCGAGCGTGTTCGAGATCGGTCATAACTTCGCGAACGTCGACGTCACGAAGGAGCCGATTCCGGTCGTGCCGACGATCCACTACCAGATGGGCGGGATCCCGACCAATATCCACGGTCAGGTCGTCGCGCCGAAAGGCGGCAACCCGAACGCGGTGATCAACGGCTTGTATGCCGTCGGCGAATGCTCGTGCGTCAGCGTGCACGGTGCGAACCGGCTCGGCACCAACTCGCTGCTCGACCTGCTGGTGTTTGGCCGCGCCGCCGCCAAGCACATCGTCGACAGCGCGTTGAAGGACAAGGCGCACAAGGGTCTGCCGATCAACGCGGCCGACTACACGTTGGCGCGCCTCGCGAAGTACGACAGCAGCACCGCCGGCGAATACTCGCAGGACGTGGCCAATGACATCCGCAAGTCGATGCAGCAGCACGCGAGCGTGTTCCGCACCCAGGCCTTGCTCGATGAGGGCGTGCAGCAGATCAAGGCGATCGCCGAACGGGTGAAGAACATCCATCTTGCCGACAAGTCCAAGGTGTTCAACACCGCCCGCGTCGAGGCGCTCGAAGTCGAGAACCTGATCGAAGTCGCGCTCGCGACGATGATCTCTGCGGCGGCGCGCCACGAGAGCCGCGGCGCGCACACGGTGAACGATTACGGCGACACGCCCGAGCATCCGAACGGCCGCAACGACGCCGACTGGCTCAAGCACACGCTGTGGTACAGCGAGGGCAACCGGCTCGACTACAAGCCGGTGAATCTGAAGCCACTCACGGCGGAGTCGGTGCCGCCGAAAGTGCGCTCGTTCTGACAACGATTCCAGGAAACAGTCCATGACCAAGCGTGTCTTCCAGATCTACCGCTACGACCCCGACATCGACGCCAAGCCGCGGATGCAGACAATCGAGGTCGAGCTCGACGGCAGCGAGCGCATGCTGCTCGACGCGCTGATGAAGCTGAAGGCGGTCGACCCGAGCTTAAGCTTCCGCCGCTCGTGCCGCGAAGGTGTCTGCGGCTCCGACGCGATGAACATCAACGGCAAGAACGGCCTCGCGTGCCTGACCAACATGCGCACGCTGAAGGACCCGATCGTGCT
>Ga0066710_100001323_pt1 | contig 18272 bp, 16 predicted proteins | sample GraSoiAngelo_159_FD_79666 | JGI IMG/M metagenome (GOLD analysis project Ga0066710, IMG submission 79666) | Grasslands soil microbial communities from the Angelo Coastal Reserve, California, USA - 14_1009_16_40cm | ecosystem: Environmental > Terrestrial > Soil > Grasslands | place: USA... | reverse complement strand
TAGCCGCGGATTGCGCGGATTACGCGGATGGGCCGCATACGTGTCGCCTGACGCGCGCGTTCGGAAAACACAAGCGGCCCATCCGCGTAATCCGCGCAATCCGCGGCGAACGAACTCTTTCACTTAAAGGAGACGATGATGTGCGATTTTGCTGCTGATGCGGAAGCGGCCCGACAGCTCCTTGTGGGCCGGGTTCTGACCGTTGAACGAGTCCGGCAACTCAATGCCAAGGACTACTTCTATCAAATGCTCAAAGACAACCCGGAGATGCTCAAGATTTATCCGGGTATCGAGAACAAGCTCTTAGTGGGAGCGATCGACTGCCACATCCATGCTTATCCGGACTTTGTTCATCGCTCTCAGGACATGATTCAGATCGCCATTGACGCTTCCAAGGCAGGCATGCGGGCGCTCGCTTTTAAGGATCACTGGAACGTCAGCGCCAATGCCGCCTTTCTGGCTCAGCGCCACATCGACTACCTGGTCGAAAAGGGAGAACTCGCCCGCCGTGTGGAGATCTATGGCGGAGCGGGCACGTGCCTGGGAATGAACCCCGACGCCATCCGCATCGGCCTTCAGTATCCAAACTTCAAGATGATCTGGTTTCCCACGTTCACCTCGTTTGGCTTCTGGCGCGGAGCCGGGCATCCGGAGAGAGGGGGCGTCCGGCTGGTGAGCGAATCCGGCGAAGTGCTCCCGGAGGTCGTCGAGATCATGAAAATGGCAGTGGAAAAGAAAGTCGGAATCGGTTTCGGACACACCGATTTTCAGGAGCTGTTGCCGCTTGCGAAAAAGGCCAAGGAGCTTGGTGTGCGGGCCACTCTGGATCACCCTCTGCTGGAATTGAATAAGCTCCTGTTGGACGAGATGAAGCAGCTCGCCGATCTCGGGGTCTACGTTGGAACCTACTGCCAGCCCATGATCCCAAGCCTGTATCAGCCTGTGGCCGATCCGATGGAAACGATCCGCACGATCAAGGAAATCGGTCCCGAGCGATGCATCATCGGAAGCGATTTCGGGCAGGTCTTGCACATGGACAGCATCGACGGAATGAGGGTCTTCATTCGCGCGCTGCTCGCGTTCGGGATCAAGCCGGAGGAAGTCCGGGTTATGCTTCACGACAATCCGGCGAAACTCATGTGGTTGGATTGAGCAAAGAAAACCAGCCGCGAATTACGCGGATTACGCGAATGGGCGCATCAAGGAATCCTTAATGCGCCCATTCGCGTAATCCGCGTAATTCGCGGCTGGTTTTCTTTGTTACGTTCGAACCAGCGATTCCGCCAGCGCCAGAGTCTGCCGGGCCCGATCGACAATGGCTTTATCCAGGAGCTGCCCGCCGAAAGCAATGGCACCTTCACCGCGGGATCGTGCATCGTCAAAAGCCTGGACCACGCGCCGGCAGTAATCAATCTCGTCGGCCCCGGGAGTGAAGGCCGCGTTCACTTCATCGACCTGGGCAGGGTGGATCAGAGACATTCCTGAAAATCCCAGGCGCCGGGATTGGAGAGCAAACTTCCGCAGGCCTTCTATATCCTGAAAATTCGGCCAGACTCCGTCCACAGACTGGACATGGGCAGCGGCGGCTGCTGTTACCACAGACGAGCGGGCATAAATGAGGTCGGTGGCTTCGCCCTCGCGCCGAAGCGGAAGGTTCAGCTCTCTGGAAAAATCCTCCGCTCCGAACATGAGCCCGATGATGCGCGGCGAAGAAGCGGCAATGGCGTAGGCGTTGAACAAGCCCTTTGGACTTTCAAGGGCGATCAGCAGCCGCACGCTTCCGGAAGGTATTCCCATTTTGGGTTCGCGCTCGTCCAGGATCCGCTCCACAATCTTTACGTCGTCGACGGTCTCTGTCTTTGGGACGGCAAGGCCCTCCAAAGCCGGCCTGATGACATGCTCAAGATCGGCGTGCATTCGCTCGTGTCCCACGGCGTTGATCCGCACGAACCGGGCAGGCGTGCGGAGGGAGGGATTTTCCTTCTTGCGCGCTGTTATCTGATCGAGCGAGTCTGCGATTTGACGGCGGGCCGTGTCCTTCGCCGCGGGAGCCACGCCATCTTCGATGTCCATCAGGATGGCGTCCACAGGAAGTCCCAGGGATTTGTCGATCATGCGCTGGCGGTCTCCCGGCACAAACATCCAGGAGCGCATTAAGGTCGTTCTTTGATCCATGTTGAAGAGGCCTTTCTATTACGGTGTTCCCTTCTTCCAAATCACTGATGACTGATGGCCACTGACCAATGACTAATGAACTTGAGGATTGAGGATTGAGAAATGAAATTGAGCATTCAAAAATCCCCTCATTTCTCAATCCTCAATCCTCAAGTTCATTAGTCATTGGTCAGTGGCCATCAGTGATTTGAAAGGGGGAAACACACGTTTTCAATATGACTTCGGCATACCCAGGACGTTCTGCCCCAGGAAAGCCAGCACCATGTTGTTGCTTACAGGAGCGGCTACAAACAGGCGAGTCTCTCGAAACTTTCTCTCGACATCATAGTCGCGCGCAAATCCATAACCTCCATAGGTGGACATACAAACGTCAGCGGCTTCCCAGGACGCCTCGGACGCCAGCAGCTTGGCCATGTTGGCTTCGGCGCCGCACTTCTCCTTGCGGTCGTACTTCGCGGCTGCCTCAAAGCGCATCAGGTCGGCCGCCTCGACGTGGGCATACGCCTTGGCGATAGGGAACTGTATTCCCTGATTCGCACCGATGGGCCGTCCAAACACCACCCGGTTGCTGGCGTAGCGGGACGCACGCTCGACGAACCAGCGGCCGTCGCCAATAGCCTCGGCGGCAACCAGAATCCGTTCTGCGTTCCACCCATCGATGATGTAACGAAACCCTTTGCCTTCTTCTCCAATCAGGTTCGAAGCGGGGACTTCGACGTCCTCGAAAAAGACGGTATTCGTGTGATGGTTGAGCATGATGTCCAGCGGCTGGACTTCCAGATGGCCTTTGACATCGCGAAGATCCATCAGGAAAACAGAGATCCCCTGGGTTTTGTCTTTCAGCTCCTCATAAGGCGTGGTTCGAGCCAGCAGAAGCATCAGGTCCGACTGCTTCACGCGGGAGATGAAAATCTTCTGACCGTTGACGATATAGCGATCCCCTTTGCGAACGGCGCGAGTCTCGATTCGCGTCGTTTCCGAGCCGGCGTTTGGCTCGGTGACTGCAAACGCCTGCAGCCGAAGCTCGCCCTGGGCAATCGAGGGAAGATAGCGCCGCTTCTGTTCCTCGCTCCCGTGACGAAGCAGCGTGCCCATCGTGTACATCTGGGCATGGCAGGCCGTGGAGTTTCCGCCCGACCGGTTGATCTCTTCCAGGATGATGCTGGCTTCCGTGATGCCCAGCCCCGCGCCCCCGTATTCCTCCGGGATCAAGGCCGCGAGGTATCCGCTACGGGTCAGCGCGTCCACGAATTCCTGCGGATACAGCTCTTTCTTATCTACTTCCTGCCAATAAGCGTCCGGGTAAGCCTGGCAGAGCTTGCGAACTTCTTCCCGAATAGCCTGCTGCGATTCCTGTACGGATGAGTCCATGCCTTGTCCTCCGAAGATGCGGTGATATATTAAGGGCCGCCAATTATAAATCAACTATGGAGGGTTCAGCATGGCTATTAAGCCGGGTTGGGAAGGTCGGTTTTTCGAGGATTTCGAGGTCGGAGACGTCTACCGCTGCCGCCTCGGCAGAACCGTAACAGAAAATGACAACATCTGGTTCACCCTTCTGACCAACAATACGAATCAAATCCATTTCAATAACGAATACGGCAAGCGCACGGAATTCGGTAAATGTTTGATCAACAGCGCCCTGACGCTCGCCATTGTAGCGGGAATGGGAGTGGCGGATGTGAGCGAGAATGGCTTCGCTCTGGGCTGGGATGAAATCAAACTGCCGAATCCTCTGTTTGCGGGGGACACTCTGTACTCGGAATCCGAGGTTCTGGAAAAGCGGGAATCCAAATCCAAGCCTCAGTGGGGCATTATCAAGGTTCGCACGCGCGGCGTCCAGCAGGAGGGCAAAGTTGTCATCGACTATGCCCGAAGCGTGATGGTGTGGAAACGCGCGCACGCTCCAAAACAGCAACTCTTTCCGGAAATCCGTTCCTAATGCCGGCCGGAGAAGACGATCGGCCGAAAAAAACTCCATCAGCCCTCACCGGTATCCGGGTTCTGGCTCTGGAAGTTTCAGTAGCAGGACCGCATTGCTCTCGGATACTCGGAGACATGGGAGCTGAGGTCATCAAGCTTGAAAAGCCGGGGACCGGCGACCTGATTCGCAACTGGGACTCGGCCGTGCGAGGTCTCTCGTCCGGTTACGTCTGGCTCAATGGAAACAAACGAAGCTTTGCGATAGACGTCAAGAAGAAGGCCGGCCTGGAGGCTCTGCATCGCCTGGCCGACCGAGTAGACGTCATTCTGGAAAACTTCGCACCGGGTGTGGCTGATCGCATGGGCATGGGAGCCGCCGAATTGTGCAGCCGCCATCCACGGCTGATTTATTGTTCTCTTTCCGGCTACGGGCAGGACGGCCCCTATCGCGACGTCAAAGCGTATGACCTGCTGATCCAGGGCGAGGCAGGGATTATTGCGACAACGGGCTACCCGGACAAGCCTGCCAAAGTAGGTTTGCCCATCATCGATCTGGCTTCGTCGATGTACGCAACCGTGGGAATCATGCTTGCCCTGTATCAGCGAGAGAAAACCGGGCGCGGGCAATTCGTGGACATTTCGATGTTTGAGTCCGCTGTCGCGTGGCTCGGATATTTTCCGCATCACTATTGGCACCAGGGAGAGGAACCCGCCAGGGTTGGGATGCGCCACCATTATGTAACCCCGTACGGACCGTACCTGGCGAGCGACGGCGTTTACGTAAACCTGGCCGTGGCCACTGCGCAGGATTGGGAGATTTTTTGCCGTCAGGTCATTGAGCGACCCGACCTTCTTGAGGACGCCCGATTCAAAACGTCGGAAGCGCGGCGGAAAAACCGCGTGGTGCTGGAAGAGCTGATCGAGAGGATTTTTCAGGAGCGTCCTCACGACGAATGGCTCCGCCGGCTCCAGGAGAGCCGCCTGCCATATGGGGAAGTGAAAGGGATCGGTCAGGTTCTGGCTCACCCTCAAGTCATCGCGCGGCAGATGATTCGAGAAATGGAATCGCCTGTGGGCCCAATTCCCGTCATCGGAAGTCCCTTACGTCTTTCCGATAGCCCCGCGCGCTTTGATCGCATTCCGGCGCTCGGGCAGGACACGGAACCCATCCTTCGCGAGCTCGGTTATGATGACGCCGAAATTGAAAAACTCCGCCGCGATCAGGTGATCTGACGAGTCCGCCGCGAATTACACGAATTACGCCAAATGGGCGCGTCAAGAATCCTTTGATGCGCCCATTTGGCGTAATTCGTGTAATTCGCGGCTAACTTGCCACTACTCAGTTCGAAGCCGCTTTCTTCCTGACGCTCTTCGAAACGTTCGGAGCTTGTGCGACCGATGATGAAGTGTACACGTCGAGTGTGGTCGGGTCCACGCTCATCCCGTGCGGGCGGCCCTCGACATGAACAACATCCAGGATCTTTCCATCCTTGATAATTGAGACCGCTCCTGCATTGACGTCACTGGCGTAAAGCGTGTCGTCGCTGGTCATGACAATATTGCCGCGGCATGGCGCCGCCCAATTCTCCAGGAACTTGCCGTCCTTATCGAAAATGGCGATACGTTTGTTGTCGCTGTCGGCAACGAACAGCCGGCCCTTCGAGTCAAGGGCGACTCCATGCGGGAGCTGGAGCTGGCCGGGCGCGTTGCCCTTGGTGCCGCCGATGATTCTGATGAACTTTCCATCCTTCGAGAACTGCACGACGCGGGAGTTGACATATCCGTCCGAAACGAAGATATCGCCGTTCGGAGCGATGGTGACGGCATTCGGACGATTGAAGCTGTCATGCGAAGTGTTGTCACCCGGAACGCCCTTTTTCCCCAGCGTCATGAGCACCTTTCCGTCCGGGCTGAATTTGTGAACCACATGATCGTTCGGATCGGTCGCCCAGATGAACCCATCGCGATCGAATTGAGCGCTGTGCGCCTCATTGAACAGACCTTCCTCGCCCCATGACTTCACGAATTTACCGTCCGTCGTAAAAACTCGGAAATACGGCGCTTTGCGCACGAGAACTATGACTGTTCCCTTGCCGTCAGCTGCCACCCATGAAGTCGTGCCTCCCCATGCCGTACCGGAAGGAAGCTGGGCCCATTTCGTCATGTTGACATCGTATTTATCGAATAAACTCGACTGAGCGAAAGCACCAGTGACCAGGGCGCCTGCGATGAGCACCACCAATACGCAATTCTTCATGGCCGTATCTCTCTCCTTTTTGGGGAATTCAATGGGTGTCATTGAAACACCATCGGCAGGCGGAGTCAATTCTTAGCCGCGTAATTCGCGCAATCCGCGGCTACACAAGCTAATGTAGAATCACACTGCATGAACGGACAAAAGATCGCTGTCATTGGAGGCACCGGCGACCTGGGCTTTGGCCTGGCTTTGCGATGGGCGCGCGCAGGCGCTCAGGTGCTGATCGGGTCGCGCGATGAGACCAAGGCCAAAGATGCGGCCGAGCGTTTGAAACAGACATTGAATGCGGCCGGGTTGCGTCAGCCGCAGGAGATTCTTGTCAGCGGCTTCGAGAACGTCCAGGCCTGTACGCAGGCGTCGGTCGTGGTGCTTGCTGTACCTTTTGCTGCGCAGGTCGCCATCTTGAAGAGTATTCGAGGTTCTCTCAAAGGAGCCATTCTGGTAGACACAACGGTTCCCCTGGCTGCGGCTTTCGGGGGCAAAGCGACCCGGACACTGGGCGTTTGGCAAGGCTCCGCTGCCGCCCAGGCTCGCGAGCTGATACCGCCGGAGACGCCGGTGTTGGCGGCCTTCCATAATCTTTCGGCCGAAGCCTTACAGGATCTTTCTGAAACACCGGACTGCGACATCCTGGTTTGCGGCGACGATAAGCCGGCCAAAGAGACTCTTTTCTCCCTGGTGAAGCTCATCCCTGGTTTGCGCCCGATTGATGCCGGCGCGCTGGAGATGTCGCGCATTGTGGAGAGCATAACGGCCCTTTTGATTTCGGTGAATGTCCGCTATCGCGTCCGGCACAGCGGCATACGCATCACGGGATTGGAGCCTGAAGCTTAGCTGCAGACCGAGGAAAAGAACATGCCCATCAAAATCGTAGAACTGCATCATCACGGCATTCGTATCGGCACGACTCCGTCAGAATTGGAAACTGCCCGCCGTTTCTACACGGATGTCCTGGGTCTGCAGGCGGACCCGGAGCGGCCCACCATCCCGGGTGTGCCCGGCTTCTGGATCTTTGTAGGCAACGACAGGCACACTGCGTCCATCCATCTGATAAGCGCGGAGGGAATGTCGCCGATCGCGCTCAGCGAAAGAGAGGATCCTACGCTGCCGCATGTTGCGCTGGCAGTGGAAGACATTCACGAGACCAGGCGGGAGCTGGAGCGGCAGGGAATTCGGTTCTGGCAAATGCAGGGAGTGGTCGACGAGAACTCGGATCAGGTCTTCGTGGAAGACCCCTTCGGAAATATCATCGAACTCCATCAGATCGGAACGTGCCGCTGCAATAAGGCCGCGCTGTAAACGCGGGCTAAAGCCCGCGACTACATTTGGGATCAACATTTGGGATCAACATTTGGGATCAACATTTGGGATCAACATTCGGGATCAACATTTGGGATCAACGTCCGGCCTGAATGTAGTCGCGGGCTTTAGCCCGCGTTCTTATACGGATCTCGCTTGAAGTTCTCCGTCCACTTTTGATAGCCTCCTCCACTTCTCGGACTACACTATGGCGAACAAAGTAAAGACAGTTGCAGAGGTTGTTCAGACGATTCCCGATGGTTCGCATATTGCCCTGGGCGGCTTTGCGATCAACCGGGGTTGCATTGCCGTCTCTCACGAGTTGATCCGCCAGCAAAAGAAGAATCTCACGTTGTCCCAGGGCGTTGTCGGCCTGGATACGGACCTGCTCGTCGGTGCCGGTTTGGTAAGCCGTCTGATTATGGGCGGAGGCTCACTGGATCGCTTCGGTCCTGTCCATTGTGTGAATCGGGCGCGGGAGTCGCGGTCGGTTGACGCGCATGATTACAGCAGCCTCACCATCTGTTTCCGCTATTTGGCGGGTGCGCTGGGCCTCTCATTCATTCCAGTCAAGTCTCTGCTAGCCTCCGAAGTGCTGGAACGGCTGGAAGCGGGATCGGCGGCCAAAGATGTGCAGCGCATGAAGTGTCCGTTTACGGGCGAAGAGTACCTGCTCTTGAGGGCGCTGAACCCCGATGTGTCTTTCGTGCACGTGCAGGTGGCGGACTACGATGGGAACTCCCAGATTCATGGTGCTCGCTGGGAAAACGAGGAACAGGCGAAGGCGGGCCGCCGGGTTATCGTCATCACCGAGGAGCTTGTCCCGACCGAATATATCCAGCGCTTTCCGGAGAAGACCATCATTCCGGCTCACCGCGTTGAAGCTGTCATACACCAGCCTTTTGGCGCCCATCCGACAGCAGTCTTCCAATGCTATGACTTCGACGCCGATCATTTGCGGCTCTATGTGGATCACGTCAAACGCGTGGAGCGTGTTCCCGAGTACCTCAAGACCTATGTTTTAGGCACGAAGGACCATTGGGAATACCTGGACAAAGTCGGCGGCCTGCGGCGGATGAACGAGCTGAAAGCGGATCGCGTTCTTGGTTATTGAGTGGTTAAAACGAAGAGTTTAGCCGCGAATTACGCGAATTACGCCAAGGGGCGCAACAGAGACTTCTTAATGCGCCCCTTGGCGTAATTCGCGTAATTCGCGGCTAAATTCCTGTTGCAGGAAAGGACAGACTCGCAAAACATGTCAGGAGTCCGCGGCACCGAGATTATGGCGGCTGCCGGGGCCAGGGAGATCCGCGACGGCGAAGTTGTTGTCGTCGGGATCGGACTGCCCTGGGTAGCGTGCGTCCTTGCCAAGCGAACGCATGCGCCCAGGCTGACCTTTCTCCTGGAGATCGGCGTGATGAATGCAGAGCCCAAGGATACGCCTGTGGGCGTGGCCGATCCCCGGAACTTCTATCGCGCAACCTGCTGGACCAGTTTTCGAGATGTGATGGGGATGAGCCTCCAGCGCGGGGTCGTCGATGTGGGATTTTTGGGAACGCTGGAGATCGACGGTTTCGGTAACCTTAACACGACGCTGCTTAAGGACGAATCCGGCAAGGTCCGCTATTTCAACGGCAGTGCGGGCGGAAACGATACCGCCTCGCTCGCCAGGCGCGTCATCGTCATCATGCGGCACGAGAAGCGCAAGCTGCGGCAGGCCGTCGCTCACCTCACGAGTCCTGGCTTTGTCGGTGGACGTGGCCGCCGCGAATTGGGCCTGCGCGGAGATGGCCCCCATCGTCTGATTACAGACAATGCCATCATCGGGTTCGATCCCGATACCCATGCGGCTATGTTGCTTTCGTTGCATCCCGTTGCCCGCCTGGAAGACGTCGTTGAAAACACTGGATTCCCTTTGCGCATTCCCAGCGAAGTTCCCACTACGCCGCTTCCAACTCCGGAGGAGGTGCGCCTGCTGCAGGAAGAGATCGATCCTAAAGGTATTTACTTGGGGTAAAGTGAGTCTGTTCTGTTTTAAACTCTGCGCTGTAGCGGCGCTCAGCGACCACCGGGGGTCATAGACCGCCGCTACAGTACTTGATAGTAAGGAGTACGACTATGGGTGAAATTGTCGCAGCATTCGGAACGGTTCACGCTCCACAACTGATTCTCCGGCCGCCCGATGAAAAACCGGAAATGCTGGATGCCAGCATCGCGGCCATGCGTGAACTGGGAAAAATTCTGGACGAAACGAAACCCGACGTAATTATCTTTCTCGGCAGCGATCACCTGGAAACATATTCGATGACCTGTATCCCCACGTTTGCCCTCATCGCGGGGAAACATGCCATCGCGGAGTTTGGAGGCCGAAACTATCATCATCCCATCCATACCGAGATGGCCGACGATCTTCTCGACAACCTCATCCATCAGGGCTTCGATATTGCGTACTCCGGGGACGCAGTGCTCGGACACACGTTTGCCGTTCCTTTCGAATATCTGATAGAAAACCGCAAGATTCCGGTTATTCCGTTTCACACCAACGTGTACCTGCCCCCGCTACCTACCGTCCAGCGATGTGCCGCACTGGGACGGGCCATGGCGGAGTTCATCAAGGGCCGCCCTGAGCGCGTCGCGATTCTCGCAAGCGGGGGTATGTCCCATTACCCCGGAACCAGCAAGTACACGAAGCCGGAGTTCGACTTCGACCGTTGGATGATTTCGCAGCTGGAAGTCGGAAACATCGATGCCGTGCTGAACCTGACACCGGAGCAGCTGGACGAGACGGGTAACACGGAAATGCTGACCTGGTCGATCATGCTGGGAGCCATCGGACACGTTCCGGGCGAGTTGCTTCAATACACACCGACGTGGCATCACGGGCATTGCATGATGCGCTTCATTCCGGCCAGGGAACGGAAATATCCTCCGATGAAAATGCTCGCGGAATACGGCGGTTTCAAGTTCAAGAATGCCGGTTTCGAGTTCTACAAGCATCCGCCCGCTTCGGCCTATGATCTCAATCGTCTGCTGTTTGACCTTCGCCAGGATCCTGCGCTTTGCCAACGCGTCATCGACAATTTAGACGCTGTGGCGGCCGAATACGGACTTGAGCCTGAACAGCGCAAAGCGGCCCAGGGACTGGTGGATGTCGGCGGCGCGAAGGTTCTCAGCAAATTTGTGCCACCGCTGGTTGAAGCCGGAGCGCATCCGCTGTCGGCTCTGATGTCGGTGCTTACGATCTACCCCATGAGCAAGAAGGCTTTCGAACAGCAAGTCACAAAGAACTAAAGGAAGATGTGAAGGGACGCCTATGAAAACGGTCGATGTTGGCCAGTTGCTAGATGAAGGGCAATGGAGCGGGTATCAGAAGCTGCTTATCCTTGGAACGGCGCTGACGATTATCCTCGATGGCATTGACAACCAGCTGCTCGGCAATGCCGTGCCCTCTATGATGAGGGACTGGTCGCTCCCGCGCGGCGCTTTCACTACGGTTCTCGCGCTCGGTCCGCTCGGTATGATGTTCGGCGGCGCGCTCGGCGGAATGCTCGGCGATCGCATCGGCCGGCGCACGGCGCTCCTGTCCAGCGTTCTGGCATTCGCCGCACTGACACTCGCGATCTCCACCGTCAACGGCGTGATGTTGCTCGGCATCCTCCGGTTCCTCGCGGGGTTGGGGCTTGGCGGCGCGATGCCGAATGCCGCGGCGCTGGCATCGGAATATGTGCCGCGCCGGCAACGTCCATTTGCGGTCACGCTCACGATCGTCTGCATCCCGCTCGGAGGCACGCTCGCCGCACTCCTGTCCGCGCAGATTCTGCCGGTGTCCGGGTGGCGCACTCTGTTCATCGTGGGCGGGATCATTCCCATCGCGCTCGCCATCCTTCTATTCAAAGTTTTACCCGAATCTCCACGTTTTCTCGCAAGCCGCCGCGAGCGGTGGCCCGAGCTCATCGCGATGCTGCGGAAACTGGGACACAACGTGCCCAACGATGCCGCTTTCGTCGAGGCCGGCGCCGGCCAGAAAGTGAAAGCGAAAGCCTCGATGCGCGATCTCTTCGTGCCGGACTTCCGGCGCGACACGATCGGGCTCTTCGGCTCGTTCTTCTTTTGCCTGCTGGTCAACTATGTCGGGATCCTTTTGATTCCTGCGATGCTGACGGGTTCGGGCTTCACTCAGGCCGTCGCGAGCAACGCACTGGCGGCATGGAACTTCGGCGGCGTGGGCGGCGCCATCATCGGTGCGCTCATCATTCAGCGCCTGGGTTCGCGAATCACCATGCTCAGCTTATCCGGTATCTCCATCGTCAGCGCATTCGTGATGGCGGCGATGCAACTCGATCCCCAGAATACCTTGCCCATGATCGTCATGTTCGTCTTGCTTGGCGGTGGGCTGAACGCTGTGCAAACGACGATGTATGCACTTGCGGCGAACGTCTATCCCACCGAGATCCGTGGCACCGGTATCGGGACGGCAGTGGCTGTCGGCCGCATCGGCAATGTCCTGGCCTCCTACGTCGGGAACTTCGCTCTCGACCGCGGCGGCCCTCCCGCATACTTCTCGACGTTTGGCATCGGGATGATTGTCGTCTTCGCCTCCCTCGCGATCATTCGCCGCCACATCGACCGCACGACCGGTGCCCCTGTGCCCGCGAACGTCGGTGCGCCGGCCGGGCATTGAGAGGAAGCCACAAGCAGCAAATCACTGTAATTACTGATGGCCACTGACCAATGACTAATGGACTTGAGGATTGAGAAATGATGGGTGTGAATAACGCGGGCTAAAGCCCGCGACTACATTTGGAGTCAACCGGTTCCTATGTAGTCGCGGGCTTTAGCCCGCGTTCTCATTGTTCAATCCTCGATTTCATTAGTCATTAGTAATTTCTCAATCCTCAAGTCCATTGGTCATTGGTCAGTGGCCATCAGTGATCAGTGATTTTCCTGCCGAGAAGCAGACCGATAAAGACAGCCACCGATATCCCTGAAAGTGCGGCGCCGATTTTGAAGCTTTGCGGGTCAAAGAAGAATCGCACCGTGTGGTCGCCTGCGGGTGAGAGAATTCCGGACAGCGCATAGTCCACGGCATGAACCTCTACAGGGGAGCCGTCGATGGTGGCTTTCCAGCCCGGATAATAAATCTGGCTGAGAACCAGGACGGATGGACCTGACGTTCGAACGTGGAACGTGGACGCGTTGATACCGCTGTCGACGAGCGTGATGTTGGTCGTTAAGCCGTCGCCCGCCGATGAATTCCCATCACGATGAAAGCCCGCTGGTTCTTCGGCAAGAATCGCCGTCCGTTCCGGGCTGAAGGCGGGATCTTTCAGGCGTCCCAATTGACCCGCCGTGTCCGCAATGATCTCGATTCCCGATTGCGGAGCGGCAAACAGACGCGGCAGCACGAATTTATTCTCGAAGACGGCAATCGATCCTTGTTTGTACACCTCCGCGAACCGATCCGGCCGCGCGGCGAACTGCTCAAAGTCGGGGCTTCCCGCGATAACGACGAGGTATTTCACGTTCAACATGTCAAGCCGGCGGTCTGCGCTCTGCGAGAGTTTGTCTGCCTGAAAGAAGATACCGTCGTCGCGATCCAGGGTCAGGTCATTGTTGAAGAATCTGTGCCACGTAGTGCAGATGTCGTATCCATCGGCAGTGTGGAGGTTGTACATGATTCCGGCATTGACGGGAATAGGGAAACCGGATTTTGCAACGCGAAATGTCGAGGGATCGCCCTGCCGGCTCAGGAATTCGAAGACGGGCGCGGCGGGAAACACATCAGCGGTACGGCTGAACCCTGTATATCCGTAGCTGAAACTTACCAGTTCGAATGCTGCAAGAGCGCAGGCGAGAATCGGAAACAGTCGTCCTCTGAACCATCCCCTGATCTGCGATCCGAGAAGCGCCGCACCGGCGATGAGAAAAACCAGCGATGCCGCAGGTCCCCTGGTTACGGCTACGGGACTGAGGGTCGCGCGATGAACCTCGAAGATACCAAATGCTGCAACCACAGCGGCTCCACCCAGCAGCGCTATTGCGACTCTGCGCCTGCGCGGAGTTATCGCCTCGGCAAAGTTTTCTATGACGGAAACACCAAGTCCGGCCATCGCAGCAATCCCAAAACTGGCCACAAGAATCAGTCTTCCATTCTTCAGCGACTTGATCATCGGCAAATGGGCGACGATCCAGTGTATTGGTTCGACGCTGTAGGCGATGGCTGCGGCCGCGAGCGTCACTGCCACGAAGAAAAACACATAGCGGCGATGTCTGTGGAACAGCGCGAATGGAGCCGCCAAAAGGCTGAACATACCGATGTATCCCGCGGTCTCGGGTATTCGAAGTCCCGCAGAATTTGGGCTGCTGCCGACGTCTCTCGAAAAGAACCCCTGCCCGTCATGACGGGAAAGCGCCGGCCATGGAGCATCGAAAGGAGAACCGATGTGGCCAAGCCATTCCAATGTCGGAACGATCTGGACCGAAGCGAGCCCTACGGCGAGTACACCCGCCGCGGCGAAGACCAGCAGGAAGCGCCGGTCGAATGCGCGCCCGCCGGACCGGTCGGGAGAAATCCAAAAGAGCAAAGCCCATGCCGATCCGGCGACCGTCGAGTGGAAGGCAGTCTCGGGATGACCGGCCAGAACCGGCATCGCGAAGGCGAATCCCGCGAGGGCGATGGAGGAGAAAGAACGATCGTGATGGAGCCGATGAACGGAATAGCAGATCATGGGCAGCCAGATCGCCGCGTCGCCCAACGCCTGGCCTTGCCAGGCCGTGATGAAACCGCAGGATGAAAAAATCAAACCCGATACGATCGAGCCCGCCGTCGATCCTCCAATGGCGCGCACGAACAGCGCCATGAACATCGCAGCCAGAAACAGTCGAATGATCAGAGAAATCGTCCAGGCGGCATTGACCGGAAGGATGTAGTAGAGGGAATTGAATGGATAGAACATCGCCGACTGCGAATTCGCCTGAAACGGCGCGCCGGCCATTATGTAGGGATTCCACAGCGGCAGCGCTCTTTCCCGTATTGCTCGGGACGCCAACGCGTGAAACGGATAGAACGATGTGATCAGATCACCGATTTCGGGTGCCGGCTGCCATGAGTCGGATCCCGCCACTTCGCTCCACGCCACGTGCCGTAGAACGAGGTTGCGCGGAAACGGGACTCGCCCGATGAGGACCGGCGCATAGCTCACTAAAACCATCAGTCCGAAGACACCGGTCGCGAGATACCAGAAAGAGCGCTTCGAATTTGAGCTGATGTTCAAAGCTATGAGGGCAGAGTCTAACCACACGGAACGCGGGCTAAAGCCCGCGACTACATTTGGGAAGAGAGGTTGGATCAAAATGTAGTCGCGGGCTTGAGCCCGCGTTCTTTGTGGTTAAACCCTGCGGCGTTCAGGCGCTGGGCAGTAGCCTGGTCCCCAGGTTCTCTTTCATTCGCGAGAGAAAGTCCTTCGCGACTCGCCTGGCTTCTCCGACGTTTCCGGCCTGGAAAGCCTTCATGATCTTGTCCTGGTGTTCCACACAATCGACGACTGTCTGTAAGTCCGTCGCGGTTATGAGAGCGTCTGATGAGGTAAAGGGCGTAAAGAGGAATCACCAGACGTTCGAGCGTTTGTTGCAGGTATCGGTTTCCCGATAGTTCCCAAACCTTGCGGCGAAAAGCGAGGTGATCGTCGAAAAACCGATCCAGGTCCTCTTTCTGCGCTGCCTCTTTCGCCTGGCCCGCCAACTCCTCCAGCTTCGCGATCTGTTCCTTGTTTGCGTTCTTTCCAATAAGTGCGAAGGCGAGCGGTTCCAGTTCGATGCGTATGTCAAAAATTTGTTGCGCATCTTCAAGACTGAGCTTGGGTACCTGAGTGCCCGAAAAAGGCGTACGCAGAACGAATCCGTGATGTTCGAGTTCGATCAGGGCCTCACGGATCAGTCCCTGTCCCACGCCGAACTGTTGCGCGAGCTTCCCCTCGACAATCTGTTCGCCGGACTGGATTGTTCCCGACAGGATGGCTTCTTTCAGCAATGTTACAACGCGCGCCTTTTTGGAAACCGGCTCAATCTTTTGAAAAGTTGCGCTCATGTCGTGGCACTCTAGCTCAATAGATTAGAGGAAGCAAGATACGATCGATTATCCGATAATCTTCGTGGAGGGCTTATGGACGCGTGCCGAGTGCCGATCAGAGAGTTTCCCGATCCAGCCGTTGATACTCCGTTGACGCCTAAACCCATTGAAAAGACCGCTGTACTGGCAGGTGGATGCTTCTGGTGCGTGGAAGCGGTGTTCAAGGAACTACGCGGGGTCCTTTCAGTCCGGAGCGGTTATGCCGGAGACAGCGCGGCGACGGCCAACTATCGGACCGTTTGCGGTGGTATGACCAACCATGCCGAGGCTATAGAAGTCCGATACGACGCGAGCCAGGCGACGCTTGGACAGCTTCTTAAAATTCATTTCTCCGTTGCTCATGACCCGACGCAGCTCAATCGGCAGGGAAACGACACGGGCCGGCAATACCGTTCGGCGATTTTCTATTCGGACGAAGAGCAGCGCCGTGTCGCTGAAGCCTACATCCGGCAGTTGAATGAGTCCCGCGTCTTTACCAGTCCGATCGTGACGACCCTGGAGCCGCTCGAAGCATTCCACGTTGCCGAGGATTATCACCAGGATTACGCGGCGCGCAATCCCGGCCAGCCTTACATCATGTTTGTTGCACAGCCCAAGGTGGAAAAGCTGCGCGAGCATTTCGAAGATCGGCTGAAGAAGTGACGATGGACAACCGCGGTTCCGAATATCTCGAGTGGTTCAAGTCGCGAGAGCCGTCACGCTTCAATCTGGCCTCGAGCGGTGTGCAGCCTTATCCTCTCGCGGACCTGGGAGTGAGCCTCGATCGTATCGAGCAGAACATGCCCGAAGATTCTCTTCAGGAAGCCATCGCGGCCAGATCAAAAGTCCCGCCGGCCTGTGTCGTCGTGGCATCCGGAACGTCGATGGCCAACTACCTGGCGATGGGAGTGCTCGTCGAGCCTGGCGACGAGATCCTGATCGAGCATCCCGCATACGAACCACTAGTGGCGGTGGCCCGGCGTTACGGTGCCCGGATCAAGCGCTTTCAGCGGCGGTCTGACGATGGATTCCGGATTCGTCCCGAGGAAGTCGAGCGCTCGGTGACGAAGCAAACGAAACTTATCGTCATAACCAATCTGCACAATCCGACATCGGTATTGACCGATGAGGCGACGCTTCGGGCCGTCGGCGAGATCGCAAAAGATGTGGGTGCGTATGTGCTCGCGGACGAGGTGTACCTCGAGTGCCTGTATGAAAACGCGTGCACGGTGTTTCACGTCGGCGAACAGTTTGTTGTGACCAGCAGCCTGACGAAGGCGTACGGACTGAGCGGACTGCGCTGTGGCTGGGTGCTGGCTGAGGCCGAACTGGCAAAGCGAATGCGGTGGTTGAAGGATCTTCTCGACCCGGCGCTGGCGACTCCGGCGGCGCCGTTGAGTGTGATTGCGCTTGGGCAATTGGACAGAATCGGCTCACGCGCGAAAAGCCGGCTGGACACCAACCGTGCCGTCCTCCACAGCTTTCTCGATTCACGCCCGGATCTGGAGGCGGTCCGGCCCCAATTCGGCACGTCGGTTTTCCCGCGACTCCAGCATGCCGATTCCGAACGGTTCTTTACCTTGTTGCGCGATCGTTACGAGACGGACGTTGTTCCCGGTCAATTCTTCGGCGCCCCCGGCCACTTCCGTCTCGGCATCGTTGCGGATCCCGAAACATTCGCCGGCGGCCTCGATCGCCTCGGTGCGGCCCTGGATCGGGCTCGGTAGCAAATCTTCAGAACAGCCACGCTAGCGGCGGCATCCCGGGGACCGTGCTGAATCACAAGGCATGCCATAGTCCTGCGCGTCAAACGAACCCCGGAGCCGCCGGTGTCTATCGGTTGTTCTATCTGTCTCCTCCTTTGGTTAATGGTTGACTTCGAAAGGTGCCCCCAAATTTCAACACCGATGAATTTCTGTCAAGATTTAACAGACCCTCCCGCTTTCGTTCGGAACAACGGCCGCCGATAGTAGGCAGAGGTACCTTGAGCCTTTACGATGGGCACCAACTCTCGATCGGTGAGCTATTAGCCAAGACTCAGCTTCGTCCGCCGGCTGCATGTCATCAGAATAATTCCTAAGAATTGTTTTGACATACGTTCATCCAGCTGATCAATTTTCTAGATAACGGTTCAAGACGAACTGGGCTTTACCTGGCAAGTAGTGCGTCACCAAGACACTCACAAGAACATTTCAGCCTTTAGGAGGTCCACTTGACGAAGCTTTGCAAAGTAGTTGCTTTTTTGGTCATGATCGGCTTGCCGAACATGGTGATGGCTAGTTCACTCTCGGGCGCCATCTTCACGACTGTGTTTGATGGCAGCGAAGTGAACTTCAATATCTATGCGGCCAAGACGGATGTCTATCTGGACGGCGGCCCCGGTCCCGGCGCACCGCAGACGGCGGCGGGACTGAATGATGGAACATACGTGTTCCAGGTCACAGAACCCAACGGGAGAACTCTTCTCTCCACCGATCCAGCTAGGTGCCGCCGCTTTACGGTGTCCGGAGG
>Ga0066710_100001322_pt1 | contig 18275 bp, 17 predicted proteins | sample GraSoiAngelo_159_FD_79666 | JGI IMG/M metagenome (GOLD analysis project Ga0066710, IMG submission 79666) | Grasslands soil microbial communities from the Angelo Coastal Reserve, California, USA - 14_1009_16_40cm | ecosystem: Environmental > Terrestrial > Soil > Grasslands | place: USA... | reverse complement strand
GTGATTTATACGTCTGTCCCCGAATTAGTGGCCTCCGGTAAACTGGAAGCAGGAGGTCGAGTCATGAGTGGTTATCGAGTTCCGATTCCGATCAATGATCCTGTCCGAGGTTACGAACCTGGCAGCCCCGATCGGCAAGCCTTGAAGACGAAACTTGCGGCGCTGTCTGCCGAAAAGATCGAGATTCCGCTATTGATCGGCGGCAAGGAAGTACGGACCGGCGATACGGGAACGCAAGTGATGCCACATCGCCACAGGCACGTGATCGCCACATGGCATAAGGCTGGACCGAAGGAGGTGGAACAGGCTATTCGAGCCGCTGCAGCGGCAAGGCGCGAGTGGGCTTCCTGGAGTCTAGAAGATCGGGCATCGGTGTTTCTCCGCGCGGCGGAACTTTTGGCCACCACCTGGCGGTATACCATCAATGCCACGACGATATTGAATCAGAGCAAAACCGTTCATCAGTCCGAAATCGACGCCGTCTGCGAATCGATCGATTTTTTGCGATTCAATGCCCATTTCGCCGAGCAAATTTATGAGAATCAGCCCACCAGCGCTCCTGGAATGTGGAATCGCATGGACTTCCGGCCCCTGGAGGGTTTCGTCTACACCGTCACGCCGTTCAACTTTACATCCATCGGTACAAATCTTTCTTCAGCGCCGGCCCTGATGGGCAATGCGGTGATTTGGAAGCCCGCAAGCTCAACGGTATTCAGCAATTACTACGTGGCAAAACTGTTCGAAGCCGCCGGCCTTCCTCCCGGGGTCATCAACTTTGTTCCGGGAAACGCGGCGACCATCAGCGACGGGTTGCTCAACCATCGTGATCTTGCAGGAATTCATTTCACGGGTTCCACCGAGGTCTTTCAGACGATGTGGCGCACCGTCGGTGAGAACATTGCCAAATACAAAAGTTATCCGCGGCTCGTTGGCGAAACGGGCGGCAAAGACTTCATCGTTGCCCATGTCAGCGCGGAGCCCGATGCTCTGATCACGGCGATACTCCGGGGTGGCTACGAGTATCAGGGGCAGAAATGCAGCGCAGCATCGCGCGTCTACGTTCCCGATACACTATGGAAGCGGGTCCAAGATGACTTGATCGGCCAAATCAACAGTATCTCGATGGGAGATGTTTCGGACTTCCGGAATTTCATGGGAGCCGTTATTGATCGCGCCTCCTTCAAGAAACTGACCGGTTACCTGGACGACGTGCGGCGATCCAGTGATGCGCAAATTATTGCTGGAGGCGAGGCCGACGATTCGATCGGATATTTTATTCGGCCGACGCTGATTCAAGCTCGCCGGCCGGACTATCGAACGATGTGCGAAGAGCTGTTCGGTCCTGTTGTAACGTTATACGTGTACCCGGAGAAGGAATGGGAGTCGACGCTTTCAATCATCGACAGCTCGACTCCATACGCACTTACCGGTGGCGTTTTCTCCACCGATCGCACCGCCATCGCTGATGCGCACCGTCTGCTCCGTTTTGCGGCGGGCAATTTCTACGTGAACGACAAGCCCACCGGCGCTGTTGTGGGCCAACAGCCATTTGGCGGAGGCAGAGCCAGCGGAACCAACGACAAGGCTGGATCCATGATGAATTTGCTCCGATGGGTCAGCGCCCGCACCATCAAGGAAACATTTGTTCCGCCCACCAACTATCGCTATCCCTTCATGGCGGAGGAGTAGGAACAAGACACAAAGGCACAAAGCCACAAAGAAAGGCCGCAAAACAAGAATTCTTGCATTGCGGCCTTTCTTTGTGTCTTTGTGCCTTTGTGTCTTTGTGTCCTCCACTCTGGCATCCCGTGTGCATATTTCCCGTCGAGAGGTAAGGAGGAAACATGAAGTCGATCGTTGAAGGTGCACCGAAAAGAACGTTTCTGGATATTCCAAATGCCGCCGGACTCGCTGGGTTCTCCGTGCGTCATTTCCGCAGAATCATTGAAGAAGAGCGCATCCGGATCGTTCAGATCGGACGTAAATTTTTTATACTCGGCGCCGATTTCGAGCGTTGGCAGGCGACGAAAAAAGCCAGGGCCTGATGATTCTTTTCCATCAACTTTGTTGATAAAGCATCCAACCAGCGGCGGCCGTTACCTGTTGCGGCCGCCCGCTTGAACCTTCCCGGCCTGCCTGGCTACACTGTCTGTCATGACCACGAACATCGAAACTTTCCAATTCCAGGCAGAAGCTCGCCAAGTTCTGGACCTGATGATTCATTCGCTGTACACGAACAAAGAAATTTTTCTGAGGGAACTCATTTCCAACGCGTCGGACGCACTGGACCGGTTGCGTTTTGAAGCGCTTAGTCATCCCGAGCTGATGAGCGCGGACGACAAGCTTGAGATCTGGATCGAGAGCGACTCGACAGCGCGCACGCTTACCATTCATGACAACGGAATCGGCATGAGCCGCGACGAAGTAATCGCGAACATCGGGACAATCGCGAAGTCCGGCACGCGCGAGTTGTTGCAGAGTCTCAAGGAAAACCAATCACCCGGAGCGCTGAGCACACTCATCGGTCAGTTCGGCGTTGGCTTCTATTCCGCTTTTATGGTTGCCGATCGCGTGACGCTCGTTACTCGCCGTGCGGGGGAAAGCGATGCCACGCAGTGGGAATCCGCCGGCGACGGCGCGTTCACGATCGGTAAGGCGGCCAAGTTCAATCGCGGTACATCGATCACGCTGCATCTCAAAAAGTTTGAGAACGATGCGGAGGTCGAGGACTTCACCGACACATGGGTCGTCTCCCGTATCGTCAAGCGGTATTCCGATTTCGTCGCCTATCCGATCATTTATAAACAAAAGGATGCCAAGGAGCCGGCCAAACCGCTGAATTCAATGAAACCGATTTGGACCCGGCCCCGTTCGGAAGTCACGAATGAGGAATACAACGAATTCTATAAGCACATCTCGCACGACTGGACTGAGCCGATGGAGACGTGGTCGTTTCGCGCGGAAGGCCGGTCCGAATATCAGGCCTTGCTGTTTATTCCGTCGCAGGCGCCCTTCGACCTGTTCTTTGTTACACGCAAATTCGGGCTGCACCTTTACGTACGGCGGGTGCTCATCATGGAGCATTGCGAGGAATTGCTTCCGGCATACCTTCGGTTCGTCCACGGCGTCGTTGATTCTGCCGACCTGCCGTTGAACGTTTCGCGCCAGCGTCTGCAGGAAGACCGGCACATTACCCAAATTCGGAAATGGCTGACGAAGAAGACGCTGGATTCGCTCGAAGAGATGTTGAAGTCCGACTCTGAGAAATATCGTAAGTTTTGGAGCCAGTTTGGGCGGGTCCTGAAAGAAGGCGCGAGCCTCGATTTTGAAAACAAAGACAGGCTTGTCTCGCTTTATCTGTTTGAGTCATCTGAGGATCCGGAAAAGCTGACGACACTCCGGGACTACGTTGGCCGGATGAAGGAAAATCAGAGCTTCATTTATTACCTGACGGGACCGTCGCGCCGTGCCGTGGAGCATTCGCCGCACCTAGAGGCTTTCAAAGAAAAGAGATACGAAGTTCTATATCTGGTTGATGCGGTGGATGAACTTCTGGTTCAAGCGCTGCCGGAGTTCGATGGCAAGAAGATGAAATCGGTTGGAAAAGGCACGGCGGATCTCGGTGAAGAAAAGGACCTGAAGGAGAAAGCACGCGAGTACTCCAAGCTCATCTCCGCACTGGCGACGAGGCTTGAAGATCGAGTTAAAGAAGTCCGGCTTTCGAGCAGGTTGACCTCTTCACCGGCCTGCCTGGTCGTGTCCGAACACGACGTTAGCCCGAATCTCGAGAAACTGTTGAGCCAGACAAAGGGCGATAGCGCCAAACAGAAACGGATCATGGAACTCAACCCGAATCACGAGATCATTTTGAAAATGCGTGATCGCGCTGAAGATGCGGTGATCGATGACTTTGCTGAGGTTCTGTTTGGATACGCGCTGTTGGCTGAAGGCTCCGATTTACAAGATCCGCTGAAGTTCAATCAGGCCGTAATGAGAGTCCTCGCGAAAACGATTTTTTGAGGCTGCGCGCTATCGCGCTTGCGCTTCGCGTTTTTGAGGCTGCGCGCTATCGCGCTTGGGCTTCGCGTTAGAAAGACGAAGGCGGCATCAAAATAGGTTTTATCGGCCTTTCGTTGTGGCTTTGTGCCCTCGTGTCTTCGTGCTATCCGGCGGTATCCTTAGATTTTTTTTGTTTGTTTTGCTATGGCACCTTGTTAGCCTCTGACCGGAAAATAGGTAAAACACGAGGAGAGAGTCGACGAAAACAGGTTAAAGACGGGGAAGAGATCGGGTGATAAGCCATGGTGACCGGATTGAAAGCGGAGCAATCTAGGAGAGACAGGGCAGGTTATGGAAAGACTAAAGGAAGTGATGACCTTACGTGAAGCGTCGCAATACCTCGGGATCTCTCCGGACACACTGTACAAATATTTGAGCGAGCACCGGATTCCGGCTTTTAAACTCGGCAACCGTTGGCGCTTTAAAAAGGATCTCCTGGATCGTTGGATGGAGAAAAACAGCGAGCGGCCGCAGGAATCAAGACCCGCGCAGGCCGCAAAGAGCACAGTAAAAGGGTAGTTTTGGAAAGGTGTTGCAAATGTCGCTTTTCAATAAGCGTAAACCACTGGTGGGACTCGATATTGGCTCCAGTTCCGTGAAGGCCGTGGAGTTATCCAGATCGAAAAAAGGTTACCAGCTTACCGGCTTTGCGTGGGAAAGCCTGAACCCGGATATCGTTGTGGATGGGGCGATCATGGATGCCCCGGCAATGGCGGCGAGTATCCGAGAGACCCTCGCGGCTGGCAAATTCAAGCCCAAAAGGGTTGCTACGGGTGTTTCGGGTCATTCCGTCATCGTCAAGCGCGTGGTTGTTCCGGCAGCGAATTCGGATGAAGTTGAAGCGTCAATCCAGCTGGATGCCGAGCAGTATATCCCTTTCGAACTCTCAGAAGTGCATCTGGACTATCAAGTTGTTGGACCAAGCACGACCACCGGCGACGAACCGGGCATGGAGGTCGTCCTGGTCGCGGCAAAAAGGGACAAGATCCACAATCACACGAACGTGATCGGCCTGGCCGGCCGGCGTCCGGAGGTTGTCGATATTGATGCGTTTGCGCTTCAAAACGCTTTCGAAGCGAACTACTCGGTCGACGAAAATGCGACCGTGGCGCTGTTGAATATCGGCGCGTCGCTCATGAATATCAACATCACCAAACGCGGCATGCCGCTGTTCATTCGTGACGTTCCCGTGGGCGGAAATCAGTACACGGATATTCTCCAGAAGGAACTGCAACTCAGCTTTCAAGAGGCCGAAGACTTGAAGCTCGGCAAGAACGGTGGCACTGAAGCAGAGATGGTACAGTCGTTGTTGGAATCCATAACAGACATGCTTTGTACCGAGGTCCAGAAGACTTTTGATTTCTTCCGCGAGACCTATCCGCGTGAGACGATCAACCATGTGTTCATCAGCGGAGGCACGTCGCACATGCACGGCCTCGCCGCTAAGATCCAAGACACGTTCGGTTTTCCGACCGATGTCTTGAATCCTTTCCGATCCATCGAGTTGGGCCCGAAAGTGGATGCGGCCGCGCTTACATCCTTAGGGCCTTCGTTAGCGGTCGCCGTCGGTTTGGCGTTAAGGGGGTGGAACGATGATTAGGGTCAATCTGGCGGGTGCGAACCAAAAGAAGCCTGCCGGAGTCAGTATGAAGGTCAAGTCTCCCCTGAAGGTGACGCCCATCATTTTACTCCTGATCGTTCTGGGAAGCGCTGCAGGTGGCTATGGGTGGTATTCCAGTCTGACCGGCCAGGTGGCAGATCTGGATTCCAAAATACAACTGGCACAAGCACAAAAGGCAGCCCTGGATGCCGTCATTCAGCAGGATAAGATCTACGAGAGTCGAAAAAAGATGCTGGAAAACCGGGTGAAAATCATCCAGGGTCTGCAGAGAAACCAGATCAGTCCCGTAGTGGCGCTCGATGTCCTGAGCGAAGCCGTCAACAGAACCCGATATGTGTGGCTCTCGAATCTGGACCAGAACAATACCGTTCTCAGCATGAATGGTCTGGGCACTTCCTTGCTCGCCATCGCCGACTTCTACTCCAATCTCGAGGCAACGGGATACTTCCACAATATTGATCTCGCGAATGCGCAAGACAGTTCGGGTAACTATACCTTCTCGCTGAAATGCGACTTCTTGCCGCCCAAGAATGGCGCCCCCAACCCGCAACCCACACAGACGGGAGCAAATTGATGGCGACCCCAAAAGGATTACAAAAACTGAAATGGTATTACCAGGTGCTGATCGTTGCCGCAATGTGTGGCGGCCTGCTGGCGTTACTTTGGTATCAGTACCTCGCGCCGATCGAATTGGACATCACCGCCAAGAACGTCCAGCTCGATGAATTGAAAAGAGTAATTGCGAAGAGCATCGAGCAGCAAAAGATCCTGGCCCAGATCAAGATGGATTGCGAGGAGTTGGAAGCGAGGCTGGAAACGCTGAAATCCGTTTTGCCGCTTGCAAAGGAGACGGACGAAGTCCTTCGCTCTGTCCAGCGAGCCGCCAGCAGTTCGGCGTTGCGGATCCTTCGGGTCGGCTCCCGGCCTATCATCGATCACGAGGTTTATACGGAGTGGCCCATCGATATGGAAGTCATAGGTACGTATCACAATGTTGGATCGTATCTGGATAAAATCCGGCAGTTACCGCGAATTGTAAATATCGGCGGTCTGAGACTCGTGAGCAGAGCTTCGACAGGCGAGGCCGCCTACAGTGCGAGCGTTGGCGCGACCTACACCGCTACGACGTTCGTGTACCGCGAGGAGCCGGCCGACACGGCGGCGCCTCCGCCGAAACCGGTGAAATGACGTTTTGCGAATTGTGACATCATGTACCGAACAATTGTTTTCATCATCGTATTGATTCTGGGTTTGGGGCTGACGGTCTATCCACAGGCTCCGGCTCAGACGCCACCAGCAGCTGTAGCTCCACCACAAGAGGAGCCGCTGCCGGTGCTGAGTGTCCCGAGAGATTACCGCTACAACGCTCGAGGGCGGAGGGACCCGTTTGTGAATCCCATTCCCAAGCCGCCTGCGTCGGAGATTGCGGCCGCGATTTCGCGGCCGCCGGGGTTGAAGGGCGTTCTGATGTCGGAGGCCGGCATCGCGGGAGTCGTCACTTCAAAGGAACCGACAATGAATGTGGTCGTCATTTCGGCTCCGCAGGGAAGGACATACTTCGCTCGCGTTGGTGATGCGCTTTTCGATGCCGTGGTCACAGACATCAAGCTGGACACTATTACCTTCCTATGGACTGCTTCGAGGGGTGGGAGTGAGACAACTCCTCGGGAAATCGTGCGGAAAGTACGCCCCACGCCAGGAGAAAACAAATGAGAGCTGATTCCAGGAAGTTCCTTTCGGTAGGAGTGCTGCTACTGATTGCGACTCTTACCGTTAACGGAGCATCCTCAAGAGAGACTGACGTTGTCAAGGACGTATCTTTCAAAAACAACGGAGATTCACTTGAGGTTAGGATCACCGCGCCGGATGGTTCCAAGTTCACCTATTTTGAATTGAACCAGCCACACCGGCTTGTGGTTGATTTTCACGGAATCCAAAACACGATTGGTTTCAAAGAAAAGCAAATCAACAGCGCGGGCGTCGAGCGGGTTCGGACCTCGTTCTTCAATGATGAGAATCGCAGTGCGACGCGTGTCGTCTTCGATCTCACAGATAATGTCCCATATCGGATCCTGGAGGATGGCGGGGGAATCGTGCGCATCGTGTTTGGCCGCACGGTTCGGGCTCCCGCAAACCTGACAGCCGGCCCGGCCATGATTCCGGCGCCGGGCACGTATTCGACTCCAAGTTTACCAAAGCTGCACATCGATTCCGTGCTGCTGCAAGGTGAAGTCCCGCCGTTGGCGGCGGCGCCGGCGGCTTCGGCGCCTCTCCAACTGGTGTCCGCTTCCGTCGGCAGCCGGACGGGTCAGCAGACTCAGATCACGATAGTCCCGCCGGTTCCTCCCCAGGTACCGACCACGCCGACGCCGATCCCCCAGTATACGGGCGAGATCATTTCCCTGGATCTGAAAGACTACGACATCAAGGACTTCTTCAGGCTGATCTCAGAAATCAGTGGGCTCAATGTCGTTTTGGATCCGAATGTCGGCGGGAATGTGACTTTGAAGTTAGTGGACGTTCCCTGGGATCAGGCGCTGGATGTGGTCTTGAAAAACTATCAACTCGGCGGGCTGCTTCAAGGCAATGTGCTTCGTATTGCGACCAACGGGACCTTGCAGGCGGAACAGCAATCGCAGAAAGCCCTTCGTGACGCGCAGGACCTCGCGGTTCCGCTGGACACCCGAACGTTCATCTTGAATTACACCAAAGCGTCGGATGTGAGTCCGACACTGCAAAGGCTGCTGTCGCCTCGCGGAACCATCATCATGGATGCGAGGCGCAATGCGCTGATCGTTTCGGATATCCCGTCGCAGTTTCTTAAAGTCGATGACCTGGTCCGGTTTCTGGACACTCCTGCGCAGCAGGTTGAGATCGAGGGACGGCTGCTGTCGGCTGTGAAGTCTTTTTCAAGAGACCTGGGTAACCAGATTGGACTTCTCGTGAACAACCGAAGTGGAAATGTCTTGACGGGTGTGCCGGGTTCGAGCAGTCCTTTTGCGCGCACTCCCGCCCCCCGCGTCAGTACGGGAGCCGGCCTGCCGCTGATATCGAACTTTCCGGCAGCCGCAACCTCAGGGCTATCCTTCCTGATACAATCCGGTGGGGACATTCTTCTGGACGAGATCATCACCGCTGCGGAGTCCAAGGGCACGGCAAAGCTGATTTCCAGACCGAAGGTTGTTACCCAGAACAACATGGCGGCGACGGTTTCGCAGGGCACGCAGATTCCAGTTCAAACGAATGTCAACAATACGATTTCGACCCAGTTCCTGCGCTTCAGCTTGAACCTGGCGGTGACGCCGCAAATCACAGAAGACAATACGATTCTGTTGACGGTCAACATCGAGAACAGCCAACCGGATTTCGCGCGTGCGGTCGGTGGTATTCCATCCGTATCGACGCAACAAGCGCAGACGCAAGTGTTGATACCCGATGGAGGAACGGCCGTCATCGGCGGTATCCTCCTGGACACCGACTCGGTCAACATCCGGCAGGTCCCTGGATTGGGCAGCATTCCGATCGTCGGCAATCTGTTCAAGAATACGAGTACCATCAAAAGCACGTCGGAACTGATCTTCTTTGTGACGGCTCGTATCAAGCCTCAGGACACACTCACTCTGGCCGCGCCGGGCGAACCGGCCACAGCGCAGCCGCGCTGATACCGATGACGTTGGGGACCGGCTTCGTTGCTTTCCCTCTATGACCGCCAGTAACGCGGGCTAAAGCCCGCGACTACGAGTGTGCCGAAACATTACCGAGTTCGTAGTCGCGGGCTTTAGCCCGCGGCGGGGCGGTCACAGACCGCCCCTACAGTCAAAGCCCGAGCGGCCGAGCCGATGCGGTTGGAGCTGCGGATGAGGAGTTTCTTTGCTCCATCGCTCTGCTATACTCGTCAGATTGCTTGTATGACTCTTAAGGAACTGAAAGAAATCATCGATGTGTTTACTTCCAAAGAGTCGATCGAAGAGTTGGAGATCGAGAAATCGGGTGTCCGTCTTTGGATCAAAAGGTCTCCCAATCACGTTTCTTTAGCGTCAACCACTACGGACGCTTCAACCGTCATCGCCCCGTTAAATTCGACGCCGCCAACACTGGTGGAGGTTTCCGCCGAAAATGGGGAATTGTTCTACATGAAATCCCCGATTGTGGGAACCTTTTACAAGTCCTCGACGCCCAACTCCGCTCCATTTGTATCGGTAGGCGATATCGTGGAAAAAGGGACCGTGTTGTGCATCATCGAGGCGATGAAGCTTATGAACGAGATCGAATCGGAAGTCGCCGGCGAGGTCGTTAGCATACTCGTCGAAAACGGCCAACCGGTAGAATACGGCGAAAGGCTGTTCGCCATTCGTCCTCGAGAGACCGATGTTCAAGAAAATACTCGTCGCTAACCGTGGCGAGATCGCCCTCCGAATCATTTACGCCTGTAAGGAGCTTGGCATCAAGACGGTCGCGGTGTTTTCTGAAGCCGATCGGCACGCGTTGCATGTCCGCTTTGCGGACGAGGCAATTTGTATTGGCCCTCCTAAGAGCGCGGACAGCTACCTCAATATTCCAAGCGTCATCAGCGCCGCCGAGGTCTCCAATGTCGACGCCATCCATCCTGGATACGGCTTTCTGTCCGAGAGCGCGTATTTCGCTGAAGTTTGCGAGGTCAGCCGGATCAAATTCATTGGTCCCTCTTCGGAAGCCATTCGCTTGATGGGAGACAAGGTCCGCGCCCGCAGGGAGATGAATCGGTTTGGGCTTCCAGTTCTGCCGGGAAGCGCGGACGCCATTCAAAACGACAAGGAGGCCCTTGCCACCGCCGATGCGATTGGTTATCCAGTGATCATCAAGGCGATCGCGGGTGGAGGCGGGCGCGGCATGAGAGTCGTTGGCAGCCGCAACGACCTGCTGTCCGCACTCAAGACGGCCCAGGCGGAAGCGAGCAGCGCGTTTGGTGCGCCGCATTGCTATCTAGAAAAGTTCATCGAGAGGGCGCGGCACATCGAGTTTCAGATTATTGCTGACGAGTTTGGAAACGCGATCCACGCCGGCGAGCGGGAGTGCTCGATCCAGCGCCGTCATCAAAAGCTGATCGAAGAAGCCCCGTCCGTCATCATGACTTCTGAACTGCGGGCGGAAGTGGGGAGCCGCGTCGTGCAAGCGATCAAGCAAGTCGGCTATTCGAATGTTGGAACGGTGGAGTTTCTCGTCGACGAAAGAAAGCAGTTCTATTTCATGGAAATGAACACGCGCATTCAGGTTGAGCATCCGGTGACTGAACTCTTGACCGGTATCGATTTGGTTCGTGACCAAATCCTCATCGCCGCAGGGGAAAGGCTCCCTCACCGGCAAAGCGACATCCAGTTTCGTGGTCACGCGCTGGAATGCCGCATCAATGCCGAGGATCCGCTCACATACCAGCCGTCGCCAGGCAAGATCATTTCGTGGCATGCTCCTGGCGGTCCTGGCGTGCGCATCGATACGGCGGCTTATGCCGAATATGTCGTACCTCCGTATTACGACTCCCTGATAGCGAAGGTCATCACCCATGGACCGACGCGTGATGAGGCCATCCGGCGTATGGAGCGCGCCTTGGACATGTTCATCCTGGAAGGCGTAAAGAGTTCGATTCCCCTCCATCGCCAGATTCTTCGCCGGCCCGACTTTCGGAGGGGCGACCTTCACACCAAATTCCTGGAACAGTCGGAAGAGACCCGCGCCCGTGCTGTCGAAATGGCATGACTTTCCTCCCGCGTTTGTATGCGATCGCCGATACGTCCTTCGGTGATCCTGTTCGCCTGGCGCAAGCCCTATTTGACGGCGGCGCCCGGCTTGTCCAGATACGAAATAAGAAAGCCGGCGCGCGTGAGTTTTTCGATCAGGTCGAACGTATTCTCCACCAGGCTCCGGGCGACGCGAGCGTCATTGTCAATGACCGCGTGGATATCGCTCGAATGACCTGTGCGGCGGGTGTACATCTGGGGCAAAGTGACCTTGGAGTCCGTGAGGCCCGGCGCATTCTGGCGGTGGACCAGATCATTGGGTTCTCGACGCACAATCTCGAACAAGCATTGGCCGGTGACAAACTGCCGGCGGACTACATTGCTGTCGGGCCAATCTTTCCGACGTCTACAAAATTGAACCCAGAGCCTGTGGTCGGCCTGGAAAAACTAGCAACGATATGCAAATCGGTTCACAAACCCGTTGTCGCGATTGGTGGAATCCAATTGGAAAATGCCGCAGATGTGCTGGCTGCGGGCCCGCGCTCGATAGCTGTCGTTAGTGACCTGCTGTCTGCATCGGATATTCGAGCCCGGGCTCGTGAATGGATTGAGGCGTTGTCGTTATAGATAAATGTCTCGAGTTTGGACATTTGAGAACGACTAACGGAAAGGCGAATTCCCCTCCTTGGCAAAGGAGGGGTGGCCGCGCCATCAATAAAATGACCCCGTTCCTTTCAGGCGCGGACGGGCATGAGCGGAGCGAATGTGAGCCCGATAGGGCGAAACAAGGAAGAGTGGTTCGTTCAAGCCACCGATTATCGGAAGTTGAACCAACCCCTCTTCCTTGTTTCGCCCTATCGGGCTCACATTCGCTCCGCTCATGCCCGTCTGCGCCCGCTAAGGAGGCTGCGCGGCTTTTTCTTAATGGGCGCAGCCACCCCTCCTTTGCCAAGGAGGGGTGTTCGCCTTTCCGTCAGTTTGTTCCTTAGCCCCGGTGTCCAGACGACAACTTGCGGGTAAGGATCAGCCTTCAACCCGGGTACAAGGATAAATCGTGAAGCCATTGGAACTATACTTCATTCCAACGCGAAGCAATCGATACGTCCTATTTAGCTCTCCTGAGGCCGTGCAGGAGTTGGAATCGAAATCGGGCGACCATGTTCATCAGTTAATCGAATGGTTCGCCCGGCGCCCCAATCGCTTCGCGAGATGGATTGGACGACTATGCCGTACGGGCCACGACTACTACACTCGTCTGGAGGATCGGATCGATCCTGGGGAAAGAATTTTAAAGTCCATGGCGAGCACGGACTGTTTTGTAGTTCATTTCATACGCAATCGATCCGGGAGCCAGATTGCCCGCGATTTCGAGCGGTTCCTGAAGCGCCAGCGCGCTAAACATATTTTCTGGTTTTGTATCGATCTTGTTTTAAGCGGAATCGTTCTCCTCTTCACGCCTGTGCTGGCGCCTATTCCAGGTCCCAATGTTTTCTTCTATTATCCTGTCTTGCGATTGCTGAGCCATTATCGGGCGCTCCGAGGAGCCGCATCGGGCCTGCGTTCCAGTGATCTGGAGTTTAAAAGCTTGCCTGAACTAAGCGGACTCGAAGACAATCTTCCAGGTCTGGCAACATTTTTAGAGAGGATGGGGTAACGAGCTTTGTTGGATCTAAAGGGTATTATTCCGCCGTTGGTGACGCCGTTTGATGAGAACGGCGCTATCCGCTATGACTATTTTGAGCGAAACCTCGACAGGTACCTGGAAGCGGGAATCGAAGGGTATCTGGTCATCGGTTCAAATGGCGAATCGGTTTATCTGGAACACTCGGAGAAGCTGAAGCTGATCGAAACGGCGCGGAAACGCTTACCTTCTTCGGTGACCCTGCTGGCCGGAACTGGCGTGGAATCCACGCGGGCAACCCTGGAGCTCACCAAAGAAGCGGCGGATTGTGGAGTGGATGCCGTGCTGGTCAAAAATCCCTTCTATTTCAAAAACCAGATGACTTTTGATGTCTACATCGCGCACTACACGGCGGTTGCGGATGCTTCGCCGGTGCCGGTTGTCATTTACAATGTTCCCGCTTTTACAGGCCTGTCCTTAGATTCCCCTTTGGTGGTTGAACTCGCGAAACATCCAAATTTGCGAGGCATGAAAGACAGTTCTGGGAATGTGAAGTTGATTTCAGAAGTTGTGTGGAATACCGATCCACAGAAGTTTTCGGTATTGGCTGGCGCCGCCCCCACGCTTTTCTCTACCATGGTCGTGGGTGCGCGCGGAGGCATCGTTGCTCTGGCATGCGCTGCGCCAAGAGCCATGATGTCCTTGTATCGTGCGGTCATCGCCGGAGATTACAAGAAAGCCGGAATGATTCAACGCATCATCGCCCCGGCCGCCGGCGCCGTTACCGAGAAATACGGCATTGCAGGACTGAAGGGCGCCATGGAGTTGGAAGGATTTCAACCGGGTCTGCCGCGGCTGCCTTTGCTTCCGCTGAAACAGGCGCAGCGGCAAGATCTAGAGCAGGTGTTGCGAAGGATGAACAGCGAGCTAGCCGAACTTTCATGATGCGGATTCCCTTCGGAAGCTTGCCGTCCTTGTCGGCGCTCTTCCTGGATTACATCGGTAACTGGAGTCGTGTCCGGAGTTTCTATCCCCAGAACTACTCTCTGGAATCGATCGTTCGATTTGCAAGGCAAAGGCCGGCGCTCGAGCCCACGCACCGGGAAAAGTTGTGCACCGTTCTTGCGGAACAACAAAAGCTTTGGGATGCGGATACCAGGTCCATTGACAAATTGCGCGCCGGTGCAGTCGCCGTTCTCGCCGGCCAGCAGCCGGGGCTATTTACGGGCCCCAACTACACCATTCTAAAAGCGGTGACGATCATTAAACTGGCCGCAGCTCTCGATTCTGCGGGGGTTCCGGCCGTTCCAGTCTTCTGGGTTGCCGCTGAAGATCACGATCACGAAGAGATCCGCTGGGCATGGGTGTTCGACCGCGAAGGCGGCTTACAGAAAATCGATGTCGATCTATCCAATGGAGAATCGGCGCCTGTGGGTTGGCTGGGTTTTCGTGAGGACGTGACCGGCGCAATCCTGAAGTGTTTGTCCAGCTTGCCGGAGTCGGAATTTCAACCTGAATTGCGCGATCTGCTGGAATCGTCTTATAAACCCGCGACTTCGCCCGTGGACGCCTTCGCCCGCATGATGACCAGGTTGTTCCGGGGTACGGGCCTCGTGCTCGTCAATCCGCTCCAACCTGAATTGCGGCAATTTGCCGCTCCAACCCTTCGACAAGCCGCGAACCGGAATGCTGAAATTCGCTCGGCCGTGCTGGCGCGAAGCCGCGCGCTTTCCGAAGCCGGTTACCATGAGCAGGTGAAAGTCGACGGCAATTTCACGGGGATGTTTGTTTACCGTGGCAAGTCGCGACAACCATTGCGGCCGGAAGAAATCGGCACTGAGGCGCCCCTGAGTCCGAACGTCTTGGTACGGCCAGCGGTTCAAGACGCGATATTCCCAACTGCGGCTTACGTTGGCGGACCGGCCGAGATCGCCTATTTTGCCCAGGCTGGCGCTGTTTATGACTGCCTGCAGCAGCCGGTTCCACCGGTGTTTCCGCGTATCAGCGCAACGGTGCTGGAGGCGCGTGTGGCTCGGGCGCTGAAGAAATACGGCATCGAATTTACGGACGTGTTTCGCGGGCGCGACTGCATGAAACGAAAAGCCGTGGCTAGCGTCCAAGGCGGCGACTTGTTCGAGCAAGTGCGAGACCGGTTCAGCGCAGAATTGGAATCGCTCCGGCCGCTTTTGAGCGGTGTTGACGCAACGCTGGCAGGCGCTTTGGATACGTCGCGTCAGAAGGTGCTGCATCAGGTTGAGGCGCTCCGCACAAAATTCGTAAATGCGGAGGCGCGGCGCAACGAGACACTGGAGAGGCACCTGGAGGTTGTCGTGAATTCGATTTTTCCCGAAAAGAAGCTTCAGGAACGAGTCCTCAACGTCACGTCATTCCTGGCACGCTACGGATTGGACTTTGTAGGGCGTTTGGAGGAGTCGCTTAGTTTGGAATCTGGCGAACATCAGGTGGTGGAGATATGAAGATCGGGATCACGTGCTATCCAACCTACGGAGGAAGCGGGGTGGTCGCGACAGAGTTAGGTAAAGAACTAGCGGCGCGTGGCCATGATGTTCACTTCATCAGCTACGCTCTTCCCATTCGTCTCACCATGAATGACCGTATTTACTTTCACGAGGTCGAGGTCTTGACGTATCCATTATTCGAGTACCCCCCGTACGATTTGGTACTGGCCACGAAGATGGCCGAAGTCATGACCCGATACGATCTGGATATCCTGCACGTGCACTATGCCATTCCGCATTCAATCAGTGCTTATCTGGCGAAGATGATGTTAAGCGACCGCGTGGTGCCGTTTGTGACCACATTGCATGGTACGGATATTACCCTGGTCGGTAATGACCGTTCGTATCTTCCGATCACTCGCTTCGGTATTGAACAGAGTGATGCGGTAACGGCGGTATCCGAATACCTTCGAAGACGGACCATTGACGAATTTCAAATCCGGCGTTCCGTTGTGGTGGTACCCAACTTCGTCGACTGTAATGTTTACTCACCGGCGAAAGACAAGAGCATACGCAGCAAATTCGCGAATGAAGATGAGGGCATCCTCATCCATATCTCCAATTTTCGGCCTGTGAAAAGAGTCGAAGACGTCATCGCCATTTTTTCCCTCGTCCGCAAAAAACGAAAAGCACGGCTTCTGATGGTAGGAGATGGGCCGGACCGGCCGAAAGCCGAGTGGCTTGCCAAGACACAGGGCGTTGCCGGCGACGTTCTGTTTGTGGGGAAGCAAAGTGAGATGAGTCAACTCCTTTCCATCTCCGACATTCTGTTGCTTCCCAGTGATCTTGAGTCTTTCGGGCTAGTGGCGTTGGAAGCCATGGCGTGCGCGGTGCCCGTGATTGCCACCGGGGTCGGAGGTGTTCCGGAAGTCGTCAGACATGGTGTGGATGGTTTCTTGTATGGCGTTGGTGACGTTGCTTCTATGGCTGAAGGCTGTCTGGCGATCCTCGATAACCCGAAACTACGGTTCGATTTGGGTGAAGCCGCACGAGAGCGCGCCAGGCACGACTTTTGTGCTAGTAAGATAGTGCTACAGTATGAAGATCTTTACCGCATTACGATTGCAGAAACTCTTGCTCATTAGCAGGTTACCGCGATAAGTCGAACCGCAATCGGACTGGTCCAAGCCCGTTTCTCCCGGAAATGGTACGACGGAAGCCGCTAAAGCCCCGCCCGGGATTGCCGATAAATTCCTACAGGGAAGACTAAACGGCGGTTCCACCGAAAATACTGGATCGCCGTCAAAACACTCAAGAGGCACAAGGGTTTAGCCTACTAAAGTCCTTGGAACTGTATTTTCTCGTCTTCGGCGGTGCTCTTCTAGTTAAAGCAGCACCGGTAGATCGGCAAGAAGGTCTTTGGAACCGGTTCCAATGGTAGACGAGTTGCAGACTGTAGGCTAGGAGCCGGATTCAGTGGCTGTCCGAGGGTCCAGGAAGGACCAAAAAAGAGGTGCATGTCGATGGTCAAACCATACGTTTCAGAAGAAGTACTCCTCGATCCGGAAATGCGAAGTTCGGAAGTGCTGGACTTCGAGCGCCGGCTGTCGGGAAAAATTGTGGGCCAGGATCGCGCCGTTCGCAGGATTGTGAACATGTATCAGATCTACCTCGCCGGTATGGCGATGCCCGGCCGTCCGATTGGCAACCTGCTTTTTCTCGGCCCAACCGGTTCCGGCAAGACCCGGGTGGTTGAAGCTTCAGCCGAGATCTTGTTTGGCAGCCCGCGGGCATTTGTCAAAATCGATTGCGCCGAGTTCCAGCACAGTCATGAAATCGCCAAGCTCATCGGGTCGCCGCCGGGTTACCTTGGTCATCGCGAGACTCCACCGCTGCTTACCCAGGAAGCGATTGACCAATATCAAACGGATCGCGTCAAGATCAGTTTTGTGTTGTTCGACGAAATCGAAAAGGCCAACGATGCTCTCTGGCAGCTTTTGTTGGGTATTTTGGACAAGGCGACGTTAACGCTTGGTGACAATCGCAAAGTGGACCTCTCCCGGTGTGTCGTGTGCATGACGTCCAATCTCGGCGCCGTCGAAATGAGCGAGATGCTGAGCGGCGGAATTGGGTTCACGTCTGGCGTCCGGCATGATGAGGCCAATCTAGCCGACATCGATCGCAAGATGTATCACACGGCTCTGGAGGTCGCCAAACGGAGGTTTTCGCCCGAGTTCATGAACCGCATCGATAAGGTTGTCGTATTCCGCACTTTGAACCAACAGCACCTGCGTCAAGTGCTGGACATCGAACTGAATGATGTTCAGAACCGGATCATGTCGTCGCAGTCGGATAGGCAGTTCATCTTCAGGTGCACGGCTGAGGCGAAAGAGTTCCTCCTTCACGAGGGCACGGATCTGAAGTACGGCGCACGCCATCTCAAACGCTCCATCGAACGGCACCTTGTTTATCCGTTATCGAACCTGATCGCGACCGGCCAAGTTGCCTTGGGTGATGTGATCAAGATCGACATCGGCGCCTCCGGAGACAGGAAGCTGAGTTTTTCCAAGGAGCGCGCCCTCCAGACCTTTCCAATTTCAGATGCCGGCAATGTGACTGAATTTGCCAACAGACGAGCGTCTTACGTTGGCGCGAAGTCGCAGCCCCTGGAAGCGGAGGTCGCCAGCTGCGAGAGGGTGTAAAACACAAAGACACAAAGGCACAAAGCCACAAAGCCACAAAGAAAGGCCGCTTTAAAAAGTTATTAAAGCGGCCTTTCTTTGTGCCTTTGTGCCTTTGTG
>Ga0066710_100001319_pt1 | contig 18284 bp, 20 predicted proteins | sample GraSoiAngelo_159_FD_79666 | JGI IMG/M metagenome (GOLD analysis project Ga0066710, IMG submission 79666) | Grasslands soil microbial communities from the Angelo Coastal Reserve, California, USA - 14_1009_16_40cm | ecosystem: Environmental > Terrestrial > Soil > Grasslands | place: USA... | reverse complement strand
GTTAGGGAGGTCTCCATGGGCTCTCTCTGCAGAACAGGAGTCGGGCTGGCCGTGGTCGCGCTGGGGCTGCTGGCCGGCGCCGCACCGGTATCGCCCCAGACGAAGGCCACAGTCCGGATCGGCTACATTCCCTCCGACTCCTTCGCGGCGCTCTACATCATGGCCGACCGGCATCTTCCCGCTGCGGGCATCGGCGTGGAGGCGGTCCGTCTGGGCGGTGGGCCCGAGATCCTGTCTCAGGTGGCTACCGGCCAGCTCCACGTTGGTGGGGCCGGTATGGGCGCTGCCGGCTTCAACGCGGTAGCGTCGGGGCTGCCGGTGGAGTTCGTGGCGCCACTCCACTCGGGTTACGTCGAGGACTACTTCACCGTACGCAAGGCGTCCTGGGAAAAGGAGCTCAAGCGCATCGGTGATCTCAAGGGCAAGCCCATCGCGCTCAACGTCCGCGGCGCGGCCGTCGAGTGGATGCTCGACCAGGTTCTCAAGAGAGATGGTCTAACCTTGCGCGATGTGCAGATCAAGATCATGCCCTTCCCCGACATGGTTCCGGCCCTCGAGTCGGGAGCCATCGAGGCGGCGATCCTCACCGAGCCCTTCCCGACGCTCGGCGAGGAGCGCGGGATCGCGGTGCGGCCGCTGCCACGCCCGGCGGGTGCTCGGGCCACACCGATCACCGCCATCTTCTGGAACAAGGACTGGGCGGCCAAGGACCCTGACCTGGCGCACAAGGTCATGCTGGCGTACGTCAAGGCCGCGCGCGATCTCGCCCTGGACAACGGGTGGAAGCAAGAACGCAACATCGATCTGATGGTCAAGTACACCGGCGCCAAGGCCGACGTGATCCGGCGCGCGCGTGCCCACGTGCTCGATCCGAATCTCGACATGGACCCCACCGTGCTCGACTCGATGCAGCGCTTGAGCGCCGAGCTGGGTTACCTCAAGTACAAGGACCTGCTGCCGCCGACCAAGCTCTTCAACTTCTCGTATCGGGACCGCGCGGTCACCGAGCTCGGGAAGAAATAGGGCGTCCGCAACGGAAGTCGAGGAGGTCGTCATGCGCTCATCGACGCGCGCGCTCGTTCTCACCAGTCTGGCCCTCCTGACGACGCTCACCGCGTCGACCGCTCCGAGGGCTCAGCAGGCGGCGCCGACCGTGCCGAATCCGACCGCGCGGGACATGTTCCAGCTCAACGACCTGGCGAGCTATCGCCAGTTCTCCACCGTCAAGAATTTCGAGGTCGTCGGCCACAGCTACTTCCGCGGACCCTGGCTCGTTCCCGGGGCGCCGGGGGCCGGGTTCAACACGGCGCGCATCTGCGGCACCATCGCCTATTTCGGCGGCTACAACCCCACGCTGTTCGGCGCCCTCGTCGTCGACGTGAGCAATCCGCCGCCATGGAGCCCCTGTCCTTCATTCCGGGCAACCCGGGCACGCGGAACGCCTATCTCCGGGTCGACTGCGACCGGAAGATCCTGGCGCTCGGGCACAGCGCGAGCCCGGAGAACCCGAACAAGCCGATGGGCGGCGTCGCCCTGCGAAGCGGCGTGACGTTCCACGACGTGTCCGAGCCGCGGCGGCCCGTCAAATCGCCGAGTGGAACAACGCCGGGGGCCTGACCCACGGCATGGAGATGGACGATCGTTACGTCTACGTCTGCGGCACCTCCGAGCGGTCCAAGCCGCGCAACGAAGAGCTCACCATCCTCGATTACTCGACGCCGAGCTCGCCGAGGGTCATCGCCAGCTATCATGTCGTCGGCCAGCACGTCGGCGAGACGTTCTCCGAGATGAACCAGCTGAACCCCAACGGCACCCAGCAGTTCATCATGTGCCACGAGATCATCAAGGACGGGACGCGGCTCTATCTCGCCTACCGCGACGCCGGGGTCATCATCCTCGACATCGCCGACCCGACCCGGCCGACCACCGTCGGTGTGTTCGACTACTCACCGCCGTTCAACGGCGATCCGGGCACCCCGCCCGGATGCTGTCCGGGCGCCCACACGGCCGCGCCGGTGCCGCACGAGGGCGCACCCCTGCCGCGCCTGCTGGTGATGACCGACGAGCATTTCTCGTGTCCGCCGGGCTTCGTGTGGATCCTCGACATCTCGCACCCCAAGGCCATCCAGGTGCTGTCGACCATCCACGTGGCGGGTGTCGACGACCAGTACGATCAGGCAACGGGCAAGTTCATCTGCCCGCCCGGCCAGCAGTCCGCGCACCTGCCGTTCTTCGACCCCCGCGGCCGCGGGAGCCTCTACTATCAGGCCTGGTACGACCAGGGGCTGCGCGCGTTCGACATCTCGAATCCGTTCAGCCCCAGGGAGGTCGGTCACTTCGTCTCGCCGGATTTCTCGGTGCCGCGCCAGGTGGGACGCCACACTCGCGAAGCTTACGTCGATCCCAGAACGCATCTGATCTACGTGACCGACGGCAACGGGGGTGGCGTGACGGTGTTGCGCTACACCGGTCCGATGCCGCAGCGTCCACCGATCCCGGGAGCGCGGTAGCCCAGCTCGAGTGGTGCGCGCCCGTTGGGCCGGATGCGCCGTCGCAGTCGGCGTATGGTTGGGGGCTAGCCTCCCGCTCACCTACGCCCACGTCACCGTGTCGCCCGCCGAAAGCTCGCCGGGTCTCGTGCAGCGCTACGGTCTGCTGGTCCCGACCGAGAAGGCGATACCGACGATACGCGTCGAGGTCCAGTTCCCGCCGGCGCTCCGAGTGACCGAGATCGAGAGTGTGCCGGGCTGGCGATCGACGACCCAGCGAGATCGGGCCGGCCGCGTCGTCGGCGCCGTCTGGGAGGGAGGCCTGGTTCCACAGGGCCACTTCTTCGAGCTCGGTGTCCTCGGACGGAATCCTGAGACACCGACCCGCGAGCGGTCGGCCGAGCCCGTTCGAGCTCCTCGGCCGTGTGGCGCAGCCCGCGCTCGCGTTCGCCAACGGAGACCTGTGGGAGCTGTGGAAGGTCGATCTCGACGGCCGCAATCTCCGCGCGCTCACGGCGCTCGGCGAGGATCTTCCTGTCGGCGCATGGTCGCCGGACGGCAAGCACGTCGCCTTCCTCGGCGGCGGGAGCGCCCGCACCGCAGAGGCGGGGCTGACGGTCATCCGCGCGGATGGGTCAAGCCCGCTGCGGCTCACGACCCAGCCGGGCCACCGAGGGCTCGACTGGGCTCCCGACGCCGCCGCGAGCCGCAATGTCGTAAAGGGCTCTGCGCGACCGTGTCCATGAACGAGAAGAACTGCTGGAACGCTCGATGTCACTCGGTGAACCCGCCGCCTTACCTCCTCTTCGAGAGCGCGCCCGCACGCGTCGCCGACCCTGGCCTCACGCGGGCCTCGCTCCACGGTGTAGTCGTTACACGATCGGCGAAAGTTACCGGGAAACAACTACCAACTATCGGTGCGTCACCGTATCGGCATTCGTCGCCCGCTGGCCAGATGGATGACGAGAAAGACCAGGGCGAGCACGAAGAGCACCCACGAGATCTGCCCCGCAATCGCAGCTATGCCGAACAGACCCAGGGCGCCGGCGACGAGACCCACGATCAAGAAAACCAGCGCATAGTAGAGCATCGCGATCTCCTTCCCGACTTCGGCCAGTCCGCGTGCCTGACCACGAAGTCACAGGCAATCTCAGCCGCTGCACGTTCCATGCCCAGATCGTCATCCCGCGCGTCAGCGGCGACTGGCACGTATCTTTCACACGCAATCGCCAGAGAGTGAAATGTCCGAAGGAAGGTCGTGAAGACGAATGAAGAAAGACGACCGCGCCATCTACAGCGCGAAATCGTTCGATCACCTCGAGGGGCTCACCGGCATCTCGGACGCTCAGCTCGCCGAGCACCTCGATCTCTATGCGGGATACGTCAAGCAGGTGAACACGCTCATGCAGGAGCTCTCGGAGATGCGCGGCGAGCGCCGGGCGTCAGGGAAGGATTTCGGCCTCGCCGAGGGAACGCGACGGCTGGCGTTCGAGTACGACGGCATGGTCCTGCACGAGTTCTATTTCTCCAACCTGAAACCAGGCGGCGAAGCCCGGCCGTCCGACCGACAGGGTCTCGGCCGAGCGCTCGCCGAGACTTTCGGATCGGTCGAGCAGTGGCAGGAGAATTTTCAGGCGATGGGGAGCATGCGCGGCGTGGGCTGGGTGATCCTGTTCCAGGATCCGGTCACCGACCGTCTGACCAACTACTGGGTGAGTCTCCACCAGGACGGCATCCCGGCCCGGTGCAAGCCGTTGCTGGTGATGGATGTGTGGGAGCACGCCTTCATGCGCGACTACAAAGCCACCGAGAGGGTGAAATACGTGGACGCGTTTCTCCGCAACATCGACTGGTCGGTCGTCGAGCAGCGGACGCGCGAAGACTCCGCCGCGCGCTCAGCCGCTTGACGCCACGGACCACAGGAAATTGGGGAGAGTCCCCCTCAACATCCGGAGAGCGCAAGGGTGGCTTGCCGGGGGAGTTTGAGGGGGGTCTCCCCCTCAACCCAATGAATCGGGTTGAGTGCGGTTCGTCCCCCCGGTCATCTCACGTCAAACCTGTAGTTCCAGCACATACAGGCCGCCGATGAGCCGGTCCACGGCGTAGACGATGCGGCGCTCGTCGACCAGCACGTCATTGATTTGCACGGCCCCCGCCCGCGATCCGCGCGGCGCTTCCGGGACGTAGTAGGCGACCTCTTCCGGCCTGAACGGGTTCGACACGTCGTAGGCGCGCACACCGCCGTTGAAGAAGGTGCCGAAGACGATCTTCTCCGAGACCAGATTGCTCGCCACCGGGCGATTCTCGTGCAGGTTGTGCGCACCGTATCGCCCGCCGCGTCCCTTGAACTCGTCCACCGGCGGGATCGGGAAGGTCGCGATCGGCACCGGGTTGGTCTCGTCCTGGACGTCGACGACCCACACGAGCTTCGGCCAGTCCTTCCCGGCCTCCGCGGTGGCCTCGTCGGAGACGATCATCAGCTGCGGGTCGAAGAGCGGCAGCAGCGTGTGGGTAAACCCCGGATACGGCGGGTGATAGTCCCACCGGCTCAGGAGACGCGGGCGGGCCATGTCCGAGATGTCGAGGATGATCGCGCCGCCGTCGATATAGCCGATCCAGGCCCGGTCGGGTCGACGCGGGTAGACGTTCGTGTTGTGCGCTCGAAAGCCGGCGTCGAACTTCGGATGGCGAGCCGGGGGCGGCTCCGGGTCGCCGTCGCGCGTCCCGGGGAGCCACCAGCGACCGACCTCGACGGGACGCGTGGGCTGGCGGACGTCGACGATGCGATAGAACTGGTCGTCCTTCGGGTTGCGGGGCTTGAAATCCGGCGCGCCGCTGGCCAGATGCAGGTAGGCGCCATCCACGAACCACAGATGGTGCACGCCGCGCGAGTGCGGCCCGGACGCGTCGAAGAACGCGATCGACCGCGGCTTGCCCGGATCGGCCACGTCGAAGAACTCGACGCCCGCCGGCTTCATGCCGACGCGGCTCGTCTGGTACGGGACCACGAGCAGGTCGCCCACGAGGTCCAAGTTGTTCGAGCGCATATCGCCGTGGGGCAGATCGGTCTGGACGATGACCGAGGGCTTGCGCGGATCCGTCACGTCCACGGCGGTGAAGTTCTTCGGCGCCGACTCGTGGCCGAGCCACAGCACGCGCCGTCCGTCCCGGGCGAGCTGGATCGCCATGCCCTCCCCGCAGTTGCCGAACCCGCCCAGGTCGTTCCCGCCCAACAGCCGCATGTTCTTGAACGACGCGCCGTTCTGAGTCATGACATTTCTCCCGGCCCGCGATCCTACATCTCGGCCCCTGGCTTGACAAGTTTCGGGAGGGCCTCTGCAGTCCGCCCGATTGGTCGATCGATCTCGCCTCTGGAGGTAACCCCAATGACGTGCAAACCCGTGGCCGCGCTGGCCATCCTGGGACTCGTCCTCGGCGTGGGCGCCCACGCCTGGGCGCAGTCACGCCCGCTCCAGATCCGCCTGGGCACACCCAGCTCATGGGCGTCCCCGACGTCATCGCCATCCGCCAGGGCTACTTCAAGCAGGAAGGGCTCGAGGTCGATTGGCGCCGCTTCGCGCTCGGCAAGGAAGGACGCGATGCGATGATCGCCGGCGCGATCGACGTGAACTCGACGGCGACGACGCCGTTTCTCATCGGGCTCGACAAGGGCGTGCCCTACACCGCGGTCGCGGTGAACTCGATCTTCTCCGGGACCAACCACCTCGTCGTGCGCAAGGACTCCGATATCAACAACGTCGGCCAGCTCAAGGGCAAGAAGATCGGGCTGCCGAAGGGGACGGTCACCGAGTTCATCTTCCTCTCGAAGGTCGCTCCGAGCTACGGGCTCAAGGCCGGCGACGTCGAGACACCGAACATCCCGGACGCCAAAGACCGCATCCCGAGCCTCCTGGCGAAGGCCATCGACGCGGCGACCGTCGCCGATCCCTTCGTCGCGATCGCCGAGCACGAAGGGCTCGTCCGCGTCATCGACAACTTCTGCAAGTACGACCAGATGCCTTCATGCTGACCGTGACGAACAAGATCCTGAAGGAGCAGCCCGACGCGGTCGTCGCCTATCTGCGCGGATGGCTTCGCGCGGTCAGGCTCCTCAAGGAGGAGCCCGAGAAGGCGGCGGAGGTGTACACGGAGGAGCAGAAATCGCTCGGCCGCGACGTGCCCGTCGCGGTCATCGACAAGGCCCTGCGCCGCATGCGCTGGGAGCCGGACATCGCGCCCGCCATCGAGCGCTACCTCGGCGATCAGGCCAAGGACCTGGCGGCCGGCACCATCGAGGGACGCATCAAGGCGGTGCCCGATCTCACCAAGGCGCTGAACAAGGATCTCCTGGTGAAGGCGAAGGCCGGCCGCTAGCGCCTTGTACAGTCGGGGGGCCTCGACCGCCCTGCGACGCGCGCTCACCTCGGTGGCGGGCGCCGCCACGCCGTTCATCACGGTCGCGATCCTCTGGCAGGCGTTCGCGATGTTCGGTCCGTTTCCGCCGAGGCTCTTCCCCGGCGTCGACAAGATCGTCTCGACCTTCTTTCACCTCGTCTTCAACGGAATCTTGCCGGCCCACGCGCTCGCCACGCTCCTGCGCCTGGCGGCGGCCTTTGCCCTCGGCGCGGCGGCGGGCGTGACGGTGGGCATGCTGATGGGCCGCTCACGCTGGGCGGAGCGCCTGCTCCTGCCGGTCGTGAGCGTCGGCAACCCGATTCCCGGCCTCGCCTACGCGCCGCTCTTCGTGATCTGGTTCGGGCTCGGTAACCTCCCGGCTGTGCTGCTCGTCGCGTTCGCCGCCGCGTTCCCGATCGCCGTCAACACGTGGTCGGGTGTGCGGGCCGTCAAGGAGATCTGGATTCGGGCCGCGCAGTCGATGGGCGCCGAGGAGCGCCAGCTCTTCCGGACCGTCGGTCTTGCTCATGGACGAGCCGTTCGCCGCGCTCGATGCGCTGACCCGCGACGAGATGCAGCGGTTCCTCGTCGGGGTGTGGGAGGAGACGCGCAAGACGGTCCTCTACGTCACCCACAACGTCGCCGAGGCCCTACCTCGCCGACCGCGTGATCGTCCTCTCTCCCCATCCAGGCACGGTCCGCGCCCAGACCCGCATCACCCTTCCGCGCCCTCGCGACCCCCTGAGCGTCGCCTTCCTCGACTACCAGAAGACGATCGTCGGACACCTCGGCAGTCGCTGAAAGCGACAGCGCTCGGGCGCGGCTGAAGGCCCGCGTCCCTCGGCCGCGGCGGAAGGGCTTACTTGATCGCCTGGGGGTTGATCGGCGATCCGGTGCCCCGCGTGATCACCAGCGGCGGCGCGCAGAGAAAGAACTCGTACACGTGGTCGGCGGCACAGTCCTCGGCGAGCTCCTTGAGATAAAAGATCTCGCCGTGCACGATTCCGATCGCCGGGATCGTGACCCAGTGCCAGGGTTGGAAGACGTCGGGCCCGGTGGCGTTGGGGCGGACCTCGATGCCCCAGGTGTCGCTACAGATGGCGGCGATCTGTTTGGCGTGGATCCAGTCCAGGGTCTCGAAGGCCAGCCCGGGTGCGTCGCCGCCGGCATAGCCGCCCCACTCGCCCCGTGTCAGGCGATCCTCCATCTGGCCCGTTCGAACGATCACGAAGTCGGCGCGTCGCACGGCGACGTCTTGCGCGCGGGCCGTTCCGTCCAGATCGGCGATCGTGATCGGGTAGCCATCCGCCAGACACGCCACACCCTTCCAGCGGGCCACGTCGAGCAACACGCCACGTCCGACCATCTTGTTCGCGAACTTCTCGATGCCGTTTCTGTGCGCGCCGCGGGTGTCGACCAGCGTGGCCGGATAGCCGTTCCACATCTTCTCGCCGAGGAACACGTGCGCCAGCGCGTCCCACTGAGTGGCGGCCTGGGTCGGCAGGTTGATCGCGTCGTCGGCATAGCGCAGGCCCGGGGTGACGTCGTGCTTTCCCGCGACGGCGTCGGTGCCCGTCGCCAGCATCTGGTGCATCGGGTTCCAGCGGCCGCCGAACATGCCGCGTTGAGGGCCGTTTTCGTCGAGATTGAGGCCGAGCCTGAACACTTTGCCCTTCTTCACCAGCCTGGCCGCGTTCACGATGTCCTCGGGCGTGACGTAGTTGAGGACGCCGAGCTCGTCGTCCGGACCCCACTTGCCCCAGTTCTTGAGCTGCTCTGCTTTCTTCAAGACATCGTCTCTGGTCAGCTTCGCCATGATCCCTTCCCTCCTGCCCTGGTGTCGCCTCGGCCGGCAGGGCTGGCCTGCGGCTCGCCCAACCTTGCCACAAGCGTGCGACGAATGAGCACACAACGTAAGAACTACGACTTCGTGTGTAAGGGTTACACGCGACAGCGAGCCCGGGTGTGCGCACGCGAGCCAAGCGCCGCTCCGTTGGGAGTCTGGACGCCTGAGGTGTCGTCAAACGTGCTGGCACGCCGCTTGCCGGACCTCGTGGCGCCTTCGCTCCGAATCCGCGGGGCGGCGCCATCAACAGGAAGACATTTGAGGAGGCCACGGATGACGAAATGGATTTTCGGGCTCGCGCCGACGGTGGTTCTGCTGACCGCGACCGCGATCGCGGCCCCGGTTCCGGTCTGGGTCAGGTCCGCCGATCAAACGGAGGTCCGGGGACGGGTCACGGACGTCGATCCGTCCGGCAGCCAGGTCGTGATCGAGGATCAAGCCCGGCTCACGATCCCGCCGATGGCCCAGGTGGCGCTGGCCGACGTCCGGCCGGGGGAAACGGTCGACGTGCGCTACACGGAGAACGGCGACGATAAGACCGTGCTCTCGCTCCGCGTGGTCGAGCACGAGACGCAGGCTCCGTAGCGCTTACGCAGCGGGTCCGCGGGACACTCGCCCGCGGACCCCGCATCCCTTCCCGGAAGCCGCGAGACTCTTGCTACCATAGCGAGGCCGCGCGATCGAGCAACGAGCGAGGAGGACGACGATGGTCGGGAAGGCGAAGGTAGTCCTGACCGACTACGTCTGGGAGTCGCTCGAGGTCGAGCGGAAGGCGCTCGAGGACACGGCCCACCTCGTGGCGCTGCAGACGAAGAGACCCGAGGAATTCCTGCCGGAAGCTGAAGACTGCGACGCCCTGCTCAATACGTACGCCGGGCCCATCAGCGCCGAGGTCATGGCGCGGATGGAGCGGTGCAAGATCATCGCCCGTTACGGCATCGGTGTGGACACCATCGACCTCGAGGCGGCAACCGAAGCCGGGATCATCGTCACCAACAACCCCACGTACTGCATCGACGAGGTCGCCGAGCACACGATGGCCCTCGTCCTCGCGTGTGCGCGCAAGGCCACGTTCTACGATCGGCTCGTGAGGAGTGGACGCTGGGAGGTGCCGCCGGGCAAACCGATGTTTCGGCTCGCCGGGCGCACGCTGGGGCTCGTGGGCTTTGGCAACATCGCTCGTGCGGTAGCGGCGCGCGCGGCCGCGTTCGGGATGCGCATCCTGTATTGCGATCCCTTCGTGCGGGACAAGCAGTTCCAGGTTCCGGGTGAAAAACTGCAGCTCGACGAGATGCTTCGAAAGTCGGACTTCGTGTCCGTCCATCCGCCGCTCACCCCCGATACGAGGGGCATGATCAACGATCAGTCCCTGGCGAAGATGAAACCCACGGCGTTCTTGATCAATTGCGCCCGCGGCCCCATCGTCAACACGCAGGCGCTCGTCAGGGCGCTCGATTCGGGCCGGATCGCCGGGTGCGCGCTCGATACGACGGATCCTGAGCCCTTGCCCAACGCGCACCCATTGCGCGGTCGGGAGAACGTGACGATCACTCCCCACGTCGCCTGGTACAGCGAGCAGGCGATGGTGGGGCTCCAGTCGGGCGCGCCTAACGAGGTGCGGCGAGTTCTCACGGGCGAGTGGCCCATCAACGTCGTCAACCCGGCGGTGCGGGGAAAGACCCGCGCCGCACTCTGAGAGGATCGCCAGAAGATGATCACGCCCACGACTCGTTCCGGCTTCACCGCGCTCGTGGCCTTCGTCCTGCTGCTGGTGGGCGTCGGCGCCGGCGTGGCGCAGCGCGGCCCCGTCAAGATCGGAATGCTGGTGCCGCTCACCGGGCCCCTGGCGGCGAACGGCAAGGAGATGGCCAACGGCCTGGCCCTGTACCTCGACGAGCAGCGCCAGCAACTGGCCGGGCGCGACGCCAAGCTCATCGTCGAGGACAGCGAGGGCAAGCCTCCCATCGCGCTGAACAAGGCGCGCGTCCTCGTCGAGAGCCACGGCGTGCACGTTCTGGTCGGGCCCTTGGCCACCGCCGAGGCGTACGCGGTCGTCTCGTACATCGAGCGCCAGAAGACCCCGACGTTGTCGCCGACCGTCGCCGGCGAAGACCTCACCCAGCGCCGGCGCAGCCCGTACGTCGTCCGGACCGGGTGGTCGGCGGGACAGCCCGGGCACCCGTTCGGCCGGTGGGTCTACGACACGCTGAAATACCGGAAGATCGCGATGATCGGGCAGGACTGGGCCTTCGGCCACGAGAGCTGCGGCGCCTTTCAGCGGACGTTCGAGGAGGCGGGCGGCCAGGTCGTGCAAAAGCTCTGGCCACCGTTCGGCACGACGGACTTCGCGCCGTACATCACGGGGCTCAAGCGCGACGTGGACGCCGTCTACGCCGCCTTCGCCGGCAACGACGCGCTCCGCTTCGTGCGGCAGTACACGGACGCCGGTCTCAAGGGTCGACTGCCGCTGATCGGCAGCGGCAACTTCACGGACGAGCACGTCTTGCGCAGCATGGGCGACGAGGCGCTCGGGATCGTGACCGCTCTTCACTACTCGGCCGCGCTCGCCACGCCGGCCAACCGGCGGTTCGTGCAGGCGTACGAGGCCAAGCACCAGCAGGTGCCCTCCTACTATGCGGAGGGGACGTACGTCGCGGGCAGCGTGCTCAAGGCGGCGCTCGAAGCGGTCGGCGGCGACGTCGAGGACGGGGGCAAGTTCCTCGCGGCCCTCCGCCGCGTGAGCATCACCGACGCGCCGCGCGGTCCGGTGAGCTTCGACGACTACGGCCACCCCATCGAAAACATCTACGTGCGGCGCGTCGAGCGGGTCGAGGGCAAACTCCAGAACACCGTGATCCACACCTTCACCGGCGTCTCCCAGTTCGGGCCGTACAAAGCCGAGGAGTTCCTGAAGAACCCCGTCTACTCGCGCGACTGGCCGCCCTGCAAGGCGTGCTGAGAGGACGTCGCGCGGACGGTCAGCCTCTGACGGTCGTGTACGCGGCCGGAATGTGGAATTCGAGAAAGCTCACGCCGGCCCCTTCGGCGACATGTAACCCATGGCGGTCGCCCGCCGGGAAATACGTCGCCTGTCCACGCTCGACGATCACGTCCTGGCCATTGACGGTGAAGCCGGTCTTGCCGGACAGGAACACGAACATGCTCTCCGCGTTCGGGTGCATGTGCAGGGACGTCACGGTATCGGGCGCGTACAGCACGATCATCGCGTGCGCCCGCTCGGAATGAACGGCGTCCTTCCCGACGAAGTAGATCCGGTGCTTCTTCTCCTCCGCGACCTCGTGCACCGGCGTCGTCGCCCGCGCCGCGACTGCGAGACCGCCGGAAAAGCCAGGGCTACGCGTCCCGCTTCCTGATGGGGGCGCGACGACGCTGATCAGCATGGCTTCATTGCCATCGAGGCCGGCAATCGTGACCTCGGTCTCTTCCTGGATCGTGGCGAACGCCTCCTCGGGCATCCTGTGAGACATGCCGCGGCCGCTCACCGTCGCGGGACCGGTCAGCGTGAAGACGTAGCGATCCGAGCCCGCTGGCACCCGTTCGGTCAGCGCCGCTCCCGGTGCCAAGCGGATCACCTCGGCGGACATCTCCTTCATATCGGAGCCGGTGATCAGGGCACGCTGCACGCCGGTCACCGCTTCCCGGAACGACAGCGCCGAGAACGTGACGACTTTGCCCATGATGGTCCCCCCCTGCCTGCGTCAGGTCCTGCCCACAGGCTCCTGCCGCGCCGCGCGCTCGCCGCTGATGTCGGCATCGTAACCGGGTCGCACGCGCGCGTCGATCACGCAAACCTCGCCGTCGAGCACTGCGCGGACGCCCTGAGCGATGGCCTTCCTGAGCTCGGCGGTCTCGGTGATCGGGCCGATGCCCTTGGCCCCTTGAGCCACCGCGAGCATGGCGAGGTCGATGTCCGGCTCGTTGATCCGCTGGCCGATCCACTTGTTCTCGACCGGCCGGCCCCGCATGCGGGCGACGCGCTCCTGGTGCGCCTCGTCGTTGTAGAACGAGCGATTGTTGCAGACGACCAGGAGACAGGGAATCTGGTAATGCGTGGCCGTCCACAGCGCCGTGACGCCCATCAGGTAGTCGCCGTCGCCCACGAGACCGATGGGAACGCGGCCCGAGCCCTTGAGCGCCAGCGCGGCTCCCACCGTGATGCCGGGCCCCGCTCCGACGCCGCCTCCGCCGTTGCCGCCGAGGTAGTCGAGCGGATGCGAGAAGTGGCGGGTTTCACCCGGCCAGCCGAGCGGGAGCCCCGTGAGGCAGACGTCCACACCATCGGTGCCCTCGTTGAGGGCCTCGGCGACCGCACGGAGGCTCAGCACATCGGAGGCGCTGCGCCGCGCCTCTGGCGCGCTGCTGGCGGCGGGCGCCTGAGCGCGAGCACGGCACGCCTCGAGCAGCAGGGGCACCGCGACATCCGGCTCGACCAGGAGCTGGACGTCGACCGGGGGGAGACCGAAGTAATCCATGCTGAAGCCGCGGTGGAGGTGCACGTCGACCGACGCCGAGACGATCTTGGCGCCGACCGGACGGTCGCCGTACGCCTGCTTGAACGTTCCCGCCAGATCGATCCAGTCGAGCGCCAGGAGGACGTCGGCCTCGCGGACGACCCGCGTGGCAGCCTCGGAAAGGTAGGTGCCGGGCGGCCCGACGTACAGGGGATGGCGAGTCGGGAAGCTCGCCCCCACTTTGAGGTCGGTGACCACACGGGCCCCGAGCTTCTCGGCGAGCGCCACCCGGGCGCGCCAGCTTTCTGTCGTTCGATTCCCGCGACCGACGAGGATCACGGGCGCCGTGGCGCCGGATAGGAGCGCGGCGGCGCGGGCGACCAGCGCGGGCGCCGGACGGGGCGGCTCGGGCGCGCGGAACCTCGATGCGTCCGGAAGCGGTGGCAGGTCGCCCAGCTTTGACTCTTGCAGCGCCGCGTCGAGGTTCACGTACGTGGGGCCGCACGGCGCCGTCCTCGCCATCTGCGCCGCTCTCAAGAGGGCGTCGTACGCCGCGGGCACGGATCCAGGCTGGTTGTCCCATTTCGTGTACCCGCGGACGAGCGCGCCCTGGTCGGAGGCGGTGTGGATCCAGTCGATCCACGGGCGCCGCTTCGCCGCGTCCCACGGCCCCGTCGCCCCGAGAATGAGCATCGGCACCCGGTCGCACCACGCGTTGAAGATCGCCATGCTGCCGTGCAGCAGGCCGACGTTCGAGTGCAGGATGGTGCCCATCATGCGCCCGCTCGCTTTGGCGTAGCCGTGCGCCATCGCCACCGCGCTCTCCTCGTGCAGGCAGAGCAGCATCTGAGGACGCTGGTTGCCAATGTGGTTCACGAGGCTGTCGTGCAGCCCGCGGAAGCTCGCGCCGGGCACCAGGGCGACCCAGGGCACGTCGAGGGCCTGGAGCATGCGAGCGATCGCGTCGCTCGACCAGAGTTCGTCGCGGGAAGTCGATGGCTGGGGCGTCTCGGCCAGGATCGTCGGCTTCATCGTGTACGTTCCGCCTGTCTCGCCGGCGTCCGCTCTCGAAGCGGGTCCGGCGCGGGTCGACGTTCTCGGCGGCGCCGATCGGCGGGCGCCGCGAGCCCCGTCAGCCTACTCCGGCCGAACACCGCGCCGCAAGGCCATCGCCCCGTGGCCCGGCGGTCCTCGTAGATTCCTCGAAGGGTGCCCGAACCGAGCCACCGACGTCGTCAACTGCCACGATAGGTCACGTAGCCGTACGGTGAGACGAGCAGCGGTACGTGGTAGTGAGCCGAGGGTTCGGCGATCGCGAACCGCACGGGCACCTGCTCGAGGAACGGCGGGTCCGTCAGAGTGGCGCCGGCGGCGCGGAAGTACGCGCCGACGTGGAACAGGAGCTCGTACCGGCCGACCTTGAGTTCGGCCGGGTCGAGGAGCGGGGTCTCGACGCGGCCGTCAGCGTTCGTCGTCGCGGTCTTGATCAGGTCAGCCCGACCGTCGGCGTCGATCCTGGAAAGGTCGATCCGGAGCCCCGCGGCCGGCCGACCGCGAGACGTGTCGAGCACATGGGTGGTGAGGCCGGCCTTCGGCTCAGGGCTCATCGCTCCTTCACCAGGCGGGCGAGTCTGAGCCGCGTGATCGCCGCGACCTCCGCCAGGGCGGTCTCCACCTCCTGGTCCGGCGTGTTTCGAAGACGGGTCTGGAACGTGTCCAGGATGCCCGTCTTGTCGTGCCGGCGCACCGCGATGATGAATGGGAACCCGAACTTCTCGCGATACGCCGCGTTCAGTCGGCCGAAGCGCTCGTACTCCTCGTCGCTGAGTCGATCGAGGCCCGCGCTCGATTGCTCGGCGCTGGACGCGTCGCTCAGGGCACCGGCGCGGGCCGCCCGGCCGGCCAGATCGGGGTGCGCGCGCAGCAGGGCGAGCTGTTCTTGCCGTGACGCCCGACGGACGACGGCGATCATGCCCGCGTGCAGCGCCTCGACGCTCGAGAACGGGCGCGCCTCACCGGCGCGGCCGGCGATCCAGGGCGAGTGCTCGAAGACGGCGCCGAGTGCCTGCTCGAACTCCTCGCGGCTCACGCGATTCAGCGTGTCGAGCGTCAGCGTGGCGGCGGTCACGGCTCAGCGCTCCGACGCGCTGCCGTCGATCGGCGCCCCCTGGTCGAGCCACCGGGCGAGGATGTCGCGCTCGGCGTCGGTCATCCCCGTCTTGTTGCCGAGCGGCATGTTGCGCAAGACGACGACGCGCGCGCGGATGGTTTCGGCGTGAGCGCGGATGCTCTCCGGCGTCTCGAAGGTCACGCCGTTGGGCGCGTTCCGGAAGATGTCGTCGCTCGGCCGCTGGGAGTGGCAGGAGACGCATCGCCGATCGATCACTTCCTTCGCGGCCGTGAAGCCGACGCGGGCGCCGCGCGGGGTTCCACGGAACCAGACCGGCGACGTCAGGAAGACGACGAAGGCGACGGCCGCGGCCACCGGCACCAGCCACCAGTCGGCCGGCTTGCCGCGCTCGCGAGCGATCATGACGTGGCGCACACCCACGCCCACGACGATGAGCAGGCACAGGATCAGCCAGTTCAGCGGGTGCCCGTAGGTCGCCGGGTAGTGGTTGCTCAGCATCATGAAGATCACGGGGAACGTCACGTAGCTGTTGTGGGTGGAGCGCTGCTTGGCGCGGGCCGAGAGCGTGTCGTCCGGAGTGCGGCCCGCCGTCGCCGCGGCGATGAGATCCCGCTGCGCGGGCACGATCCGCATCCAGACGTTGGCGACCATGATCGTCCCGAGCATCGCGCCGACGTGGATGTAGGCCCCGCGACCGCTCAGCACGTGCGCCAGCCCGTACACGACGGCGAAGAGGAGCGCCCAGGACAGCACCGTCGCGGCATGGCTCGCGCCGCGGGCGAGCGGTGAGCTCCACAGCAGGTCGTAGACGAGCCAGGAGACGATCAGGAGCCCGATTCCCAGCGCGACCGCCTGCGCCACCGTGATCGAGGACACGGCGGGGTCGACCAGGTAGACGCCCCGGGTCAGGTAGTAGACGGTGACGAGCAGCGGGAAGCCCGTCAGCCACGTCATGGCGGCTTCCCACTTGAACCAGTGGATCGGCGAGGGAAGCTGGCCCGGCGGAAGCTTGCGCCGCTCGACCAGATAGAAGCCGCCGCTGTGGAGGAGCCAGGCGTGGCCTTCGACTTTCGACCGCGGCGGGTCGGACCTGATCAACGCGGCGTCGAGCCACATGAAGTAGAGCGAGGTCCCGATCCACCCGATCCCGGCGATCAGGTGGACCCAGCGAAGGCCGACGTTCAGCCAGTCGAGGATCAGCGAGTCGTTCATCGGTATCCCGGCGCCCTCTCCCTTACTCGGCGTAGGCCCAGGCGGTCACGCGGCGCTCGATGGCCGCAAAGATGCCATACAGCAAAATGCCCATGGCCGCCAGGACGAACAGGCCCCCGAAGGCCAGGCGCGTGTTGAAGTCCGACGCCGCCACCGCCATCAGGTAGCCGATCCCGGCGTTCGACGCGACCGTCTCCGAGATCACCGAGCCCACGAACGCCGAGGAGACCGCGACCTTGAGCGACGCGAAGAAGAGCGGCATCGTCCGCGGCGCACCCACCTTCCGGAAGATCTGCCACCGCGACGCCCCGAGGACACGCAGCACGTCGCGCAGCTCGGCCTCGAGGGTCGCGAGACCCAGCGCGACGTTGACGGCGACGGGGAAGAAGGCCAGGAGGAACGCGGTGAGCACGGCCGGCACGGCCCCGATGCCGAACCACATGACGAGCATCGGCACCACGGCCGCCTTCGGGATGCTGTTGAAGCCCACCAGCAACGGGTAGAGCGCGTCGTTCGCCGTCGCCGAGGCGCCGATGAGGAAGCCGAGCAACAATCCGAGCCCGACCGCCGCACCGAAGCCGATCAGCGTCGTCGCGAGCGTGTGTCGGGCGTGGAAGGCGATCGGCCCGGCGGTCTCGGCCATCGTGCGCACGATGCCGCTCGGCGGCGGCAGCACGATCTGCTGGATCCGAAACACCGGCACGGCCGCCTCCCACACGAGAACAAGTCCGGCGAAGACCGCGAGCGGCAGCGCCAGGCGCCGGACGCGCGGGTTCACGCCGCGGCCCGCTGGGTCGGGCGGATCTCTTCTCGCATCACCCGGATGAGCTCCGTCGCTTCGGCGCCATAAATGTCACCCAGCGTCCGCGGGCCGCCGAGCCTCACCGGGTGGACGTGAGCGATGCGCCCGGGGTTCGCCGACATCACATAGACCGTCTCGGCGAGGAACACCGCCTCGCGAAGATCGTGCGTCACCAGCACACCGGTGAACTCTCGTCGCAGGCGAAGGCGCTGATGGAATTCCCACATCTCCTCGCGGGTGAAGGCGTCGAGGGCGGCGAACGGCTCGTCGAGGAGCAACAGCGCCGGCTCGTGGATGAGCGCCCGGCAGAGACTCACGCGCTGGCGCATGCCGCCGGAGAGCTCGCGGGGCTGGCGCTGCTCGGCGCCGGCGAGCCCGACCGTTTCGAGCAGCGCGAGGGCCTTGTCCCGCCACGTCGCGCGGTCGGCGGCGCGCGGGTCGTTGTTCTCGCGGAGAATTTCCAGAGGCAGGAGCACGTTGTCGAGGACGGTGCGCCAGGGCAGGAGCACGGGATTCTGGAACGCCATGCCGACGTTCTTGAGGGGGCCCGCAACCGGCCGGCCGTCGACGTCGATGGTGCCCCGCGTCGTGGTCAGGAGCCCTGCGATCAGCTTGAGCAGCGTGGACTTGCCGCAGCCGCTCGGCCCCACGAACGCCACCGTGGTCCCGCGTGGCACCGCGAGCGACACCTCGTCGAGAGCGCGGGTGACACGGCCGTTCGTCCGGTACTCGAAGGCGACGTCGCGGATCGCGACCGCTGCGTGGCGGTTCAGATGTACATGGGGGGGAGCGTGCCGCCGCTCCGCCCCCAAGTCCCCCCACCGGCTCTCACTCCGGCGCTGGTCGACCAGTCTACGCGTTGGAAGTTCCCGGCCCGCGGGCTGACTCGCCGCAGCTTCACGGCCGGTACATGGGGGGAGCGTGCCGCCGCTCCGCC
>Ga0066710_100001318_pt1 | contig 18291 bp, 14 predicted proteins | sample GraSoiAngelo_159_FD_79666 | JGI IMG/M metagenome (GOLD analysis project Ga0066710, IMG submission 79666) | Grasslands soil microbial communities from the Angelo Coastal Reserve, California, USA - 14_1009_16_40cm | ecosystem: Environmental > Terrestrial > Soil > Grasslands | place: USA... | reverse complement strand
GGTCTGCCGCTCCCACAGGTCGCCATGCTCCAGATAGTACTGCTCCAGCGCCGCCACGCTCGCGGCGAACCCACTGCCCTTGCTGCCGGGCCGCAGGCGCAGGTCGACCGGGAACGCGATGCCCGCCGCCGTGATGTCGCCGAGCACGCCGGCCAACCGCTCGACCGCGAGGCTGTAGAACCAGTGCGCGTCGATCCGATCGGCGCCGTCGGTGGTACCGTCCTCGGCGAAAACGCAGAACAGGTCGAGATCGGAGCCGGTGACGAGCTCGCGCCCGCCGAGCTTGCCCAGCCCCACGATGACGGCGGGAATGAACGTGCCGGACGCATCGCGCGGCACGCCGTGTCGCTCCACCAGCGGCTCCTGGGCCAGGATCCATCCGGCGGCGAGCGTCGCCTCGGCGAGCGCGGTCATCTCCCGGGCGTACCCGTCGATGGTAGTGACGCCCAGGACATAGCGCCAGACGACGGCCAGCTCCTCGGCCTGCTTCGACCGGCGCAGACGATCGCGCCGATCGGCCGGCGTGGTTCCCGGCGCGAACACCGACGCCAGCGCCGCGCGGAAGTCTGGTTTCGACTTCCGGCGCAGGAGCCGCTCGGGGCTCGCCAGCGACGCGAGCAGCTCGGGCTGGGCGATCAGCAGCTCGGTGAGGAGATCGCCGCCGGCGCAGACCTTGACGAGGCCGAGGAGCAGCTCCGGGTTCACGAGGAGCTCGACGAGCCCGGCGCGCGGCCCGGTGGCCGCGAAGAACCGCTCGAACTGGTGCAGCGCCTCGTCGGGATCGGGGCTCTTCCACAAGGCGTCGAGGAGCATCGGATACAGGCGCTCGAGCGTGGCGGCCATGTGCGCGGCGTACGGCACCAGCGGGCGGCCCTCGAGGATCAGCTGCAGGTTGTGGCGCGCGCGCTCGGGGTCGCGGAAGCCGGTGGCCCGCAGCGCGGTGAGGCTCGGCAGGCGCAGCCTGCGTCGCGGTCGCAGCTCGCGCGCGGCGAAGAACTCGCGGAACGCGCGGTGCACGCCGGCCGTGGTCTTGCGGTGAAGCGTCCGGAACTCGCGCGCCGCGCGGGCCGGCGGCGCCTGGATGCCGACCCGCCGCGCCAGGCGCCCGAGCTCCGTCGGATCCTCCGGCAGCGTGTGGGTCTGGAACTCGTGGAGGATCTGGAGCCGATGCTCGACGGTACGCAGATGAACGTAGGCTCGCGAGAGCAACCGGCCGAGATCGGGCGCCAGGTAGCCCCGCTCGGTGAGGCGGAAGATCGCCTTCAACGTGTTCGGCTCGCGCAGCCACGGGTCGTCGCCGCCGTAGAGGAGCTGGAGGGCCTGGACGACGAACTCGATCTCGCGGATTCCACCGCGGCCGAGCTTGACGTTCGTCGCCTCGCTGCCCTTGGCCTCGATGATCCGGTCGATCTGCGCCTTCATGTCGCGGATCGCTGGCACCACCTGCGGGTCGAGCCCGGGGCGGTAGGCGGTCTCGCGGGCGAGCGCCCGGTAGCGCGCGCCGACGGCCGCGTCGCCGGCCGCGATGCGCGCCTTGATGAGCGCCTGCCGCTCCCACAGCTCGGCGCGCTCCCGATAGTACGCACGGTAGCCAGCGAGCGACAGGACGATGCCGCCCATGCGCCCCTCGGGCCGGAGCCGCAGATCGACGCGGAATGCGTAGCCTTCCTCCGTGACCTCCTCGAGCAGCGCGACGAGGTCGCGGCAGACGCGCGCGAAATACTCGCCGTTGGCGAGGCGCCCGCGCGCGCCGCCGGCGGTCTCGCCGTCGGCGTCGTACATGAACATCAGGTCGATGTCGGACGAATAGTTGAGCTCGTCGCCGCCGAGCTTTCCCATCGCGATGACCGCGACTCCCGCCGTCGAGCCGTCGGCGGCGATCGGCGCGCCGTAGGCCCGCCGCGCTTCTCCGTCCGCCATGCGCAGCGCCTCGGCGAGGCACGCGTCGGCCAGGTGCGACAGCTCCTCGGTCGTGAGGGAGAGGTCGGCGTCGCCCAGCAGGTCGCGGGCGCCGATGCGCAGCAGGTGGCGATACTTGAACCGCCGGAGCGCGTTCATGCGCGCCTCGCGCGTCTCGAAGACGCCGAGCGTCTGCGCCAGGTCCGCCGCGAGGTCCTCGGCGAACCAGAGCCGCATCGTCACGGGCTCGAGCAGCCACGCCAGGTTGTTCGGACGCCGGCGGAGCGCGTCGGCGAGTACCTGGCTCGACCCGAAGAGACGCGCCAGCAGCGGCGCGGCGCCCGGATGCTCGGCCAGGGTGCGGGAAAACACCGACCGATCGACCACGGCGGCGTAGCGCTCGAGGTTGTTGAGCGCCATGTCCGGATCCGGCGCCGCCGCGAGCTCGGTCAACAGACGCGGAAGCGCCGCCGACAGGAGCTCCGCGTCGCGCGGCGTCGGGGCGAGGCTCTCGATGTTCGCGGCCGCCGCGTCCGGGTCAGCGAAGCCGAGCTGTCGCAGCGTGCGCCGCCGCTGCGTCGCCGCGCCGCGGCCGGCGGCGGTGAGAAGCTGGTCCAGCCCGGCGCTCAGACCGCCGACTCGCCCGTCTCGCCGGTGCGGATCCGGACCGATTCGTTGATCGGCAGCACGAACACCTTGCCGTCGCCGATGGAGCCGGTCTTCGCCGCGCCCGCGATGGTCGCCACGACCTTGTCGACGAGTGGATCGGGAACGACGACTTCGATCTTGACCTTGGGGAGGAAGTCCACCGTGTACTCGGAGCCCCGATAGAGCTCGGTGTGGCCCTTCTGGCGCCCGAACCCGCGAACCTCGGTGACGGTCATCCCGATCACGCCGATCCCGGTGAGCGCCTCCTTGACGTCGTCGAGCTTGAAGGGCTTGATGATCGCTTCGACCTTCTTCATCTCAGACCTCCTCGAGGATCGAGATCGCGAGCGCCGACACGTGCGAGCTGATCCGTTTCAGGTTGGTCAGGATATCGAGGTGGATCTCCGACGTCTCGATCGACTCGGCCAGCCCGGCGCGCAGGCGACCCAGATGCGACTCGCGCAGATCGCGCTCCCGCTGCCGCATGAGCGCGCGCTGGTCCAGCACCTCCTGGGCCAGGGTGCGGTCGTTGGCGGCGAACGCGGCGATGACGCGCTCCAGGTTCTTCGATACCAGCGCGTGGAACTCCTGGATCTCCGCCCAGCCGGCGTCGGAGAACCGGCGGGCCTGGTAGAGCTTCTTGCGCCCGAGCTCCATCAGGTTCTTGTCGATGATGTCGCCGATGTTTTCCAGGTTGCCGATGACCGAGATCAGGCCGATCTCCTTGCGGTTGAGATCCGCGCCCATCGTGTCGCGTCCCAGGCGGGCCAGGAACAGCTTGATCTCCCGCTCCAGGAAGTCGGCCTGGTCGTCACGCCGCTCGACGTCCTCCAGCAGCTCGTGGTGGCTGCTGGCGAAGACGATCGGCACGTCGCGCAGCATGCCCTGGACGACGTCCGCCATGCGGAGCGCCTCGCGCGTCGCCTGGCCCAGCGCCAGCGACGGCTGATCCAGCGAGCGCTCGTCGAGGTACCGCGTGCGGAAGGGGCTCTCGCCCTGCTGATCGTCGGGCACGAGGGCCTCGATCGCGCGCGCCGCCAGCGGCGTGAACGGCAGGAACACCAGGCTGATCCCGAAGTTGAACAGCGTGTGGGCGTTCGCGATCTGCCGCGCGGGATCGGCCGCGGTGCTCGCCACCACCGCCGTGAGCGGGCCGATGAACGGGAACACCAGCGCCGCCCCCAGCACCTTGAAGGCGATGTGGGCGACCGCCACCCGCTTGGCCTCGGCGGTCGCGCCGACCGACGCCGTGAGGGCGGTCGCGCAAGTGCCGATGTTGGCCCCCAGCACGATCGCGATGGCGCCCTCGAGCGGCAGCAGCCCCTGGTGCGCGAACGCCAGCGCCAGCCCCAGGGTGGCCGCGGACGAGGTGACCAGCGCGCTGAACAGCGCGCCGACCAGCACGCCGATCGCCGGGCTCTGGCCGACCGCGGTGAGCAGGTCGATCGCCAGCTGAGTCGACCGGAGCGACTCGACGTTGTCGAGGATGAGCTTGAGGCCGAGGAACATGAGGCCGAGCCCCAGGAGCGCCTGGCCCAGGTCCTTCGGCACGCGACGGCGCGCGATGAACGTCGTCACGAAGCCGAGACCCACGAGCAGCGGCGAGTAGTCGGTGAGGCGAAACGCGATCAGCTGCACCGTGAAGGTGGTGCCGATGTCGGCGCCCAGGATGATGCCGAGCGTCTGGCGGAACGTCATGAGGCCGGCGGACACGAAGCCGATCAGCATCAGCGTGGTGGCCGCCGACGACTGGATGATGGCGGTGATCAGAGCACCCGAGCCCACCGCGGAGATCCGATGACGGGACATCCCGGTGAGCAGGCTGCGCAGGCGGCCCCCGAGCGCGCGCTGGAGCGCCTCGCCGCTCAAGCGAATGCCGTAGAGCAGCAGCGCCATCCCGCCGAACAACGTCACCAGAACGGTCACGACACGCTCCCGGCGTCGGTGGAGCCGGAGGCGGCGGGCGGCGCTCCGGGTGCGGGTGGGTCCCCCGCAACCACGCTAGCCACTGCCGCCGGCTTCGTCGTATTGGACGCGGATGTGGGGTCAACGCTGACTACACGGGTTGCGGGGGACCCACCCGCACCCGGAGCGCCGCCCGCCGCCTCCGATTTCGCGGGGTCGGTCGCGTCGAACCAGGTGGTCTTGCGTGGGCCAGGCAGGTGCGCGGTGTCATTCACGGAGACGAGGCGCGGTGGGCGCGCGATCGACAGCGAGCAGTTGTCAATGCGCAGCCGCCAGAGCGAGTTGAACGAGATCCCGAGCAGGTGGCAGAGGTAGACGCTGATCACGCCGCCGTGGGCCACGACGAGGACGTCGTCGCCGTTGCGATGCTCCTCGCCGATCCGGCCGACCGCCTTCAGAACGCGGGCGCAGACCTCTGGCAACGGCTCGCCGCCCGGCGGCGGGCAGTCGAGCGGCGATCGCACCCACGCGAGGTACGGATTCCCCTCGCGCGCGCGGATCTCCTCGACGGTGCACCCTTCCCATTCGCCGAGCGACAGCTCGCGGAGCTCGGGGAGCGGGACGAGCCGGATCCCGGTGCCGGCGAGCGCGATCTTCGCGGTGTCGAACGCGCGCTGCATCGGGCTCACGTACGCCGCCCTCACGCGGTAGCCCTCACGCACCGCGCGCCCGAGCGCTTCGGCCTGGCTGCGGCCGAGGGCGGAAAGCCCGACGTCGTTCTCGCCCTGGAACCGTCGCACCTGGTTCCACAAGGATTGTCCGTGGCGCGCCAGCAGGAGCCTCACGCCGCCTTCTCCGCCACCGCGCGCGCGCGGCGCAGGCGCGCCAGCGCCTCGTCGCGGCCGAGCAGCGCCAGCACGTCGAAAATCGGCGGCGATGCGGTCCGGCCCGTCACCGCCAGGCGCGCGAGCTGGGCCAGATCGACGAGCTTGAGCCCGAGCTCCTCGGTGAGCGCGCGCACGACCCGCTCGATTGCCGGCGCCGTGAACTCGGCCGAGCCCTCGAGCCGCTCGATCAGGAGCCCGAGACGCCGGCCGCCCTCGGGCGTCAAGAGCTTCGGCGCCGCCTTCGGATCGTACGCGGCCGGCGCCTCGAAGTAGAACCTCCCCTGCTCGACCAGCTCGACGAGGGTCTTGGCGCGCTCCCGGAGCGTGTCGAGCATGCCCGTGAAGCGAGCGCGATCCGCCGGCGGCGTGAGCCCGGCCGCCCGGACGAACGGCTCGGCCAGCTCGGCCAGCCGCGCGCCCTCCATCGTCTTCAAGTACTGCTGCGAGAGCCACTCGAGCTTGGTCGTGTCGAAAACGGCGCCCGACGAGGCGACGTCCTTGATGTCGAACAGCTCGATCAGCTCGGCGCGGGAGAAGACCTCCTGGTCGCCGTGTGACCAACCCAGCCGGACCAGATAGTTCACCATCGCGTCGGCGGGGATCCCGGCGTCCCGGTACGCCTGCACCGAGGTGGCGCCGTGCCGCTTCGAGAGGCGGCTGCGATCCGCGCCCAGGATCATCGAGACGTGGGCGAACTCCGGCACGGCGTACTCGAGCGCCTCGTAGCACAGAAGCTGCTTGGGCGTGTTCGACAGGTGATCGTTGCCGCGGATCACGTGCGTGATGCGCATCGTCACGTCGTCGACGACGGCGCAGAAGTTGTAGGTCGGCGTGCCGTCGGTGCGGACCAGGATCCAGTCGTCGAGCTGGCTGTGCTCGAACGTCACCGCGCCGTGGATGAGGTCGTTCACCACGGTGGCGCCCTCGGTGGGCACGCGCAGGCGCAGGGCGCCGGCGCCGAGGCCGCGGTCGCGGCAGCGCCCGGAGTACCGGAACGTCTCGCTCCGCTGCTGCGCCGCCTGCCGCTCGCGGTCGAGGAGCTCGGGCGGGCAATCGCAGAAGTACGCCCGCCCCGCCGCCAGCAGGCGCGCGGCGTGCTCGCGGTACCTCTCGAGCCGATCGGTCTGACGGTACCCGGGAGCCGGCGGGCCCTCGTCCCAGTCCAGGCCGAGCCACTGGAGCGCCTCGACGATCGCGCCGATGTTCTCGTCGGTCGAGCGCGAGCGGTCGGTGTCCTCGATTCTCAAAATATAGGCGCCGCGATGGTGGCGCGCGAAGAGCCAGTTGAACAGCGCGGTGCGCGCCCCCCCGACATGCAGGTGGCCGGTGGGGCTCGGCGCGAAGCGGACGCGGACGGCGGACGCCATCTCAGTAGGTCTCGAACAGCCGGCCCCACGGAGTCGCCGCGAAGCCCCGGATGCGCGCGCGTCCGACCGTCGGGTACCAGAGGAGGTCGTGGTAGACGTTCGACGCGAACGGCGCCCACACGACGAGCGGCGAGTGGAGCAAGAGGTGCTTGAGCGGACGCAGCGGGCCTCGGCGGATCAACTGGTCGCCCCAGATCACGAGCGAGCGGCTGGTCTTGAAGCCCATCGAGAGCGAGGCCGCGTCGGTGTCGCCGAGGATCTCGATCCGCTTGGGATCGGCCACGCCGAGACCGCGCTCCTGGCACATCCGCAGATACGGAATCGAGAGCGGCTCGAAGCCCATGATGCGGGCCGCGATCGCGTCGATCGCGACCTGATCGGCGGAAGCGAGGAGGAGGTTGCCGACCCGCGGCACCATCGTGCGCGGCCCGGCGCCGTCGCCCATCACGGTGCCGTCCATGACCGCGAACACGCTCGGGTGCAGCTCGCGCTGCATGTACATGAGATCAACGAGCACCTCGTGCATGAATTCGTGCGCGTAGTGGCGCGTGTCCTTCAGCAAACCGCCGAACGCGTTCTTGATCGCCCCGGTGGTGACGGCATGCCCGTGCGTCTTCATGGTGGGCGCGTGGCAGACGTTCTTCCCCACGTACATCTTCGGGATCTCGATGCCCTCGGGAAAGATCGCGTTCAGCTTCAACAGCGGCGACCGGAACTTGTAGACGGTCCACTCGACGCCGGGCAGCGGAATGAACGGCACGCCGTGGCGCTCGAGCACCGGCTGCCACCTGTTGTTCCGGCACCCGGCGACGGGGTCGGTGACGACCGTCTTGTTCTCGACGGGAAAGATCCGCCGGCGGTCGTAGCCGTCGTCACGCAGGGTCGTCAGGACGCCGTCGACCTGCCACGGCTGGCTCGAGCACGCCGGGAAGTACCTGGTCCACGAGAGATTGAGCTTCAGGATCAGGTCCTGATCGCGGGGGAGCACCTGGTCGTACTTCGCAAGGCGCATCAGCCGCCCGTAGTCTTCGACGACCGTCTCCGGGCGCGTGCGGAGCAGAGCGACGGCGCTGCGCATGATCTAGTTATTCTACTCCAGCCGTCCGCCGTAAATGATCAGCAGAACCGCGCAGATCCAGCCGATCGTGTTGACCAGGAGGGCCCGGTCGCTCAGGAGCAGCTCCGAGGGGTTGCCGCCGAGCTGCCGCCGGTAGAGCAGGTACAGGTACCGAAAGATCCCGTAGAGCACGAACGGCAGCGTCGCCGGCAAGAGCTGGGTGCGGAACTTCGCCACGGTTTCCGGCGACATCGTGTAGAGCGCGTACGCCGTCACGGTCGACGCCGTGACCACGGCGATCATCTGGTCCAGCAGCGCGGGGCTGTACTCGGCCAGGATCGGGCGATGGCGCGCGGCGTCGCGGTCGAGGGCCAGGTACTCGTAGCGCCGCTTGCCAAGCGCCAGGAACAGCGCCAGCAGGATGGTGCAGATGAGGAGCCAGCCCGACATCTCGACGTCGATGACGACCGCGCCGGCGACCGCGCGCAGCACGAAGCCGCCGGCGACGACGATCACGTCGACGATGACGACGTGCTTGAGCCAGGCCGAGTAGGCGACGAGCAGGACCACGTACGCGATGGCGGTGAGCAGGAAGCGGCGCGAGAGCAGCGTGCCGACCCCGAGGCCCGCCCCGATGAGCACGACGGCGGTCGTGCTGGCGGCGCCGATGGACAGGGTGCCGGCCGCGACCGGGCGCAACCGTTTGCGCGGGTCCAGGCGGTCGCGGTCGCGGTCGGCGACGTCGTTGAGCAGGTAGATCGCGCCCGACAGCGCGCAGAAGACGACGAACGCCGCCAGCGCCGTCCACGTCGCGTCCGTGAACAGCCGCTGCGAGAAGACGAGGCCTGCGAAGACGAAGAGGTTCTTCACCCACTGGCGCGGACGGAGCGAGACGAGGATCGCCGAGAACGGCACTAGAGGCGGACGACGTGGCCGGCGGGTGGCAGGGCCCCGGTCGCGTTGCGCGTGTCGATCACCAGCGGCGCCTCCCGGACGATCGCCGCCCAGTCGTAGCCGGCGTGGGCCGTCAGGATCAGCACGACGTCCTGCGTCGCCAGCCCGGCGTCACGCCAGGCGCACGACTCGAGGGTGGCGGCGCCGACGGCGATCGACGGCACGTACGGGTCGTGATAGGCGACGGCCGCGCCCTTCGCGCGCAGGCTGTCGATGATCTCGAGCGCGGGCGAGTCGCGCGTGTCGGCGACACCCGGTTTGTAGGCGACGCCCAGGACGAGGACCCGCGCGCCGCGGAGCGCCCGGCCGCGATCGTTGAGCGCGTCGGTGACCATTTCCACGATGTACGCCGGCATCCGGCGGTTGATCTCGTCGGCGAACGTGATGAAGCGCGGCTCGTATCCCTCGAGCCGCACCTTCCACGAGAGGTAGTGCGGGTCCGACGGCAGGCAGTGGCCGCCGAGGCCGGGGCCGGGATAGAACGGCATGAACCCGAAGGGCTTCGTGGACGCCGCCGCGATCACCTCCCACACCGAGAGGCCCAGGCGGCGGCACATGATGGCGAACTCGTTGACCAGGGCGACGTTGACGGAGCGAAACGTGTTCTCGAAGAGCTTCACCATCTCGGCCGCCTCCGGGCGCGACACCGGGACGACCTCCCGTACGATGCGACCGTAGAGCGCCGCCGCCAGCTCGCGGCACTGGTCGGTGACGCCGCCGACCACCTTGGGGATGTCGCGCAGCGTCCAGCGGCGGTTGCCGGGATCGATGCGCTCCGGCGAGAACGCGAGGAAGAAGTCACGGCCCGCGGTGAGCCCGCGCGCCTCGAAGCGCGGCCGCAGCACCTCCTGCGTCGTGCCGGGATAGGTCGTCGACTCGAGCACCACGAGCTGGCCGCGGTGGATGATGTCGGCGACTGCGTCGGCCGCTCCCACGATGAAGGAGATGTCCGGCTCGCGCGACTTGCCGAGCGGCGTGGGCACGCAGATGATGATCGCGTCGGCCTCCCGGAGCGCTCCGCTGTCGCCGCAGGCGCGCAGGCGTTCGGCCTGGACGAGGCGGGCAACCGACTCGGTCGCCACGTCTTCCACGAACGACTCGCCGCTCTGGACGGCCGCGACGCGGCGCGCGTCGAGATCGACGCCGATCACGGTCGCGCCCGACTCGGCGAATGCGACGGCCAGCGGCAGGCCGACATAGCCGAGCCCCATGACGCCAACGGTCGGGCCCGCCACGATCCGCTGCCGAAGCGCCTCTGCCGTCGTCGTCACAGCCGCTCGCACACGTTCCGCACCGTGGCGGCGACGGTCTCGACCTCGTCGTCGGAAAGCTCGGCGAAGCACGGCAGCGACAGGACCTCGCGCACCGCCCGCCGGGCCTCGGGCCAGCGCCCCTCCCCGCCGCCGAACACGGGCTGATCGGGCACCGTGCAGGGGTAGTACACGGCGGTGCCCACGCCCCGGTCGGTGAGGGTCTTGGCGAGCGCCTCGCGTTGCGGGTGCCGCACGGTGAAAAGATGGTACACGTGACGTGCCTCCGGCGCCTCGAACGGAAGTCCGAGAGCCACTCCGGCCAGGGCCGCGCGATACCGGGCGGCGATCCGCCGGCGCGCTTCCGTCCACGCCGCCAGGCGCTCGAGCTTGACGCGGAGAAGGGCCGCCTGCATTTCGTCCAGCCGGCTACAGTAACCGAGCTCGACGTGCTGGTAGCGTCCGGTGTCCCCGTGGTGGCGGAGGCGCCGGATCCCCGCGGCCACGTCGTCGCGATCGGTCACGACCATCCCGGCGTCGCCGCACGCGCCGAGATTCTTCGTGGGATAGAAGGACAGGCACGCGGCGTCGCCCCAGGCGCCGATCGGACGGTCGCCCCAGGCCCCGCCCACGGCCTGCGCGGCGTCCTCGATCACCGCGAGCCGGTGGGCCCGCGCCAGCTCCATGACGCGGTCCATCGGCGCCGGGTGGCCGTAGAGGTGGACCGGCACGATCGCACGCGTGCGCGAAGTGATCGCGCGCGCCGCGGCGGCGACGTCCAGCGCGTAGGTCCGGGGATCGACGTCGACGAAGACCGGCGTGGCGCCGGCCATGACGATCGTGGTCGCGGAGGCCACGAACGACAGCGCCGGCGTGATGACTTCGTCGCCGGGCCGAACGCCGAGCGCCGCAAGCGCCAGCCGCAGCGCGTCGGTGCCCGACGCGACGCCGATCGCGTGGCGCACGCCGCAGAGCGCCGCCAGCTCGCTCTCCAGCGCCTTGCCTTCGGCGCCCAGGATGAACTGGCTCGAGTCCAGGACGCGCGCGGCGGCGGCGAGCAGCTCGGCCCGGAGCGCCGCGTGCTGGCGGGTCAGATCGATGAAAGGAATCATTTGAACCTCGGCCCGGAGTCCGCCGCGCCGGTGCCCACCCGCGTGCTCAGGACGTTCCCGAGCCCGAGCAGGTGCACCGAGAAGCGGAACTCGTCCTCGGAGCTCTGACCGGTGGAGTCGCGGCTCCGGTTGATGTACTCCACGCTCACGGCCCAGCAGTCGAACTTGAAGTCGAAGCCGACGCGGTTCTCGACGAAGGTGTCCGTTCGCAGATCCCAGTTCGTCCGCGCGCGCAGGGCGAGGTGCTTCCACACGTCCCACGCGAACCCGGCCTGGAGGAAGTTCACCGAGGGCTTGTCGGGGAAGGTCTCCCCGGGATTGAAGGTGCCGGGCACCTGGATGAAGTACGGGATGATTTGTGGTGGCTGCCGGCTGTAGCGGTGCCCGACGCTCGCGGTGAAGGGGGAGAGGTTGAGCGACGCGTCGCTCGTGTACGTCTGGAGCCCGTCCCCCGCGACATTGTAGCTCGCGTCCGCGTGGAGGCTGACCAGGCTGGACGGCTGGACGAGCAGATCGCCCGCGAGGTTGCCGAAGCGGTCGCGCTCGAAGTCGTAGGCGTTGGCCACCACGAATCGCAGGAGCTCGAGCCGCTCGGCCTCGGTGCCCTCGGGGCTCGCCGTGCGGCCGCGCAGCCGATTCGTCAGCGAGTACTCGAACCAGCTCGACTTCGGGATTCGATCGATCTGGTCCGTCCACAGGGGCAGCCGGTTGAAGTTGTGGCCCAGGATCCGGATGTAGCGGGCGCGCGGCTCGATCGAGTGCAGCACGCTGTCGAGCCCGCCGAAGCCGCCGAGCCCGTAGACGCGCGAGGCTCGACTCTCGGCGTCGCTTCCGAAATCGACGAGGTCGCGGACGCGCGTCTCGTCCTTGGTCGTCTCGATCACGTTGCCGCCGGCCAGCGGCGTGTGAGTCCCCGTGGCCGTGACGCTGTACGTCGTGACCCGGCCGCCGACGAACGGCGTGACCGTGGCGTAGCCGGCGAGCGCGACGGGACGCGACACGACGGGGTGGAGGTCGTAACGGAACCCCTCCGAGCCGACGTCGCGGATGAAGTTCACGGCGCTCGTGTCCACCTGGTAGAGGAATCCGGGAAGGCCTGGCAGCGTCTGCCGGACGCCCTGGAGCGTCAGCTCGGGCACGCGTTGCAGCTCGACCGGGCGCTCGGTCGTGAGGTCCTGGTACCAGTACACGCGCCCGACGAAATTCCAGTTTGACCACGTCTTGGTGAGGAACAGGTTCGACTCGGCGCGCTGGGCGCTGCGCGCCTGGAGCTCGGACTGGTACTCCCGCAGCACGCGGTCGTCGGACACCGCGTTGAGATCGGCGCGGAGGGAGAGCCCCGGGTCGATCTGCCAGCTGTGCTTGGCGCTGCCGAAGCCGCGGGTGTCGCCGGTCGTCACGCTCTCGTGGACGAAGAAGCCGTTGAGCGAGCCACGCTGATCGCGCGAGATCACGTACCGGTACTCCGCCGCGCCGCCGAGGCCCCGCCGTGAGAAGGCGTCGAAGGTCAGGGTCGCGTCCTGACTGTCGGTGATGGCCCAGTAGAACGGGATCTCGGCGAAGAACCCTTTGCGCGAGGAGTTGCCGAACTGCGGCGCCAGGAGGCCCGTCTGGCGCTCGCGGCGGATGGCGGCCGCGAAGAACGGGAAATACGGGATCAGCGGCACGTCCTTCGCCCAGAAGGAGGCGTTCGTCCCGTACACGAAATCCTCGAGGTCGGCGGTCCCCGCGCCGACGCGCACGGACCACGACGGCGAGTCGTCCTCGCAGGTCGTGAAGACGCCGCGCCGCACGCGATAGACGCTCTCGCCGATCCGCTCCAGGCGCTCGCCCATGATGCGGTAGTAGGGCGCGGCATGCGCCTCGCCCTGGTACACCACGCCCGTGCCGGTCCTGATGTTGTAGTCGATCCGCTGCCCGGTGAGCCGGTCGTCGCCGTCGTAGAAGATCACCCGGCCCTGCGCGGTCGCATCGCCGGTCGCGCGGTTGATCTCGATCCGGTCGGCGAGCAGTCGCGCCGACCCCCTCGTCAGCTCGGCATTGCCGCTCGCCACGACGAGGTTGTCCGGGCCGACCTGCTCGATACGGTCGGCCACCACGCTGACCTCGCCGCCCGGGGTCCGGAGCGTCGTGGGCGACGGCGCCTGCGCGGCGGCCACGCCGGGAGCCAGGAGGGCGCACCCGAGGAGGAGGATCGACGCCCCGAATCGCGTCATGGAAAAAGGAGCCCCATGCTATCAGCCCCTTTTTCGAGCGAGCAAGGTTTATCGCTCCCGGCGAGGTGGCGGAGCACGTCACCGATGAGCGACAGCGAGCCCGCGACGCACACGATCGGGGTCGTCGCGACCCGCGCGGCCATGGCGAGCGCCTCGGCCGGCGTGGTGCCGACTTCGACGCGCCCGACGGACGCGGGCACGATCGCGCGCAGCGTGTCGACCGCAGTGGCGCGGGGGCTCGACGACGCGACGAGGACGACCCGATCCGCGATCGGCGCCAGCGCCCCGATGATTCCGGCGGCGTCCTTGTCGCGCAGGATCCCCACGACGAACGTGACGCGCCGGTCGCCGAAGGTCTCGCGCAGCGACGCGGCGAGCGCGCGGGCGCCGGCGGGGTTGTGAGCGCCGTCGAGCACGAGCAGGCCTCCGTCGTGTCGGAGAATCTGAAAGCGCCCCGGCCACCAGGCGCGCGCGAGCCCGTCACGGATGGCGGCCTCACGCACGCCAAGCTGCCGGGCCGCGGTGACGGCGAGGAGCGCGTTGGACGGCTGAAAGCTCCCGAGCATGCCGAGCTCGAGGCCGGTCAGGCGCCACCCCGGGCCCGCGCAGGCGAGGCGCTGGCCGTCGAGCCCGCGCCGCTCCACGGCGACCGACAGGTCGCGCCCTTCCAGGAGGAGCGGGACGTGCACGGCGGCGGCTCGCTCGACGATGACGCGCTCGGCTTCGGGCGCCTGGGCGGCGCAGACGGCGACCCCGCTGCGAATGATGGCCGCCTTCTCGGCGGCGATCTCTGCCAGCGTCGCGCCGAGCACGGCCTGGTGGTCGAGGTCGAGGCGCGCGATCGCGACCGCCTCGGGCGTGCCGACAGTCGTGGCGTCGAGCCGGCCGCCGAGGCCCACCTCGAGCACGGCCACGTCGACCGCCTCGTGCACGAAGTGGTCGAGTCCCAGCGCCGTCGTGGTCTCGAACATCGTCGCGTCGAGCCGCGCCACCAGCGTCCCGAGCGCCTCGACGCCGTCGACCACCGCGTCCTCGGCGATCGGCTCGCCGTCGACGCGGATGCGCTCGCGGAACGAGACCAGATGCGGCGAGGTGTAGAGGCCGACACGCAGGCCGGCCGACCTGAGCATGGCCGCCAGCATCGCCGCCACCGAGCCCTTCCCGTTCGTGCCACCCACCTGGACCAGCCGATACCGCAGCTCGGGGTGGCCGAGCGCCTCGAGCAGCGTCTCGATCCGCTCGAGCCCCGGCCGCATGCCCGCGTGCTCCCCGCCCCGCAGCGCGAGGAGCCGGGCGACGGCCTCGGCGTACGTCACCGGCGTCTATCCCGAGGGGGACGGCGGGTCGGCGAAGAAGGCGAGGATGCGGCGGATGGTCTCTTTGAGCTCGCGCCGCTCGACGATCATGTCGAGCTGGCCGTGTGAGAGCAGGAACTCGGACCGCTGGAATCCCTCGGGCAGCGGCTGACGGATCGTCTCGGCGATGACCCGCGGCCCGGCGAAGCCGATCAGCGCGCGCGGCTCTGCGAGGATGACGTCGCCGAGCATCGCGAAGCTCGCGGTGACTCCGCCGGTGGTCGGATCGGTGAGGACCGAGATGTACGGCAGCCGCCGGGTGCCGAGGCGCTCGAGCGCGGCGGAGGTCTTCGCCATCTGCATCAGGGACAGGATGCCCTCCTGCATACGCGCGCCGCCCGACGCCGAGACGATGACCACCGGCATGTGCTTGTCGATCGCGAGCTCGATCGCGCGGGTGAGCTTCTCGCCCACCACCGAGCCCATGCTGCCGCCGAGGAAGCCGAACTCGAAGGCGGCCAGGACGGCCGGCTGGCCGCCGATCCGGGCCAGGCCGCAGACCACCGCTTCGTCGGTCGAGGTCTTCTGGGCGGCGGCCCGGACGCGCTCACGGTATTTCTTGGTGTCCTTGAAGGTCAGCGGATCGGTCGTCGCCAGCCCGGTCTCGCGCTCCTCGAACGAGCCGGGATCGGCGAGCATCGCGATGCGCTCGCGGGCGGAGATGCGGAACGGATAGTGGCACTTGGGGCACACGCGGCCGGCGCGCTCCACCTCGGCGCGGTACGTGATCTCCTTGCAGGAATCGCACTTGATCCACAGCCCCTCGGCGATCTGGACCTTGCTCGCCTTGCCGCCCGAGTCGTCCGCCTTGCGCCGGAACCACGCCATCGCTACGCCTTCAACCCGGCTTTCAGCTCGGCGATGAAGTTCCCGACGTCTTCCACGAGCGTCCGGCTGCCCGCGCGCTCCTCGATCATACGCACGATCGCCGAGCCGACGATCGCGCCGTCGGCGAGACGCCCGATGGCGGCGACCTGCGCGGGTGTGCTGATACCGAATCCGACGCACACCGGCTTGGTGGTGACCAGCCGCAGCGTCCGGATCTGCGCCGCGAGGCCCGCGGGAATTTCCTGGCGCTCGCCGGTGACGCCGGTGACCGACACCACGTAGATGAACCCGCGGCTCCGCCGCGCGATGAGCCGCACGCGCGACGGCGTCGACGTCGGCGCCACCAGATGGATCAGGTCGAGGCCGGCGGGCTCGGCCTCGGCCGCCAGCTGGCCGGCTTCCTCGGGGGGCAGATCGGCCACGATGGCGCCGTCGACCCCAGCTTCGGCCGCCGTCCGGGCGAAGGCCTTGAGACCGAACGCGAGCACCGGGTTGTAGTACGTGAGGAGCACCAGCGGGACCGAGACCTCGGCACGCATCGTCGCCACCGTCTCGAGCACGCGCGCGACGGTAGCGCCCGCAGCCAGCGCGCGATTCATCGCGCGCTGGATCACCGGCCCCTCGGCGATCGGATCGGAGAACGGCACGCCGAGCTCGATGACGTCCGCGCCCCGCCGCTCGGCCTCGATCACCAGGCGCCGGGTGTCGGCGAGCGAGGGGTCGCCCGCGGTGACGTACGCCACCAGCGCGCGCTCGCCGCGCGCGCGCAGCCGGGCGAACGTGGTCTCGAGGCGGCTCATTCCAGGGGCTTTCCGAGGGCGCGCGCCACCACGTGGACGTCCTTGTCGCCGCGGCCGGAGAGCCCGACGACGATCGCCTTGGACTTCGGCAGCGTCTTGGCGAGCCGCATCGCGTGGGCCACCGCGTGCGCCGATTCGAGCGCCGGCATGATGCCCTCGAGCCGGGTGAGCGCGTGGAACCCCTCGAGCGCCTCCTCGTCGGTGATCGACACGAACTCGAAGCGGCCCGCGTCGCGGTAGTAGGCGTGCTCCGGACCGACGCCCGGGTAGTCGAGGCCGGCCGAGATCGAGTGCGCGGTGGCGATCTGGCCGTCGTCGCTCTGAAGGAGGTAGCTCATGCACCCGTGGAGAACCCCGATGTGGCCGGCCGTCATCGAGGCGCCGTGGCGACCGGTCGCGATCCCGTCGCCGCCGGGCTCGACGCCGACGATTCGGACGGAGCGATCGCCGATGAACGGATGAAAGAGCCCGATGGCGTTCGAGCCGCCGCCGACGCACGCGACCAGCACGTCCGGCAGCCGGCGCAGCGCGCGGCGGCTCTGGCGCCGCGCCTCCCGCCCGATGACCGCGTGGAGATCGCGGACCATCATTGGATACGGATGCGGGCCCAGCGCCGAGCCGAGCAGGTAGTAGGTTGTCCGCACGTTGGTGACCCAGTCGCGCAGCGCCTCGTTGATCGCGTCCTTCAGCGTCCGGCTGCCCGCCTCGACCGGGATCACGCGCGCCCCGAGCAGCCGCATGCGGAAAACGTTCAGCGCCTGGCGCTCGACGTCCTCGGCGCCCATGTACACGTCGCACTCGAGACCCAGGAGGGCCGCCGCCGTCGCGGTCGCCACGCCGTGCTGGCCGGCGCCGGTCTCCGCGATCACGCGCCGCTTCTTCATCCGGACCGCCAGCAGCGCCTGACCGAGCACGTTGTTGATCTTGTGGGCGCCGGTGTGGCAGAGGTCTTCGCGCTTGAGGTAGATGCGCGCGCCGCCGCTCGCCTCGGTGAGCCGCTCCGCGAAGTAGAGCGGCGTCGGCCGCCCGGCGTAGTCGTGCAGCAACCCGGCGAGCCGGCGCTGGAAGTGCCGATCGCGGTTCGCCGCCGCCCACGCGCGCTCGAGCTCGATGAGCGGCGCCATGAGCGTCTCGGGCACGAAACGCCCCCCGAAACGGCCGAACCGGCCCTGCGCGTCAGGCAACGCCGGGCTCATCGGACTCCCTTCGCCTCGGCGACGAACCGCCAGACCTTGTCGGGGTCCTTGCGTCCCGGCTGAGCCTCGACGCCCGAGACCACGTCGACCGCGTACGGCCGTGCGGTGGCGACCGCGCGCGCGACGTTCTCCGGGGTCAGCCCTGCGGAGAGGATGATCCGCCACCGCTGGCCCGTCAGTTCCTGCGCGATCTTCCACTCGATCGGCTGGCGCGGCTCGCCCTCGCTCCATCGCGCCGCGCTATCGAGCAGGATCGCGGCCGCGTGCTTGCGATAGTGCAGGAACTTCATGGTCGACGTCCACGGCCGATGCCCCGCGAGCTCGCCCGATGGAGGCGGGACCTTGATCGTCTTGATCACCGGGAGCGCGTAGCCCTCGAGATCCTCCGGCTTCTCGTCGCCGTGGAACTGGAGCGCGCGCAGGCCGCACGCCTCGGCCACCGCCTTGACGTGGCCCATCGGGTGGTCCCAGAAGATGCCGACCGGCGTCACGAACGGGGGCAGCGCGCGGACAATTGGCGCGACCTTATCCGGCGTCACGAAGCGCGGCGTGTTCTCGACGAAGATGAACCCGAGCGCGTCCGCCCCGGCGTCGACCGCGAGCATCGCGTCGTCGATGTTGGTGATGCCGCAGATCTTGACTCTTGTCATTGATGCATGGGTGGGGCGAGACGCCCCCCCCATATCCCCCCCGGTTCGCGGGGCGTGCGGTCAACCGCTCGCATCATGCTCTCCACGCAGCTTCAACTCTCGGATCTTGCTCGGGACGTCGGTGGCGCGGACCAGACCCTCCCCCACCAGGACGGCGTGGGCGCCGG
>Ga0066710_100001317_pt1 | contig 18292 bp, 17 predicted proteins | sample GraSoiAngelo_159_FD_79666 | JGI IMG/M metagenome (GOLD analysis project Ga0066710, IMG submission 79666) | Grasslands soil microbial communities from the Angelo Coastal Reserve, California, USA - 14_1009_16_40cm | ecosystem: Environmental > Terrestrial > Soil > Grasslands | place: USA... | reverse complement strand
TCCAGGCGAGCTCCGCCATCCCTGGCTCCGCTCGCCTCGGACGGCCGCTGCGCACGAAGCCTGGGGTTTTTCAGCAGCCTGCTATTGGTTCACTACGCGCCCAGCGCCACGCAGCCCTTCTGGCTCTCGCGCAGCTCGGGGAACCGCAGCGGATCGAACGTCGAGATCCCCGGCGCGCGCTTCCAGCTCAGGAGCTCCGCGAGATCCTGGGTGCACGCGGCGGCCATGCCCATGCCGTGGCCGGTGAATCCCGCGCAGATCGCGAGGTGGTGCTCCGCATCGAGCCAGCCCACCAGCGGGCGGCCGTCACGCGCATACCCCATGATGCCGGCCCAGCGGTACTCGATCGCGACCGGCTCCGGGACGAGCTGCTTCAAGCCGGTCGCGATCGCGTTCTGGATCGTATCGGTGACGGACTCGTCGTAGCCGCACTCGGCATCGAGGTCGATGTGACGCCATCCGCCGATCAGCAGTCGGCGATCCGGGGTCTGGCGCCAGTACTGATAGCCGTAGTGGGCGTAGCACGGCCGGGCCGCCACCACGCGGTCCAGCGGAGCGGTGGCCATGACCTGGCCGCGGCGCGGGCGGATCACGGTGTCGAGCACCGGTGACAGGAGCGGGGCGTAGGCGTTCGTGCACAGCACGAGCGTGCGGGCGCGGGCCACGCCGCCGTCGAGCCGCACGTTCCACAGCCCGGCGTTCCAGCGCGCGCTGCGCACCGAGGAGCCGGCGAACAGACGGCCGCCGCGCTCGATCGTGCGCGCCCCCAGACCATGCAGGAATTTCACCGGATGGAACTCGCCGTCCTCGTTCGTGAGGAACGCGGCGCCGAAATGCTTCACGGCGCACGCGGGGACGGCCTGGTCGAGCGGGATCTCGGTCATGGGAAACCCGTCCGATTCGAGGAACGACAGCGACGCCCGCAGGTCCTCGCTCTCCTCCTCGCCGCGCGTCAGGCGCAGGCTGCCCGAGGCCCGGTACTCGCACTCGATGCCGAGCGACTCGGCGAGCTGGCGCACCCGGCGATGCGTGCGGCGCCCGATCTCGAGCACGGCGCGGGCCCCGGTGCGGCCCCACAGGGCGATCTGCTCGTTGTAGGGCTCGGAAGGAGCCACCAGCAGGAAGCCGGCGTTGCGGCCGCTGGCGCTGCCCGCGATCGGCCCCGCATCGAACAGCGCGACCGCGGCGCCCTGCTCGGTCAGCGTGAACGCGAGCGTGAGGCCGGAGATGCCCCCGCCGATGATCGCGACGTCGGCATCGAGCTCCCCTTCGAAGGCTGGAATGGAAAGCGTGGCATGGTTCCACCACAGAGGCTGCGTAGAACCGGAGTCGATGGACATGCGGCGACGATTGTGCACACCGCGGCGGGCGCGCACAAGGCCGGGGTACCGGGAGAGCATGCGTGCCGGCGGCGCGCGGAGCGGCGTTGACAGCATGGACGCGAGCCGCTTCAATCGAGGTCGCAGCGCCCGTGCGTCATGCCACCCGCCGGCGCAAGAGGAGCACATGGAAGCCGTCCCCAACACCTTGTGCCGCCTGCGCGTGAACGGCGACGTTCACGTCTGTGCCGTCGCGCCCAACACCACCCTGCTCGAGGCGCTGCGCTACGGGCTCGGCCTCACCGGCTCCAAGCAGGGATGCGACAAGGGAGACTGCGGGGCGTGCACGGTGGTGGCGGATGGGGCGGCGCGGCTCGCCTGCATCTCGTTCGCGCTCGCCTACCACGACGGCCCCGAGATCACCACCATCGAGGGTGTGGCGAAGGACGGCCGCCTGCACCCGCTGCAGGACGCGCTCGACTTGACCGGCGGCGCGCAATGCGGGTTCTGCACTCCCGGCATCCTGATGAGCGCCTGGGCGCTGCTCGAGCGCAATACGCGCCCCAGCCGCGACGAGATCGCGCGCGCGCTGTCGGGCAACCTGTGCCGGTGCACGGGCTACACCAAGATCTTCGAGGCCGTCGAGCTGGCGGCGCGCATGATGCGCGAGCGCGGCGCCGTGACGGCGGAGAGCCGCGACCGATGAGCGAATCCCCGAAGCCGCCCGGCATGGAGATCCCCGCGGACCGCATGATGCCGGGCGCCGACCGGCTCACGCCCCCGGCATGGCCCTCCGGCCGCGCCTCCTCGCCGAACCCCGAGTTCCGCGTGATCGGGAAGCGCAACCGGAAGGTCGAGGGGCTGGCCAAGGTCACGGGGCGCGCCGTCTACGCCGACGACATCACGCTGCCGCGCATGCTGCACGCCAAGCTCAAGCGCTCGATCCACGCCCACGCGCGCATCCGTTCGATCGACGCCTCCGAGGCGCTGGCGATGCCGGGCGTGCACGCCGTGATCACGGGCAAGGACCTGCCCGCCTACTACGGCATCATTCCCTGGACAGAGGACGAGCAGGCGCTGTGCGAGACCAAGACGCGTTACGTCGGTGACGCCGTGGCCGCGGTGGCCGCGGATTCCGAGTACCTGGCCGAGGAGGCGCTGAACAAGGTCCGGGTCGAGTACGAGCCGCTGCCGGCGGTGATGGACATCGACACGGCGCTCGCGCACCCGGAGTGGAAGGTCAACGAAAAAGCGCGCGAGGGCAACGTCTCGAAGCACGTGCACCTCGAGTTCGGGGATGTGGAGGCGACGCTCGCGGCGAGCGACGCGGTGATCGAATGCGAGTACTGGTACGAAGGGTCGACCCACACGCCGATCGAGCCGCATTGCGCGGTGGCGGAGTTCGACGCCACCGGCTTGCTCACGGTGTGGTCGAGCACGCAGGTCGCGCACTACCTGCATCGCGACCTGGCGAAGGTGCTGGGCCTCCCCACGCAGCGCGTGCGCGTGATCCAGCCGGTGGTGGGGGGCGCGTTCGGCGGCAAGAGCGAGCCGTTCTCGCTGGAGTTCTGCGCCGCGAAGCTCAGCATGATCACCGGCCGGCCGGTGAAGATCCTGTACACGCGCGAAGAGGTGTTCTACGCCCACCGCGGCCGCCACCCGATGCGGCTCCGCTACCGGACCGGCGTGCGCCGGGACGGCACGCTCACCGGCGTCGACGCGCGGATCGCGATCGATGGCGGCGCCTACTCCTCGTTCGGGCTCGTCACCACGTATTACTCCGGGCAGCTGCTCACCGCGCCGTATCGCATGCAGGCGTACCGGTTCGATTCCACGCGCGTGTTCACGAACAAGCCGTGCTGCGGTCCGAAGCGCGGCCATGGCTCGGTGCAGCCGCGGTTCGCGTTCGAGTGCCAGATCGACAAACTGGCCGAGGCGATCGGCATCGACCCGATCGAGCTGCGGCGCCGCAATGCCCTCGGCGAGCACACGCGGACCGTGAACGGCATGCGCGTCACCTCCAACGGCTTCCTCGAGTGCCTCGACCGGGCGGAGCGCGCCTCGGAGTGGAAGCGGAAGTTCCGCCGGCTGCCCTACGGGCGCGGCGTCGGGGTGGCGGGCAGCATGTACATCAGCGGCACGAACTACTGCATCTACCCGAACGAGATGCCGCAGTCCGGGGTGCAGCTCAAGCTCGACCGCAGCGGCCGCGCCACCGTGTTCTGCGGATGCTCCGACATCGGGCAAGGCGTGGACTCGGTGCTCGCCTACATCGTGGCCGAAGAGCTGGGTCTGGAACTGCGCGACATCCGCGTGGTCGCGGCCGACACCGACCTCACGCCGGTCGATCTCGGCAGCTACTCGAGCCGGGAGACGTTCATGGTCGGCAACGCGTGCCTGGACGCGGCGCGCAAGCTGCGGCTGCTGGTCGCGGGCGCGCTGGCCGAGCGCTGGGGCTGCGACCCGGGTGCGATCACGCTCGCGGGCGGCGTGGCCGCCTCGACCCGCGAGCCCGAGCGGCACTGCATGAGCGTCAAGGAGGCGTTCCAGATCGCCGAGTCGCGTCACGGCACGCTGGGCTCGGTGGGCTGGTACCAGAGCCCCAAGCTCGGCGGCGACTATCGCGGCGGCACGATCGGCGCCTCGCCCGCTTACTCCTTCACCGCCCACGTGGTGGAGGTCGCGTGCGACGTGGACACCGGGCGCGTGAACGTGGAGAAGATCTGGATCGCGCACGACTGCGGCCGCGCCTTGAATCCCGTGACCGTGGAGGGACAGATGGAGGGCAGCGCCTACATGGGCTTCGCCGAGGCGCTGTTCGAGGAGCAGCTGTTCAAGCCCGCGGCTGCCGGCCACGGCCCCGGCCTGCACCACGGACCCTCGCTGCTCGACTACCGGATCCCGACCTCGCTCGATACGCCGGAGCTCGAGTCGCTGATCGTCGAGTCCGTGGACCCCGAGGGCCCCTACGGCGCGAAGGAAGCAGGGGAAGGCCCGCTGCACCCCAGCGTCCCCGCGATCGCGAACGCGATTTACGACGCGATCGGCGTGCGCTGCGACCGGCTGCCGTTCTCGCCGCCCCGCGTTCTCGCGCTGCTGCGCGCGACGGACGCCCGGGCGCAGTGGGAGCGATCGCGCGCGCAGGGGGCGATCGCGCTCGCGGGGGGAGCTTCGCCGTGTTGACGCTGCCGGCGTTCGAGTGGGTCGAACCCCGCACCCTGGACGAGCTGCTCGCGCACCTCGCCGCGCATGCGCCGGAGAGCCTGATCGTGGCGGGCGGCACCGACGCCGTGCCCAACCTCAAGCACCGTCTTCACGAACCGCGGTATGTCGTTCACATCGAGCGTGTTCGCGAGCTGGACTTCATCCGTGACGAAGCCGAGGGCCTGGAGTTGGGGCCGCTCGTCACGCTCACCCGCATCGCCTCCGATCCCCGCGTGCGGCGCGACTTCCCGTCGCTCGCCAAGGCCGCCGGCCTCGTCGCCGGGCCGCAGCTCCGCAACATGGGAACCCTGGGCGGGAACCTGTGCCTGGACACCCGTTGCACCTACTACAACCAGACCCTGTTCTGGCGCGAGGCGCTGGGCTTTTGCCTCAAGAAGAGCGGAACCGTGTGCCATGTCGTCCCGTCGGGCCGCCGCTGCGTCGCGGCGCACTCGTCGGACACGGCCCCGGTGCTGATCTCGCTCGGCGCCGAGGTCGAGATCGCGAGCGCCGGCGCGCGCGGGGCGCGCCGCACCGTGACGGTCGACGAGTTCTTCGTCGCGGACGGCGTCCACAACAACGTGCTCGGCCCGGGCGACGTCGTGACGCGGGTCCGGATCCCGGCGAGAGCGTGCGGCCTGCGCGCCGGCTACCAGAAGCTGAGGCCGAGGGAGGCGATCGACTTCCCGATGCTGTCGGTGGCGTTCGCCGCGCGCGTGAGCGGCGGCATCTGCCAGGAGGCGCGGCTCGTCGTGAGCGCGATCGCCGCCAAGCCGCGGACGATCGGCGGCGTCGACACGGTCGTGGCGGGTCGCCCGCTCGACGCCGCGGGCGGCCGGGCGCTGAGCGTGCTCGCCTACAAGCAGTGCCATCCGCTGATCAGCGTGCCGTACGACCAGGACTACCGCCGCGACATGGTGCCGGTCTACGTGCGGCGCGCCGTCGCCGAAGCGGGAGCGGCGCCGTGAGCGCCGATCTGCCCGGCCGCACGCGCGATGCCGACGTGTGGGACGCGCTGGCGGCGTGGCGCCGCGAGCGCGTCCGATTCGTGCTGGCGACGGTGGTGGAGTCGCGCGGCTTCACGCCCCGGAAGCCGGGCGCCCACATGCTGGTCGCCGAGGACGGCCGCACCGTCGGGACGATCGGCGGCGGCGCGATCGAGCAGGAGGTGCTGGCGCGCGCGCGCGCGCTGCTCGATGCCGGTGCCGCGGGCCGGGAGCCGCTCGCGCACGGGCCCGGTGCTGCGACCGGCCGCGCCGCGGTCCTCAAGCGGCATCTCACGCAGGAGCTCGGCATGTGCTGCGGCGGCGAGATGACGGTGTTCCTCGAGGTCCTGGAACCGGCGCCGCGCCTGCTCCTGTTCGGAGCCGGCTACATCGCGAAGCCGATTGCGGCCATCGCGGCCGGCTGCGGGTTCGACGTGACCGTCGTGGACGAGCGCCCGGAGTGGGCGACGCCGGAGCGATTTCCCACGTCGCGGCTCGTGGTGCGGGCGCCGGAGGAGTTCGCGCGCGCGTGCCAGACCACGGCGGCGGATTTCGCGGTGGTGGTGACGCACGACCACGCGCTGGACCAGCGCCTCGTCCAGGCGCTGCTCGCCCGGCCGCTCAAGTTCCTCGGCATGATCGGGAGCGTCCCCAAGCAGCGCAAGTTCGCGCTGCGCCTCAGGGCTCGCGGCTTCGCCGACGCCGACATCGCGCGGCTGCGCACGCCGCTCGGGGTCGCGATCGGCGCCTCCACGCCCGAGGAGATCGCGGTGAGCGTGGTGGCGGAGCTGATCGCGGCGCGGCGCGGCGTGGCGCTCGAGCCGGGCTGGGTTCCGCCGGCGAGGGCGGGTGCGGAGCGGGCGGACGCGCCGGCCTAGCTCCGGGGCGGCGGCGCGAGGGCGGGGCAGGGCAGGGGCCGTTTCCTTGCGGGGCCCCGTCGCGCCGCGAGCGGCGAACCAGCGGTTGGGCGCGAGGGCCGGCGGAGATTTCGGTCGCTGCGGCGGCCACACACACGTGTCCGCCGCTACTCCGCGAAATCTCACGCCGGCCCTCGCGCGGACCGAGCTTGAGACGCCGCTCGCAGCGCTCCAGCCCCACTGCGGAACCGGCCCCTGCCCTGCCCCGCCCTCGCGCCGCCGCGGACAGGGCCGGGCATCCCCCGAGGGCGGATGCGGGGCCAAAGGCGATGCGGTAGTGTGCGCGGCGCGGAGGGGATTCTAGAGGGGAGGCGGTCATGATGGTCGGCGTTCTTCTCGCCGCGGGGGCATCGACCCGCATGGGCTCACCCAAGCCGCTGGTCCTCACGCGCGGCGGCAGCTTCCTCGCGCGCGGCATCCGCCACCTGTGGGGTGCGTGCGATCAGGTGATCGTGGTGCTGGGCTCGAACGGTAAGCGCATCCGCGAGTCGGTGGAGCGCGAGTTCACGGGCCTGGTGGAGCGCGGCGAGCTGCACCAGGAACTGCTGGCGGCGCATCGCCATGGGGCGGAGGGGCTCGAGGTCCACTTCATCGAGAATCCCGGCTGGCGCCACGGCATGTACGCGTCGGCGCGGGTGGGACTCCGGGCCGCCGTCCGCGCGAAGCCGGAAGCGGTGCTGCTGCTGCCGGTGGACCATCCGATCGTGAAGACGCGCACCATCGCTGCGCTGTCGGACATGATCCGCGCCGCGGTCACGGCGTGCGCCCCCCGGGAGCGGCCGGGCTTCTCGTACGCGCTCGTGCCGCGCTACCGCAGGCATCGCGGACATCCGGTGGTGCTGTCGCCGGCGCTCGCGGCGGCCGTGGCGCGCGACGCGGACGCCGAGAACCTGAGCGACGCGATCCGCCGGCACGCGCGGCTCGTCGGCTACATGGACGTCGCCGATGCCGGCGTCGTGCGCAACGTGAACCGCCGCGGAGACTGATCGGCCGTGGGCGGGCGCGCGCTCAAAGCCGCCCCGCCGCTCGCGCTGGTCGTCGCTGCCCTGGGCCGGGCCCGGCCGCGTGTGCTCGCGCTGGCGATCGCCGCGCTGCCGGGCAGGGGCGCGCGGTTCCTCGCGCTGGCGGTCGCGGCGCTGCCGGCGTTCGGCCCGGTCTGTTCCGCTCCGCGCTCGACCCCCGATCTCCTCGTCGTGCTGGACAAGGCCGACGCCGAGGCGACGCTCGTCGATCTCGCGACGCTGCGTATCGTGAAACGGCTTCCCACCGGCGTGGGGCCGCACGAGGTCGCGGCCACCGGCGACGGCCGCTGGGCGTTCGTCGCGAACTACGGCACGGGCTCCGTCCCCGGCCACACGCTCACCGTGCTCGACCTCGGCTCCCGGACCGTGGCGCGGACCATCGAGCTGGGCGCCTACCTCAAGCCGCACGGGATCGCCGTGAGCCGCGACAGCGAGCGCCTGTGGGTGACGTCGGAGGCCACCGCCGCCGTGCTCGAGCTCCGGGCCGCGACCGGTGCCGTGACGCGCGTGTGGCCGACGGGCCAGCAGCAGAGCCACATGCTGGCCGTGAGCCGCGACGAGCGGTCGCTGTACGTCGCCAACATCGTCTCCGGGAGCAGTACCCGGATCGATCTCGCGACCGGGGACGTGCGCTCGATCGGCACCGGCGCTGGTGCCGAGGGCATCGACGTGACGCCCGACGGCAGCCAGGTGTGGGTCGCGAACCGCGAGGCGAACACGATCAGCGTGGTCGACGCCCGCGCCAACGTGGTGCGCGCCACGCTCGGGAGCGGGACGCAGCCGATTCGCGTCCGGTTCACGCCCGACGGGGCGCAGGCGTGGGTGACGAATTCCGGCGCCAGCACCGTGGACGTGTTCCAAGTCGCGACCCGGCGGCGGCTGGCGACGCTGGCGGTGGGGGGGACGCCGATCGGAATCGCGATCTCGCCCGACGGGCGGCGCGCGTACGTCGCGAACACGGCGGGCGATCGCGTCACGGTGATCGACGCGCGCATGCGGCGCGTGCTGGGGAGCTTCGCGACCGGGCGCGAGCCGGATGGACTGGCGTGGGCGCGGGGGTCGCCGCTCCGCCCGGTGCCGCGCATCGCGCCATGACGGACCGCTGGCACGGAGCCTCGTACGAGCGGCTGTCGGATCCGCAGTTCCGCTGGGGCGCCCGCGTGCTCGACCGGCTCGAGCTCGGCGGCGCGGAGACGGTGCTCGACGCGGGCTGCGGCACCGGACGGCTCACCGCGCTCTTGCTCGAGCGTCTGCCGCGCGGGCGCGTGATCGCGGTCGATCGCTCGGAGAGCATGCTCGACACGGCGCGCGCCAAGCTCGAGCCGCGCTTCGGGAGCCGCCTCGAGCTCGTGCGGGCCGACCTCCAGACGTTCGTCGCTCCCCGGCCGGTGGATGTCGTGTTCAGCACGGCGACGTTCCACTGGATCCTCGATCACGACCTCCTGTTCCGGAACCTGTTCGCGTCGCTCGCTCCCGGCGGCCGCCTGGAGGCGCAGTGCGGGGGCGGGCCGAACCTGCTTTGCTTCCACGCGCGGGCGGCGCAGCTCATGGGGTCGGAGCGCTATGCGCGCCACTTCGCCGGGTGGCGCGAGCCGTGGCAGTTCGCCGATCCGGCGGTGACGGCCGATCGCCTGCGCGCCGCCGGCTTCGAGGAGGTGGCAACCGGAGTCGAGGAACAGCCGACCTCGTTCGCCGACGCCGCCACGTTCCGCGGCTTCATCGAGCGCATCGTGCTGCACGCACACCTCGCGCCGCTGCCCGTCGCCTTGCGCGAGCCGTTCCTCGATGCGCTCGTCGCGCAATCGGCCCGGGATCGACCCCCGTACACGCTGGACTACTGGCGGCTCAACCTGCGCGGCCGGCGGTCGTGACACGGCCCCCGATGGGCACGGCGCCCCCTCGTGCGCTGCGAGCGGCGCGGGCGCTCCGGTTCGTCGAGCTCCCGCCCGGGCTTCGAGCCTGTTCCCGATCAGAGGAGCACGCGCCGGTCACCGGCAGCGGTCAACCCGCCGCCGGTCCGCACCAGATCGCGCCGTCGCGCTCCTCGACCGCAAGCCGCGTGAGCTTCGACCCCACGCATGGACCCGCGAAGCATTCTCCGGTCTCGGGTCGATAGCGGGCCCCGTGCTGGCAGCACACGAGCGCGTCGTAGTCGTCGTCGAAGAACCGCGCGTCGCCGAAATCGAGCGTGAATCCGAGATGCCGGCAGGTGTTGAGGTAGGCGTACGGCCGGCCGTGATAGCGCACGACGAACGCGTCGCGGAGGACGCCGTCGAGGACGAGCGTGAAGCGCAGGCCCGCCCCCTCGGCCAGCCGGGCGGAGTCAGCGACGTTCAGGAGCATGGCGGGAGACTGGCCGAACGCCGGCCGTCGTGGCAAGATGCATGCTCGTCAGTCCGCGGAGGAGCGCTGCTCCCGATCCCGCGGGCGGCGCCCGATCGTCCATGGCCGGCCGAGGAGTCCCCCTGTCCGCCCCGCGTCCGCTGATCGCCGTGTTCGGCAGCAGCACCGTCAAGCCGGGCGATGCCGTCCACCGGCTCGCGCTCCAGCTCGGCCGTGAGCTGGCGGGCGCCGGCGCGGACGTCATGACCGGCGGCTACGGCGGCACCATGGAGGCGTGCTCCCAGGGCGCCCACGAACGCGGCGGGCACGTGGTCGGGGTGACGGTCGAGCTGTTCGAGCGGCGCGGCCCGGTGAATCCCTGGGTCAAGGAGCGCGTGCACACGCCCGATCTCTACGAGCGGCTGCGCCACCTCGTCGCCCGCGCCGACGGCTTCGTCGTGCTGCCGGGGAGCATCGGCACGCTCACCGAGCTGTTCCTCACCTGGACGCTCGTGGCGGTGGGCGGCCGGCATCATGCCCCGATCGTGCTGCTCGGCGCGCACTGGCAGGAGTTCGTGGATGCGCTGCATCACCCCGACATGGTGGTCCCCCACCTGTTCGAGCACCTGTACCTCACCGCCGATCCCGCCGAAGCCGCGCGGCTCGCGCTCGGAGCCAAGAGCGCCACGCTGGGCGGGCGCTCCGCATGAGCGGGGAACGTGCCGTGCCCCAAACCCAGACCCGGAGCGATCCGCTGCTCGACTGGCGCGCCGAGTTCCCCACGGTCGAGTCGACGCTGCACTTCATCTCACATTCGCTGGGGGCGATGCCGCGCGGCGTCGAGGAGGCGATGCGACGCTACACCCACACCTGGAAAGCGCGCGGGATCCGGGCGTGGGAGGAGAGCTGGTTCGCGCTGCCGACCGAGGTCGGCAACCTGCTCGCGGGCATCCTCGACGCGGAGCCCGGCTCGATCACGATGTTCGAGAACTGCACGAACGCCCACAACGTCGCGCTGTCGGCCGTCGACTTCACGAAGCCGCGCGATCGCGTGGTGTGCACCGCCGAGGACTTCCCTTCCGAGCTCTACCTGTTCGAGGGCATGACCAGGACCCGGGGTGCGAGCGTGGTGCGCGTGCCGCCGCGCGACGGCCGGCGCATGGTGGAGGACGACATCGTGGCTGCGATCGACGAGCGCACCGCGGTGGTCGCGGTCTCGCTCGTGTTGTTCCGCACCTCGCAGGTCCTGGACCTCGCGCCCATCGTGAAGCGGGCCAGGCAAGTGGGTGCGGTTACGCTGGTTGACGCCTATCAGGCGGTCGGCACGCTGCCGGTCGAGGTACCGGCGCTGGACGTGGACTTCCTGGCCGGCGGCTCGGTGAAGTGGCTGTGCGGGGGGCCGGGAGCGGGCTACCTGTACGTGAGCCCGCGGGTGCGATCCCGGCTCGAGCCGGCCGTCACGGGCTGGATGGCGCACGAGCGCCCGTTCGACTTCGACTCCGGCCCCATGCGGCGGGACCACGGGCCGCGCCGGTTCTGGACCGGGACACCCGGGATCCCGTCGTACGTGGCGGCGCGCGAGGGCTACGAGATCATCGCGCGCATCGGCGTGGCCGCGATCCGCGACAAGTCGCTGCGGCAGACCGACCGCATGCAGGCATGGGCCGAGGAGTACGGGCTCCGCGTCGTATCGCCGAAGGAGCCGTCGCGGCGCGGCGGCACGGTGGTGCTGGACGTGCCGAACGCCGACCGCGTGTGCTCGGCGCTGCTCGCGCGCGACGTGCTGCTGGACTTCCGTCCCGGCGTCGGTCTGAGGCTCGCGCCGCACTTCTATACCCGTGACGACGAAGTGGATCGCGTGATGAAGCTCGTGCGCGAAGAAGTCGCCGGCGCCGGCGGCTGAGCGCGCGCGAACGCGGACGCGATCGCCGCGACAGGCGCCGCGGCTCGCAACTGAAGTCGGCGCGCGATCGCGCGCACCGTCGGCATCCGGCGTCGCCGGGACGCCGCGGCCATGGAGAACCGCGATGGAGACGACCCAGGACATGGCCGCGAAGCCGCTCCGAATCGTGCGCGAGCCTCGCGTGTACCTCGTCGGCCGCCAGGAGACCGACCCCGAGGCGCTCGAGCGGTTTCTCGCCGATCACGGCGTGAGCTGGAGCACCGATACCGAGGTCGGGGGCGAGATGCTGGCCGAGATCGCCGGCCGGGTGTGCTACATGTCGTACGGCAAGGGCCGCCGCACGAACCGGGAGTTCCTGTCGCACATCGTCGAGGTCGGCCATGGCTCGGTGCTCGAGCACGCGGTGTGGAGCTTCCTCATCACCGGCGTGTCGCGGTCGTTCACCCACGAGCTGATCCGGCACCGTCACTTCTCCTACTCGCAGCTATCGCAGCGCTACGTCGACGAGTCTGACTCCGAGTTCGTCGAGCCCGCCGCGATCGCCGCGGACCCCGAGCTGCACGCGGTGTGGTGCGAGGCGGTCAACGCCGCGCGCGCGGCGTACGACCGCCTGGTGGCGCGCCTGCTGGAGTCGTTCTCGAACGTCGCGGACCGCACGCTGCGCCGCAAGCTGGCGCGCCAGGCGGCGCGTTCGGTGCTGCCCAACGCCACCGAGACCAAGATCTTCGTCACCGGCAACGCGCGCGCGCTGCGCCACTTCATCGAGCTGCGCGGCAGCGAGCACGCCGACGTCGAGATTCGCGAGGTGGCGGTGGCGATCCTCCGGCTGATGCAACAGGAGGCGCCCGCCATGTTCGGGGATTACACGCTGGTGCCGCTCCCCGGCGGTGGATTCGCGACGCACACGGAGCATCCCAAGGTGTAAAGGTGACGCTGAACCTGAGGACCACGGTGCGGCCCGTCGTGCGCATGACCGGCGACGCCGCCGAGCGCGTCGAGGACTGGATCGCCGTCGAGCGCCCGCTCGAGATCCGGCTGCAGGAGCGCCCGCTGGCGGTGACGCTGCGCACGCCCGGCAGCGATCGCGACTTGGCCCTGGGGTTCCTGGCGAGCGAGGGCGTGATCCGGCGCGGCGACCAGGTCACGGCGACGCGCGAGCTGCTCGCACCGTGCGTCGATGAGCCGGACGCGATCGAGGTCGAGCTCGCTCCCGGCGTGACGTTCGACTGGAGCAAGCTCGAGCGCCACTTCACGGCCACCGCCGCGTGTGGCCTGTGCGGCCGGGCGCACCTCGACTCGCTGCGCGCCGGGCTCACGCCGATCCCGGCCGGGCGCACGATCGACCCCGATCAGCTCGGCGCACTGCCGGCGCGGGTGCGGGAGGCGCAGGTGGCGTTCACGGCGACGGGCGGCCTACATGCCGCCGTCTACTGCGATTCCAACCTCGAGGTTCAAGTTGTGCGTGAAGACGTGGGGCGCCACAACGCCGTGGACAAGGCGTGCGGATGGCTGATCGAGACCGGGAACTACCCGGCAGGCTCGGGCGTCCTGTGGGTCAGCGGCCGCGCCGGCGCCGAGATCGTGCTCAAAGCCGCCCGGGCGCGCATTCCGGTGCTGGCCGCGGTCGGGGCGCCGTCGTCGCTCGCGATCGAGCTGGCCGAGGCCGCGAAGATGACGCTGATCGGCTTCCTGCGCGAAGGCCGCATGAACGTGTACAGCGGGATGGAGCGCGTGCGGATGGCCCCGGGGCGGGTGACGTGAGACGAGCATGAGGTCGCCGCGCTCTACGACATTCACGGGAACCTCCCCGCCCTAGGTTACCTTCTCGACGTCGCCGGCTCCCTTCGGCCCCGAGCGAACACGACCTGAGTGCGCGGGCTGCGTCTTCCGCGGCCGCGCGTTCCACAGCGCGAGCATCAGCAATCCGCCGAGCGCGGAGAAGCCGATCATGCTCGGCGCCCAGGCGTTCCATCCGTAAACATCCACGAGCTTGCCGATGCCGTAGCCCGCGAACGAGCCGCCCACGTACTGCATGCCGTCGAACATCCCGGCCGCGGTGGCGGCCGCGCGCTGGCCGCCGAAGTCCATCGAGGCGGTGCCGGACAGCATCGAGTGCACCATCGAGATCGCGAGCGAGTTGACCGTGAACGCGACGATCAGCACCGGCAGCGTCGGCTGGTGCCAGATCACCCACAGGCAGCCGAGGATGAGCGCATAGCCGATGAACGCCACCGGCGGGCGGCGCGCCCGGAACACCCAGTCGGAGAGTGTGCCGGCGAGGAACGCTCCCGCGATGCCGGCCAGCACGATCGCGAACGCTCCGCTCCTGAAGATCGGATCGTCGAGCTTCAGGTGCTGCGCCTCCTGCATGTAGCGCGGGAACCACTCCTCGAACCCCTTGCGGACGAGGCCGGTGCAGAACTCCGCGATCGCGATCGTGATCGCGACCGGGTTGCTGAACACCCGGCGCGCCACGTAGCCGAGCGTCACCGGCTCGGTGTCGCCGCTCGTGGCGTCCTGGGGATCGAACGCCGGCAAGCCCGCCTCCACGGGGGTGTCGCGCACCACGGCGGCGGTGAACAGCGTCATCGCGCCCACGACGACGGCGGGCAGGAAGAACTTCCATTGCCACGGCAGCGCCACCACGAGCGACGTGGTCATGAGCGCGAACACCGCGGCGCGGCCGCTCTGGATCATGGAGCCGAAGATCGCGGAGAACACGCCGCGCTCCGACACGTGGAACCAGCCGGAGTTCACCTTGATGAGCGCGAGCGCGCTGTACGACTGGAAGTACATGTTGAGCGTCCACACCGTGGCGAGATACCCGATCAGGACCGTTCCCGTCCCCAGGAATCCGAGATAGGCGCCGACGCCGAACATCAGGTTGAACACGAACGCTCCCGTCGAGCCGATCAACATGGCCCGGCGCCCGCCGAAGCGGTCGGCGATCGGACCGTTGAACAACGCGGACACGCCGTAGACCAGCGTGGCGAACGTGATGATTCCGCCGACCTGGGCCTTGCTCCAGCCGTAGGTGTCGGACAGGGTCTTGTTCGCGAACGAGAAGTTGTACCGGGCCATGTACATGGCCGCGTACGTGAACCCCAGCACGAGCCAGTTCTGGCGGCGGCGGGCGCGGAACTCGGAGCTGTGGCTGGGACGTTCGGGCATGATGCGCGGACCCTCGCGGTCGAGAAGCGACGCCGGCGGCCGCGCGAGCGGCCACGGTGATTGGGAGCTAGGCTTTTTACGCCCTGGGTGGGAGAGAGGTCAAGCCGCCCCCGGCATCGTTCGCGGCGTGATCGAACATCGGGGTAGAGTTTCGCCTTCCCCGTTGCCAGCCGTGCCGCGGCGGAGGACGCCGGTGCCGAAGATCACGCTCGACGAAGCGCTCGCCAAGCTTCCGCGTCCCGACGGGAAGCGGTTCGCGGACATGCTGCATCACGGGACGCTGGACGTGGAGATCTACGCCCCGCGCGGCGCCGACCCGCAGCAGCCGCACTCGCGCGACGAGCTGTACGTGGTGATGGCGGGGCGCGGCACGTTCGTGGACGGCGACGAGCGCTATCCGTTCGCTCCGGGCGACGTGCTGTTCGTCCCCGCCCGGCGCGTGCACCGCTTCGAGCAGTTCACGGACGACCTCGCGGTGTGGGTGATGTTCTGGGGTCCGGAAGGCGGCGAGGCGGGTGGCTGAGGAGCAACGGTCGCGTTGGAATCCGCCCGGATGGCTGCACCGCGCGCGCCCCGCCGCCTCCGGCGCTCCGGCGTCTCAGGCTCCCAGCCGCTCCTTGAGCAGGCGCGCGCGGGCGCGGCTCACCGGCACCTCGGTGCGGGCCGGGTCCCGGAGCTGAAGCCGGTAGGTGCCGGCGAATCCGGCGCGGAGCGCGGCGGCGAAGTCCAGGTTCACGATCGCGCTGCGGTGCACGCGGGCGAAGCGGCGCGGGTCGAGCTTCGCCTCCAGCTGATCGAGCGTGAGGTTCACGTAGTGGCGGTCGGACGCCGTCGCCGCGAACACCAGCTTGTCCTCGGCGCCGAACCACAGGACCTCGTCCGACCGGAGGATGAGCTGGCGCGCTCCGACCCGCACCGTGAAGCGCTCCAGGTGCGGGGGCTGTTCGAGCCGGCCGCGGTCGATGCCCTGGAGCAGGGCGCCCAGCCGGCGCGACAGCTCCTCGGGTCGCTCCAGGTCGCGTCGCGCGCGATCGATCGCTTCCAGCAGCCGCTCGCCGCGGAACGGCTTGAGCAGGTAGTCGCAGGCGTTCTCCTCGAACGCGCGCACCGCGTAATGGTCGAACGCGGTCACGAACACCACCGCCGGACGGGTCTCGAGGGACTTCAGCAGCTCGAACCCATCCTCTTCCGGCATCTGGATGTCGCGCAGCAGGAGATCGGGCCGTGTCGCGGCGATCTTGGCGCGCGCCTCGGGGGCGGAAGCGGCTTCACCCACGATGTCGATCCCGGCCGTCCCCTGGAGCAGGCGGCGTACCCGGCTGCGCGCCAGCGGCTCGTCGTCCACGATCAGGATCCGCAGCGCACCGTTCACCATGCGCGACGCTCTTACCACGTCAGGCCGAATCCCACCACCTGGAGCCCATGCAGCCGCCCGTTGCGTGGGGCTGGCCGGGCGCCGTCCTTAGCGCGGCCGGGATCGGCAAGCAGGGCAAGCTGCATGCGGAGTCTCGCTGGGCTCATGAGGCGGGAAGCGTGATGCGGATGCGCGTGCCGGCGTGGGCGCTGGTTTCGATCTCGAGCGCTTGCGGCAGCCCCGCCGCGCGCAGTCGCTCGCGCACGGAATGCAGGCCGAAGCCGTTCCCGGGGGGCACGGGCGCGCCATTCATGCCGGGGCCGTCGTCCCACACCTCGAGCACGATCGTGTCCGCCTCGCGCCGGGCGCCGAGTCCGACCGTGGCACCCGAAGGGCGCGCCGACACGGCGTAGCGCACCGCGTTCTCGACCAGCGGCTGCAGGAGCAGGCTCGGCACCGGGAAGCTCTCCAACCCGGGCTCGATCCGCTCCTCGACCCTGAGCCGCTCGCCGAAGCGGGTGCGTTCGATCTCCAGGTAGGCTCGCACGAACGCCAGCTCGTCGGCGAGGCGCGCCCGATCGTGCTCCGAAGCGCTGAGCGCGTAGCGGAAGATGTCCGCCAGGCACGTGATCGTTTCCTCGGCTTCCGCAGGGCTCAGCCGCACCAAGGCCGCGATGGTGTTGAGCGTGTTGAACAGGAAGTGCGGATTGATCTGCGCCCGCAGCGCGCGCAGCTCGGCGTCGGCCAGCTCGGCGCGGATCCGCTCGATGGCTCGCGCCCGCTCCACGGACTGCCGGTAGAACGCGATCGCGTATCCGACGCCGCCGATCGTGACCGTGAACAGCACGGTGTATGCGCCGGCACGGGCGACGGCGAGCGGGCTCCCCAGGAACCCCGGGATCATGTAGAAATGGATGATCGCGGACGCGAGGTAGGAGCCGGCGACGCTCGCTGCGAGGTAAGCCGACGCCTCGACCGCGATCGGCAGGGGGCCTCCGCCCTGCCGGCGCCGGAGCCACGGCAGCCCCCACGCCCTGAGTGCCAGGATCGCGAACCGGATGATGTAGACGAACTGCAGCGAGATCTTGAACGCGATCCAGTACGACTGGAGCGTCCCGCCGTACACCGTGCCGAAGAACAGGCCGAACCCGACGGCGTAGATCGGTTGCTGCCACAGGGCGTTCCACAGTGCCCGGCCCAGATGGATCGAGCGCGACCCAGGGTCGGGGCAGGTGGCGGGCGCGTCAGCGGATCGGTCACTCATCGGCAGCCAGGCTAGCGGCCACTCGGCGTCCCCGCTAGAGGAGGGCCGACGGGCGGTCGAGAGTCCGGGTCGAATGGTTGCAGGCGGAGACGGGCGGAGAGCGCGAGTCTGATCCGGCGCTTCCGGCGGATTCAGCGAGTGAGCATGCCCCCCGTCTCCGCTCGCCCGCATCACGGAGCAGTTCCCGCTGAGCACATGATTTTCTTTGCCGCGCGCAGAATTTACTTGACCAGCTCGCGCGCTCAACTCGCTGATGCCCAGCCGCGGGTCCTGTCGCAACACGCTGGAGTGCGCAGGCGGCCCACCGAGATCTGATCTTCCCTGCGGGGAAAGAAAACTCGCAGTGCTCCACTTGCAGAGCGCTACGGCGTTCTCCGAGCGCTCAAACCGCCCATGTTACAAATGACGAGCCCCCTCTTTAGGCCGGGTCGACGACCCGGCCACTCCGCACGGTTCGCCCCCGAAGCAGGAACAGGTCCTGCGCCCCTACCATTGGACTGGTCTCAGCGACGCCGCCGTTGCACGCAATCTGAATATGCTGTTCGCGCGAGGGCGCATCAATTTGGCGGCGATACTCGCTCACCTTGCCGAGGCCGACGCACGCCGGCTCTACCTGCCGGCCGGGTTCCCGTCGATGTACGCGTACTGTATCGGCGAGCTGCATCTGTGCGAGCAAGCCGCGATGAAGCACATTCGGGCGGCCCGCGCCGCTCGGCGGTTCCCCGTGATCTTCAGCGCGGTCGCCGACGGCCGGCTGCATCTCAGCGCGGTGGTGCTGCTGACTGCCCACCTGACCTCGGCCAACGCGGCCGAGCTCGTGGCCGCCGCCG
>Ga0066710_100001315_pt1 | contig 18295 bp, 11 predicted proteins | sample GraSoiAngelo_159_FD_79666 | JGI IMG/M metagenome (GOLD analysis project Ga0066710, IMG submission 79666) | Grasslands soil microbial communities from the Angelo Coastal Reserve, California, USA - 14_1009_16_40cm | ecosystem: Environmental > Terrestrial > Soil > Grasslands | place: USA... | reverse complement strand
CAAAAGACCGTCCGGCAGGAAGTTCAACATGATTCGAGAGGAACTGATAATCCACACCGTTTTGAGCGGAACCAAACAACTGATAGAAAACCTCCAACCACTCGTTCGTGCTGCCGGTGCGTGAGACCCGGAATGCGCCGGCGTTTGTGCCTCCCTCGGAAGCCTGCGGATGTGGCGCAGTAATGATGACGACGGGCGGCGGGTTCGTTGTGACAAAATCATTGTCCTTGATAATCACCACGGCGTTCGTGGTATGGGAAACCTGGTAGTACGACCGCGGGACCGCCGAAAGTATGACGGTCTCGTCGCCTTCAATCAAAGTGTCATCGATCGGAGCAACATCGAGCGCAACTGAACTTAAGCCTGGGGAAATCGTCACGCTTCCCGGCAGCCTGACGTAGTCAAGCCCGGGTGTCGCCGTGCCGCCAACGCTCAGGAAAACGGTCAACGAAATGTTCGTCGGCCCGGCGCGGCTGACCGTAAACGTTCCCAGGTCCGGTCCGGTCTCACTGGCCTGGTTGTCCTTGGCTGTCACGGTGACGATGGTCAGGTCATAGACCGTAACGACGATTGCCGCTGACGTGGCGCTCTGGCCGGAGTCGCTGAATGCTTTGGCCGTCAGGACGTGATTGCCCACCGGCGCATTGCTCCAATTCAGGTTGAATGGTCTCGAGTCGTCGCTTCCGATAAGATTTTCGTCCGCAAAAAAGTCCACGCGCTGAATCGCATCATCCAGATCGAACGCGGTCGCCTGGATCAGGATGTTCGACGTGGCAAAATAGCTCGAGTTAGTGAGAGGGCGGGTGATCACGACCCAGGGCTCACGGTTGGTCGGCGGATGGCGAAGATCGCCCAGACCGCTGACCAGCACCGGAACAATAGTATTCGTCGTTGTTCCGTCGCCCATTCCGCCTTCGGAATTGTTTCCCCAAGCAAAGAGTTGGCAGTTGGCGTCCAAGGCCAGATTGTGGCGGTTTCCACAAGTAAACGCTGCCCAACTTGCAACGCCGGACGGCACGACAACTGGGACCGGGGAAGAGCGAGGCATTCGTGTGCCATCGCCGATTTCACCCGAATAGTTGCTGCCCCACGCGTAGAGTTTGCCATCGTCGCCCAAAGCCAGGTTGTGCCCATATCCCGCCGACACTGCCAGCCACCGGGTGACACCGGCCGGCAACAGCACGCGCACCGGCGAGGTCGAGCCGACAGGGGAGTTCGGATCACTTGTGCCGTTGCCCAGTTCGCCCGTTTGATTGCTGCCCCAGGCATAAAGCGGACCGTCATCTCCGATGGCCACGCTGTGCGAGTAACCCGCCGCGACCGCAACCCATCGAGTGACGCCGCCCGGCAAGGCAACCCTGGTCGGAAGAAATCGGTTGGTCGTGTCACCGACACCTAACTGACCGGAGAAATTGTTTCCCCACGCGTAGAGCTGCCCGTCGTCGGCGATCGCCAAATTATGGCTTGACCCGGCCGCCATGGCCTTCCAACGGGTGACTCCGGCAGGACGCGTCACAACCGCTGGTGTGGCGGAAGAGATGGGATTCGTGCCGTTGCCCAGTTGGCCTAGTCTGCCATTTCCCCAGGCAAGTAATTCGCCGCCGTCTGCGAGGGCCAAACTATGCCAGTAACCTGCCGCCACCTGGGTCCAGTTGGTCATGCCGGGAGGCAGCCCGACCTGGACAGCCAGAGTTTCACTGGTGTTCGTTATCCCGTTGCCAAGCTGACCGAAAGTGTTATCTCCCCAGGCGTAGAGCCGACCGTCACCGCCGACGGCCAGAGCGTGAAAACCGCCTGCAGCGATTGCTTGCCAACTGTTGTTTCCGGCCGGAAAGGGAACCAGCAACGGCGTCGATGCGCTTCCGGAAACGAATCCCACTCCCAGTTGTCCAAAGAAGTTTTGGCCCCAGGCTGAAAGCGCACCGCCCGCGTCAATGACAAACGAGGATAAGGAACCCGGCCCGGTAAACAATTTGACCTCCTGCGCGGTCAGAAACGATTGCCGGAAAGTGAGGCCAAAAAAGCAAAGAGTGAGTAGGAAGCACCGATGAACGGAATGGTTTTTCATAATCTTTGCTTTTGTTTTGAATCTGATTTGAATCCAATTTGACGGAAGGCACTTAGCGAGAAATGTGCCGGGATACAACAATTGGACCGGTTAAATCTTGGAAAATAAGTTTGGCGGCGAATCTTGACGAAAATTTAAGGATCGGGAACTGAATTTGAAACCTTAGCCTGAATGATTTTGCGATTTTCGTTAGCGGCCGATGCGCGATCTTCACGCAAAATGCGCGAATTTCACGCCTATCAACGAAACTTGCCTCTTGCTTCCACCCATCCGATCAGTCGTCCAACTCGATCACAGGCTCGGAGACGGTTCGATAAAAACGATGCTGCTAACCGTTCGCTGTGCGTTTGGATGCACACCGCGCACGCCGAATGTCCCAGGGCCGCGGGCCGCGTGCCCGTCTGCGGCGAAAATGTTCGTGCTTTTGTGCGTCGGCGCGTTGTAATTCGTCGCGTGTGAATCCTGTGGCGCTCATCACCGGCGCGTCGCGCGGCATCGGCCGCGGCATCGCGCTGGAACTGGCGAAGATCGGCTACGATCTCGTCCTCAACTTCGCCAGCAACGCCGCGGCGGCCCGCCAGACCGCGGCCGATTGTCTCGCCCAGGCCAAAGAAACGGGGAAAAAAATCCGCGCCGAGATCTGCCCGGCTGACGTCGCTGCGGCGGCCGGCCGGCAAAGTCTCATCGGCTGCACCAGGAAAGCCTTCGGCCGGCTCGATTTGCTGGTGAACAACGCCGGAGTCGCGCCGGCCGCGCGCGCCGATATTCTGGATGCGACTGAAGAAAGTTTCGATCGGCTCCTCTCCATCAACGTGAAAGGCCCGTATTTCCTGACCCAACTCGCCGCGAAGTGGATGATCGACCAGGTTTGCAGCCGCCGAGAGAACGAGGCGGATTCCCTCGCGCAGAACATTCCGCCTCCTCACGGCGGCGGCTACAGGCCGAAGATCATCACCATCTCTTCGGTGAGCGCTTATGCGGCTTCGACGAATCGCGGCGATTATTGCGTTTCCAAAGCCGCGCTCTCGATGCTCACGCCGCTGTTCGCCGCGCGGCTGGCGGAACACGGCATCAACGTCTATGAAATCCGTCCCGGCATCATCGCCACCGACATGACCGCGCCGGTGAAAGACAAATACGACAAACTCATTGCCGAAGGATTGACGCCCATCCAACGCTGGGGCACGCCGGAGGATGTCGGCAGGGCCGTCGCCGCCATCGCGCAGGACCTGCTTCCGTTCAGCACCGGCGAAGTCATCAATGTGGACGGAGGGTTTCATCTCCGGAGATTGTAGCAGCCGACGTAAAGAGGCTCTCATCGATTTCGGATTTCGGATTTCGGATTTTGAGTAATGAGCCTCCTTGCGTCGGCTGCTACGAGACAAGATATGGCTATAAAGATCAACCACAAGCTCACACCGCAAAAACTCGTTGCCCAAATCGAGCGGTTGTTCGACCTTTCCGCCCAGAAAATCCTGAGCCTTGAAAAAACCTGGAAGCCGGAAAACGGCGCGCCGGTGTTCACGGTGAAAGGCAAATACACTTCTTACGGGTGGACGGAGTGGACGCAGGGCTTTCAATTCGGCTCGGCGCTGCTGCAATTCGACGCCACCGGCGAGAAGCGGTTTCTGGAAATTGGACGGCGCAACACGATCCAACGCATGGCCACGCACGTCTCCCATGTCGGCGTGCACGACCACGGGTTCAACAACATCTCCACCTACGGCAATCTGCTCCGCCTGATGTGCGAGGGAAAAATCGCGTTCAACGAGCGCGAAAAAGACTTTTACGAACTGGCGTTGAAAGTGTCCGGCGCGGTGCAGGCCGCGCGCTGGACCCGGATTCACGACGACACAGGTTTCATCTACTCCTTCAACGGACCGCACTCGCTGTTCGTTGACACGATGCGCTCCTTGCGCTCGCTGGCGGTGGCGCATCGACTCGGTCACTCATTAATGGGCGAACGCGATCAAAAGATCTCATTGCTCCAACGACTCGTCGAACATGCCGTCAACACGGCGCGCTATAACGTCTATTACGGCGAAGGTCGCGACGCCTACGACGTGCGTGGTCGAGTCGCGCACGAAAGCATCTTCAATGTGAACGATGGCGAGTATCGCTGCCCGAACTCGCAGCAGGGTTACTCGCCGTTCAGCATCTGGACCCGCGGCCTGGCCTGGGCGATCCTTGGCTTCGCAGAGCAGTTGGAGTTTTTCCAGGGTGGGGCGAGACTCCGTCGAGCCGTGGAATCAAAAAGTCAGGGCTCGAGGGGACTCTCGCCCCACCGGTTCAACCAAACGCTGCTGCGCGCCGCTACAGCCACCGCCGGCTTTTATCTCGCCAATTCCTGCGCCGACGGTGTGCCAGTGTGGGACACCGGCGCCCCGAATTTGCATCGGCTCGGCGATTATCTCAACAAACCCGGCGATCCGTTCAATAATTGGGAACCGGTGGACAGCTCTGCTGCGGCCATCGCCGCGCAGGGTTTGATCCGACTCGGCAATTATCTGGCGCAATCAGGCAACACCAGAGACAGCGCACTCTACAAACAAGCCGGCTTGACCATCGCGAACACGCTTTTTGACGGGCCGTATCTCTCCGCGAATCCAAAACATCAGGGCCTGATCCTCCACTCCGTTTACCATCGGCCCAACGGCTGGGACTATATTGCGCCCGGCCAGAAAGTGCCCAACGGCGAAAGCTCGATGTGGGGCGATTACCACGCGCGCGAGTTGGCGTTGCTGATCTTGCGCGAGGCACAAGGCAAAACCTGCCTGACATTCCTCGGTACTGTTGGTTAATGTTCAACCGTTCCGACATGACTTCCCATGAACCGTCGTCTCCACCTGTGCAAACTTTTGTTGCATATGCAACAAAAGTTTGTCGTCGCCGGTTCCTGGCCTCGATGCGCGATTTCGAAATCGTGGGAGCTCTCCATGAACCGGAAAGTGGCACAGGCATCCTGCCTGTTCGGGACTGACAGGCTGCCGAGGTGCGCATCGGGCGGGAGAACATTAGAGACATGCAACGAGGCGACATGTCCGTAATGCCGGAAGGACTGGAGCGGTCATTGACACGCGAACAGTTGCGCGATTTGCTGGCTTACCTGCAAAGTCTGAAATAATAGAGACCCTGGCGGGCCGTCAGGGCGCTACGCTGCGGGGTATCTTCTGAGCGCCAGCGCGGCGGCACCGACAAAACCCGCGTCGGCACCGTAAGAGGCTTTGAGAATGGGAAGCTCCCGGTGATTGTCCGACCAGATGTGCTTTCGCGTGGAGGCGACGAAGCGGTCCCAATAGAGTCCGGCGGCGGATCCCAACCCGCCACCGACGACCACTGCTTCCGGATCCAATACGTTGACAAGCAGCGCCACGGTCGCGCCCAGCGCCTCGCCGGCCGTCGCGACCACGTACGCGGCGTCCGGGTTCCCGGCAGCGGCTGCGCTGAGGACCTCTTCCCCGCTCGTGGCACGTGTCCCGGAACGCTGGTTGTAACGGGCCACCAGCGCGGGGCCGGAAGCGATTTCCTCCAGCACCGGATGGGACGCGGCGCCGCAATGCGGGCAGATCGCGATCATGGGACTGCTGGCCAGAGTGCCCGTGCTGCCGCGCGCTCCGGTGTGCGGTACTCCGTCCACAATCAGGCTGCAGCCAATGCCGGTGCCGACGGTGATGTAAAGAAAGGATTTGAATTGCCGCCCGGCGCCGAACCATGCCTCGCAGAATCCGGCGACGCGCGAATCGGCATCCACCACCGCCGGGGCGAGCGTGGAAAACCGCTCCTGCACCGGCAGCCCGCGCCAGCGGATGGTTTGCGCGCTGGTGACGTTGCCGCGCAAGTCCACCAGTTCCCCGACTCCGACGCCGATGCAGACGGGATTGAGACCGGCAGCCCGGGCTTCATCCAGCAGGCCGGCTGCCTGTCTCAGCGCGGCAATCAACACCGCTTCCCCGCCGCGTTCGGGCAGGGTGGGAACGACGCATTTCGTGAGGACCTTCCCGTCCGGGGTCACGATGCCGCCGGCGATTTTGGTGCCGCCCACGTCCAGCCCGATGGCGCATCCCGAAGCATTCATTTGAAATCTCTACAGAAGGCAACGAAGGCAACAAAGGATCCGGAATTGTGATCTTTGTTTCCTTCGTTGGCTTCTGTTGTTTGTTCCGTCATGCTAGGTGTCAGATTGCTTGAGCCTCGAGGCAGCGGCTTCATCCAGAAAGACACTGGTATCCGAATGTCCCTGGAGAAAAGAGGCAGGGCATTGCGGGTCTGGGACACCTTCAACCATGGCTTTCACCGCCGAGGTTTTGCGCTCGCCGTAAGCCATGATCAGAACATGCCGCGCGGCCAGGATCGTTTTCAATCCCACCGTCGCGCCCTTGGACGGCGCGTAATCGCCGCCAAACCATCTGCGGTTCGCTTCGACGGACGACGGCTCCAGTTGCAACACGCGGCCAACCGAATTCTCGGCGCTCCCCGGTTCGTTGAAACCAAGATGGCCATTCTCTCCCAGGCCGAGCACGATGACATCCAGTCCGCCGGCACTGGCAATGCGGCGTTCGTGTTCCCGCACGCTGGGAAGCGCGTCCCGCTCCAACGAGGACACACTGAACAACTGCGCGCGCGGAATGCCCCACGCGTCGGCAACGCAACGACGCAGCAGGTTCGCGCAGTTGCGCGGCTCTTCGAGCGGCACGCCGACGTATTCGTCGAGGGCGAAGACACTCAGTTGCGACAGCTTGAGCCCTCGCTCCGCGACGCGGCGGTAGAGTTCGAGCGGTGTATTGCCGCCCGCAACCATGACGTTACGCGCGGACGAATGCGCGAGCCAGTCGGCCAGACAATCGGTCGCTGCCGCGTTGGCCGCGTCGGGGTCCAGGTGAATGGAGACGTTCATGCCGGATGCTGCGAACTTCATTTGGAATGCTCCAATCCTTGCGCCAGCGCGCGGATGTAAGCCGGGTTGCAACCGCAGCAGCCGCCGACGTACCGGATGCCCTCGGCCTTTGCGATGCGGCCAAACGCGGTGAAGGCCTTTCGCGAAACCTGGATGGTCTCCATTTCATCGGGGAACTGCGGCATGCGCGTGAAGCTGTTGCATTCGGGTGTTGTGCGGAAGGCGGCGGGTTGCGCTGCGATGGGGACCTTCACAGCTTCGCGCATCTGCCGAAGCAGCGGCAGCATGCGTTCCGGTTCCTGCTCGCAGTTCGCGCCGACGGCAATCGCGCCGTGCTCCGCCATCCCTTTCGCGCATTCGGCGGGCGAATGTCCGTCGGCGCACTGCGTGGTCAGCGGCCGAAAACTCATGGTGGCAATGGCCGGCAAACCGCTTTCGGCGGCGCATTGCAACGCCAGCTTCATCTCGGCCAGATGAAAGAACGTTTCCAGAATGAGGAAGTCTACGCCGGCGTCTTTGAGCATGCGGATTTGTTCGGCGATGTGATGGCGCGCTTTGTCGAGTGCGCCGCTGCCTTCGCGTTCGACCAGTTGCGTGCGGGACACACTGCCCGCCACGAGCGCCGCGTCACCGGCAACCTCCCTCGCGAGTTTCACGGCGGCGTGGTTGATCTTTTCGGTCTGCGCGCCATAACCGGCCCGGCTCAATTTCTCGCGCGTGCCGAAGAAGGTGAGCGCCTGCAAGACTTGTGAACCTGCGCGGAGAAACTCCCGGTGCAATTCGCGCAGCGCGTCCGGATTCTCGATGGCGACTTCCGGCGTGAACTGGCCGCTGCCCTTGCCGGTGCCGACTTTCTCGCGACCGGAACCGCTGTCCACGTAACCGCGGCGTTCGAGTTCGATCAGATACCCGCCGTCGCCGAGCACGGGGCCGGCTTTCATGAGGTCGTGGATGGCCGGTTTCATGTTTTGGTTTCAGACGCTGACGGGGTGGGTTGCTTCTCGCAGGAAAGGGCCGCCACCGCGGCGAATGAAAGGCCGATGCCGATCCATTCGCGCAGACTGACCTTTTCGTGGAGGAAAAGGATGGCGAGCGGGACGGTGACCACCGGATAAAGGCCGGAGAGAGGAGTGATAATGGACGCTTTGCCATTGCCGGCGTACGCGGCGAGCACGGTGAGATTGCCCAGGCCGAGCAACAGGCCGAGCGCCAGCGCCCAGAGCCAGATGCTCAACGACAGATTGCGTTTCATCGGCGCGGTGAGCAGGACAAAGAGCACGACCGGCAGATAACCCAACAGAAACCAAAGGCAGGACCGGTCCGCCGCCAGGTCGCGGGTCGAGATCTTTTGAAACAACGCGGCGACGCCCCAGAAGGCCAGCGGCAGGAGCGCGAAGGCCAGCCATTTGTTCCAGAACGCGGCTTCGCGTCCGACGTTGAAGAAGAAAATCGCCGCCAGCGCCAGCGCAATCCCGCCGAGCTGTGCGAGGTTGATTCGCTCCCGCAGGAACAGAAGCGCCAGTACCACCGTCACCAGCGGGTACAGCGCCGTGAGGGACACGGTCGTGGCAGCCTTCTCGCCGCCGTTCAACAGGCGGTAGAATGCGAGGTTGCCCGCGCCGCCGAACAACCCTCCGGCCAAAGCCACGGCCATGCCGCGTCCGGCGCGCCCCGTCGGGGGCGACCTGCGCGCCGCCAGCACGCCCATCACGGGCAACATCGCCAGGGTGGAGATCACGAGCGTCTGTTCCGCGGACAGCGCCTCGCCCAGTTCGCGCGATGCGAAACCCCAGCCGCCCCATAAGACGACCGTCAGCAGCGCGAACAGCAGCCAGCGGGGCATGTTCAAAAAGCTCCAGGTGCCCAATAGCAAACTCTCATTTGTGTTCTCGCGCGCGGTCGTGGACGCGGTGCGCGGCTTCGGTGCGGCCGGATTCGGGAGAGACTGGCGGCTCGAAACGGGTCTCGATGATCCTGGTCTGCCCGTCGCGGCCCGCCGCCTGCGCCTTGACCATCACTTCCAACACATGATAGGCGTGCTCCGGCGTGATGGTCGGGCGCGTGCCCTCTTGGATGCATTCGACGAGGTGACGCAAGCCGTCCGCCCAGGGCCATTCCGGTTGGGTCTCCTTGAAACATTGCCAGCAGCCGGCGTTGTTCTGCCAGATTTCGTAGCCGTCGGGGTCCCAATCATCCCCCAGCATCTGGAGGGTGCCTTCGGTCCCATAAAGTTCCAACCCTGGACCGCGATATTGCTGGATCGTGAAGCCGGTCGTCACGACCGCGAAGCAACCGTCTCCGAAATCGAGCAGCACCTGCGCGTTGTCGTCCGCCTCGACCGGCTCGGAGCGTCCTTGAATCAGCCGTTCGGGAATGGCAACACCCGTCATTGCGGTGACGCGGCGCGCGGGGCCGAGAAGTCCGGTGAGTGTGGTGAGATTATACACGCCCAAATCAAACAGCGCGCCGCCGCCCGGTTTGTAAAACCAATCGGTCCAGTCCGGCCCCGCCCAACCGTATCGGCCCCGGGCGGAGAGGACCCGGCCAATGTCGCCGCGACAGAGCCGGCGCCGGATGATTTGAAACGTGGGACTTAGAGTGGTGAAGGGCGCGCACAGCAGGTGGCCGGAGCTCCGCCTGGCAACATCAACCAGTTCGGCTGCTTCCCGCAGCGTGACCGCCATCGGCTTTTCCACCAGCACGTGTTTGCCCGCGTTCAGCGCTGCTTTGGCCATGCCCCCGTGTTCCGGCATCGGTGTAAGAATAACGACCACGTCCACATCCTGCCGGGTGAGCAGGGCTGAGTAATCGGTCTCGAAGTTTGGTACTCCGAATTCCTCGAGGACCCGCCGCCGGTGTTTCTCCCGCCCGCAAAGCACGGTGACTGCGGCCAGGCCCTTGTTGTGAAGGCGCTCGGCCACGGCGAGGTAAGCGCCCAGGACATTGCCGCAACCGGCGATGCCTATCCGCACGAGTGAGGTCGGGCGATTCATGCTTGCGATCCGATTAGACAGTTTTTCTTTTGTCTGCGCCAGCTTCTTGTAACCTTGCGGTATGAACACCTTCTCAAGCGCCGGCCAAAAACCGTTCCTAAGGCGGAGGAGGGCGAAGCTCTGTTGCGTTCTAATCGTTCCCTGGTTCGCCGGCTTTGCAGCCGTCGCTCCTGCCGCCGAGTCGGATTTCGTGCCGCCCGCGTCGCAATGGAAACCCCTGTTCAACGGCAAAGACCTGAGGGACTGGGACAAGTTCGTTGCCACCCCGGGCGGTTCCGAGCCAATTCTCCCCAATCACGACCCGAAGAACGTGTTCACGGTCACGAATCTCAACGGCGAACCCGTCATTCATGTCTCCGGCGAGGTTTACGGCGCCATCAGCACGCACGAGGAGTTTGAGAATTTTCATGCTCGCCTCGAATTCAAATGGGGCGAGAAACGCTGGCCGCCTCGCGCGACGGTTGGCCGCGACAGCGGCCTGCTGTACTGTTGCGTCGGAAAGCCCAACCCGGGCACCGGCTGGATGACGTCCATCGAGAACAACATCATGGAACGCGGCATCGGCCAGTGGTGGAGCGTCAATGGCGCGATCATCGACGTCGAGGGCGAGTGGATCACGCCGGAGATGGAGCCGCAAATTCCCTACAAGAAAGAAGGCGCCGGCGAAAAGAACATTGTTTACAAAAAGGGCGCTCCACGGATCACGACCGCGCCCGAAAACGGCATTACGCCGGGCTTCGATGCCGAGAAGCCGCTCGGTCAATGGAATTCCGTCGAGGTCATTTTCTGGGCCGGCAATTGCATTCACCTGCTGAACGGGAAGGTAAACATGGTGCTGGTCAACCCACGCTACCAGGAGGGTGGTCAGTGGCGGCCGCTTTCACACGGCAGGATTCAGCTCCAATCCGAGGCGGCTGAAGTGTTTTACCGCAACGTCGAGGCGCGTCCGCTCTACGAATTGCCGAAGGAGTTCCTCGACGAAATTCCGTCGCCGGTGGCGGACGAGCAGGAATTCATCCCGTTGCTGACGCCGGAGGCTGTGAAGGACTGGAAACAATGCGGGCCGGGCCGGTTTCTGGTCCAGAACGGCGCGGCGACGGGCGAAGGCGGCATGGGCCTTTGGTGGTATGCCGGGCGCGTATTCACGAACTTCGTTTTGCGCGGCGAGTTTTTGCAGGAACAGGAGATTGCGGATTCGGGTGTCTTCGTCCGGTTTCCTGATCCGCGCGATGACCCGTGGGCGGCGGTGAAGCAAGGTCACGAGATCGAGATCGGCGACCCTAATCCGGAGAAGCCAACCTGGCGGACGGGATCCCTCTACCCGTTCCACGCGCCGGTGACGGCCAACACCAGAACACCGGGACAATGGAACCAGTATGAAATTGTTTGCCGCGGACACGATTATTCCGTTCGGATCAACGACAAACTCATCAACACCTGGACCGACACGACCCGGCGCAGCCTGAGTGGTTACGTCGGCTTGCAGAATTATCCGGACGGAAAAACGGTCCGGCACCGGAACCTGAGGTTGAAGGAATTGCTGTGAACGGCAAACCGTGGACATCACAGAAGGAGCCGTCTCCAGTTCAGGCAGTGCGAGTCTCTCCGAGAGTCGGTTTCTTTCCCGCTGTCTTCGTTTCCTTCGTTGTCTTCTGTGAATCAGCCGCCACTGCGGCGCACCCGCAACCCCCTCCCGATTGGAAGATCGAAATGGTCGCCGAAGCCCCGAGAATCAGGCACCCATCGGTCGTCGCCTGCTCGCCGGACGGACGCGTCTTCGTCGCCGAAGACCCGATGGACATCAGCCTGCCGAAAGCCGATCTGACGGAGGGGCGCATCCTATGCCTTCACCCGGATGGGCGCATCACCGTGTTTGCCGAGAAGCTCTACGCGGTTTTCGGTATGCAATACCTGGAGGGTAAACTCTACGTCGTTCACGCTCCGAAGTTCAGCGTGTTCACCGACGACAACGGCGGGGGCCGCGAACGCATTGACTTGATTGAAAGCCTGAACCCGAAGCCGTGGGCGCTGGATTGGAACGATCATGTGCCCGCGAATTTCCGCCTCGCAATGGACGGCTACTTTTACATGGCGGTCGGAGACAAAGGCATTTATGGCGCGGTGGGCCGTGACGGCAAGCGGGTTGATCTGCATGGCGGCGGCATCCTGCGCCTGAGACCGGACGGCTCGGAATTGGAGGCTTATTGCACAGGCGTCCGCAACATCCTCGATGTGGCGATCAATGCCGAGGACGAGATTTTCACCTACGACAACACGGACGAGCAGCAGTGGATGTCGCGTGTAACGCACATGGTGGACGGCGGGTCTTATGGTTATCCCTACGACTTCATCCCGCGCCGGCCTTACACGCTCTGGTGCATGGCGGACTACGGCGGTGGCGCGGCGACGGGCGCGTTCTGCTACAACGAAGATGCGCTGCCAACGGAGTATCACGGCAATCTTTTTTTCGCGGACTTTGGCAAACGACAATTGCTCCGGCTGCGAATCCAGCGCGACGGCGCGACCTACAAAGTTCTGTCCCGCGAGGATATGTTCAGCGATCCGCCTGATGATTTCCGCCCGGTCGGAATCGCGCTCGCGCCGGACGGCCTGAGCATCTACATCTGCGATTGGCAGCATCGCGACACGAAGGAGAGCGTGTCGGTCGGACGCTTGTGGAAGCTGACTTACAGCGGCAAGAGTCAAGCGACGCCAAAGCCGGACTGGTATTTGCCGGCGGCGCTGGGGAAAAAGTTCGAAGCAAGCGACGAGGAATTACGGAAAGGACTGTTGCATGCTTCCTACGGTGTCAGGCTCATGGCCCAACGACATCTCGCCGCGCGCTCCGGCTTCAGACCTCGTAGCAGCCGACGTGAGGAGGCCCGTTCTGAAATCCGAAATCCGAAATCCAAAATCCGAAATAACCAGAGCCTCGTTACCTCGACTGCTACAGAGCGGTTGACCGCCTTCCTTGGTGACACGCGCGCGCCGGCATCCGCCCGTTTGCACGCGCTCTGGACACTGGATGCCGTCGACAAGGGTGAGTTCGCTCGCAACGCCATTATGTTGGCCGCAAACGATCCTGATCCGAGTGTTCGTCGCCAGGCCATTCGACAATTGGGAACCCGACGCGCGCGGGAGGCCGCACCCCTTCTGATTTCAAAACTCAACGATGCCGACGCTTCGGTCCGATTTCAGGCCGCGACGGCGTTGGGACGGATTGGTGAGTCATCCGCCATTTCGCCGTTGGTTGCCGCCCTGGACGACCCGGATTTCTTCGCGCGCTACGTCGTGTTCACTGCGTTGAACCGAATCGGCCGCGCCGATCACTGGAGCTGGCCGGCGATTGCGAAAGGCCTGGAAAGCGACAACCCGCGCGTGCGCGAAGGGACGGTGTTTGCCTTGCGCGAAACCTACGAGCCGTCGCTCATCCGAGCGTTGGCGGACGCGGTGCGTGCGACAGCAAGGCCAGTCGAAGCGCGCGTGGCCGCGCTTGAACTGTTGGCGCAGCTCCAGCGCAAGAAGCCCCAATGGAAAGGTGAATGGTGGGCTTATCATCCGGTGAATTCACCGCCATCTGCGAAAACAGAGCAGTGGGCGGGCACGGCCATCGTTCAGGCCGTCCTCAACGAAGCGTTGGATGACCGCGAGTCGCGCGTCCGGCTCGCCGCCGTTGAAGGCGCGCGTGAAACCAAACCGGCCGGTGCGGCGCCGAAACTGCGCGGCATGTTCCGAAGCGAGACCGACCTCGGACTCAAACGGAGCATCCTCGCCGCACTGGGCGCACTGGAAGACAAGGCCAGCGTCGAATTGCTCGCCGCCGTATTCGGCAGCGCGAAGAGCGATCCGGCGCTGCTTCCCGAAGCCATCGTTGCCGCCGGACAGATTGGCACGCCGGATACCAGGGCGCTGCTCGTGAGATTCCTGAATTCCCAACCGGCGGAAAAAGTGATTTTGCTTCAGACAATTGCTGCGCTCGGCAAATTCAAGGCTGACGAAGCAGTCGCGGCCATCGCGCCTTTTGCGCGGAACGTGGATTCAGAAGTTCGACAGGCCGCCCTGGCGGCGTTGACTGGAATCGGTGGCGATCCGGCCGCGGCCGTTGTTTTGCCGCTGCTGAACGATCCCTCGGCCGCCGTTCGCCGCGGCGCTGTGACTGTGGTCGGCGAGTTGAAAGCGCGGTCGGCATTCCCATTGTTGTTGAAATTGTATCGTGACGGGGAAACGAAGTGGGAAGCCATTGCTGCCCTGGCGCGGATGCCCGATGCGCAGGCTTTGGATGCTTATCTCGACGGCCTTGGAGGAAAGAATCCAACACTGCGGGCCGCCTGCCGAAAGGCGATTGGAACGATTCGCGACAAGGCACTGCCCGCGATTGAGTTGAAGTTGAATGGACTCGTGCCGGAGACGGTTGCCGAGTTGCAAAAAATTTACGCGGACAATCCCGAAGCGCGAAAAAGCCGGCTTTTTGAAACCACGGCGAGGAAGCTGGAGCCGGCCGATTACCTGGACTTCGCGCTGGAACACGACGGCGACGCGGTCCGAGGGCGAACAATATTCAGTGACTTGAGCGGCGTCGCCTGCATCAAGTGCCATCGCGTCACGGGCGAAGGGGGCGATGTGGGGCCAGATCTGACCATGGCCGGAACGCAATTTGGACGGACCGAACTCGCCGAGAGCATTCTTTACCCGAGCAAAGCGATTCGCGAAGGCTATCAACGCGTCGAAGTGGAGACCCGGAACGAGGAGACGTTCGAAGGACTGGTGAAGGCGGAGTCGAACGACTGGCTGACGTTGCGCGATGCCAACGGCCGTGACCGTCGGATTTCGAAGGCGGACGTCAAGGAACGGCGCAACAGCCAGGTCTCGCTCATGCCGGAAGGTTTGGAGGCGGGAATGACACAGCAGGATTTCGCCGCTCTGGTGGCGTATTTGGTCTCGTTGAAGGGCCGGCCATAATTCCGATAATATGAAATACACCTGCGAACAACTCGCCAAAATGATCGACCACTCCCTCTTGCATCCGACGATGACGGATCGGGAGTTGGAGGACGGCTGCCGGCTCGCGGCCAAATACGGCGTGGCGTCGGTTTGTATCAAACCTTACGCGGTGAAGCGGGCTGTTGAATTGCTCCAGGGCAGCGGCGTCTTCGTCGGCGCGGTGATCGGTTTCCCCCACGGCAACTCCTGCACCGAGTCGAAGCGATACGAGACCGAACTGGCCTGCCGCGACGGCGCGGTCGAGATCGACATGGTCATCAACATCGGCAAGGCGTTGAGCGGCGACTGGGATTATGTCGAACGCGATGTCAAGACGGTTTGCGATGAAGCTCATAAACGTGGCGCCAGAGTGAAGGTGATTCTTGAAAACGATTACCTCGCCAACGGCGGCGCGGGCCTGGGCAGCGACGAAATCAAAATCCGGCTTTGCCGGATCGCCGAACGCGCGGGCGCGGACTGGGTGAAGACCTCGACCGGCTACGGATTCGTGAAGCAGAAGGATGGCAGCTATAATTACAAGGGCGCGACCGAGCACGACCTGAAGTTGATGCGCGCGAACTGTTCGCCCAAGGTGCAGGTCAAAGCGGCGGGCGGCGTTCGCGACCTCGATGGCTTGATCAAAGTCAGCGATCTGGGCGCCACACGCTGCGGCGCGACCGCCACGGCGGCGATGCTGGACGAATACCGTCGGCGTGAGGCCGCTTGAGTTTTCTTCCGCGGCTTCGAGTTCTTCTTTGCGGCACGAGTCGCCGCAATGTTCAATCACGGCGCGGACTTTCTTGACTTCCGTAGCAGCCGAGGTAACGAGGCTCAAACTTTCATTTCCGCACTCCGCGTTCCGAATTCCGCATTTGAAATGAGCCTCGTTACCTCGGCTGTTACGGAAAAATAATCTTCTTCGCGTTGCCGAGTTCCTGTGGTGGTCTCCGCAATCGCGGTTTCCTGAGACGCGCGATTCACGAGGTCACCCGCGCGTTATCGCGGCGGCGAGGTTGCCGAAGACACCGTCCGTACCGACGCACGGTTTCCAACAGGCTCAGCCGGCGGCGTCCGGCGCGCGGTGATGATGACGACGCCGAGCACGATGACCGCCGCCGCCGCCAGCATCTGACCCGTGAGCGTCTCCCCGCCGAGCGCCCAGCCGAGGAACACGGCGATGACGGGATTGACATAGGCGTAAGTCGAAAGCCGCGCGGGCGTGGTGGCCTTGAGCAGCCAGGCATAGGTGCTGAAGCCCACCAGTGATCCGATGAACGTCAGATAAACGAACGCCGCAAGCGACCGTGTCGAGACCCGGGTTGTATCCAATGTTTCACCCATCCCCAGCCCGCCGAGTGCGAGGATGATTCCTCCTGCGATCATCTGTTGAGCGGCGACCATCATCGGCGACTCCGGCTTGGGCGCGTATTTTGTGTAGAGTGAGCCAACAGCCCACGCGACGCTCGCGCACACCAGCGCCACAACTCCCATGAAATCACCCGCGCCTCCGCGCAACACGGAACGCGAGCCGACCAGCATCAGCACGCCGGCAAAGCCCACCGCGATGCCGAGCACCGTTTGAAGTGTGGGACGTGCTCCGCCAGGCCGCAACCAGTCGAACAACGCGAACCAGAGAGGCGTTCCGGCGATGATCAGCGCGGCCAATCCGGACGACACTTTCTGTTCCGCCCAGTTCACGCCGCCGTTGCCAACACCCAGCATCAGCGCGGACGCGAGGGCCGCATGCCACCAGTTGACCCGCGATGGCGCGGGCGCGCCGGTGGCGCGCAGCCAGGCGTAGAGCATGAGCCCCGCCGCCAGGAATCGCGCGCCGCCCATGAGGAACGGCGGAAGGCTCTCGACGGCAAAACGAATGCCGAGGTAGGTCGAACCCCAGATCAAATAGATCGCTGCGAACGCGGCGATCACCAGGCCGCGCGGCGCCTTGCTTCGACCGTTAGTGTTCATATCAGGTTCAGGTTCATTGGGCTTCGTCCAATGGGAGTTCGATGCGCGAGGGTAAAAAACCCACCGGCTTCTCAGCGGTGGGTAGTTCAAATTCGACGAGGAGGTTAACGTTTCTTTGAAGCCCATCCGCCGTGGCGGCGCTTGTCAATCAGCGCCGGCCACCAGCAAACGACGCGTATCGCGCGCAGATGCGCGGCAGCGACTCGTTTCGACTGGGCATTCAAGAACATACAACCGGAAGACAGCTACCCACTCTGCGCCGCAGTGTCAATAGTCGAGTTCTTCTTTGGCACCGCCAATTCCGACCGGCCCTGCACCGCCGGCCGCTACGCGCGGGAAGCTCCAACGGAGCTTTGGCTCAAAAGCCCAAGGTTGTCGCGCAGCGGCTACCTTGGGAAGAAGGCGTTCCATCAAATCTTCAACGCCAACGGCGTTGTGCCCAGGCGGGCGCAACCCGTTCCAGGTTGTGACGCGTTGACGACGAAAACCCAACGTAGCCCCGTTGCGGCAACGTTGGGCAGGAGGACGCAGTCCCTTTGGGACTGATGACAAAACATCAGTTGCAAGAATCAAAGACCGCTGCCTTGCCTTGGCTTGACCCTTCGCTGTGCGAGTGGTGACATGGCGCAGCACTATGCCGGAGCCACCAAGACTCGTTCGCATCCCGACGTTGAAGACGGTCGAGGATTTTCGCAAGCAGGTCGCTTCGCTGGGGACCGATTTGCCGTGCGAGGATCAAATCGTCGTCGGTTCAGCTTCGCCTTTGACTCAGCCGATCGACACTACGACAATCAACGGCAAGCGCATCGGCAATCGCTGGGCCATCCAACCGATGGAAGGCTGGGACGGCACGACGACGGGGGGCGCTACGAAGGAAGTCCGCCGGCGCTGGCAACGCTTCGGCGAGAGCGGTGCGAAGCTGATTTACGGGGGCGAAGCGATGGCCGTCCGTCCCGACGGACGCGCGAACCCGAACCAGCTTGTCATCGTCGAGGAAAACAGGAAGGATTTGTCCGAACTGCGTGAGATTCTCATTCGCGCGCACAAGGAACGCTGCGGGAACACGAACGACCTCGTCATCGGTTTTCAGCTCACGCACTCCGGCCGATTCTGCAAACCGAATGACAAAGGACGTCTGGAGCCGCGCCTGGCATATCGGCACCCGATTCTCGACAAAAAGTTCAATGTCACCAGCGACGCGCAGGTGTTCAGCGACGGCGAGATCGAGCAGCTCATCGAATGTTACATCGCCGCCGCGGCGGTTGCGTGGGAGGTCGGCGCGGACTTTGTCGATATCAAGCATTGCCACGGTTATCTGCTGCACGAATTCCTGAGCGCCTTCACGCGTCCCGGCAAATACGGCGAAACCTTCGAAAACCGCACGCGCATTCT
>Ga0066710_100001312_pt1 | contig 18306 bp, 13 predicted proteins | sample GraSoiAngelo_159_FD_79666 | JGI IMG/M metagenome (GOLD analysis project Ga0066710, IMG submission 79666) | Grasslands soil microbial communities from the Angelo Coastal Reserve, California, USA - 14_1009_16_40cm | ecosystem: Environmental > Terrestrial > Soil > Grasslands | place: USA... | reverse complement strand
TGTACCGCCAGCTCTCCGCCGCGCAGCTCGGCATCACCGTCGCCTCGATTCTCCTCGGCTACGTCGCCGAAGATACCGTGGCTCATCTGTTCCGCGGATGGTTCGCGACGCTCCCGCCGGCCCTGAGCTTCCTCACGCGTGGCGGCGTCGCGTCGGTCTTCGCCGTGACCGTCGTCTCCTTCTTGCACGTCGTGTTCGGCGAGCAGGCACCCAAGGCGTGGGCCATCACCTACCCGGAGGGCACGAGCCGGTGGATCGCCGCTCCGCTCATCCTCTTCTCCTGGATCACGCGGCCGTTCACCGACCTGCTCAACTGGAGCGCCAACCGCGTCGTCCGACTCATGGGTATCAAAAGCACCAACCCGGAGCACGACCGCGTGCACTCCCCTGAAGAGATCCGGATGCTGGTCCAGCAGAGCCGCAAAACGGGGGGGCTCGGGGCCGCAGACGCGCGCATGCTCGAGGGTGTGTTCGAGTTCAGCGAGAAGAACGCGCGCGAGGTGATGACCCCCCGGACCGACATGGTGGCGCTGCCCGCTGGCCTGCCCCTCACCGAGGCCGCCGATCAGGTCGCTGCCGCCGGTCGGTCACGCTACCCCGTGTACGGCGAGTCGCTCGACGACATCGTCGGCACCGTGCACGCCAAGGACATCCTGCGGGAGCTGCGGGCCGGCACGGCGGGCGCGGTGAAGGACATCCTGCGCCCCGCGTTCTTCGTCCCGGGGACGCGCGAGGTGGAGGACGTGCTCGCCGACATGAAGCGACAGAAGGTCCACCTCGCCATCGTGCTCGACGAGTTCGGCGGCACGGCCGGCCTCGTGACGATGGAAGACCTGCTCGAGGAGATCGTGGGGCCGATCTACGACGAGTACGACCGCGCCCCCCCCCCTCCCACCGCCGGCGCCCCGACCCCCACGGCCGTCGCGGCAGGGCCGCCCGTGCTCGCGGGGGGCACCGAGGTGCGTGAAGTGAACCGGGTCTTCGGCCTCGCGCTGGACGACGCCGACTACACCACCATCGGGGGACTGTTGTTCGGCACGCTGGGCCGCCTCCCCAAGGTCGGCGACCGGGTGGCGGTGCCGGGCGCGGTGTTCGAGATCGTCGCGATGGAGGGCCGGCGCGTGGGCAAGGTGCGCTTCTGGCCCGCGGCGCGGACCGGAGCCCGGGACTCCTAGCGGCGGCTCGCGAGCCGGACGGCGAGGTCCAGCGCCGCCCGCATCGAGCCCGGATCGGCCGTCCCGGTCCCCGCGATGTCCAACGCCGTCCCATGATCGGGGGCCGTGCGGATGAACGGCAGGCCGAGCGTCACGTTCACGCCCTTGCCGAACCCCGCCACCTTCACCGCCGTCATCCCCACGTCGTGATACGGCGCCAGCACCGCGTCGAACTCGCCGCGCAACGCCTTCACGAACACGGTGTCGGCGGGGAGCGGACCCGCGGCGTCCAGCGCGCGGGCGGCCGGACGGAGCACGCGCTCGTCCTCCTCCCCGAACAGCCCGCCCTCTCCGGCGTGGGGATTGAGGGCGCAAACCGCGAGGCGCGGAGCGGCGATCCCCCACCAGCGCCGCAGGGCGTCAACCGTGATGCGCCCCGTCGCAATGATCCTGTCGGTCGAGAGCGCCGCGGGCACGTCGCGTAGCGCCAGATGCGTCGTGACGAGCACGACCCGCAGCGTCCCGGTCGCCAGCATCATGGCGACGGGCACGTCCCCGGCGAGATGAGAGAGCAGCTCCGTCACGCCCGGGTAGCGGTAGCCCGCGACGTGGAGCGCGTGTTTGTGGACGGGGCCGGTCACGATCGCGTCGACGTCGCCGCGGAGCGCCAGGTGGGCGGCTTCCTCGATAGCAGATCCGGCGATGCGGCCGGCCTCCGCCTCGGGGAGTGGGGAGTGAGGAGTGGTTTGGGACGGCGCACCGTCGAGTCCCACTCCCCACTCCCCACTCCCCACGATGCGGACCTCCGCGTCCAGCGGGCCGGAGTCCAACGCTTTCCGCACCACCTCCGGCCCGATCCCCCGCGGGTCGCCGAGAGTGACCGCCAGGCGAGGACGCTGCGCCACGGTCTAGAGTCGGATGTCGATGAACGTCGTACGGCGCAGCTGATCGATGTAATGACGAATGGCGAGCTGCTGGGCGAGCTGGCTCCGGATCTGCAGCTTCGCGTCCTCGAAGCTCAGCTCCCCTTCGGGATTCCGCCGCAGCATCTCGACCACCAGGAACTTGGCACGGCGGGTGCCTGCCCCGACGGGCACCACGGGTTTGAGGCCCAGCGTCGTATCACGCGCGAGCAGCTGCTGGAAGGCGGGCGGGAGTTCCGTGATGGGCACATCCTCGGTGAGCTTGGGCTCGAGGGGGTCGGCGTAACGCCGGGCGAGCGAGTCGAATGAGCCTCCGGCCGTCAGCGCGGCGTGGGCCGAATCGGCGAGCTGCCGCGCGCGGTCGACCTGGGCCGGACTGATCGGCGCCTCGATGAGCACGTGCCGCGCCAGGACCTCGGCCGGCTGCACGCGCTCCAGCTGGATGATGTGAAAGCCGAAGGCGGTTTCCACCACGGGCGAGATCTCCCCGGGGCGCAGCTGGAACGCGACGTCTTCGAACTCCTTCACCATCACGCCGCGCCGGAACCACCCCAGCTCCCCACCCTGCTCCCGCGAGCCGCTGTCGGCCGAAAAGCGCTTGGCCACGGTGGCGAAGTCGGCTCCGTGGCGCAGCTCGACCAGGAGCGATTCCGCCAGCTGTCGCGCCCGCGCCTTGGCCGCCGAATCGGGCTGGGCCGGGATCACGATCTGCCGGAACGAGACCGTGGCGGGACGCTTGGGCTGCTGCGCCTTGCGCTGCTCCCAAAACTCCCGCATCTGCGCGTCGGTCGGAGGAATCGGCCGCAGCTTGCCTTTCTGGCGCAGCACTTCGAACAGCCGCTCCTGCTGGACGCGGCGCCGTTGCTCCTCCGCGAGCCAACGCCGCCACTCCTCCACCGAGCCGAACCGCGCCGTCCGCAACTGGCTCTGGAACTCGAGCTCCGACGCGAACTGCTTGCGCACGTTTTGGTAGGTCTGCTCGACCTGGTCGAGCACCTCCTGCTCCGTCACCTTCACGGACGTATCCCGCTGGGCCTGCTGCACGATCAGCTCTTCCTCGACCATGCCGTCGAGGATCTGCCGCCGCAGCGCGGCCCGGCCGGCCGAATCGGACGGCACCTGGCCCCCCTGGGCCTGGAACTCGACCAGGCGCTCGTCGATCTGCGACGCGAGCAGCGGCCGCGTCCCGACGACGGCGACGATCCGGTCGAGGGTGCGCGGGGACTGCTGGCCGCCGGCCGGCCGGGCCAGCGCCGCCGCGCAGACGAGGGCGAGGAAGACCCGCATGTTACCGGGGGGCGGGCGGCCGGCGCGAGGTCGTATCCACCGGAGCCGGACCCGGGGCGGGCCTCATGCGCGGTGCGCCTTGCGCGGTGAGCGAGTCGCTCCCGGCGCGCAATTCCTTCGCCTGCTCGAGCGCCCGCCGGATGCCGGCTTGGTCCACCCTCCACGTGCCCCGCGCCCGCAAGGTCGCGCCGAGGAACGGCGGAATCGGATAGAACCGTGCGCGCCCACGCACCACACGCTCCAGATAGTCCTGCACCCGGCTCTGCGCGAAGCCGGCGCGCGCCACCGGCGTCGCCGCCGAGTCCCGCAGCGTCTGCGCGCTGAGGTTGAGCACCGATGCGAGCAGCGCGAGCGCGGAGTCCTGCTGCACGCGCATCATCGTCCAGTCGTCGGTCGTGAGCCCGATGCCGGCGGAATCCGCCTGCTCGAGCAACAACTGCCGCTGGACCAGGAGCTTGAGGAACTGCGTGATCTGGTCGTCCGTCGCCGACGGCAGCCCCTGCACGACCCGCGGATCGAGCGCGTCCAACCAGCGCACCAGGTCCCGCACGCGGAACGCGCCCCCGCGGTAGTCCACGATCACGCGGCTACTGCTGCGCGCCTCGTCGAGGTCCTGCGCGGCGGCCCGCACCAGGGCCGGGGCGCGGCCCACCGGATCGATATGCCGCCTGGTCGCCAGGCTGTCGCGGTACAGGGAGTCGAGCCGAAACGACAGGCGGTCCTCGAGGCCGGCGCGAAACGAGTCGCGCACCTCCGTGAGCGGGGGCCGGCGGATGATGTGGTAGCCAAATGGGCTCTTCACGAGCCCGCTCACGCCGCCTGGGGGCAACTGCCACGCCGCGTCCTCGAACGCCGCCACGAACTGGCCCCGCTCGGACACGCCCAGGGCGCCTCCCTGCACCTTGGACCCCGGGTCTTCCGAGTAACGGCGGGCGAGCTGGCTGAACTGCGCGCCCGCCGTCTTCGCCTGCGGCAGTACCTGCTCGGCCTGCCGCCGTTTTTGCGCGTCGACCGCCGGCGCGGCGCTGGGGGGCACCTGGAAGAGGATGTGCTGGAATAACCGCGCCTCGCCCGCCCGGTAGGCCGAGTCCACCGCGGTACCGGACAGGTCGGCCTGCCGGGCGACGAGGGTCGTGTGGAATCGCTCCAACTTGAGCTGGGAGACGAGCGGCCACATCGCCGCCGCGACGGTCGCCGAGTCGCGCAGGTCCTGCCCCGCCGCCAGGGCCTGCGCGAAGAGCGCGTAGTCCACCCAGACATTGGCCACGCGGCCGAGGGCGATGGGGTCGAGCGGCACCTGCGTGCCGCTCCCCACCAGGGTGGCGAGACCTTCGACCGTGAGGGTCTGGTCGTTCGCCCGGGCGGCGATCTCCGCGCGCGCCGAGAAGGCGTCCTTCAAGACATCGCAGCCGGCGAGGGTGAAAGCGAGCAACACCAGACTCAACCGTCGCATCCCGTTCCCCATTCTCCTATGCGTGGTGGTCCTGCAGGACGGCGGTGAGGGCCCGGACCAGGCCGGGCCCGATCGATTCCCCGCCGAGCCGGCGGAGCCGGAGCGAGAGTGGCACCGCGCGGCGCACGTCGGCCGCGAACTGCACCGCTTCGAGGGCCACCTGCAGCCCCGCGAGCCGTGGCGCGGCGTTGCGCCGAAACGTGAGCCGCGCCTCGTCGCCCGTGATCAGGACCCCTTCCAGGCCCGCCTGGGCGCCGAGCGCGCGGAGCTCGGCGACGAGGAGGAGGCGCTCGGCTTCCGGCGGCAGCGGCCCGAAGCGATCGCGCAGCTCCTCGCGCACCGCTTGAATCTCGCACGGTTGTTCGGCCCGCGCCAGCCGCCGGTACAGATCAAGCTTCGCTTCGTCGTCGCCGACGTACGCTTCGGGCAGGTGCGCGGGCTGATCGAGCGTCACGTCGGGCGGCGCCCACTGCTCCCCGCTCGCCGCTCCCTCCCGTTGGCCCTTGAGGGCCCGCACCGTCTCCTCGAGCCACCGCAGGTACACGTCGAACCCCACCGCCTGCGCGTGCCCCGACTGCTCGCCCCCGAGCAGGTTCCCCGCCCCGCGCAGCTCCAAATCGCGCAGCGCGATGCGATACCCCGACCCCAAATCAGTATGATGCTCGAGGACCCGCAATCGTTCCTCCGCCTGCGCGTCCACCAGGTCGGGGACCAGCAGGTAGCAGGAGGCGCGGCGGTGGCTCCGGCCCACACGACCGCGCAGCTGGTACAGCTGCGCGAGCCCGAACCGGTCGGCGCGGTCGACGATCATCGTGTTGGCGTTGGGCACGTCGAGGCCCGACTCGACGATCATCGTGGACACGAGGATGTCCACCTCTCCGCGGACGAACCGCGCCATCACCGCCTCGAGATCGGCCTCCCGCATCTGCCCGTGCGCTACCGCCACACGCCCGCGCGGCGCGAGCGCCCGCACCCGCGCCGCGATCGTCTCGATCGTCTCGACCCGGTTGTGCACGAAGTACACCTGCCCCGCGCGATCCAGCTCGCGCGCCATCGCCTCCTCGAGCAGCGCGTCGTCCCACGGCTCCACAAAGGTGAGCACCGGCGACCGGTCCTTCGGTGCCGTCTCCAGGAGGGTGAGGTCGCGCAGCCCGGCCAGCGACAGATGGAGCGTCCGCGGGATCGGCGTCGCCGTCAGCGTCAACACGTCCACCGCCAGCTTCAGCGCCTTGAGCCGCTCTTTGTGCCGGACCCCGAAGCGATGTTCCTCGTCCACGATCAGCAGCCCGAGATCCTTGAACGCCACGTCCCGCGACAGGAGCCGATGGGTCCCGATCACGATGTCGACTTCGCCCCGCGTGATGCGGGCCACGACGCCGGCCGTCTCCTTCGAGGTTCGAAACCGTGACAGCACCTCGATGCGCACGGGGTAGTCGGCGAGGCGCTCGCGGAAGGTGCGGCCGTGCTGCTCAGCGAGAATGGTCGTCGGGACGAGCGCGACGACTTGCTTTCCGGCCTGCACGGCTTTGAAGGCCGCGCGCACCGCCACCTCGGTCTTGCCGTATCCCACGTCGCCGACGAGCAGCCGGTCCATCGGCCGCGCGCGCTCCATGTCGCGTTTCACTTCGTCGGAAGCGCGCCGCTGGTCGGGGGTGTCCTCATAGAGGAAGGCCGACTCGAGCTCGCGCTGCAGGGCGTGTCGGCGGGAAACGCGTAGCCGGCGGCGAGCTGCCGCCGGGCGTACAGGTCGAGCAGCTCCGCGGCCATATGACGGATCGCGGCGCGCGTCTTGTCGCGTTGGCGCTGCCAGGTCGTCGCCCCCAGCCGGTGCAGCCGCGGTGGTGGAGCGTCGCCGTCGCCCACCGTGCGATACGGCTCGAGCTGGTCGATCCGGTAGAGCGGCACGTTGAGCCGGTCACCGCCTTCGTACTCCACGACGGCTACCTCGAGCGTGCCACCCTCCGCGCCCACGGCGATCGTCTGCATCCCGCGGTAGATGCCGATGCCGTGCTCGAGGTGGACGACGTAGTCGCCCGGCGCGAGCGGCCGGGCGGCGGCGGCCGAGACGGCGCTGCGGTAGCGGCGCGGCCGCCGCAGTCGGCGCGCGCGACGAAAGATCTCGTGGTCGGTGAGGACGCGGAGCGCCGGCAGCACGAACCCGCCGTCCAGCGCCCCCACCACGAGCGTGGCGCGACCCTCGCCCAACAGCTCCTCCAGCCGCTCCAGCTGGCCCGCGTTGTCGCACAGAATGACGGTCGCCGGGGGGGACGGGCTCGCCACGATCTGCCGCAGGCGCTTCAGGTCGCGCTCCACCGGCTCGGGAGGCGCCAGCGGGAAGCGGTGCTCGCCCTCGGTCGCGCCCACCGCGGCCCGTCCGAGCCGAGCGACCGCCCCCCGCCATGCCGCGGGATCGAGGAACACATCCTCCCGGCGGGGCGGATCCTCGCCCAGACGCCGGGCTACCTCCAGATGGTGCGACGCCTCCGCCCACGCGCGCTCCACCTCCCGCTCCACCGCCGATTCCTGATCGATGACGAGCACAGTATCGGTCGGGAGCAACTCGAGGAGCGACGACCGCACCAAGGTCTCGTCCCCCGCCCCCGCCCCCGCCCCCGCCTCCCCGCCCTCGGTCTTGACCGGAAGCACGGTGACCCGCTCCACCGCCTCCCCCGAGCGCTGCGTATCGAGGTCGAAGTTGCGCAGCGAGGCGATGTCGTCGCCCCACCACTCGATGCGCGCCGGCGCCGCCATTCCGAAGCCGTATACGTCGAGAATCCCGCCGCGCACGCTGAATTGCGCGACCTCCGTCACAGTCGGCACCCGGGCATACCCCATGGCCGCCAGCGCACCGACGACGTCGGACAGACTACCGGCGCCTGGCAGCACCAGCCGCGCGCGTTCCAGCGCCAGCGGCACTCCGGTCCGCTCGGCAGTCGCCCGCGCCGTGGTAACGAGGATCCGCACCGCCCCGCGCAGCAAGGCTTCGAGTGTCTCGATCCGTTCACCCGCGATCTCGTAGTGCGGCTCCTCGGTCCCGAGCGACTCGCGTTGCGGGTACAGCGCGGCCGGGCTGGCTGCGAGCGTTTGCAAGTCGGCGAGCCAGCGCTCCGCATCGGCCGGGGTCGGCGCCACCACCGCCAAGACCCGCTGCGGCAGCCGGCGCGCCAGCGCCGCGACCAGCACCGCGGGGCTGGAGCCCGGCAACCCGGCGACGCCTACCCGGGAACCGGGAGGCGGGAGCCGCTCCGCCAGGGCCCGGGTGGCCGGCAGGTCGTCGAATCGATCCAACAGGAAGTCGAGGGCCATCAGCGCGTGAGCGTCGCGACCCCCAGCTCGGCCGCCGCAAGCAACAGGGCGAGGACGAGCAGTGCCCCGCTCGCATCGGCGCGCCGCGTCCCGGCGAAACGTTCGAGTGCAAAGCGCCGGTCGTCCAACACCTCCGCGCCACCCAGCGCCGCCGTCGCCTGCTCCGGCGTCGCCGGCGTCAAGTCCGACTCCCGCGCGTCGGGCGCGAACAGCGTCGCTCCCACCGTGTCGGCGCCCCGCAGCCGGAACTCCACTCGGGGGGCGCCCTCCGCCTCGGCCACCTCCGCTTCGCCCGCCACGACGCGGTTCACCAGTGCGTCCAGAAACGGCACGAACCCGGGCGCCGCCGGCAGCGCCGTCCACGCCGTGTCTGGCCGGCTGCCCAGGAGAACGATCTCACCGGCCCGGACCAGCCACGGCTCGCCGTTGACGGTGGCCAGCACCTCGCCCGCGCCGTCGAGCCGGTAGCGACGCGTCACCTCGACGCCCCCGATCATGCCGAGGTCCGCTGAGGCGACGGGACCAGGTGTCCCCGGAGCTCCCCAATGCCACGGCACGCCGCGCGCGGCGAGCGCGCGGTTCGCTTGGCCGACGAGCGCGGGGTCCGCCGGCGGCAGCACGACCGACCGACCGGGGCCCGGCGCATCCCCGATGACCACGTCGCGTCCCGCAGCCACTCGCCGCCCCTCCCGCAGCACGGCGAGGGCCGCCGCGACGAAGGGACCGGACGCCGGCGCCGCCTCGACGCGCACGGGGGGCGCGACGTGCCATACGAACGGCCGACGATCATCGGCGCGCAGCTCGTCGGGCTCGAGCACCGCTTCGCCCGCCCACCACCCCGGGAGCTGCGGCGGCACGGTCACCGACACGACCGCGGCCCCGCCCCCCGTCTGCGGCGTGGCGAGCGCGCGCCCGACGTCGCGCCCTCGCAGCCGGATCGTCACCGGAGCCGGCTCCGTGTCGTCGGATCCCGCGATCGAGACGACGGCCGCGCCTTCCGCCACTCGAACCGCCCCGATCCCCCGGTTCGCGACCGGCCGCCCGGCGGCGAGCGCGAGGACCCGGACCCCTCTCATCCGGGGCGCGTCCGCCCGACCCACCGCGAGCGCCGTGCGCTGCAGGTCACTGAGCACGTGCACCTCATGCCCGGGCAGCGGCTCGGCGAGGACGAGGCGCGCTGCGCGGTCGACGGCCGCGACCAAATCGAGCCGCACCCACCCGGACGTCGTGTTGTCGACGCTGGCCAGGAGCGCCTCGCGCGAGCCGCCGCGGACGACCCCATCCGCGAGCACGAGCCACACCCGATCAGCGCTCGTGCTGCGAGCGAGCGATGCGTGGGCTGCGTCCCGCAGCCGGTCGAGGACCGGCCGGCCGTCCACCACCGCGCCGGAGGAGGGCGAGTTGTCGAGGATGACCACGAGCGCTGTGGGCTGGTGCGCGCTCCCGCCTCCTCCCTCGGCGCCCCTCACGCCCGGGACGAGCGGCCGCGCGGCCGCCAGGACAACGACGACGATCAGCGTCGTGCGAAGGAGCAGGAGGAGCAGGTGCCGCAGCTTGAGCCGCCGGGCACTCTGCCGCTCTGCCTCGCTCAGGTACCGCAGCGGCGGGAAGTCGAGCTCCGGGGGCGTGCGGCGCTGGAACAGGTGGAGCAGCGCGGGGAGCGCGGCGGCGGCGAGCCCCAGCAAAGCCAGCGGGTGGAGAAAGCTCACGTGAGGAGGCGCAGCGCTACGCCAAAGGGCATGTCCGTCAGCACGTGGTGATAGGCGATTCCGTGACGGCGGCAGGCCGTGCGCCACGCGGCGATCTCGCGACGCACCGTATCCGCGTATACCCGCGCCAGCTCCCGCGGCCGAACCACGATGCTGACCGACGACTCCGGGTCGCGGAACCGCACCTCGGGTGGACCGCCCAGATCCGCTTCCGCGGGGTCCATCAAATGAAAAACGATCACCTGGTGCCCGCGGTGCCGCAGGTAGCGCAGCGCGGTCAACGCCAGCTCGCGGTCGAACAGGAGGTCCGACAACAGAATCACCAACCCGCGCCGCGCCAACAGCGCCGTGAGCCGTTGCAGCGCCGCCTGCGCGGCGGTCCCTCGCCCGTCAGGCGTGTCGAGCAGGCCGCGCACCAGGCGCGTCCACTGGCCGGTTTTCACGCGCGCGGGGATCAGCTGCCGCACCTCCTCGTCAAACGTCAGGAGGCCCGTCGCGTCGCGCTGGCGCAGCAGAATCAGCGCCACCGCCGCGGCCAGCCGGTCGGCGTAGGCGCGCTTGGTAAGGCGCTCCGGCGCGCCGCGCCACGCCATCGACCGGCTCGCGTCCAGCAAGATCATCGCGCGGAGGTTTGTCTCCTCCTCGAATTGCTTGACGAACAGCCGGTCGGACCGCGCCAGAATCCGCCAATCGAGGTAGCGCAACTCGTCCCCAGGCTGGTAGGCGCGGTGCTCCGTGAATTCCAGCGAGAACCCCCGGAACGGCGAGCGATGCAATCCCGCCAGGAATCCCTCGACCACGCCCTCGGCGACGATCTCGATGCCGCCGAGCCGGGCGACGTCGGCGGGGTCGAGGAGGTCGAGGCGCTGCGCTGCGGGCATGGGTGGCGGAAGCTAACGGCGGGGCGAATGTCCTAGCTACAGGACACAGACGCCAAGGCTCCAAGATGCCAAGTGGTTGTGAGGAAGTCGGTTACAGAACACCATGCTATGGCACAGTCCGTGCCTTATCCCCCAGGCATGGGAGGTTTTATGCTCGCTCATCTCGCGTTGCTCGCGCTGGCCGTCGGTCCGGACCCGAGTCCCCGGGCCCCAGTTCCCCTCGTGTACCGCCCCCGCATCGAGCTCTGGACCAACCGGGGTGACGCCGCCGTTTATACCCGCGGCGAGCGCGTCCGGGCCTTCTTCCGGCTCGACCGCGACGCCTACGTCACCATCTTCCGTGTCGACACCGACGGCCGCGTGCGTGTGTTGTTCCCGCGCGAGCCGTGGGACGACGGTTACGTGCGCGGTGGGCGGGAGTTCGAGGTAGAGGGACGGTCGGCGAGCGAGGCCTTCGCCATCGACGACTACCCCGGCGTGGGCTACCTCTTCGCCGTCACATCCGCCGACGCCTTCGTCTACGATGCGATCGAGAGCGGTGACCACTGGGACTACCGCGTGATCGCCGATGGGCGCGTGCGCGGCGATCCCTATGTGGCGTTGACCGACCTCGCCCAGCGCATCGTGCCCGAGGGGTACGCCGACTGGGACTACGATATCGTGTCGTACAACGTCGAGCGGCACTACGACTACCCCCGGTTCCTCTGCTACGACTGTCACAGGTACGTCAGCTGGCCGTACTGGGATCCCTACTACTACTCGTGCGTGCGCTTCCGGATGGTGATCTACGACGATCCGTGGTACTACCCGTACCGTTATTACGGCGGGACTCGGGTCGTGTTCGGGCGGCCCTACCAGCCGCAACCGCGGTTCATCTTCAAAGATTGGGGCGCCGGCCAGCCCAGCCGCGACCGTTTCGTATCGCGGGAGCGGGAGCGGCCGGTGAACGACAACACCCGGCGCGGCTTCACGGGGCGGGACATGGGTGGCATCGGCATCATTCCGCCGCCCAACACACGCGACCGCCGTGAGCCGCCGGGCCAGCCCGATCGCCCGGGCAGCAACCGGGACGACAATGGCGAGCGCGGACGACGCGACCGACCGGAGCACCCCGAGCACCCGGAGCACCCGGAGCACCCGGAGCACCCGGAGCATCCGGAGCATCCGGAGCATCCCGACCACCCCGAACGGCGTAGCGCGTCAGGCCCGGCCGATCGCCAGGCGCCGCCCGACCGGGTGCAGCCTCAGCCCCGCGAGCCGGTGCGCGAGCAGCCGCGTTCCGAACCGCGCTCCGAACCGCGCTCCCAGCCTCGCTCCGAGCCGCGGAGCGAGCCGCGCGGTCAGCCGGCCCGGGCCGAACCCCGGAACGAGCCGCGTGCGCAAGCCCCCGCCCCGCGGGCCGAGCCGCGGCGCGAGGCGCCGAAGGCACAGCCGCGGAGCGAGCCGGAGTTGAGACGGCGCAAGCCGTAACCGTTCAACCTGCAACCCGCGACGCGCCCGATCGTAGTCACCACCGATCGGGCGCGTTAGCTTTTCTCCCTTCCTTACTATTCGAGGATCGTCTCGTGCGTCACGCTCTTTCCTTGCTGGCCCTCGTGCTGCTTCCCGGCGTCTCGCCCGCGCAATCGCCCGCGTCCGTTCAGCAGGCGGTGCAGTCCGTCACCCCAAACGACGTGCGGCGGCGCATCGGGGTCATCGCCGACGATTCGATGCGGGGTCGCGACACGCCCAGCCCGGAGCTCGAGAAGGTGGCGACGTGGATCGCAGGAGAGTTCCGGCGTTTTGGACTGAAGCCGGGCGGCGACAACGGCACGTTCATTCAGCGCTACGGCATCCTGCGCAAGCAGATCGACACCACGCAGAGCGTCGTGCGAATCGCCGGCCGGACCGCCGCCGTGCTCAAACCGGGCATCGACGTCTATCTGCTGCGCCAGCTCGGCCCCTTCCCGCGGGCCGAGATCTCGGGGCCGGTGGTCTTGATCGCCGGCCCGCCCGACACCATCAATCCTCTCGCCGGCGCCGACGTGCGCGGGGCGTGGGTAGCGCTCGTGGCGACGGCGACCCCGCAGGGTGTGCCGCTGGACGTGCGGACGGCGATGGCCGCGGTCGAGGCGGGCGCCCTTGGCCTGGTGATCATCTCCAACCGGCCGGACGCGCAGTGGCAGAACCGATTGGCCCGCACCGCTCAGCCGTCGGTCGCACTCGAATCGCGGGACCCGCCGGATACGGCCCGCCTCGCCGGGTTCTTTGAGATTCGCGACGCGACCGCCCAGGCGACGCTGGGCGTGGACCCGGCAGCGCTGCGTGCGCAGACGACGCGGGCGGCGCAGCGGCTCGACGGGATCACGGTGACCTACCGCGCGGTCGAGCGGGTGGTGTCTCGGGCCGGCGCGCCCAACGTGGTCGGGATCCTCGAGGGCCGAGACCCGAGGCTCAAGGACGAGTACGTCTTCTTCACGGGACACATGGACCACGTCGGCGTGGCGGGTCCGAACGGCACCGGCGGCTGTCAGGCGCAGGGTGCGGACTCGATCTGCAACGGCGCCGACGACGACGCCTCTGGTACGGTAGCGGTCATCGAGGCCGCTGAGGCGTTCGCGCGGCTCCAGCCCCGGCCCAAGCGCTCACTCGTCTTCATGACCGTGAGCGGCGAGGAGAAGGGGCTCTGGGGCAGCGCCTACTATGCCGACCACCCGACCGTGCCCATGGCGAGCATCGTGGCCGATCTCAACACCGACATGGTGGGCCGGAACTGGAAGGACACGATCACGGTGATCGGCAAGGAGCACTCGGACCTGGGCGCGACGCTGAACCGCGTGGGCGCCGCGCACCCCGAGCTGAACATGCGACCGATCGACGACCTTTGGCCCGAGGAGAATTTCTACTTCCGGTCAGACCACTACAACTTTGCGCGCAAGGGCGTGCCGATTCTCTTCTTCTTCAACGGCACACACCCGGACTACCACCGGCCGAGCGATTCCGTGGACAAGATCGATGCGGAGAAAGAATCGCGCATCATCAAGCTCGTGTTCTACCTCGGCCTCGAGATCGCCAACGCGGCCGAGCGTCCCAAGTGGAACCCGGACAGCTACAAGCGGATCGTCACAGGCAACTGAGCGCCGTCATCGCTCGAGCACGAGCACCACGACCGACCCGGGAATGACGGGCGGCCGCGGGCGCGGCCGCTCGGGCGTCGCGGCCGGGGGCGGGCCGAACTGGGCGGCCGTCAGGTACAGACGGTGCGTCGTCGGATCGAGCGCGATGGTCCGCGCGCCCCGTTGGGTCGAGTCGGTCTCGACCACGCGGAACGCCGCCGGGGACTCCTCGTGCACCACGGTCAGCGTCCCCTCGCCGTTCGAGCTGAACGCCAGCTGGGTCGTCGAGTCGAACGCCGCGCCGTCGACGCCGCCGCCGATGGGAAGCGTGGCCACGACGCGGCCCTGATCCGCGTCCAGCACGGCCATCAGCCGGTTACTGCAGACACTGAACAGCCGGCGATGCTGGCGGTCGATGGCCAGCCCGGAGGGTTCCTCACACGGAGCGAGCGGCCAGCGCGCCAGCACCTGCAGCGTCCGCGCGTCGAATGCCACGACCTCGCTCTTGTCTTCGATGTTGACGTACATCCGGCCGCGGCCGTCCGGCACGGCGAACTCCGGCTTGCCGCCGAGCTCGATCGTCCCGACGACGGCACCGCTGCGCGGGTCGATTGCGGTGGCATTGGCGCTGCCGCCGTTGAACGTGAACACCCGCTGCGACACCGGGTCATAGGCGATGGCATCGGGATTCCGGCCCGTAACCACGACCGTGGACAGCGTGGCGAGAGTCTTCAGGTCGAAGATCGTCACCGTCGAGTCCCGGCCGTTGCTCGTGAACCCGCGGCCGAGAGCCGCGACGACGGCGATGCCGTGCACGCCGGCGGTGTTCGGGATGTCGCCGACGACGGCATCGCGGACGACGTCGATCACCGCCACGTGCGTGCCGCGCGAGACGTACAGCCGCCGGGCGGCGGGATCGACGCTGAGGTAGTCCCAGCCGCCCTCGCCGGCCAGCGGAATGCGGCCGACGACTCGATACGTCGCGTTCTGGGATGGCGCGGGGGCCGCCGCCAACGCGACGAGAGCCCCAAGCACGAACCCGCTGATGCGATAGGAACGGCTCACGCTGCCTCCTGGTTGAAGCGGATAAGTTGCACGCCCGCGGCCCCGGCCGCTATCCTTTTCCCATTCAATTCTGGAACGTCTCCCGTGCGCGTGTTGGTGGTGGAAGACGATGCCGAGCTCGCCGGCTTGCTGCGCGACGGCCTGCGCGACCAGCGCATCGATCCCACGCTCGCCACGAGCTTCGCGGATGGCCGCGAGCGCGCGATCGCCGGGAACTACGACGTCGTGATCCTCGACGTGCGGCTTCCGGGGGGCACCGGGTTCGATCTCTGCGGCGAGCTCCGCCGCAAGGGCGTCGCCACGCCGGTGCTGATGCTCACCGCCCTGGACGCCGTGGACGACCGCGTCCGCGGGCTCGAGGTGGGTGCCGACGACTATCTCACGAAGCCGTTCGCCTTCGACGAGCTCGTCGCTCGACTCAAGGCGCTGGCGCGGCGGCGGCCGCTGCCGCTCGCGCCCGCCGTCCACCGCGTCGCCGACCTGGAGGTCGATTTCGCCGCGCGCCAGGTCCGCCGCGCGGGCCGGCCGATCGCGCTGACGGCCAAGGAATTCGCACTGCTCGAGCTGTTCGCGCGACACCACGGACAAGTGATCGATCGCGCGACCATCACCGCGCACGTGTGGGACGACAATCACGATCCGTTCGCGAACGTGCTCGACGTGCTGGTCCGGCGCCTGCGGGGAAAGATCGACGACGGCTTCGAGCCGAAGCTGATCACGACGGTGCGCGGCGCGGGCTATCGCCTGGGCCCGTGAGCCGATCATGACGCCCCTCGACCGGCTTCGGCTCCGCCTCACGCTCTGGTACGCGGGCGTGCTCACCCTGATCCTCTTGCTACTCGGCGCGGGGATCTTTGTCGCCATCCGGCACCAGATGTCGCGCCACCTCGATGCGTCGCTGAAGGCGGCCACCGCCGCTGTGATGCAGGCCACTCTGATCCGCGAGGTGGAGCGTGCCCGGGCATCCGCCGGCGTCGCCGACGCGGTCGCGGAGCTCCGCATTCCCGATCGCACCCTCTACCTGTTCGACACGGACGGACGCCCCATCGTCCCGGCCCAGGCGGACGGTTGGATCGCGGCCGCAGCGCGGCAGGCGGCGCGCGCGGGATCGGCCGATGTGGACCGCGACGTGCCCGGCGAGCACGAGTACCGGCTGCACGCCGAGCGATTCAGCGGGGGCACCGGGACCGCGTACGTCGCCGCGAGCGTGGCCGACCGCATGGAGCTCGAAGAGGAGTACGGCTCCCTGATCGTCACCTTCGCCGCGGCGGCTCTCGCCGCCCTGCTCCTGGTCGCGGGCGGGGGCTACGTCCTGGCGCGCCAGTCCACCGCCCCGATCGAGCGCTCGATGGAGCGGACGCGACGGTTCATGGCCGACGCCGCCCACGAGCTTCGGACGCCCGTCACGATTCTGCGCGCCCGCGTCGGAGTAACGCTGGCCCAGACGCGCGACGCCGCACGCGACGCGGCCGCGCTGGAGGCGATCGAGCAGGAAACCAGGCGGCTGGGAGAGATCGTCGGCGACCTGCTGACGCTCGCGCGGGCCGACGCCGGCGAGCTGCCGGTGCTACGGGAGACGCTCTATCTCGACGATGTCGCGGCGGAAGCCGTGACCGCGGTGCGCGCCCTTGCGGAGCGCAAAGGCGTCGCTCTCGAGGTGGGCCAGTTCGAGGAGGCCGGCATCGCGGGCGATCCGGTCCTGGTGCGCCGGCTGTTGCTGATCGTGCTCGACAACGCGATCAAATACACGGCCACCGGGGGCCGCGTGCGGCTCGACGTCGCGGCGGCCGACGGCGCGCGGTCGGTCGCCGTCACGGACACGGGCATCGGGATTCCCGCCGACCAGCTCCCCCACGTGTTCGAGCGTTTCTACCGCAGCGACACCGCCCGGCGCCAAGCGGAAGGGACGGGACTCGGCCTCGCGATCGCGCGATGGATCGCCGACCTACACGGGGCGCAGATCGACATCGGATCCGGGCCTGAAGGCACTCGCGTGGCGATCACCTTCCCCACCCCGGTGTAAGGTCGCTGTAAGGTTCGCCCGCGTAGCTTTGGCGAACCATGCCTCCCGCGTACACCCGGATGGTTACGCTCGCGCTGCTGTCTGCCGCGGGGCCGCCCGGGCTCGCCGCACAGCAACCAGTGACGCGCGCGCAGGCGGAGGCCGCGGCGCTGGCGCGGGGAGCGCGAGTCGCGCTCGCGCGCGCTGACACGGCGGCCGCGCTCGGGGCCGCGCGCGCCGCCCGCGCCTTCCCCAACCCTGCGCTCTCGGCGGGCTACACGAAGGACCTGCCGCAGTACCACGCTGCCGTCGGTCTGCCTCTCGACCTCCCGTGGCTGCGGTCGGCGCGCATCGGCGCCGCCGAGTCGGCCCGGACCGCCGTGCGCTACACCTTCGCATTCGAGCGCGCCACGATCCGGTTCGACGTGGAGACGACATACACCAACGCCCTGGCCGCGGCCCTGCACGCGCGGCTATCGCGGCGCACGGCGCTGGACGCCGACAGCCTCCTCAAGATCGCCGAGCTGCGACGTGCAGTGGGCGACGTGAGCGAGCTCGACGTGCGGCTCGCGGCGGTGAATGCCGGGCAGCTCGAGAACGTCGCCGTGGGCGATTCCCTCGCCGCGCTGACCACGCTGCTCTCGCTGCAACTCCAGATGGGGCTGGCCGGGAACGAACCGGCGATCGCGCTGACCGACTCGTTGGTGCCGCCCGCCCTCCCCCCGACTGAGGACGGCGAGGCAACGGAGGGCCGCGCACTCCTGCCCGTCGCGGCCGCCGAGGCATCGCTGAGCGCGGCGGAGCGGTCGCTGGCGTTCACGCGTCGCAGCCGCTTCGCCCCCACGCTCGAGCTGGGCTTTGACACCGGCGACCCGAGCAGCCCGACGCCCCACCAGCTGCTGCCGGTCATCGGCTTCTCGCTGCCGCTGCCATTGTTCAACTGGAGCGGGGGCGACGTCATGCGGGCCGCCGCAGAACGCGACCGGGCGCGCGCGCAGCTCGATCTCACCCGCCGCGAGACCACCGCCGCGGTGGCAGGCGCCCGGCGGGACCTGGCGGCGGCCCGCACCCGGCTGCGCCGCGCCGTGGGACTGGTCGAGAGCGCGAATCGCGTCGCCGCCATGTCGTTGCAGGCGTACAGCGAGGGGGCCGTGGCGCTGGCGAGCGTGCTCGAGGCGCAACGCAACGCACGGGAGATCGTGGCGCGCTACATCGACGACCTCGCGGCTGCCGACGCGGCGGCGCGGGCCGTCCGACTGCTCACCGCCGGTCCGGACGAGCCGTGACCCGCCTCGCGTGCCTCGGCATCGCGCTCGCCGGACTCGTCGCCGCGGGCGGGGGCGCCGGGGACGACGAACAGGCTTCCGGGGGACGGGGGGGGGGGGGGGCGGGGGGGCCCGGCGTGGTGGGCGTGGCGACCGGCGTCGGGAG
>Ga0066710_100001311_pt1 | contig 18312 bp, 12 predicted proteins | sample GraSoiAngelo_159_FD_79666 | JGI IMG/M metagenome (GOLD analysis project Ga0066710, IMG submission 79666) | Grasslands soil microbial communities from the Angelo Coastal Reserve, California, USA - 14_1009_16_40cm | ecosystem: Environmental > Terrestrial > Soil > Grasslands | place: USA... | reverse complement strand
GAGAAGCGGTTCACTGCGCCAATAATCTCGCCTTGGCTGACCGGCGGACTGTGTCGCAATCCGAACAGGCGATCGGTTTCCTGCTCCCACCCTTCCTTCCATTTCGTAGCGCGCGATGCATATTCCTGATCCACGTGATAGCCGGACAACGCGGCTTCGAACTGCCCGGCCGCCGCGCGTGCATCTGCAATCACTGGCAGGCCGCCGTGCTTACAGGCGTCGGTTTCGTTGACGTTGATATTGATGAAGCGCACGTCCGGATTCTGAAAGGCAGTTTTGGAGGCGGTGGTGAAGTCGCTCAGCCGCGTGCCAATCGTGATCACAAGATCCGCCTCGCGGGCCGCAATATTCGCGCCGGGCGTGCCGGTGACACCGATCGCGCCGAGATTCTGAGCATGATCGAAAGGCAGTGATCCTTTGCCGGCCTGCGTCTCACCTACCGGAATTCCGGTGCGCGAGGCCAGATGCGCGAGGGCATCGGTAGCCTCGCTATAAATTACTCCACCGCCGGCAATGATGAGAGGCCGCTTGGCGGCGCGGATCATCTCGGCCGCGCGTAGCACCAGTGCGCGTTCCGGCTCCGGCCGCGAGATGTGCCACACGCGCTTCTCGAACATTTCAGCCGGATACTCCCAGGCTTCGGACTGCACGTCCTGTGGAAGAGCCAGGGTGACCGCGCCGGTTTGCGCCGGGGAGGTCAGCACACGCATGGCTTCGACGACAGAGCAGGGCAGTTGATCCGCACGGTTGATCCGGTCCCAGTAGCGCGAAACCGGCTTGAACGCATCGTTCACGGAAACGTCCTGGCTGTGCTCGGACTCGAGCTGTTGCAGCACAGGAGCCACATTCCGGCGCGCGAAAATATCACCGGGAAGCAGCAGCACCGGGATGCGATTGATGGTGGCAGTCGCCGCCCCGGTGATCATGTTCGTGGCGCCGGGCCCAATCGAAGAAGTGCAGGCGAACGTGCTGAGACGGTTCCGCGCTTTGGCGAATGCGGTCGCAATGTGAACCGCGGACTGCTCGTTACGGCAAAGGTAATATCGGAAATCCGGATTCTGTTGCAGGGCTTGCCCCATCCCGGCGATATTGCCGTGGCCAAAAATGCCCCAGGTCCCCGCGAAGAACGGGTTTTCTCGGCCATCCCGTTCCACATACTGGTTCTTGAGAAAGCCCACCAGGGCCTGCGCCATGGTTAGACGGCGTGTCACTGGCTGTGTCTTCATACGCTCCTCTGCTTCTCGAAGTGACGGGAAAGGTAGTCCAAGTCGCGCCCCTGGTTTGCCGCGAACGATTTCAATGCTTCTTCGACCAACCATCCATTGTGAATGATTCCGCCCGCGGCTGCGGCCACCGCGAGCGGGTCTTCGTCCCCAGGGTACAGAACATTCCTTCCGACCAGTGCGCCCCGAATATTCGGCCCGGCTGCGAGAGCCGACGCCAGTTGCGTGAGGAATGGAGCGGGGCTTCCTGCCGATTCGCCGCCCAGCAGCAGAATTGGCAGCGTGGTCGCGCGCGCGACGGCGTCGTACCCGTCGCAATATGGCAGCTTCAGCCACATATACCGGCTGCTGTCTCCCAGCGCGGACGCAACACCCGTGATGCGTGCCAGTGCTTCACTGGTCTTCACGACGCTATAGCCTTTGTCGGTTTTCGTGACGGGCAACGGCTCGAGAAACATCGGCAAGCGCAGCGCATTGGCCTCCGTAACTGCTTGCGCACTCGCCAGCATGGTCTTGAGCGACCCGGGCTCGTCATCGGCGATGCGCAGCAGCAGCTTCACTCCATCCAGCCGCCAGGCTTTGCAAGTCGCTGGAGACGGTCCGGTGATGGGATCGTCCAGTTCCCACGAGGATCCTGCCAGACCACCGCGATTGAGGCTGGCGATCAGTACCTTGCCATCCAGCAGCGCAGCGCCAGCCGCTTCGCGCACAAAGCCGTCGATGGCGAGCAGATCCTCCAAAATATCCATCGTCGCCATGAGGCCGTCGACGTTCTCGCTGATTAGCACGCGCAGAATCCGGGCCAGATAATCGCGGCGATCGGCCATCGCCACCGCGTTGTCCCCAACCTTGGTCACTCGCCGCGCCGGGTGGTCGGCGGCCAGTATGTTGAGCTTTCCGTCAGGTGCAAGACGGTCCCGCTGTTTGCGCCCCGTGGCGACGTGCAGCGGGAATTCAGGATCCGACACCCGGGTATCGGTCAGGCGCGCAACGACGGCGTCAGGAAGAAACTGTTTGCTCGAAAACATGGATGGCGATCTCGAAACGGCGGCTGCCGGTGTGGTCGATTTGCATGATAACCAGTTTGCCCGGCACTTGTATATTATGCGCGGACGAATGCGAAACACAAACGCGCCGAGTGAATGTCCTATCGGCTTCGATTACAATCTCTATTGAACGTCGACAGATTCATTTGGGTATCCGTGCGAAGCGCATTCCTCGCGGTTCTATTAATTCAGTGCGCCGCGGCCGGCGCTGAGCAATCCGAAAAATCGACGGCAGACCAGACACCCGCCGCAAACGCGGATCAGACCGCGACTAAAATCGCCGACTCCGCCGCCGCTCAAACGGCCAAGCCCGACCGTCGCACGGAGCTCAACCTGTTGGGTAAGACAGATACTGGATCGGGAGAGAGCCGCCGCAACGAAAATGTGCAGTTTAATCTGATCGAGAACAATGCACTTAAAGACTTATTGCTGCGCATGGGAACCACAGCCACGATCGTGCAGGAATTCCGGCCGGACCGAAATTACTATGGCGCCGAATTCGGCGACAAGGTGACTGCACAAATTCATTTGTCCCCGTCCGCGGCCTCTGGCACGCACGGCTCCATCTACGGAGCGCACAATAACAGCATTTTTAGCGCGCGATCGTTCTTTCAGGTCGGCGACGTTCAACCCGCGCACAGCAACGATTACAGCTTCTCTCTCGGAACGCCGCTTTGGAAAGGGGCGACCATTGCTTTCGACGGAAGCCAGCAGAAGATTCGCGGCAGCGTCAATGGCAACGTGCTGGTGCCGACCCTTGGGGAGCGCATCCCGCTAACCAGCGACCCCGGCACCCGCAGCATCGTTGAACGGTTTCTCGCAGCTTATCCCAGCGCTCTACCGAACCGCATCGACATCAACGAGCGCATGCTCAACACGAATTCTCCGCAGAGCATCAACACCAACAATGCGGCGGGCAGCCTGGACCAGCGCCTGAAGGTGCGCGACCGGCTCTCGTTTCAATATCTGTTCACGTCGCAGACAGTGGACGCCTTCGAGTTGATTGCCGGGCAGAATCCGGATACGACCACGAAATCGCACACGGCGCGCGTGACATGGAACCGGAACTGGGGTGGTGCCACCGTCACTGATATTTCCGCCGATTTTGATCGCCTGCGCTCGCTGATCGTGCCGGAGCCTAACGCGGTCGGGCCATCGGTTTCCTTCGGCGCGGTGCTCGATCCGCTGGGGCCCGGGCCGGACATTCCCATCAACCGGACGCAGAACCGTTTTCACTATGCAGGCAGGATGCAGCAGGTTCGCGGCCAGCACACATGGAGTTTTGGCGGGGAACTCGTCCGGCGCCAAATCAACGGTGACGAAACCAGCAGCCAGCGCGGTGTGATTTATTTTCGCAACGATTTCGGCCGGGACGCGATCACGAACTTTAGGATGGGTGTCCCCAGCCGCTTCTCGACGGGGATTGGTTATTCGCGGCGCGGCTTTCGCAATTGGGAATCGCAACTCTTTGCGGGTGACGAGTGGCACTTGCGCGGTAATCTCACGATCAACTACGGGGTCCGCTATCAGCCCATGACTGGGCCGACCGAAGTCAATCATCTGACGACCATCCCGTATGGTTGTGACTGCCGTAATTTCGGCCCGCGCTTTGGCTTTGCGTATCGGCTACCCGGTGAATGGGGCGTTCTGCGCAGCGCGTATGGCCTGCAGTATGGTGAGATATTTGCGACGACTTTTCAGCAGCTTCGCTTCGACCCGCCGCTCTTCTACAAGTTGGAATTTCAGGCACCGAGCCTGGTGAATCCACTGGGCGGCTTGACGGCGGCTGATCTCGGCCCTCAGACGCGCGTCACGCTGTTCGAGCTCTCGCCAAACTTATCGACGCCGTATTCGCATCAGTACAACTTCAGCTGGGAACCGTTCCCTTCGGCGCGCTGGCAGCTGCAACTCGGATATGTCGGCAGCCGGAGCCACAAAATCTTGATGTTGTGGACGGAGAACCGCGCCCAGCCTGTGCCGGGAATCCCGCAGATCACGCAAACTATTGAGGAACGCCGGCCCGATCCCCGCTATTTCGAGATGCGGCGGGTATTAAACGGGGCGCACGCGTATTTCGACGCGGCACGCGTCTCGCTTGTGACTCCGAACTGGCGAGGGTTTACGTTCGAAGCGGCGTACTGGTTCAGCAAAGCGATTGACACCGGCGCCAACTACACCAACGCTGCCATTAATGACGATGTCAAGCAGGGCCGCGCGCAATCGCAATTCAACGTGCTGCAGGATTTGAAAGGCCTCAGTTCTTTCGATCAGCCGCATGCGTTCCTTACACGCTTCGGCTGGACTACGCCGTTATGGCAAAGAAACCATTCCTGGCTCCGAGCCGCGGTGGGCCGTTGGGAATTCAGCTCGATCGCATTGTTCAAGAGCGGAACCCCCTTCGATGTTCTGAGCGGATCCGATGGCCCAGGTTACGGCAACGTGGATGGCGCTGTCGGCGATCGTGCGAACTTGCATGACCCCGCAATCCTCGGCCGCACGATCGGTAATCCGGACACCGCGGCACAAATGCTGCCGCGCTCCGCCTTTGCTTATATGCATCCCACCGATGCCCGCGGCAATCTGGGCCACAATGTGTTTCGAAAAGGCGGTGTGCGCAATGTGAATGCAGCACTGGCGCGAACCTGGAAGGTCTCGGGAGAGAAAAGTCTGACATTCCGCGCTGAGTCGATCAATTTTCTGAATACACCGCAGTTCGCGGCGCCAGGTAACGAACTCGCTTCCGCCAATTTCGGGCAGATTACGAACACGCTGAATGACGGCCGGACCTTCCAGTTCTCTCTGCGGTTTAGATTCTAAGAAATAGATCACCGGCCTGGCGCCGGCACGCCACGCTGCTCGCGGATAATCTGTTCCACCTCAGCCAGAGTCGGCATGGCTTCCGAGCAGCTTAAGCGGCTCACGACGATCGCGGCCGCGGCATTTCCATAGTGAAGGCACTCGATCACCGGCAGTCCCCGGACGAGGCCGTACAGAAAACCAGACGCGAAGCCGTCGCCCGCGCCAATGGTGGCGACCACCGGTACGGAGTAGGGGGGCAGGAAAACCGGCTCCTCGCCCGTCCATACGCGCGTGCCCTTGTCTCCCAGCTTCGAGACCAGCATCGGCACGCGCGCCTGGCGCAGCTTTTGGATCGCCTCGTCGAGACCGCTCACGCCGGCAACAATCGTCAACTCGAGCTCGTTACCGATCAGGACATCGACAAACGGCAGGGCCATTCTTACCGCGAGTCCCGCTTCGTCGGGGTTTCTCCAGGACATGGCGCGGTAATCGACGTCCAGCACCACCCGGCTGCCGGCCGCGCGAGCGCGCTCCAGAGCCCGGTACGTAGACTCACGCGAAGGCGACGCGCATAGCGACGTGCCGTTGGTGATGAACATGCGGCTCGATGCGATGTAACTCAAGTCCTCAGCAGTTGCGTCCAACCGGGTGTCGACGGGATCGCGGCGATAGAACACTTGAGGAAAGCGATCCGGCGGAGACACTTCGGTCAGACACAGCGATGGCAGGTAACCTGGCGCGGTCTGGACGTGGCCGGTGTCTACTTTCTCCGATTTCAGAAATTGAATCAGATACTCGCTCAAGCTGTCGTTGCCCAGTGAAGCCAGGATGCCGACCTTGGCTCCCAAGCGCGCCAAGCCGACCGCCATGTTGGCGCTCGATCCTCCCAGATATCGTGAGAACCGGCGCACTTGCGGAAGCGGCACGTTCGGCTCTTCGGAATACAGATCGTACCCAATCCTGCCCAAAATCGTGATGTCCATTGTGGTGATGTTTGTCGTGATCTTATCGAACCAGAGGAAGCCGAGGATCCTTCGAGTTCCATTTTCCGCGCACCCACGCCAGATCCGGATCGTCGGAAGCAGCCATGGATCGCGCTGAGCCTGCGAGCACGTTCAGGTAGTAGCAATCGTAGCCGTGCGCCGCCACCACAGGATGATAGCCGTCCGGAATGAGCACGACTTCGTTGTTGCGCACAGTAAGGGTCTCGTTGCGCCTTCCATCCCGCGTATAGACTCGCTGAATCGCAAATCCTTCAGGCTGCGAAATTTTGTAGAAGTAGATCTCGTCCAGATCCACTTCACCAGGCGGGTTGTGCACGTCGTGCTTGTGCGGCGGATAAGAGGACCAGTTGCCGCTGGGTGTGTAGACTTCCACCACGAGGAGGCGATCGGCGGGGAAGTCCGGCTTGATGATGTGGTTAATCTGCCGGGTGGCATTTCCGCCTCCCCGAATTTCCACTTCGACCGCGGATGGTTCGATCACAGCCGCCGGAAACTTCCGGCTCGCCCGCGCCCCGCAAACGGCGACCTCGCAGGCGGCGGTCAGCGCTTCAATTTCCACGCGCTCGGTACCCACGGGAAGGTAAAGCGTGTGCGGCATGCCGGCGAAAACGTTGGCGCGTCCGCCCAGGCGCTCCCACTTCTGTTCACCAGCGCGAATAGCGGCTTGCCCGACCAGCATGACCAATGCGAGTTCTTCAACGGGTTGTGAGACCACTTGCTTTTGGCCCTCTTCGAGGCGGACCAGGCGGAGAGAGATGGTTTGCCATCCGGCGCGCTCTTGTGTCACACTCACCACCTCGCCGGTACCGCCAGTCGGCTTCAACAGCAACCTACTCATCGCTTCTCCTCTCTTCAACGGGACTTCAGACTGTCAGGATATAATACGCGGCCATCAGGAGCCTATGCCACGGCGGTGCTTCGATCAGGCTTAACCGTCAGTCTGCCGAGCGGCAGGTCCTTTTATTGAATGTTCGGGACTGTTGCTTAAATGTGAAGGGGAGCTGATCTGGCGCAGGTCTGGACTTTGTTGTTACTGGGCTGGCGACGGGACGGGGTCGTCAGGTTTTAAGTACGAAACCAACTTCCAGCCATTCTCGTACTGGCTGAAGATTGCCACCTCGTGTCCCGCCAATTCGAATTTTGGCACGCACGCTTTCAGCTCGGCTGGCGCCTTGTCCCAATCGACTGACCACCGCAGTTCAACATTCCTGATATCGGGTTGGGTTCCCGGATTGATGCCGATGATCTCGAGATGGTATGGTCCCCTGAGAGTGATCTCGTGTCCTTTTCCGGATTCCTTCAGATCGATCGCGAACAGGACCTTGTTCCCTTTTTCCGTTAGTTGATAAGAAGTCCGTTTATAGCCGCGATCTATGGTTTCGGAAAGCTTCCAGAGGTCGTTTTGCACCCCGCACTCGATGAGCGTATCCGAGTGGAAGTCTATATGAAAGTGATTCATTAAATCCTGGGACCAGTTCTGCGAGATGATGGCGCTGGCGCCAGCTGCAGTCAGGTCGGCGGGCCGGGCTTCCGACGAACAGCCAAGCATCATGCCGCTGGCGACCATGATGACGGCGACGGCGACGAGATCTCTCAGGCTAAAATCAGCGATGGCACGCATGGCGCTGGACTTCCACTGGCCTCCCAATTCCACCACCAGAGTAGTCCCTTTCAAGGCGATTCCGCACGTCCTCGTCTGTTAGCGTGATTCAGGTTATCGAAGGTTAACAGCCGTATGTGAAGCTACGGCGGGGAGCCGCCGATCCCCGTCAATTTTCAGGGTCCAGCACCGTTCGTTGGCGCGAAATTTCATCGAACCCGAGTTGGGTGGCGACTTCTCTGCGGCTTCGCGAGCTTGCGACCAGAGCCCCAAATGCCGCCCAGAGCGCGAGCGCGATCCACTCGTAACGCGTAAAGTGACCCGGCACGACCGGAACCACTTTCGCGAAGACCATGAGGGAAGTGACGAGTAGGCCGATCACGGCAGCAATGCGTCCACTCCGTGCGGGTTTCATCCGGTAATAGGAGGCGCAGGCTGCCATCCAGGCGATTGCGGCGGCGATCGCGCCGACTTCCAGGATGGGTACCAGCAACGCTTCGCCGAGGAAGATCGCGAGCGCCGTGGCTACGCCCACCGCAATAACGGCATTGGACGGAGTCTGATTGACCGGGTGAATGTACGCCATTTTCTGGTTCAGCATGTTCCGCCTCCCCATGGCGAACAATAACCGTGAAGAAGCCACCACGGTCCCATTAAATGTTTTCAACACGGCGACAAGTGCCGACGCCATGATCAAATCGACAATCCAGCGCGCGCGTACGGCGCGCTCAAAAGCGGCCGCCGTCGGGAATGGATCCTTGTGGTTGAGCGTCGGCCATGGAGCCACATAAGCGACGGCTGCGATGACGAAGCAATAGAACGCAATGGATGCGACGATCGTGAGCATGATAGCTATGGAATAATCGCGTGGCGGAAAATCGGGAATGGCTTCCTCCGCGCACTTCACCACCGATTCGAAACCCGCCGCGATCCACGGCACTACTTGCCAGACCAGCAAAATGGAGATAAGAGGCGCGCGACTGAATAGCGGCGCAAAATTCGAAATCACCCCGTGCTTCGCCCCGGCCAGCGCGAAGATCAGAACGAAAGCCAGGAATAGAGCGGTTGTGCCTTTCAGGAACCTGGCGCTCGCCTGTATGCCTTGATAATTCAGCCAGGTCAGCAGCACCGTGATGGTGAGTCCGAGAATGATCTGCGGCAGATAAACCGGGCGGCCGCCCAGGCGATACAGCTCGAAACGATTCAGCCACGGGAACAGATAGCCGGCGATCCGGCCCGCGGCGAGAGCTTCGAACGGACAGGTCAGATAGTAGGTCAGAAACATCATCCAGCCCGTTGCGAAGCTGATGCCCGGCGAAAAGAACCTGGCGGTGTAAGCCACTTCCGCGGCCGCGTCGGGCATGGCCTTCACCAACTGGCCGTAGACATGACCGATGGGAAGCAACATCAGGCCGCCCGCGGCAAACCCAAGGATGGCGCCCAGCGACCCGCCGCGCTGCAGCAGATCGTCCATGGTGACCAGCCAGGCGGTACCGACGGTCACGCCGAAGCCCAGCGCGAAGTAGTCGATCAAACGCAGTTTGCGAGCCAAGACCGTCATAGAGGCTGCACCACGGCAGTATAGCCGGCCATCATAGCAGGGTTGCCTGGCGAGCTTGCAACCATCTTTCCGCCCTGCATTCCAGTATTGACTTTAATATACAAAGTACTTTATAATAGCTTTGTGACATCCGCCGTGTCGCACGCCGCAGTCCCGGTAACCTTACCCTATGAATGCTGGTATCGGCACTTTCTCCAAAACCGCGACGGTCCATGCGCCCTGCCATGGCATGACGTATATCGGCTCAGCGTCGCAGAACGCCGGCTTGTTGCTCGGCCTATCCAGCAGTTCCAGTTAGGCGAATGGGCTCGCGGCCGTGGGCTCGTACGAAGGGCATCGTCACACTCCCTGTTCGCCACTGACGCGCGGTTTCTAGCTGTGCTGGAGCTTTTCATCGCAGAGGAGCAGGGACACAGCAGCATCCTGGGGCGCTTCCTGGACACCGAGGGGATCCCGCGGCTGACGAGGCACTGGGTCGACAGAGTCTTTCGCCGGCTACGCAAGCTGGCTGGACTGGAGGTCTGTGCAACCGTGCTGGTTACGGCGGAAGTACTCGCCATTCCGTTCTACCAGGCGCTCCGGGATGCGACGCGTTCGCACCTGCTCCGGTCGATTTGTATGCGCATCCTGTGCGACGAGGCCGCTCACCTGAATTACCAAGCTCTGACGCTCGGCATCATTCGCCGGCCACTCTGTGAGAGAGCTCGGGTGATTCGCTCGCTCTTGCACTCGATGCTTTTTCGCTGCACGGCATTGCTGCTGTGGCAGCAGCACCACACGCTCTTTCATGCTGCGGGATGGGACTCTCGTCGCTTCTGGAAGGAGGCCCGCCGCCTGTTCGTACGCCTGCAGTTGCGAATTCGGCACGTCTCGCAGTATGCAGGGTGCACAGATCCTTCTGAAGAGCTGAGACTGGATTAGCGGCAACAGTTTACTTGGACCTCCCGAGATACGGAGCCGTGTGAAGTGCGTCGGGCATTCCAGAAATCTCGCCTGGTGTAAGATCAGTAACTTGAGTGGATTTGACGAGAAACATACCGGCTCGCAGGTAGCGTGTGGTCCATTAAAATATCCAGTTGACCGTGCTGTCTCTCGTCCACCCCGCCGTTCGTGATCGCGCCGAAGCCCTGGGCCGCCAATTTCAATCGGCCGCGCCTTTCCGGCACGTGGTCATTGATGAATTCCTCGCGCCCGATTTCTGCCGGCGGCTGATGGCCGAGTTCCCGGCTTTCGATCGCGAGCGCGCGCGCAACGAGATGGGCGACGTTGGCCGTAAGGCAGTATTCCAGAACCTGCCGCAGCTTGGCCCCGCCTATGCGCAGCTGGACGGCATGTTGCGCAGCGGTGAGTTTCTTTCATTCACCGGCCAAATCACGGGAATTCCAGATTTGCGTTACGACCCCGAATACGTGGGTGGCGGCACACATGAAAACCTGAGCGGCCAGGATCTCGATCCGCATGTGGATTTCAACTATCACCCCACGACGCAGCTCCACCGCCGGCTCAATCTGATCGTTTTTCTGAACCCCGAATGGCGCGCAGAATGGGGCGGCAACCTCGAGCTACATGTAAATCCCTGGCTGCCTCCGGAAGAGGATTCGGTGAAAGCTATTGTGCCCCTCGCCAACCGCTGTGTGATCTTTGAAACTTCCGAAAGTTCGTGGCACGGTTTCAAACGGATCCAGCTTCCAGAAGACAAGAAGCATCTCACGCGGCGATCGATCGCGGTTTATTACTACACGAGCCAGCGTCCCGCGGAAGAAATCGCGCCCCATCATTCGACCGTCTACGTGCAGCGGCCGTTGCCGGAAAACATCCGGGCCGGTTACACGCTCCGCGATGAGGATGTCCAGGCCGTGCAAAGTTTGCTGGTTCGACGCGACACTCAGATCCGCTACCTCTATGAACGCGAGAAAGAATTTTCGGAGATAGTGCACGGCATCCTTCGTTCGCGGTCCTTTCGGCTCTTCCGAACTCTCTCCTGGCCGGCGCGCAAGTGCTGGGGATGGATCAAAGCACGTAGAAGCGCCTAAATCGCAATCTCCCGGCCCATGCCATTCTCATGAGCGCGTTGATAGGCCAGTCGTGCGGCAGCCAGGTCCTCAACCGCCATGCCGAGCGACTTGAAGATCACCACATCGTCCGCGGAACCCCGCCCGGAAATGCGGCCGAGCACTACCTCAGCGAGTTCGCCAACGATATGCGCCGCGCCAAATCGGCCTTCGCGAATGCCCTGCACGATGTCGCCCGCCTCCACCAACGCGGCGGCCCGGGAATCCACGATGACGCGGGCCCGAGCCACGAGTACGGGGTCCATCTCGCGCATCTCCGGCCGGTAAGCGCCCAGCGAGATGACCAGCGTGCCGGGTCCGATCCATTGACTCTGGACCACCGGTGTCGCCGAGGAAGTCGCGAGCACTACCACGGTGGCTCCACGCACGGCTTCTTCAGCGGTCGCGGCGCGCTGAATGGTGGCGCTTGTGAGCGAAGCAGCGTCCGCAACGAAGCGAGCCAGGTGCTCAGGCGTCGGGCTCCAAGCACGCACTTCCCGAAAAGATTTCATCTGGCACAAACACTCCGCATGGCTGCGCGCCTGAACGCCCGACCCCAGAATGGAGAGCACCGCGGAATTGGCGCGCGCCAGGTGCCGGATGGCAACCGCGGAGACTGCCGCGGTGCGGGCTGCTGTAATGTAGCGGCCATCCATGAGGGCAGCCGGTGCACCAGTTTCTGGATCGAGCAGCAAGATTGTCGCATGATGCGTGGGTAGCCCCCTGCCCGCGTTGTTGCCAAAAACAGTGACGAGCTTTGCGCCCACCGCCGCGGGTGTCGAGAGAGAGGCCGGCATCACGGCAAAGAACCCACGGTCGGGACCCACGTCAAGGGCGGTGCGCACCGGCTGATTCACCTGGCCGCTCGAAAATGCGGCTAAAGCTTGCTCCATTACATCGACCAGATCAGCGGCCGGCAGCAGTTCGCGAACCTCCGCTTCGCTCAGTACCAGCATGCGATGTAGGCCTTAAAAGAGATTCCGGATCACGAACCACACGTTGGCCGGCCGTTCCGCCAGGCGCCGCATGAACCATGGGAACCAGTATGCGCCGTAGGCGATCAGGATCCGCGCGCGATAACCGTCGCGCTTGAGCCTGACCAGTTCCGGCCGCTGGATGCCGTAGAGCATCTGGAACTCATACTCGTCCTTCGCGACGCCGGTCGATGCGGTGAATTCCGCAATGCGGCGGATCAGTTCGCAGTCGTGCGTTGCAATCGCCGTGCGCACTCCCGCACGCCGCGCCGGTCCGCCGAGAAGTGTGCGCGCAAGCGCAAAAAACTGCGCATCCACGTCCTTCTTTTCGGGGTAGGCAACACTCGGTGATTCCCGGTACGCACCTTTGACCAATCGGATGGCGGGCCCGAGCGGCATCAGGGCCGCAATGTCCTTGGCGGTCCGGTAGAGGTACGCCTGCAGGCAGACGCCAACGTTGGGGAATGCCGTGCGGGCACGCCGGTATAACTCCAGCGTGATATCCACATAGGGACTCGCTTCCATGTCGATCCAGACGGTGCTTTCCGGACCCGCATGTTGGATGATGCGTTTCAAGTTCGCGTAACACTGCGCGGAGCTGAGGTCCAATCCGAGCTGCGTCAGCTTTACCGAAACCTCACTGTTTAGCCCGCGAGTGCGAATTTGATCCAATAGCGCAACATAGTGATCGGTGACGCGCAACGCTTCGGGAGCCTCGTTGATGTTTTCTCCCAGGTGGGTGAAGACGGCGCTGATGCCGTGCGCTTGGAGTGCCTGCGCCGCCCCTAGTGCGTCTTCCGCCGTTTCCCCGGGCATGAAACGGGTTACGGTCCTACGCGCGAATCTGTAGCGCGGGGCCCGTTCGCGCAGCCAGCGATTCTGCGACGCCGCAAGCAGAACCGTTCTCATCAGCGGCATCGGGCGGTCCATCGCCGGGCGCGCCCGAGGCGGCTTCGCGCGGGCTGTGTCAGCTTCATCATTTGAGGCATGGAGAAGACGTCGTATAGCTAGCCGACGTATGATAACGCGCCGCGGCTTGGCTCGTCACCAGGCCGGCATGAGTCTATGGCGCTTGACCACTACGGTCCATCAGTTTGACCCACGCTTCAACCGTCCGATGGGCAATGTCATCGTAACCACCACGCGAGAGATCGTGGCCGGCGCCTTCGATGGCGAGCAACTCGGCCGGCGCGGAAATGAGGCCAAGCGCCGCGTGCATTTCATCGAGCGAACCGAAAGGGTCACGCGATCCATGAACGAATAGAGCGGGTATGCGGAGCTTTGAGAGGTGCGCGGCACGCAATTGCTGGGGTTTCTCCGGCGGGTGCAGGGGATACGAAAGCAGGAGCAGCGCGTGGGCGACTGACGGATCTTCCGCCGCCAGCATACTCGCCTGACGGCCCCCGTACGAATGCCCGCCAAGGAAAACTCGCCCGGGCGCGATCTCGTCTAGCACCTGCGCCGCCCGCCGTAATCCAGCGCGGTCCTGCGCTCCGCTACCCGTAGGCGGACCGTGCGGGCGCGCCTGACGGAACGGCAGATCGCACCGAAGAACCAGAAAGCCGGCGCCGGCAAAGCTCTCCGCCACAGCCACCAGCAGCGGTGCGCCGCAATTCGATCCGGCGCCGTGTGTCAGGACCAGCGCGCCGCGCACGTCATTTGCGAGCCGGTGCAGAAAGCCGCGCACCGCCGGTTGCCCGGCAGTCTCATTCGCGAAGCGCTCGATCACGTTCATGGTGTGGTCACACTATTTCCATCGCCGTGGCGCGATAGCCTTCGGACCTCGCCGCCATGCGTGTGTATCATTGGCCGCGGCTGCGAATTTCCTGCATAGTCAGCGCCGCCTGCTGGCGGACCCGGTCCGGCATACCGGTGACACCGCGCGCGTAACGCTGCACATCTTCCAGATCTTCTTTTTGTCCCACCAGCAGCAGCGCGCGCAGGGCCTCCCACGCATGCTCCTTATCAGGCGAAAGCTCAACCAGCACATCACCTGCGCGCACGGCAGCTCCCTCTTGCTGATGGAAAGCCAGCACTTCGCCCGGTAATGCTGACCGGATTTCCGCGGAATCCACGTGCCCCACAAGTGTTCCAGGATTTACGAACTCGCCCAGCTTCAGCCGGTACCGCACTATCCCCGTGGCTGGCGAAACGATCGCATACGGACGCAACATGGCCAGCAGCTCGTTACGGCTTGATGCATCTCCGAAGTTGGTCAGCGAGAGGGCGGCGTTGCGCCGCACCATGGGAGAGGAGTCGGCGAGAAGTTTACGCAGCGCCTCGTGAAAGGGTTGGTATGTGTGGTCTTGCCCCATGATCCAGGCAACCGTCTGGCGCAGTTCGACGCTAGTGCTTGAGGCTAGCGCGGCAATCGTCGGATACCACTCGATGGCACGCTTGTCGCCGCGGCTCATGCGCTCGCCGATCTGCACCAGCGCGTGCTGCGCCTTGCGGGGCTTGGCTGCAGCACTGTGCAAGTATTGCGTTAGTTCATCGTCGGTGAGCTTGCGTCCGAACCAGGTCCCGTACCAGAAAAGAAACGGGAACAACACCAGGAGCAACGCCAAACCCGTAATGAGCAGATACGCCCGCCGCCCAGGGCGCCATGAAGGAGGAGTGGAAGGGGTCACCAGAGGTCCATTCTAACGTGGCATGGCTTTCGGCACGGCACGGCGGCGCTGGCATGGAGCGCTGAGCGCCGCGATGCCGGACGTTCTCGAAATCAACATTGACGGCGTCTGGCCCCAAAAAGTAAAGCGCCGGAAAACTCGTGCGAGTCTTCCGGCGCGTGAACTTCTCCCTGTTGCAAGAACTACTCGGCCACCGATTCCTCGCCGGCTACCTCTTCGGTGAGCCCTCCCGAGTATTGCAACCGCGTTTCCTCGTCATATCCCGGAATGGCTTCAAGCGGCGATGGTTCGACCACGGGCTCTTCCACCACATCCTCGCCCGCAATCTTCACCCGGCGGTAGTACTCCATGCCGGTTCCCGCCGGCACCAGGCGACCCATAATGACGTTCTCCTTGAGGCCGCGCAGGTAGTCCACCTTGCCATTGATGGCGGCTTCGGTGAGCACGCGCGTGGTCTCCTGGAAAGACGCCGCGGAAATGAACGAGTCGGTTGAAAGCGACGCCTTGGTAATGCCCAGCAGAATCGCCTTGCCCTGTGCCGGGCGCTGGCCAGCTTCCACCACACGCTGGTTCTCCCCACGGAACTTGAACTTGTCGACCACTTCTTCCGGGAGAAACTCGGTGTCGCCGATATCTTCGACCTTCACCCAGCGCATCATCTGACGTACGATGACTTCCAGGTGCTTGTCGTTGATGTTGACGCCCTGCAACCGGTAGACCTCCTGGATCTCATTGACCAGGTACTTCTGTAGTTCCTTCTCGCCGAGCACGTCCAGAATGTCGTGCGGGTTGCGCGGCCCATCCATTAGCGGCTCGCCTGCCTTGACGCGCTCGCCTTCCTGCACATTGATATGCACACCGCGCGGTAGTGAGTATTCGCGCTGCTCGCCGTCGTCGCCTACCACGTAGATCTTGCGCTGGCCCTTAGTTACTTCGCCGTACTTCACCGCGCCGTTGATTTCCGCGATGACCGCCGTCTCCCGAGGCTTGCGCGCCTCGAACAACTCGACCACACGCGGCAGACCGCCGGTGATGTCTTTGGTCTTGGTGGTCTCGCGCGGAATCTTCGCCAGGACGTCGCCAGCGTGCGCCTCATCGCCGTCACGCACCATCAGGTGGGCGTGCGTTGGCATGAGGTATTTTTTGGCTTCGCCGCGGCCCGATCCGGATTCCGGCCGCACGATCACCATCGGCTGCCGCTTCTCATCGGGTGAATCGACTACCACAAGCTGCGACATGCCGGTGACTTCGTCCACCTGCTCCTGCATGGTAATGCCTTCCTGCAGGTCTTTGAAGTGCACCGTCCCGCTGACTTCCGTCAGGATCGAGAACGTGTACGGATCCCATTCGAGCAGGATCTGGTTGGTCCGGACCGGGGCGCCGTCTTCCACCAGAATCTTCGCACCGTAAACGACGTCGTACCGTTCCTTCTCACGGCCTTTCTCGTCGACCACCACGATCTTGCCGTTGCGGTTCATGGCGATCAGTTCGCCGGCCTTGTTGCGCACGGTCGTGACGCCGTAGGCGAGGAACCGCGCGAACCCGTCGGACTTGGCATCCTGCGTGGACTGCTCTGAAATACGTGTCGCCGTTCCGCCAATGTGGAACGTGCGCATCGTCAGCTGCGTTCCCGGCTCGCCGATGGATTGCGCCGCGATCACACCCACCGCTTCGCCACGCTCGACCAGCCTGCCCGTCGCGAGGTTGCGGCCGTAACAGGCCACGCACACGCCCCGCTTGGACTCGCAGGTTAGCACCGAGCGGATCTTCACGCGCTCAATGCCGGCCGCCTGGATCAGGCCGGCGAGTTCTTCCGTGATCTCCTGGTTCACGGCCACGATCAGGTTGCCTTCGAAATCGCGCTGATCTTCGAGCGCCACACGGCCCACAATGCGGTCGCGCAACGGCTCGATGATTTCACCCGATTCGATAATCGACTCGACAAAGATGCCCTCGCTCGTGCCGCAATCGTTCTCGGCCACGATGACGTCCTGCGAAACGTCCACCAGGCGCCGGGTTAGATACCCGGAATCCGCGGTCTTCAGCGCGGTGTCGGCCAGACCTTTGCGCGCGCCGTGCGTGGAGATGAAGTATTGCAGCACGTTCAGGCCTTCGCGGAAGTTGGCTGTGATCGGGGTTTCGATAATCTCACCCGACGGCTTCGCCATCAGCCCGCGCATGCCCGAGAGCTGTCGGATCTGTTGTTTAGAACCGCGCGCGCCCGAATCGGCCATGATGTAAATCGGATTGAGGTAACGGCCCGTACGGTCGTCCTCTTCCATGGCCGACATCATTTCGTCGGAAACTCGCTCCGTGACTTTCGACCAGATTTCGATGATCTTGTTGTAGCGCTCGCCGTGCGTGATGGCGCCATCCTGATACTGGCTCTCGACGTCGACCACTTCCTTCTCCGCCGCCTTGACCAGCCCGGCCTTCTCGCTCGGCACAACCATATCGTCGATACCGATGGAAATACCGGCGCGCGTAGCGTATAGGAATCCGAGGTTCTTGATCTCGTCCAGCATCTGCACGGTAATCTGCAATCCAAACTTCAGATAGCAATACTGCACGAGCTGGCCCAGGCCCTTTTTCTTGAGCAGGCCGTTGATGAATGGCATGTCCTCAGGGAGGTGATCGTTCATGATCACGCGGCCGACCGTGGTGCTCATGTACTGCTTCACATATTCGGCCGGCTCGGTGTGCAGGATGTTCTGGTTGTCGAACGCCTTGGTCAACTCGATAACCTTGCCGGTGTGGCGCAACTTGATGGGCGTGAGCGTTTCCACTTCACTCATCTCGAGCGCAATGAGCACGTCTTCGGAAGAGGCGAACGTGCGGCCTTCTCCCTTGGTGCCCGGCCTCGATTTGGTCAGGTAGTAGCAGCCCAGCACCATGTCCTGCGTCGGCACCGCGATGGGGCCGCCGTGCGCCGGCGAGAGAATGTTGTTCGACGCCAGCATGAGCGTCGAAGCTTCGATCTGCGCTTCGGGCGATAGCGGAATGTGTACCGCCATCTGATCGCCGTCGAAGTCGGCATTGAATGCCGTGCAAACCAGCGGGTGAATCTTGATGGCTTTGCCTTCCACCAGCACCGGCTCAAAAGCCTGAATGCCCAGGCGGTGCAACGTGGGGGCGCGGTTCAACAGAATCGGGTGGTCCTTGATGACCTCTTCGAGGATGTCCCACACCACCGGATCCTGCTGCTCGACCAGTTCTTTGGCCTGCTTAATGGTGGTGCAATGGCCCCGTTGCTCAAGACGATGGTAGATGAATGGCTTAAACAGTTCGAGCGCCATCTTCTTCGGCAGACCGCACTGGTGGAGTTTCAGCTCCGGCCCGACGACGATCACCGAACGGCCCGAGTAGTCCACGCGCTTGCCCAGCAGGTTCTGGCGGAAGCGCCCTTGCTTGCCCTTGAGTGTGT
>Ga0066710_100001310_pt1 | contig 18315 bp, 17 predicted proteins | sample GraSoiAngelo_159_FD_79666 | JGI IMG/M metagenome (GOLD analysis project Ga0066710, IMG submission 79666) | Grasslands soil microbial communities from the Angelo Coastal Reserve, California, USA - 14_1009_16_40cm | ecosystem: Environmental > Terrestrial > Soil > Grasslands | place: USA... | reverse complement strand
GTTCGCCGCGTCGCTGAAGCCGAACGTCGCGTACCTGCTCTTGAACTTCTGCGCGTCCTGGAAGAAGCAGACGACCTTGCCGTCCTTGTAATACGCGGGCATCCCGTACCAGAGCTTCGGCGAGAGGGCCGGCGCGCTGGCTTTGACGATGGTGTGGACCCGCTTGGCCATGGCGCGATCCGAGTCCGCCATTTCGGCGATCTTCGCGAGCAAGGCGCTGACGTCCTCCTCCTTGCTCGCGACCGCCTTGCGCTCTTTGACGAGCTCCTTCATCGCGGCTCGTTCCTCGTCCGTGAGTACCGCGCCCTTCTTGTTGGTAGCGATGGTGGTCTTGGCCGACTTCTGCGCGGCCTTCGTCGGGCTCATAGAGAAAGCCTCCTTAAGCAGTCATCGATTCTCGTGGGCCGGCTACTCCGCGTATGGCTGATCGGCGCCCTGCGCGCTGTAACCGACCCTCCAAACATAGCCGTCGGGGTCCGCGAACGAACCGCCGTACCCGCCCCACTGCAGCTTCGCCGCGGGCTTGAGGATCTTCGCGCCGGCCTTCTTTGCTTCCTCCATCACCGCGTCGACTCGCCCCTCGCTACGGACGACGTAGTTCAAGGCCAAGCCGGAGAAGCCACTGCCCTGGGGGCTCACGCCGACATCCGCAGCGAGGCCCTCGCGCCCGTAGAAGCCGATCAGGGATCCCCCGTGCGGGACGAAGAACACCGATATCTTGTAGTCGTTCTGGATCTTCCAGCCGAGGCCCTCCGTGTAGAAGCGCTTCGACTTCTCCATGTCATTCACGCCCAGAAGGATCGCGCTCACGTGTGCATTCATTTCCGTGTCTCCCCAATGTAGATATGTGGATGCCTTGACCCGGCCTATTTGCGAGACGCTCGCGCGCTTGCGACGTACGCGGCGAGCGAGTCGAGTGTCTGCTGCGCGCCCTGAGCGGCGTAGAACTTCGCGACCTTCTCATCGCGCTCTTCCTTGCTGCCGAAGAGCAACTGCAGTGTCGCCTCGGTCGTGTTGCCACGCTCGGCGAGCGTGAGGGTCGTCTTAACCGCGTTCGGGTCGTTCTTCTTCAGCGAATACATCCAGACGATGCGCTCCGGCGGCACGATCTCCTTCCACTCCCAGTGGTTCGGATAGGACCTGCCATCGGGGCCCTGGATCGTGGCGTCCCACACTCCGCCCGGCTTGAAGTCGAACGCGTGCGTGGTGATTTTGCTGCCCGCCCACGGGGCACACCACTCGGAGAGGTGGGTGGCGCTGGTGAACGCGTCGAAGACGAGCCGCCGCGGGCCCTCGATGATGCGCGAGACGACGATCTCCCTGTCCGTCTCGTTGTTAGCCTCTCTTGCCATCTGCATGCTCCTTCTGCTGAAGTTTCTTCACGTACTCGTTGAGTCGATCGAAGTTCTCGTTCCAGTACTGCTCGAAACCGATGACCCACTCGTGCAACGGCTGGAGGCCACGCGCGTCGAGACCGTAGAGCCGCTGCTGCCCAGCCTCGCGGACGCGCACGAGTCCTACTTCGCGAAGCACGCGCAGGTGCTTCGACGTGCGCGGCTGCGTGATCCGCAGGGCGCGTGCAAGCTCATTGACAGGACGCTCGCGCCCTTTGAGAAGGACGAGGATCCGCCTCCGCTGCGGCTCGGCAACCGCGTTGAATGCATCAGAGGTGGTGGCGGCTCGTGCCATGAGCCGAATATATGTCCATATCGGCATATGTCAAGGCGCTCTCCATACGCAGTCCCCCAACCGGGTGTCTCCGATGTCTTGACACATCTGGTGCCGAGCTGTGGCCGCGCGCTGCGCCTACGCCAAATGATGCAGGCGACGGTTCGCAAGTGGCTCCCTTACCTCCTTCCTCCTCCATTCGGGCGACGTCGCGATCTCGAGATCCGGTTAGACAAGCACGCAACGGTCTCTGAAGGAGGTAGGAGTTCAAATGCTTGATCTCGCGATCGTCCTCGCCGCGACGACCATGGCGCTTCTTCTCGTGTCGATCCGCTCCTTCGGCCGCGCGTTCGCATCGCAGCGCGTCGAGTCGGACCCGATCAGCCAAAAGGCTCTGTAGCAAGAAGAGCGGCCGGTGACGGCCGCTCTCTTCTCAGCAGGCAACCCGTTCGCGTCAGTGCACGTTGATGTTCCCGTTCTGCTGCACAGGGATCTGGGTGCCGGTGACCCCCGCCCGGCAGTCCGAATCATCGGCGACCGGGGGAGCATTCAGCCTGTCGCGATCCTCAGTCTGCTGGCTCGGGCTGTTTTGAGTGTCGAAGAACGAGGCGCGGATCTCGCTGCCGACTCCCACAAAGAACCCCTGGGCTACGCCCGATCCGGGAAAGGTCTCGAGCCCTGAGATCTGGGTGACATATGTGATCACAGCCGCCGCCTGATGCGTCGCCGGATCGACGTACAGGCATCCCTCTAAGTTGGTGTTCGGTGGCGTCGGCTTCGAGGTGAAGTGGCTCGGGCCGACCGCGATCGTGTTCCCGCTTTCGTCCGTGCAGGACTGATTCTCCGGGATCGACTCGTTCAACGTCCCTTCGAGGGTGCCGTTGCCGGTGAAGTGAAGATTGACGCCGATGTTCACTGCGATGCAGCCCAGCGCGTCCTGGGGGCACGGCGTTGATCCGAGCGGCGCCGGGCTGATGTGCGACGCGAGCCCATGGCGTGCCCCGGCGCGCGCCACGACCCCGCTCGGCACCATCGTCGGGTTCCCGCCTCCGAGAATGACCGAGCAGCCTACGAGCCAACGGCCGCCGTCGACGATGAAACTATTCGCCGTTGCGGCGAGAGCGACATAGCCAAAGGACACCCCCAGAGGTATCGGATTCTGAACGAGCGTGCAGCCAAGGCCGGCCGGGTAATCGATCATCGCCTGGACCGCTGCCGTAAGTCCCGCGAGCATGTTGACATCCACGAGGAGAGTGAGGCTGGTGCCATCGTTGCAGTTGAGCGTCACCGAGGTTTCTCCGAGCGCGGTCGCGCGGAGCGCCGGCCCAAGCGTCAGCCCGCTCATGGTGAGAGTCGCCGCGGTAACGAACGCGATGATCGCGCGTCTCATGTCGCCGTCCTCCTGGCTTCTTCGGCGCCCGGAGGGGCTCGTGGGTCCGACGGAGCCGCGCCAGGGTGCTTGTGCGGACAGCGTGCAGCCGTTATGCCAGGCGCTCAGTAACTGGCGAGCGGTGGCACTACCGGTCGCGGCGCAGCCATACCGGCGGTTTGCTGAGCGACCGGACTCACCCCTGACCATCCGCGTCAGGTGTTGGGATGTCGCGTTCTCTGTAGGACGACGGCGAGTCCTAGGACTGGTAGGACCCAGTGGGTATCTGGACCGTATAGCGTCGCTGACCATCGACTAGCCCGAAGTACCGGTATCGCGCGCTGCGCGGCCAGCCATTGTCTGCCTGTCATGTTCAGGCGGCGGGGGCCCACCACCTCGTCGGAGCGGGGGCAGGCGCTCGTCGAATTTGCCCTCGCGCTTCCCGTTCTCCTTCTCCTGCTATTCGGCCTGATCGAGTTCGGATTGGCTTTCAACGCCGCCGTCTCGGTGAACTTCGTCAGCCGCGCTGCGGCTTTGCTCGCAGCCGAGGGAGGAAGAGCTGAGGGGACCGATTGCCTGGTGCTCCGTGCGATCGAACAGGATCTGACGTCACCGGCGACCCCGACACGGATCTCACGCGTGGAGATCTACTGGTCCGACGCGAACGGTGATCAGATCGCGTCGAATGTCAACGTCTACACGCGCAGTGGCTCAGTGACATGCACTCTTGCGAGCGGATCGATCACGGTCCCGTACACCCTCGGGACCGAGAATTATCCGGAGACGGAGCGGTGCGATGTCCTCGCCGGTTGCGGTGGCCTGCACACGACTGTTGACAACGTCGGCGTCCGGATCACCTACACACACCAATGGGTGACTTACGTCGGGAAGACCATCGCCGGATCGATCACCTTTCAGCGCAGCACTGCCGCTCGCATGGAGCCCACGCTATGAGACTCCGTGACGATCGAGGACAGGCGGTCACCGAACTCGCGCTGATCCTGCCGCTCGTGCTCGTACTCGTCCTTGGGGTCGTTGAGCTGGCAACAGCGATCAACGCGGCAATGACCATCTCGGCGGCGACGCGGGAAGGCGCGCGCGTCGCGGGCGCGCTCGTGAACGGCGGCGGCGCGCTCGGATGCGGGCTAGGCCAGTCTCCCAACGCAGCGACGGTCGACTCTTTCGTGGTCGCTGCGGTCGAGCGCGTCCTCACGGGCTCAGGCGCTCAGATCAGTCTCGCGGACGTAAGCGCCATCCGAATCTACAAAGCGACGGTCTCCGGGTCGGAGACTTCGGGCTCCGTGAACCAGTGGACCTACTTGTCCGATGGGGGCCCGGTGATCGCAGGAGAGCGTCTCGATTTCGTCGAGCAGACCGACGACTGGCCCGCGTGCGTTCGAAACAACGTCAGCCCGGCGGACTCCGCCGGCATCACGGTGCGGTATACGTACCGCGGCCGTACGCCCCTGCGCTACATCATTCCCGGGCTCGCGTCGCTGAACATGACCGACTCCACGGTCATGCCGCTCAATGCGTCTAAGTAGCGACGACCGCGGCCAGACGCTCGTCGTCGTGGCCCTGCTCTTGACCATGCTCCTCGGGTTCGTCGGCCTCGCGGTCGACGTGGCCTGGTACGAGCTGAACCTCATCCGCATGCAGCGCGCCGCCGACGCCGCGGCGCTCGCGGGTGTCGTCTATCTTCCGGGGAATCCCACCGCTGCCAATAGCGCCGCGCTCGCCGAGGCGATCAAGAACGGGTACACGAGCGGCACCGGTGGCGTGTCCGTCGTCTCGCAGCAGGACCCGATCAACAGCAAGATGCTGGGTGTGACCATCCAGGCGACCGTGGAGACCTACTTCGCAAGGATCTTCGGCGTCCCGACGATCCGCGGCGTGCGCAAAGCGCTCGCCGAGTTCGTGCTTCCGGTGCCGATGGGCAGCCCGCAGGCGTACTACGGCATTGCGAACCTCTGTCGGAATAGCGACCTATCTACGTCATGCCCGGCGGTCCCTTCGGCGACTGGGATCGGCACGCTGGACCCGCAGGGCTTCTGGGGAAGTGTCCTCACGAAAGGCGCGAACCGCGGAAACGGGGATGCGTACTCCACCTACTACAACGGCGCTCCATCGCTGAACGCGGGCTTCGACCCAAATGGATATTCGTACATCGTGGAGCTCCCGCCTGGCACTTCCGGCGGCGCGGTCTGGATCTACGATCCGATCTTCTGCGCGACCGGCCGCAGGACCACTTCCCCGTTCCAACGGCTCGGGATGGCGGATGTCTGGTACAGCATCGCCGCGACGCGGAGCGTCACCACCGAGTTCAAGCTTTGGGCCATGAACGGCACACCGTACGCGACCACGGATGACGTACTCATCGCGAGCGATGGCGGGCTCTTCACCAATATGGACTACGTCGACAAGGGGCCCGACTACGGCGGCGACCGCAACTACCTCTTTGGATACAACGGGTCCAGCTCGACCGACTGCGCGACGAGTCCTTACCACAACGCGTGGTGGCAGCTCGCATCCGGCCTTGGTGAAGGCGAGTACCGCCTTCAGGTGGTGACGAGCAGCGGCTCCACGGGCCAGCAGGCTGCCAACAACTTCGGGATCCAGGTCACGACGACCGTTGGGACGGGCGCGCGGATCTATGGACAGACGCGTATGTGCGCGTACGTGAATGTTGGGTCATCGACAGCGCTGCTCTATCTGGCACAGGTGGACGCCGCGCATGCGGGGAAGACCCTCGAGATCAAGCTCTTCGACCCAGGAGATATCACGAACACGACCCTCCGGATCAAGCAGCCGGCACCGAGTGGTTATGTCGACGCGAGCTTCAGGTTCACCGCGACCGGCAGCTCCGGCGGCGCGCCAACGGGCGGCGGGCCACAGACGTCGCTCCAGACGTCGAATGGCCTGACTAACTTCTACAACAACCAGTGGGTCACCCTCAGCATCGCCCTTCCCGCGAGCTACAACGCGCCAACGCCACCGGGAGAGACACAGCCGGGTTGGTGGAAGATCGAGTACACGGTCGGAACCTCAGGCCAAGACGTAACGACCTGGGAAGTGAGTATTCGCGGCAACCCGGTCCACCTCGTCGTCCCCTAGAATCCGCCGCGGTACTCGAGCGCCGCCCGCTTCCTCCTGACTGGCGGTCCAAAACGCCCCGGTGTGAGCGAAAGGCACTGAGGAGGTGCGTCGCCCAGTACTCGCGCAGCCGTCAGCGGATTTAGGGAGGGAGATTTCATGACAGCACGTGCGGCCGCCAGAAGCGGCGGCGGCCAGGACTGGATCGAGCGGCAATTCAAGGTCCGCGCGTCCGGATCCACGATCGCTACCGAGATCCGAGGTGGCGTCACGAACTACCTCGTCATGTCCTACATCCTCGTCGTGAACGCCGTCATCCTTTCCGGGGCAGGCATCCCATTCCCTGCGGTCGTCGCGGCGACGGCGCTCATGGCCGCGCTCTTCACCGGCGGCATGGCGCTCTACGCGAACTATCCGTACGCCGGTGCCGCTGGCCTCGGCATCAACGCGGTCGTGGCGTTCGGTCTGGTCAAGGGCCTCGGTCTCTCGTGGCAGGGCGCCATGGGCGTGGTCGCGCTCGAAGGTCTCGCCATCTGCATCGCGATGGCGCTCGGCATCCGCCGAGTGCTGCTTGACGCCGTGCCCGTTCCGATCAAGCTCGGCATCGGCGCCGGCATCGGCGCGTTCATCTTCGCGATCGGCTTCTTCAATGGTGGGCTCGCGATCGGCACCGGCAATCCGTCGGACCCGGTCGCCCTCGGCAACCTCAACAGCGGCACCGCGATCGTCACGATCGGCGGTCTGCTCCTCACGTCATTCCTCTATTCGCGCAACATCAAAGGCGCGCTGATCCTCGGGATCATCGGCGCGACCGTCATCGGGGTCATCGTGAACGCGGGCACGGGCGGCGCGACCTACGGCGCTCTCCCGGGCGTCGCGGTCATGCCGACGTCGTTGTTCGCCACGCCGGACTTCTCGACGATCGGCGCGGTCTTCACCAGCGGCGCGAACGGCATCGCACTCCTCGAGGTCTTCCGGCTCGGCTTCTTCCTCGCGATCCTCACCGTCTTCTCGCTCATGCTCTCCGACTTCTTCGACACCGCCGGCACCGTCGTGTCGGTGGCGTCCGAGGGCGGTTGGCTGAAGAAGGACGGCTCGATCGATCGCGCCGACCGCGTCTTCTGGGTCGACTCCCTCGGCGCGCTGTTCGGCGGCATCTTCGGCACGTCGAGCAACACGACCTACATCGAGTCGGGCGCGGGTGTTGCGGAGGGCGCCAAGACGGGGCTCGCGAGCCTCGTGACCGCGGCGCTCTTCCTCGTTTCGATCTTCCTCGCACCCATCGCGGGTATCGTGCCGCCGCAGGCCACGGCCCCGGTGTTGATGCTCGTCGGCTGGTTCATGTTCAAGCCGATCCTCGATCTCAACAAGATCGGGAACATCGACTTCGCGACCGGATTCGCCGTGCTCCTCACGATGTTCGTGATGCCGCTCACGTACTCGATCACGAACGGCGTGGGAGCCGGCTTCATCGCGTACTCGCTCCTCAAAGTCGCGAGCGGGAAGAGCAAGGACGTCTCCATGCCGCTGTGGGCGGCTTCGATCGCGTTCGCGATCTACTTCGCGGATCCCTGGCTACGCCAGTTCATCCCGAAGTGATCTGACCGTCCGGCACCTTTCGGACAAGCCAGGAGCCCCGCCAGTGCGGGGCTCCTGTTCGTTCATCGCGGTGCGGGCGTCCCTTGGAGCGCGCGGACACCACGGACGAGACCGAAGCAACCGGACAGCATCATCGCGCCGTGCGGCGCCGCGAAGTACCAGCCGAGCGGCGCGGCCATCGCGCGGTTCGGACCGGTGACCGCGACGAACGAGAACGGACCGGCGGCGCGGTAGCGCTCGTCGAGCACGAGTGCGCCGTGCCCGTCGTCGTCGAAGACCTCGTCGTGCGTGATGGTCCCGGTGACGAGGCGCGCGATGAGGCGCTCGAGCTTCTTCGTGTCCATGGACTCGGTGTGGTGCTCCATCACGCCGAAGAGCTCCTCGCCGCGGACGAGGAGGCCGAGCGTGTGCTGGTTGCCGACGTTGACGATGCACGCGCCCAGCCGAGCGGCTTGACCGACGAGCTCGTCCTCGAGGGCGCCGAGTACCGCCGCCGGTCCGGTGTCCGCGACGATCGCGCCGGGCGCGTCGGCCTGGATCGCGCGCAGTCTGGTGAGGTATTCCGGCGGCTCGCGCCAGATATGGTCGGCGAGCGTGCCGCCCGGCCTGAGAAGGCGGCGCCAGTGCTCGAAGCGGAACAGGCGATTGGAACGCTTTGGCGAGAACCCGTGGTCCTGTGCCGCGACGGCGATGGTCGGCGGTAGCGTGACGTCGTACGGGGCGAGCGCGCCGGCGAGGCGAGCGAGGTCGAGATCGCGCAGCTCGATCGGCACGGCGCCGTTTGGTGCGTCCTCGGTGATGGTGACGCCGCGGCTACGTAGCAGGTCGAGGTCGTCGTGGACCGTGCCGGCGGCACGCTCGGTGGCGTAGACGCGGAGACCGGCCTCGAGATGCCGCCAGACCGCGTTCGTCGTGTGGTAGCCGCCCATCAGGTTGCCGTGGAGGAAGACGTCGCGCCCCGCCTCGCGTGCGGCCGCGATCCGGTTTCCGGCGATCGCTGTCGCCGAGGGCAGGACCAGCTGGACGGCGTTCTCCCAGGGCTGCGCGGGGTCGTACAGGAGGACGTCCATCGTGCCCGCGCCGATATCGATCGCGAGGATGCGATCGTCGGACATGACGTGATGCTAGCGAGGAGGCGGAACGCTACGGCCGGATCGCCGTTGTAGGGACGTGAGCTCGGGCGCCCGGGTCCTAGCGTCGATCGTCGCCGTCGTCATCCTCGGCGCCGTCTTCGGCGTGTTGGTAGTGGATAGCGCCGGAGCGCCCGCCCGAGACGTCCCGGTCGCACCTTTGCCAGGCTCGGTCGATCCATGAGCGAGTCGCGCGTTCCGTCGAAGGTCGGGGAACTCGCTACCGCCTCCTAGCGAGCGGGTGTTCCACGCGTCTGCGGGTAGACTTATGCGATCGATCCGACCTCCGGGGAGGTCGCATAGTTGGTCGAGTGCAGAGGTTTGCTAAACCTCCGAACCGGTACTTGCTGGTTCCGCGGGTTCGAATCCCGCCCTCCCCGCAAGGCATGCCCGAGTGCGGTTTGTAGTGGACGACCATGAGATCGCGTGGGCTGCAGGTTTCTTTGAAGCCGAGGGGACGGCGTGCTCCTCGCAGCGTCGTGATCGACCGAGCCGTGAACGGACCATGGCGCTCTATCAAGGCGGACGCGCTGCGATTCCGGACGCGCTGCTCCGCTTTCAGCGAGCTGTTGGCGGGCGAGGCAACATTACTGGTCCTTATCGCGATCGACTGTTTCACTGGAGCACGAAGAAGAACGCGGCTTTCGACGAGGTGATGGCGTTCATGTGGCCCTGGCTCACTGAGTGGAAGCGTGCGCAGCTTCGGACAGCGACCGTGACAGCGGGCAGGGAGATGCCTTCCGCTTGCGCGGACCGGGCCGACGCTCCGCCGACACTGCGTTCTACTCAGCTGGCCTGGGTGGCGGGTTTCTTCGACGGCGAGGGCTACATCGGCGCGAGTGGCGCTCCGGGGAGACGCACGATCGAGATGTCGATCGGGCAGGCGAGTACCGACACCGTGCCGGTCACGCTAGCGCGCGTCGCCCTCGTACTCGGCGTGGGCTATTTGCGGGGTCCGCGGACGATGGCCAACGCATGGTCGAAGCTGCCCCAATACGTTTGGAGGGCGAACGCCTTTGGGGACGTCCAGTTTGCCGTTGCGATGCTCTGGAGATGGCTTGGACCGGTGAAACGCGCGCAGGCGCATGAAGCTTTGTTGCGATATCAGGCCCTGGGGCGGGCAGCATAAGGGGAACCCTGAGCCGGGTCAGCCGGTAAGGTCATCCAGATGCGCCGCATCGATCCATGGTTTGCCATCGGTCTCGTCGCGTTCTTCGCGCTCCTCTTCGTCGCGCTGTTCGGCGAGCGGATCGCCCCGTACGAGCCGATCTACTTCGTCGTCACGCGTGGCGATCAGCAGCGCCCGTATGCGCCGGGCGAGGTCTATCCACTCGGATCCGACGTGCTCGGCCGCGACCTGTTCAGTCTCGTTCTCGCGGGCGCGCGCGCGACGCTGACCATCGCGGTCGTCGCGGGACTTGCGCGCGTGTTCGCCGGCCTTGGGATCGCGGTCGCCGCGAGCTGGTGGCGCCCATTGCGAACCTTCGCGGACTCACTCGCCGAGATCGTCTCCGCTGTTCCAGCCACGCTCGTCGCGGTCCTGATCGTCCTCATCTTCATTCGCGGTGACACGCAGATCTTCACCTTCGTCGGCGCCCTGCTGGTCACCGGTTGGGCGGGTCCATATCGCATCGCGCGGACCGAGATCGAACGTCTGCGCGGAAGTCCGTTCAGCGAGAGCGCACTCGCGCTTGGTGTGCGTCGCCTTCCACTCTTCGCGCGGCATCACCTGCCGCATCTTGTGCCGATCCTCGCGGTGTCCACGGCGCAGCAAGCGGTCGCGTCACTTGTCGCCGTTGCGGAGCTCGGCGTGCTCGGCATCTTCGTCGGCGCGACGAAATTCGTGAACCTCAGCGAATCGGTCGGCGCGCTGACGTTCCTGCGTCCGACCGATGTGGGGGCGCTCTGGATCTCCGAGATCCCCGAATGGGGCGGACTCCTCGCGAACGGCCGGGGTATCCAGAACCTATGGACAACGCGATGGGTGATCCTCGTGCCGGGCGTCGCGTTCGCCCTCGCCGCGATGGCGATCTCCGCGATCGGCCTCGGCATCGCGCGTCAGTACCAGCGACGAAACGCGTTCTACGACTTCGGATCGCGCGGCGCGGCGGCACTCGGCACTGTCTGTGTTGTCGCGGTGCTCGCGTCCGCGCTCGTTCCCCAGCGTTATGCCGCCGCACTCGACTGGGCCGAAGCGGCGCGGGCGCGCGTGACGATCGGGGCACCGCTCGAACAGGCTTTCGCCGAAAGCGGCCTACGGCCGATCGGCGCGAGCTACGCGATCGAGCGTCAGGTCAGCCAGATCCAGCAGACCGGACCAGCCAGCATCAATGTCGCTGGGGCGGGAGAAGTCAGCGAAGAAGCTGACGGGCCGACGGAGGTCCTGCCGGTCCTCTACTCCGCTTCGGGTGGCGCGGTATTGGACGCGCCGATCGTCTACGCGAGCTGGGGCCTATCACCGTCGGATCACCCCCAGACTCCGACGTCGGTCGGCACACCCGGCAGCGCACCCAGCCTGGGCACGGTCGTCAAGGACTGGATCGACGACTACCGCGCCATCGACGTGCGCGGCAAGGTCGCGGTGATCCTGCGGATGCCGAACATTCAGAGCGGCCCTCGCAGCATCACACAGGGCCAGGACTTCGAACTCACAGTCACAAACGCGCTGAAACGCGGCGCCGTCGCCGTTCTCTATATCGATCCAGGGCTCCCCACACTGCCGGTCACGACGTTCAGGGGCAACCTCATCAATCCGTATCGCAGGCTGTCGGAAACCGCGCCGCTCCAGCGGCCCGATAGCCCGCCGGTCATCGTGCTCAGCCTCAATGCGGGCGAGCGGATCCTCGGTCCGCTCGGCGTATCTCCGACGGCCATTTGGAACGCGATGGGCAGGACGGCGACCACCGGCCTCGGCGGTCCGGGCCCAGGATTTGCGTTTGGACTGAAGCTCGTCCAAAGCGACGACCCCATAACGAAGACGTCGTACGGTCGCGATCTCGGGACCTGGGCGCACGTCGAGTTGCCAGTCGCTCGAGTGGCGGCGACGCCGAAGAGCCTCGTGGGCGTTACGCCCGGCGAGCCGTCGCGTGTGCTGATCTGGGCGGTGATGCCGGCGACGCGCGGCAGCTCGCGACCCGCCACCGACGCGCTCGCCGCCTTCATCCGCTCGCTCGCCGGTCGCACCGGTGTCGGGGTCGCGGTCGTCGCCTTCGACCGCAGTGTCGACACGCTTGGCAACGCGCGTGCCATCGCGGATCTTCTCGGACGAACGCGCTGGGACACCATCGTCGTTCTCGACGATCTCGAAGGCGAACAATTGCGCTTCGACACGATCTTCGGTGACCTGATACCGATGTTCGACGAATACGCGAACCGCGCCGGCGCCCGCGCCGCTATCACCCGCGGGATCTCGAATCCCGAGACGTGGTCGTGGCCGGGCATGGAGGCGTTTCCCAAGTCGCGTGCGACCATCATTCGGGCGACGGGCGCGGGTGGCGACGTGCGCGGTGACGTCGCCGCGCTCCTGGGCTACGTCGCCGGCCGCGACGCACTCGCGGCCCCGGAGCTGCGCCGATGAACATCGCGATACGGGCCGCGCGCGTACCGCTCGTCGCACTCGTGCTCTGGGCCGCGCTGGCGGTGGTCGCGCCGTTGGCGATGTCGCGCTACTCCGCGTATTCGCTCGTCAACGGACCCGGTGCCCTATGCGCGCCCCCCGTCCCCGCTGGGTTCGGACAGCCACCCGCCTCGCGGACCTGCGGCGCACCGCTCTCGGATCTGTACGAGATGTCGTTGCCCGCTCTCATCGCCGATACCGGGCTGCGCAGCGTGGTCCTCCTCGTCGGTGCGGCGGTCATCGCGCTCACGCTGGGCGTGTTCATCGGTGCGGTCTCCGGCGCCGTCCGAAGGCGCGCAGTCGCGAGCGGCGCGGTGCTCGCCGTCACCGGACTCACGGCGGCGATCCCCTCGTTCTTTGTCGCGTACTTCCTTCAGATCGCAGTGATCGTGTTCGGTGCGGGCGCCAGCGGGAGCCGCTTCCTGCCGGTCTACGGCTTCGGTTATGACGAACACATCGTGCTGCCGCTCCTTGCGGTCGCGATCCCAGCCGTCGCCGTCACCGCCCAGCTCACCGCGGCGCGCGTGAGCGACGTGCTCGATGCCGAGTTCATCACCACCGCCAACGCCAAAGGTCTGATGCAGGGCTGGATCATGCGTGTCCACGTCCTGCCGCACGCGCTGCCCGTTGCGCTCGAGGGCCTCGGCTCCGGGCTGCGCATCTCGGTCGCGAGCCTGCCGATCGTCGAATACATCTTCCAGTGGAAGGGCATCGGATACGTCGCGCTGCAGTCGATCGCGAGCCGCGACCCCGCGGCCCTGACCGCGAGCGCTCTCGTGCTGGTGACGCTCTTCGCGTTGCTCAGCTTCATCGCGGACATCGGCCGCCCGCGCTTCGCGTACCGGTAGACGCGCTAGGGGTACAGCGTCCGCACCACCAGCCCGGCTGGGACCTTCGGATAGAAGTACGTCGTCTTCTGCGGGAGGCGTTCGCCCGCGTCGGCGATACGGCGCAGCGTCGGCGGATCGACGGCGCGCAGCAGTATCGCGGTGCCCGCGGCGATCGCGCGCTCCGTGTCGTGCTCGTACGTGATCTCCGCGCCGGCCTCTCGCGCCGGCTTCACGAGGAATTCCTCGGCGAGCGCGACGGGAAGCGTCCGCCACGCGGCAGGTAATGCCGAGAGATCGGTGCTCGGGCGTAGCGCAAGCGATCGGAAGGTCCCGCCGGCCGCGACCACGATGCCAGGCTGGATGTCGCCGAGCGCGCCGCGGTCGATCACGCTCACGTCGAACGAGCGCGAGATCGCGGACTCGAGCGCTGCCTCCGCGCCACGCACGATGCGATGCGTGGCGAGGATGCGCAGACCCGGATCGTCGAGCGCGCAGAGGAACGCGAGGGTGTATCGCTCCGGCGCGTTCGGACCGACTTCCGCATGCTCGGCGAGATAGTTCAGACCCGTCTCGTAACGATGGTGGCCGTCAGCGATGTACACGCGCTTATCGCGCAGCGCTGAAGTGATGCCTTCGACTGTGGCGCTGTCTTCGAGACGATAGAGCGTGTGCCGCTCTTTGCCGACCGTCGCCTCCGCGGGCGGCCCCGCAATCTCCCCCCGTTGCGCACGCTCACGCTCTGCTGCGGCGCCTAGGGTCCCCATAGTCCCGTTATCGTCCGCGAACATGCCGAACACCGGGCTGGTGTTCGCGCGCGTCGCGCGCAGTAGTTCGAGGCGATCGGCCTTCGCCTTCGGGAACGTGAGCTCGTGTGGCAGAACGATGCCCTCGCTCTGTGGATAGAGACGCAGCGCGCCGAAGATGCCGCGGCGTATCACTTGCCGACCCGCGAGCTCGAATCCGTGGTACTCGATGTAGAACGAGTCACGGCTGTCGTGACTCAAGACGCCACGGCTGATCCAGTTGGCGAGGTCTTTCGACGCGCGCGCGTATTTGTCGTCGGGTCCGTCCTTAGGGAACTCGATGCGGACGAAGTTGTACGGACTCCGAGCGTACAGGCGCTCGCGGTCCGCCTCGTCGATCACGTCATACGGGGGACAGATCACGTCGGAGAGCGCGACGAGTCGGTCGCGAACGTGCGTGTCGTAGCGAAATCCGCGGAAGGGGATGAACTCGGCCACGTCTCGATTCTGGGACCGCGCTCACAATGGCGTCGTGGAGGCGGACCGCCGCGCGCTGGTCGTGGGTTCCGGCTACGCCGGCCTGAAGCACGCCGAGGCGCTCGAGGAGCTCGGCATCCCGTTCACCGGTCCGCTGAGTGCTCGGCGGGTCATGGAGGATCAGCGCGCGCTCGATGATGCGACGGTGAGCGTCGTGCACGTCTGCGCCGCGAACGACCTTCACGTCGCGCTGGCAGGGCGCGCGCTGCGCGCGGGCAAAGACGTCGTCTGCGAGAAGCCGCTGGCAGTCGACGTGCGCGGAGCCGAGGAGCTCGTCGCACTCGCGCACAAGACCGGACGCCTGGCCGTACTCGCGTACAACTACCGCTTTCATCCGATGGTCGTAGAGCTAGCGACGCGCGTCGCGTTCCTCGGTCCCCTTCACACGGCGCGCGGCTCGTTCCTGCAGGACTGGCTGCTGCTCGCGTCGGATGCGAACTGGCGTGTCGAGGAGGCTCGTGGCGGCGCGTCACGCGCGATCGCGGATATCGGCGCGCACTGGCTGGACCTCGCGGAGCTCATCAGCGGCGAGCGGATCGTCGCCGTCGCGGCCCAGCTGGGTCGACTCCATGGGCGCGGCACCGAGGACCACGCCGGCCTGCTGCTGCGCTTCTCCGACGGGATGACCGGAACGCTCATGCTTTCGCAGGCCGCGGCCGGACATCGCAACGACATGGAGCTGTCGCTCGATGGCGCGACCGGTTCGGCCACCTGGCGGCAGGAGCGCCCGAACGAGCTGTGGCTGGGTTCACGCGGTGGAGACGCCGTCGTCGTTGGTCGCGACGACGAGCTGCTGTCCGCAGCCGCGCGCGAGCTCGCGGCGCTGCCTCGGGAACCGAACGAGGCGCGCCGCAACCTCCTCGCAGCGGTCTACGCGCGGCTTTCAGGGGACGAAAGCGAGCCCGCCGCGCCGCTGCCGTCCTTCGAGGACGGGCTCCGCCACGCGCGCTTCGCGGCGGCCGCGCTCGACAGCGCGTCACGCGAGAAGTGGGTGAGCGTGACGTGAGAGAACGGGAGCGCGTGCGGCTGTCGATCCAGGACCGGCTGCTACCCGAGGTCTCGCTGCACGCGCGATACGAGCGCGCCCGGCGTTACGGGTTCGAGGCGCTCGAGCTGTCAGAGCAACCGTTCGAAGACGCGGAGATCGCGCTGCGCGAGCACATCCCGATCTCGGCCATCTGCGGCGGCTACCGCGGCTGGCTCATCGATCCCGATCCGGAGAAGATCCGGGAGGCCCGCAAGGACCTGGCGCATCTCGTCTCGCTCGCCGGCGAGCTGGGCACCGGCTGCGTGGTCGTTCCGATTTGGGGCCGCACGCGCAATCTGCCGAACATCGGCACCGGCCGCGCACGTGACGCGGACGAGCTCATCTTCGTCGAAGGCATGCGCGGGCTCGCTTCGCGTGCGGAGCGCGCCGGAGCGAAGCTGTACCTCGAGCCGATCAACCGGTATCAGAACGACCTGTGCGTGACCATCGCCGACGCGTTGCGCCTCCGCGAACGAATCGGCAGCAATGCGGTGTTCGTCATGGGCGACGTCTTCCACATGAACATCGAGGAGGCCGACCTCGGTGTGGCGCTCGAGTCCGCCGGGGACTGGCTCGGCTATCTCCACCTCGCGGACTCGCAGCGGCTCGAACCCGGTCGCGGTCACCTCGATCTCGCGCCGGTCTTCAGCGCCCTCGCGCGGCTCAAATACCGAGGCTACGTGTCGTTCGAGCTCGCCGCGGTGTCCGGCGACGCCGATGCGGTGCTGCCCGTGTCCGTCGCGTACGTGCGATCGAAGATGGCGGAGGCGGGCCTGGTGTGAGTCTGGCCGACGAGCTCGCGGAGCGCGGCGAGATCGGCGGCCGCACGGTTCGCATAACCGAGGGCGGCACGGTCGAGTGCCACGTCTACCCGCTCGGCCCGCTGGCGCCGGGGATGGTCCGAGTGCGCACCGAGCTGTCGGTGATCAGCCCGGGCACCGAGATGACGTATGTCGGGCGCGCCGCGACCAATCCATATCTCCACAAGACCTGGGATCCGGAGCATCGCGTCTTCAGCGGCGGCGCGCCGACGCAGGATTATCCGATCGTGTTCGGCTACCGCGCCGCGGGCAGCATCGTCGCGAGCGGCGACGCGGACCTGCCGCCGGGCGCTCGCGTCTTCGGGAAGTGGCGGCACACCGAGTTCACCACGCTGTCGCGCGCCGACGCGCGCGCGCAGCTCCTCCCCAGCGAGCTTTCGTTCGAGGACGGCGCGGATCTGGCGCAGATGCTGCCGATCGCGGTGAACGCCGTGGCCTACGCCGAAGAGCGGCACGTGGGTACGCCCACGGTCGTGTTCGGTTGCGGACCGGTCGGGCTGATCCTCGCGCAGGTCGCGCGAGCGACGGGCGCGACGACCGTGTACGCCGTGGATCGCATACCGCAACGCCTCGCCATCGCGAAATCGCTCGGCCTCGTTCCGCTCGACGCCGCGGAAGATGTTGCACGGAAACTCAAGGGCGAGTACGGCGCTGACGGCGTCCCCGTCGCGTTCGAATGCTCGGGCAGCACACGCGCCCTGAATGAGGCGATCCGTGTCGTTCGACGGCGCGGCACGGTCGTCGCCGTCGGCTTCTATCAAGGCGAGGCCGCGGGTCTCTTCCTTGGCGACGAGTTCCATCACAACGGCGTCGAAATACGCTCGGGCCAGATCGGCAATCTCCATCCGCGCTGGGAGATCGGCCCACTCCGTGCTTTCGGCATCGACCTCGTCCGCCGGAAGGCCGTCGTGCTCGGAGCGCTGCCGCGCCTATCGCTGCCGGTCGAGCAAGCGGCGACCGCCTTCGACGCGCTCGCGCGGCCGGGCGAGGTGCTTCAGGTCGCGCTTTCATACGCGGACGCCTAGAGTCTCGGCACACCGCGAGGGGAGGTAACGAGATGCGGCATTCCAGTGGTCTGCGCGCGCTCGGCATGGCCGGCGCGCTCGCGATCCTTCTCACGGCCTGCTCCACTACCGGAGCTCCGACCGGTGGCGGCGCGCCAACTGGACCGACCGCGACCGATCCCGGCAAGGGCTTCGTCTTTGCCTCGACACAGTTCTCGCCGGTGACCGAGCAGGAGGCGATGCGCAAGAAGATCCTGACCGGTTGGAACGGCGCATCGGTCGAGTTCATCACCGACCAGGAGCCCGTCATCATCGACCGGATCACCGTCGAGTCCAAGGCCGGCGGCACCGGTCAGATCGGGATCGTCGGACTCGAGAACGGACAGTTCGGATCCCTCGTCGCCGCGAACTATCTGAACGACCTCGCGAAGGTCACCACCCGCAACGCCGACAAGAAGATCAACAGCGACATGCTGACGCTCGGCAAGTTCGGCGGCAGCACGCAGCTCTATGTGCCGTGGATGCAGAACACCTACTTCCTCGCTGCGAACAAAAAGGCGCTGCAGTACCTGCCCACCGGCGCCGACGTGAACGCCCTCACCTACGACCAGCTCATCGCGTGGGCCAAGAACATCTTCGACAAGACCGGCCAGAAGCGGTTCGGGTGGCCGGTGGGAACGAACGGCCTGATCCATCGTCTGCTCCAGGGCTACTGGTATCCGTCGTTCACCGGCGGCCTTGTGACCTCGTACAAAAGCGCCGAGGCCGCTGCGATGTGGGGGAAGATCAAGGAGCTCTGGCAATACTCCAATCCGCAGTCGACCACGTACGCCTTCCTGCAGGAGCCGCTGCAATCTGAAGAGATCTGGGTCGGCATC
>Ga0066710_100001308_pt1 | contig 18323 bp, 13 predicted proteins | sample GraSoiAngelo_159_FD_79666 | JGI IMG/M metagenome (GOLD analysis project Ga0066710, IMG submission 79666) | Grasslands soil microbial communities from the Angelo Coastal Reserve, California, USA - 14_1009_16_40cm | ecosystem: Environmental > Terrestrial > Soil > Grasslands | place: USA... | reverse complement strand
GAAATAGGCCACGGAGCTGCCCGCTTAACCGACATTATATCCAAGACCGGCACTGCCCAGGTCCATGGCACAGTTTTTGAATTTCTCCGCAACGCCGCCCTGGATGCCCGCAACTTTTTCGACCGGCGTACCCTTGCCAACCCTGGTCGCATTCCGCCTTTTGCTCGCGACGAATTTGGATTTACCAACGGGGGTCCGCTGGTCGTGCCGGGTGTTTACAATGGCCACGACCGAACCTTCTACTTCGGCCAATACCAGGGATTCCGCCAGGTGCTCGGGACGACTCAGATCTTCGCGGTTCCGACCCCGCAAGAGCGAGAGGGAAGGAACACGACGGCCTTTCCCGGCGACACGCTGCTGGTACCGGTCGACCCCAAGATGGCACCGGTGCTGGCGCGCTATCCCTTGCCTAACGATCCCCAGGGACCTTACGGAGGACGGACTTACGCTGCGTCGTCCAAGGTCTCAACAGTGACCGACCAGTTTTCAGTGCGCCTTGACCATCGTCTTTCCGATAAATCCCAATTGTTTGCCCGCTTCAACTTCAACAATGTCAACGGGCCGCTGACTAATCCCAGCCAGACCGCCATTGACCCAAGCTTCGCTATTCGATTTCTCGACCACCAGCGGAATTTTGGGCTGGCCTACACTCGCACGTTATCTCCGAATCTCACCTTGGAGTCCACCTTTGGCTTCCTGCGCAGCACACCCTTATTCCCCACCCTCAACCATACCCAGCCTGCACTGAAATTTGCAGATGGTCTCTACGAGGCCTTCAACGCTCCGGCCGGAACGGTTCTGGGCGCGTTCGGCAATCTATTTCAGGCCCGCCAAAGTCTACTTTGGGTTCACCGCTCACACACCTTCAAAGTCGGAATCGAAGCTCGGTTCCACCGCGACTCGACGATCTTCGCCTACTACCCAAATGGCGAGTACACCTTTGGAGGTGGAACAGCTTATGCTTCAGTGGAAATTCCTTCTTTAAGCGGCCGGCACAATATTCACATCGGCGATCCGCTGCCGGATGCACTCACCGGCTTCCTGACTGCTACACCTTTTTCGTTCACGACTTCAGTGGCTCCTTCCCTGTTTCCGCAAGGCGATCGCCTGGGGTTGAGCGCCATCCGTCGGGAATCTTACAATTTTTATTTTCAGGACAACTGGAAGATTTCTCCGCGCTTTCTTCTGAACTATGGCTTGCGTTATGAATTAAACACGCGCAATCGCGAAGCCAAGCACCTTACTTCCAGCCCTTTTTTTGTGGGACCGCAAAACCAACCTGCGCACTTTTGGCAGGCGGATACGCGTCAGAAGTTGGTCCTCAATCCGCAACCCCCCTACGATCTGGACCGGGGAGGATGGGGCCCGCGTCTGGGTTTCGAATGGCGCTTGGCCACCAATACAGTTTTACGTGCTGGGGGTGCCATTACTACTATCTTACCCAATCTGTTCCAGACCAATTTCCTGACAGGAGGATTTCCTTACGTCGTCAATCCTTATGTCACCGCCGCTCCAGATTCGCCGATTCCCTTTGAAAATGAGGTCACTCCTTTCAGTCTTCCGCTGGTCTTCACGCCTCGAGGGCAACCCGTCTTTGCCACAGGCCGCTCAAGGGACGTGCCGGCCAACACCGAAGTCGATTTCGAGCGATTTGTCAAAGACTTGGCTGCTCTCACTCCAGGTAATCAGATCATTCCCCTTTCGATATTTGGCATGTCTCAGGATTTCCGAAACGGCTATATTGGCAGTTACACGGCGGGTCTGGAACACGATTTTGGCGATGTCAAGTTGAGCGCTTCCTACGTGGCCACCGTGGGAGTTAAGCTCGCCAGCATCTTCTTGCCGAACAGTTACGGCGGAGCAGAGCCTCGGTTTGCACGCTTTACAGGCTTTGATTCGACCGGGCAGGTGTCGGGAGGATTCGGTCCCGAATATGTCATGACCACCCGTTCCCATTCCACTTTCCATTCCTTGCAAGCCGCGTTGGGAAAGACTTCACCTCGGGCTGGGCTGGGATTTCAGGCGAGTTACACCTTCAGCAAGTCACTCGATGACACGAGTTCCGCGCTGGGTGGCTTCTCTACGGGTTCCTCGGGCGCTTTGCTCCAGGCCTTTCCGCAAGATCCCCAGAATTCGAGAGCGGAAAAGGGCCCCTCCACTTTTGATGTGGCTCACGTGGTGGTTTTCAGCCTCGTGCAAGCGTTGCCGCTGGATCGCCTGGCCTTGTTCAAACCATTAGGACAGGGTATTACTTCAGGCTGGCAACTCTTGAACATCACGACGCTGACCACCGGATCGCCTTTTTCGGTTTACTCTGGGGTGCAGCAGACTGGCGCTGGATCCAGCGGCGCCGACCGGCCGGACCAAATCGGTCGACCAGTTCTTTCCACCAGCCGTGCGGTCCGGGAAGATTATTTTGGCCAAGGGTCTACCAACGCCGATTTTTTCTCCATTCCCATCGGTCTGCCTGGGGGAACCGGTCCAAACCAGGGACGGTTTGGAACCTTGGGCCGTAACACCTTTCGAGGGCCAGCCTTTCATAACTTCGACCTGGCTTTGATCAAAGATACTGCTTTTGGGCGTCGAGGTGGAGGAGATAAGCTGACATTGCAGTTCCGCGCTGAGTTTTTCAACGTTTTCAATCTAGTCAACTTTGGTCTCCCCGCCAACATTGTGCGAGGCACGGGCTTTGGACTGATTAGCCGCACCGCCAGTCCTTCTCGCCAGGTCCAATTCTCTCTGAAACTGATTTACTAAATTGGAATTGTCAAATGCCAAGAGCACTTATGGCCGGCTTAGAGCAAAACCCCTACGATGAAGTTCTGTATCCAGGTTGTCCCTTTTCCCAGACACACCCGGACCGACTGGCAACGTTAGCCAGGTTGTTCGGTATGAAGCCCGCGGCGGTCGAAAACTGCCGCGTGCTGGAACTGGGTTGTGGCGACGGCGGTAATCTGATTCCGATGGCTTTCGGACTTCCTGGCAGTGAGTTCGTGGGCATCGATCTGGCCGCGCGTCCTATCCGTAGTGGCCAGGCATTGGTGGAAGCCCTTGGCCTAAAAAACATCACACTTCGCCCCCTCGACATTATGCAGATATCTTCGGACTTGGGACGGTTTGACTACATTATTGCCCATGGCCTTTATTCCTGGGTTCCGCCGGCCGTCCAGGACAAGATTCTCGCTATCTGCAAGGCCAACTTAGCCCCGCAGGGTGTCGCCTATGTTAGCTATAACACTTATCCTGGTGGACACCTGCGCAACCTGGTCCGTGAGATGATGCTATTTCATGTGCGAGATTTGACGGAGCCTGAGCAACGCATCCAACAGGCCCGGGCTTTGATCAAGTTTTTGGCAGAATCGCAGGCAGAGCCTGACCCCTACAGGGCGTTTCTCAAAAAGGAACTAGAACGAATCACCCAATACAGGGAAGCGGCTCTCTATCATGACGATTTAGCGGAGATCAATTCTCCAGTCTATTTTTACAGGTTCATCGAGCAGGCAACCCGGCACCAGTTACAGTATTTAGCTGAAGCGCACTTATTCGAGATTCAAATGGGTATTTTTCCTCCTCATGTGGCTGAGGAGCTGAACCAACTCACCGATAACATGGTCGTTAAAGAACAGTACATGGACTTTCTAAAATGCCGCAGGTTTCGTCAAACTCTGCTATGCCACCAAGATATTGCGCTGGATCGCACGCCGAAACCAGAGCGAATAGTCGATTTCTATGTAGCCTCACCAGCCCGCTCGACTTCAGCCCAGCCAGACATTGATTCCCGATCTGTGGAAGAATTCGGCGGTCCCAAAGGGTCGGCGCTCAAGACCGATAATCCGTTAATCAAGGCAGCAATGGCGCACCTGGGCGAAACTTGGCCTCAATCGTGCCATTTTAGTGAACTGCTGGCCACGGCCCGATCTCGTTCAGGTAGATATTCTGCTTGTGACGACTTCGGTTTTGATGAAGATGCTCGAGAGCTGGGCGGAATTCTTTTGCGGACCCATGCCGCCGGCTTGACGGAACTGCACGTTCACTCTCCTCAATTTGTGCTGACAGTCAGCGAGCGCCCGGTGGCAAGCGCGCTGGCACGCCTGCAAATCCAGAATGGTAGTCTGGTTACAAACCTTTGCCATGCCAGTGTCCAGGTAACGGACAAGATGGCCCGGCGTCTGTTGCAGCTTTTGGACGGCACTCGTGATCGAACTGCTCTCTTAACCGAATTAACAGCATTCTTGGAATCAGACATTAAAAAGAGGCGCGAGGAGGGCGAGCCAGTCAGCCAAGTTCGGGAAGCCCTGAGCAGCCTGGCCGAGGATCTGGAACCCAATCTTGCCAAGCTAGCCCGGCTTGCTCTACTGATTGGCTGAACTAGGCTTCTGCGGTCTGAAAACTCCTCTTCAGAAAAGGACGATTTCGCGTTGTAGTGATAGGAAGACTCAGAAGGCCATCGCATCAATGAGGCTGGAACCGAAATCCTGGGATGGGGGACATGCCTCAATGGACTCTTCTCACTTGCCTCAGTGCCCGAGCGTTTGATACTGTTCTTTCTGCAAATAAGATGTTGATTGAAAATGAAATATCGATGGGAGAAAACAATGAATGGTTGCAATCATGACTAGCGAGCTTCGCTTCGATTGGACTCTGAAAGAGATTGGATCCATTTACACTCTACCTCTGCCGGAATTGATCTTTACCGCCCAGACGGCTCACCGAACCTACCACCGGCCTGATGAAGTCCAAGCCTGTACGTTGCTCAGCATCAAGACAGGCGGCTGTCCGGAAGACTGTGGCTATTGTCCCCAATCCGCGCACTACGACACCGGATTGACTCGGCAGCCTTTGATGGGGGTTGAGGAGACATTGGCAGCAGCCAAACAGGCACGCGATCAAGGAGCCACGCGCTTTTGTATGGGTGCAGCCTGGAGGAGCGTCCCTGACGGAAATGACTTCTCGCAGGTACTCCAGATGGTACGAGGCGTGCGAGCTTTAGGAATGGAGGCTTGTTGCACGCTCGGGATGCTCACCGAACGACAAGCGCTGGCGCTGGCGGCGGCGGGTCTGACAGCTTACAACCATAACCTGGATACTTCCCCGGAGTTCTACGGTGAGATTATTACCACGCGCACTTACGAGGATCGACTGCAGACTTTGAAGCAGGTGAGAAAGGCCGGGATTACCGTGTGCTGTGGGGGAATCATTGGCATGGGGGAAAAGCGGGAAGACCGTTTTCGATTGTTGGAGCAACTAGCGACCCAACAGCCCCATCCTGAGAGCGTACCCATCAACCTGTTGGTACGGGTAAAGGGTACTCCCTTAGAAGACCAGCAAGCCATCGATCCTCTGGAGATGGTTAGAATGATTGCCACAGCCCGCATCCTGATGCCCGCATCGATGGTGCGCTTGAGTGCAGGTAGGCTCTCGCTTTCCGATGAAGCTCAAGCTCTTTGCTTCCTGGCTGGGGCAAATTCCATCTTTATGGGTGAAAAGCTGCTGACGACTCCCAACCCAGAGGTTGATCATGACCACCGGCTGCTGGGAAGACTGGGAATGCATCTCCGCCCACAGGCGTAGCGCCGGCTCAGTTCAAGATTATCCGTACTCGCAAGTGAGAACAGTCAGGTGCGCCGAAGGGTCTTTTGGCGGGATGGATTGAACGGCTGGAGTAATGTCTTCTCCGGACTGGGTCTGAACAAGGGCCAACAAAAGAAGGAGAGTTGTTTTCAACATGGCGAGGAATTCTCCCGCAAGGAGTATGCAAGGCCAAATTCAAACCGAGGCCGACGCCGTGCAGTTCATGAAGTCCGTAAAGTTCGCGCTGCGATACAACGCGACACCGAGCCTGCCGCTCGCAAGCCTCTACGCGGCAGCCCGCGATCAACGCCGCGGCATCGAGCTGACGAATGCATTGTTGCGTCGTGGTGAGGTGGTCGAAACGAATCTCATAGCGGATCGGCTGGTGTTGGTCCACCGTGATGTGGTGCCCGCACTGTATGCGCTCCGCGTCAGACATCGGGCGCCGAAACTTTCGGAGAATGCGCAGCGCGCTTTTAAGCTGATCGAGGAAGACGGCACTGCGAGCGTCGGTGCTATCCGCCGGTTTCTGGGAGCAGAGGGTTTAAAACGCCCCGATCCCGCCGACCTCGCAGTTGGCGAATTGATGCGGGAGATGCTCATCGACCGCGGCCCATCGAGCGTTCCGAAGACCGGCATTCCGTACTTAAGTAAGGAAGGATATCCCTATCGAATTTTTGAGAAGGCACACCCAGACGTAGTGAAGGCCGCGAAGAAAATTAGCGTCGAGGATGCGATCACAGCTATCGTCGCGGCCTTTCCGGATACGCCATCCAAGAAGCTGGCCGCGATGTTCAAACTCTGCTTCACCCTTTCGTGAATTCTGCTGCGACGTGTCCCGCAGACCCTTCGCCGCCCCGGCGGTCAGACGTCCCCTTGCCCTTGCTCGTCCTCTTACTTGATTCATTGTCAGAGATGCCAGTAAGAGTAAGAGCGCGAGACAAATAGCTCCTGTATTTCTGAAATGGAGCGCTTAGTCTATATCCCTCCATATCAGTGATTAAGTATTTCAATCAAGCGGCCAAAGAGGCAGGAATCACAGCCTTAGGCAATTCACTTGAGCTATTTTTTCGTTGGGGTCAGCACGATATTACGGTACGAAACCTTCCCGTGGTCCCCTTGCAAAAAGATGGGCCCGGCAGTCCCCTCGTTGCTATTCAGGGCGCCGCCGGTGATGCCGGGAATTTCCTGGTTGTCAATGATCGTTTTGCCATTGAGAGCGACAGTAACCTTGCGCCCCACCAGAGTGATATCGTAGCTCTGCCATTGACCGGCCTTTTTTGATGGGTTCGTGCTCGGTGTGAGAAAGCCGTAGACTCCACCGATACGATGACTCTCTGGCTCCAACCCGTAACCGTCCTCGATTTGGACTTCGTATCGTCCTCGCAGGTAGACACCGCTATTACTCTTCTCTGGAATATTAAATTCGAGGTGCAACTTGAAATCCTCAAACTCCTGCTCGGAGATGAGGTCGCTGCTGGGTGGCGTATTGACCAAAACGCCCTTTATGGCTTTCCAACCGTTTTTGTCTGTCGACCTCACTTTCCAGCCAGTCAGGTCTTTCCCATTGAATAACTTCATGGGCTCCCCCCATTCTGGCGGGGCGCTTCGCTCCAGAGAAGGAGCGTGGACACCCGTCCACTGCAGGGTCTTACCCTCTTCGCTGGTGGTAGTGCCTTCCAGCTTCTCCCCTCCCAGCCTGCCTTTAAAAACCAGGTCGTCGCTACGTTCCTCATACTGCTTCGGCAGTGAGAACTCAAGTTGGCCTTCTTTAACTGCGATCTGAGCGATCGGGCGAGCACTGCCAGACTTCCCCACAAATCGACCCTTTAACTGGTCGCCCTCTTTTGAAATCTCAAGCCAGGAAGGGTATTCACCTGTTTCCGTCTTCACCGCGAGGTCCCACCTTCCTAAAAATGAATCTGTGGAACCAGCCGACTCTTTGGCGGTTGTCTGCTGAGACTCTTTCTCTTTGCTTTGCGAACAAGCGGAGAAACTCAAAGCCAGAGCGAGGGATAACCAAAACCAGTTTCTAAATCCGAATTCTGAAACTGAACGGAGCGGTATTCTCGGATTTAGCTCCGCACCCTCACCCCCGTCCCCTCTCCCCAAGGGCGAGGGGAGAGTCAATCTAATTTTTTTGTTCCCTCTCCCTATTGGAACCCAAAGGGTAGTTGAGGGTGGCTCATTCGAGATGTGGGACAAGTTTTTCATGCCTACTACTTCGGAATTGGGGTTAATTAGCATCACAAAATGCCTCCTTTGAAAAATGGTAAGTGCGCCTCCCTGCGCTTCTTTCAGGAGCATTCGATTCGAACAGCTATTCGAGGAAAGCCGAACGCATCACTTGCAAACAGATTCGAGGCAACATGCGAATGAGCGTGGACCTGAGGGATTTGTAATCCTGTTTTCCCGCGATGAATGAATTCATCAACGTCTGGAGAACCTTGCTGCGCGAGGTGGTTTGCACGACTCGAGTAATGAAATCAGACCCGAGAAACCGTCCGGTGTAGAATTTCTCGAACAGTTCCGCAGCTTGAATAAAATCATCTACAAAATCTTCCTTACAATTTCTTGAGTAAGAATCTAGCCGTGATTGGGTAAGGGCACGAGCCAATAGTTCTCCAGAACGCAAGGCATAATAGATCCCCTCACAGGTGATGGGATCGGCAAAGCCCGCTGCATCCCCCAGCAACGCCCAACCTTGCCCCTGGATTTTGTTGCTTCTGAGGGTCCGGCTACGTAAAGAAGGGATAAGAGCGCTGTATGTTTCCCAAGATACATAAGAGTTTTTCATTTCTCCTTTTGGTGGCGCAACGGGTGATGAAAATGCGTGATTCTTATCAGGAAGAAGGACAGCGGTTTCGCCGAAGCCGCCTGAGGAATATCTCAAAGTGGCAAGCTGGCAGGGCGTCCCTCGCAGGCTGACACCTGCTGCCGCCGTCGAGGGGAGAGTTTCATAAGAGGACGGGGAAACGTGGCTGGCCAAGACGGCATCGCGGGAGGCACGATTTACCAGATTTCTACGAACCTCAGGATAATTTTGGTACAGGAATTCATGCAAGTAGGCCTTCAAGATCCTGGTCGGGTTTTGACCCAATCTCCCACAGATACCAAAGGAGATGTTATTGGGCCGAGCAAACACCCACAGATAGCCCAGGAGATTGCGAAGGAACTTGATCTCGACCGTATCTTCTCCCCGGCAAAATACTCGATATCCATAGGTCATCATCAGATCTTCCACGGCAAAGGGATTGCTCAATTTTCTTCGCACGAAGCTGTTGACCCCATCGGCACCGATCAAGAAATCAATCGAGTAATCGGAATTTTCTGTCTTAAGTCGCCAATGTGAATTTTGCCGCTTAAAATCCAGGATGCGCTCTTGGTGAAAATGGACGCCTTCGGAGATTGCTCTTTCCAGCAGGATCTTGTTGAGAATGTCTCTGGAGTAAATGAACAGGGGATCCTGCAACGTCACTGTCACTTTGGCATCACGAGGTGATATAACTCTGATCTGGGTTATGCGACGTTTTTCCTCGAAACACTCCTTTAGAAACGGATACTGCACTATGGCTTTGTGGGTAACACCACCTCCGCACGGTTTTTCCCATACACCCCGATAGTCAAAAAGGAGGACCTCGCCTCCTGCTTGCCTTAGCAGCGAAGCGCAAAGTGAACCTGCTGGCCCGGCTCCGATAATGCCTACTTTCATAACTCGGCAAAAAAGACACTAAAAAACCATGCTGTAATTAGAGTGCTGAACAAAGCCGATGCCGTCAGGCTTTCGGTTTTGCGATAGATCATCCCAGCATAACACCAACACAAAGTGCTTAAAACCAGCATCCCAGGTAAAACTAAAACTATCAAAAACTGTGTGTTCTGCAAAACGAAAAACCCAAGGATCAGGATGAGGGCAAGAATTAAGCGGCTGGAAAAATGAAAGAAGAGCAATTTCACTCGTCCGTAGGGCACTATAAGACATCGACAGGCCCATTCGTCGAAAAAATAAAACGGAAAGAGACTGAGGGCGACGAATGGAAACCGCCAGAGCCTCGCTCCAGATAAGGTGACATGAACAAAGTATTTGGAAAATGCAGGTGCTAGCGCAAGGGCCAGCAGCAAAACAGTCAAGAGAACCGAAATCAAATCAACCAGCGAAATCTGAAACGAATCCCATCGAGGAGGCCTATAGTAGAGTGCTTGCATGCCCGTCAAGAAGAAGAAGCCGGCTAAGTAGCTTCCCCCCATTAAATTTAAACGGTCCCATGGATTGACCCCAAGTAAAGCGATGACCGACAGAGCACCTGCCAATCCATAGGCCCAAAGCGGAGAAGCCTTGTCAAACGGCCCGGGTTGAGCCCGTTTCGGCCTTTCCTGGAAATCCCCCTTTGAAGGGGGTGGCGGCAAAACCGACGGGGCGTGTCCCTGTTCTGGCCGGTTGGACATCCCCCTGGCACTCTCTCCGAGAGTGCTGTCCCCCTTCAAAGGGGGAATTTTTTCATTCTTGAGTAGTGCTGCTGGCGAACCTTTCAAAGCCTGAATCCCTCCATAAAGAATGGCGAACCCGGGAATGACGAGAAGTAACAGGCAGAGGCAAAACAGACCTTTTGTCAGAAGTCCAGTCCAACTGATCGCTGGATTAAAGTGAGCGTCAGGGTAGACAAACTTCAGCCAATTCGCCATCTCAAGCAGGGATCGAGGTTCGAAGATGCCCAGAGTATGGTCGGTCCAAGGGAGTACCACTATTTTTCGCGAACCGTCCGAACTGATCCACGTTCCGGGGCGGTCTAAGGACGGGAGCGAAAACCCGGTCGCCTGGTCGAAGATGAAGGCGGCTCCCCTCCGGACAAAGGGCAGGTCAAACTCTCCCAGCAAGATCAGGAGATTCTTCGGCTTCAGACGATCAACCGTGGCGGCAGCAGGTGAGATAGCAATAACGCCGGCGATTTCCGGTCTAACCTGGGCAGCATCGATCGCCAATCCTGCACCCAGTGAATGACCAGTCAGGAAAAGTTGTGATAAACGAATCTGCGCGTCTGAATTCAAGGCTGGCCTCGAGGACCCGTTTAGATATTGGAGGGCCTCCTGGATTGCCTTGCGAGAGTTCTCCCAACTGAATTTCTCAGTTGACTCACCATGGCCGGGAAGATCCATCAGGTAGCAATCAACACCCCACCTTGCCAATTCAGTCCCCAATTGAGTTAGAGCAGACTTGCTGGCTGAAAGCCCGTGAATGAGAAGCGCTGTTGGATGAGGCGAATTGCCCACAGCAGGCTTTCGACAGGCCCGCCTGAGCCGGATATTTAACAGGGGTGTTTTGAAAGGCCCAGAGGTTCGGGAGTGGACGAATTCAAGATTTTGGTCTTGTGAACGAATTACAATATGAAGGGTGAGCGAGGCAAGAATGCTGCCTGCCAACAAGCTTAAATTTCTGAGAGACATTGCCGGACAAGACGCTCGTGGGCCTGTGGTATAATTTGATTTGCAAAAGTTAAGAGTGTATCAGCTCCGGAGAAAAAGTGGAGAAAGTTTTACCCCTGGAGGATTTACTGGAAAGGGTGGGTGAGCTAAGGCAGCGGCGAAAGAAGATTGTTTTCACCAATGGCTGCTTTGACATTTTACATCCGGGACACGTTTCCTACCTGCAAAAAGCCAGACAACTTGGCGATACCTTGATTGTTGGAATCAATAGTGATCGTTCGGTGAGAGAACTCAAAGGCGAGTTACGACCTATCTTAACCCAGGAAGAGCGATGCCAGCTACTTTCAGGACTGGAGAGCGTGAATTTTATTACGATATTTAATGAAAGCACACCGCGCGAGCTTATTAGAACCCTACTTCCGGATATTCTGGTCAAGGGTGGAGATTGGGGCGTAGAAGAAATCGTAGGCCGCGAGGCAGTGGAAACTGCGGGTGGCAGGGTCGTTTCCTTGCCTTTCGAAATAGGACATTCAAGCTCTGGCATTATCGAAAGGATCCTTCGGCGCTATAAAACGAATCCTTGAAGGAATTGAAATTTGCAAGACCGGTTTGCCAACCTCTGAAAATCCCCTCTCGGGAGGGGAAAGAAGGCTTCAGCCTTCAGGGGTGGGTCCTGCCGTCTGTAACAACCCACCCCTACACCCCTCCAGCGGAGGGGAATCATTTTCATGCTCTGTGACGCCGGCCACGCCGGCATGGATGGCTCCTCTGAAAATCCCCTCTATCAAGGGGGGGCGTGAAAAAATTCCGAAGCACCCCTCACCCGGCCTCCGCGACCACCGTCGCTTCGGCCACTCTCTCCCCCAGTGGGGGCGAGGGAGTTAAGTCAAGTGTAACTTCCCCCTCGCCCCGCTGGGGAGAGGGGCCAGGGGTGAGGGGAACAATCACCTTTCGCCGGATCTGATTTCTTCACAGCTCCCCTTTAGAAGGGGGAATAATTTTCATTTCTTGGTGGTGCCGCCGGCAGCATAAGCGGCTCCCTTGCAAATCCTGGACACGCGTGCTCACGCAACATCTGTTTGCTCGACTGCTGGACGACCCTGAACTTAACCAAATCCCACTTCAACTGCAGTCTGGCCAACATCACTTCATCCTAACCGGCATTACGCCGTCCGCTAAGCCTGCCTATTTGGCAATCCTGCACCGCTTATTGAATCAGCCCTTGCTTTACGTCAGCTCTGACAGTCAAAACCTGGAAGAGTTCAGACGGATAACAGCTTTCTATCATCGGATGCTCTCGAACAAAAACGAGGAGCGGTTGGCGGCTTTCCCTGCTTTGGAGCCGGGACCCTATAGCGGTCTCTCTCCCCATCCGGAAGTTTTGGAAGAGCGGGCCCTCGCCCTTTGGAAATTGGTTCAATCTAATCTCGATATTCTTTTCTGTCCGTCTGCCTCATTGCTCATCAGGATGCCGGACATAGGTAACACTTTCTCTCAAGTTCCAGAGCTGTCGGTAGGCACGGAACTAGCTCCGCGGGATCTGGTCCAATATCTCCAAAAGGCAGGCTATGTTCGCGACGAGCCAGTGACCAATGTGGGTTCATTTTCGACGCGCGGAGGGATCGTCGATGTGTTTCCCCCCAATTCCGAAAATCCGGTACGCCTGGAATTTTTCGGAGACGAAATTGAGTCCCTGCGCGAATTCTCAATCAAATCGCAGCGATCGATCGGACCCTTGCAGAGATTGTCTCTGGTGCCGATGCGGGAACTGCTCATCGATCAGAATTTGTTGCAACAATGGAGCGAAAAAGCGGAGCAAGTCTGGGACTCAGACAAGTATGAAGAATTCTTGGCTCACCAGCTAGCTCTGGCCCGTAGCGGAGAGTTCTTTCAGGGTTGTGAATATTTGCTTCCCTTGACGGTCCCCTTTGACCGAACGCTTTTAGATTTCGCCGCAGACTTTCTAATTGTATTGGATGAACCCAACGATTTGAAGTTGGCAATGGATCAATGGGTCTCTAAGAGTCAAGGAATGTTTGAAGACCTTCAAGCGGGAAGTATAGCTGCTGTTCATCCCGACGTGTTATTGGCTAGGGCCTCCGAACTGGAGCAGGCATTGAACGACCGGCGGGTAATTTCTTTGGACCAGCTAGGCACGCAGGACTCTAAAGAGCATATTCGCCTATCCTGTCAAACTCGGCCAGTTAGAAAATACCACGGTAATATCAGAGAGGTTGTGGAAGAAGTTCAGAAACTCTCCAACCAGGAGGGAGCTATCATTTTTGTTCAATCCGCCTTGGGGAAGGCCGAGCGACTTTACGACATCCTCAAAGAATATGACGTTGCCTGCGTGGCCGATTTTAGAGCCACTGAAAAGGAAGTCTCTCTTCTTCAACAGATCCATCCAAATAATCCTACGATTGTAGTTGGAGAGGTATTGGATGGGTTTCAGGTAATCTCAAAGAATATCTATATCTTTGGAGACCGAGACCTCTTTGACGAGAGTGAGCTATTAACTCGTCCCGTAAAATCTAAACAGAAGAGTGCCTCTTTCATCTCTGACTTTCGTGAACTGAAGCCCGGCGATTATGTGGTTCACATAGATCACGGCATCGGCCAATTTCAAGGATTAAAGCAAATCTCCACGGACGGAATTGGCCGGGAGTTCATGATTCTCGGTTATTACGGAGACGACAGACTCTATGTCCCCTTGGAGCGGCTGGATCTGATACAGAAGTACAGCAGCGGAGAAAATGCCCATCCTCCCTTAGACAAACTGGGAGGAACTACCTGGGTCAAAACCAAAGCCCGCATCAAAAAGTCGATGCGCGATATGGCCGAAGAATTACTCAAGCTTTATGCAGAACGCCGCATTTTGGCCGGGTATGCTTTTTCCCCGCATGGACATTGGCATAGCGAGTTCGAGGAGGCCTTTGAATACACAGAAACAACGGATCAACTGACCGCCATCGAAGAGGTAAACCGGGATATGGAGTCAGAGGCCTCCATGGATCGACTCCTTTGTGGTGACGTGGGGTTCGGTAAAACGGAAGTGGCGATGCGTGCCGCCTTTAAGGCGGCTTTTGATGGAAAACAGGTGGCGGTCCTGGCTCCGACCACGGTCTTGGTTTACCAGCATTATATACGCTTTAAACAACGTTTTACTGCTTTCCCCATGAATATCGAGATGCTCAGCCGGTTTCGCAGTCCTAAGGAGCAGGCTGACATTGTTGCCCAAACGGCAAGCGGGAAGATTGATATCCTCATTGGAACTCACCGCCTCCTGTCCAAGGACCTACAATTCCGGGATTTAGGACTCTTGATTGTCGACGAAGAGCAGCAGTTCGGGGTGGCCCACAAAGAGCGGCTCAAACAACTAAGAAAACAGGTAGACACTCTGACGATGACAGCAACACCTATCCCTCGTACACTACATATGTCGTTGATAGGTGTTCGCGATATGTCGGTTATTGAAACACCCCCTCAAGATCGACTGGCGATTCAAACGACGGTGGTACCCTTTAGCCGGCAGATTATCGAGAACGCCATCCAACAGGAGTTGGCCCGACAGGGCCAGATCTATTTCGTTCACAACAAGGTAGAGTCCATTTACTCGGTGGCTGCCATGGTACAAAAAATCTGCCCTCAAGCCCGAATTGTGGTTGGCCACGGGCAGATGGGGGACAGGGAACTGGAAACTGCTATGCTAAAGTTTGTCCGCCATGAGGCCGACGTCTTGGTGTCAACTACAATTATAGAAAACGGCCTGGATATTCCCCTGGTAAACACTATTATTGTCAACCGGGCCGATCGCTTCGGCTTGGCTCAACTTTATCAATTGCGGGGACGGGTGGGCCGCTCCAATCGACGTGCCTATGCCTACCTGCTGGTCCCCCCCGACAAAGCACTTTCCGGAGAGGCCCGTCAGCGCCTGGCGGCGCTGAAGGAATTCAGTGATCTCGGTTCTGGCTTTAAGATTGCCGCCCTGGATCTGGAGTTGCGGGGTGCAGGCAATCTCTTGGGCGGGGAACAGCATGGGCATATCAATGCCATTGGGTTTGATCTCTATTGCCAGATGCTGGAAAGAACGATCGCCGAAATGCGTGGCCAGGAAGTTGTTCCCGAAGTGCAGTCTCACATCAACTTGAAAGTGAGCGTCAAAATTCCTCCTGATTACGTCCCAGACGAGAATCAGCGGCTGAGTATTTACAAGAAAATATCCTCCCTGAAGTCAGATTCTGAAATGGCAGACCTGCGAAATGAGCTTGAAGACCGATATGGGCCCGTTCCTCCACAAGTTGAGAGCTTGATAGAATATGTGCGTCTGCGATTGGTGTCAGAAAGGGTGTTGGTACAGTCTATCGAAAGAGAGAGAGATGGAATTGCAATTAAGTTTCACGAGCAGACCCCGGTACGCCCACAGAGACTGGTTGAAACGGTTTCCTCTTATCCTGGCGTTTCCGTAACGCCCAGCGGCGTGTTGAAAATGCCGCTCGCGGGATTGGCGCAGGGGGAGATTTTCTCATCGGTGCGTGCACTGCTGCTGGACCTGGCGGGTTAAGGAACGGCAAGGTCAAGTGGACAGGCAGGGATGCCTGTCCCTACTGCCAGATTCGCGGATCACTGGAGCCCAGGGCGGGAGCCTCAATGAAGCTCTTGACCTGCTGCTCACAGGCAAGCAAAGACTGCACTTCCCGAAGCAGCACCTCATCTCCGGCACAGGCTTGCTGGAGGAAGGCGGTTCGCTGGCTCTCCTCTTGCCCCAGGGCGGAGTGATAAAGTTGCTCAATCTGCTGCCAACGCTGCGATGTCATAACGGCAAAGGGTAGGATGCGTTAGCCGCTGTTTGGCGTAACGCATCGATCGTTTGGGCACGGAACGAAGGTGCGTTACGGCAAACTGCGCCTAACGCACCCTACAGCTACTACAGCTCCTGGTCGCTGTTGTTGAGCTCACGGTAGAGCCAGACTTTGGCGACCCGCCAATCCCGCAGAACCGTGTCGGGCGAAACCTTCAGCACTTCGGCGGTTTCCTCGACCACTCAACCCGCCGAAGAATCGCAATTCCACGACCTGGCTTTTCCGCGGGTCGGTAGCGGCCAAAGTCTTCAGCGCCTCGTCGAGTGCCACCAGATCCCTCTCCCTCTCCTGAGACATCACCAGAGCTTCATCTAACGGAACCCGCTCTGCCTTCCCAGCTCGCTTCTGGTAATTGCGGGTGCGGGCGAAATCCACCAGGATGCGCCTCATCAACTGAGCCGAGAGAGCAAAAAAGTGGGCCCGGTTCTGCCAACGCACCCGTCGGGAATCAACCAAGCGCAGGTAAGCCTCGTTAACCAGGGCCGTGGTCTGTAAGGTGTGATCAGGGCGCTCCCCGCCCATATAGTGATGAGCCAACCGGCGCAGCTCAGCGGTCACCAGCGGGATCAATTTGTCCAGGGCTGCCTGCTCTCCCTGGCTCCAAGCCAAGAGCAATTGAGTCACTTCCGGGGGCGAAGGTGCCTCCATTGAACTCCCTTCAATGCATGAGCTTATCTGCAGATGCAGCTGATTATAGCACCAGTTGGTTTGGGGAGTTGCCAAAAGAATTCTTCATGGCGTTCCAGTTTTTCCACTCCTTTCGCGCCTAAGCAGACGAGGGCAGCCCAGGGGCTGGCCCAACAAAGGCGAAAAAGGAGAACGTCATGAGCCGATTATTGACAGGTTGCTTAACCTTGAGTCTTATTTTATCTGTCAGTTCAGCTGACTTGGCTGAGTCAACGCCAAACGGCCGACCGGACCTGAGCTTGAAAATCACAGTGTGGATTTACAACTATGCCCAAGTTTCCTATTGGACTTTGATTCGAGCGGAAAGGGTGGTAACCAAGATCTTCCGCCAAGCCGGGATTGAGATGCTCTGGCTGGACTGCACCCTCTCTAAGGCTCGGCAGCAACCATTCGGGGCAACCATTCTGGCCCTGAAAATTCTTCCCGAGACTATGGCTGCGCGCCATGGCCGTAAGTTGACCACGTTGGGTTATGCTGTGGCTTCGAAGGAAGGCGGGACCCACGCCAGCGTATTTTATCAGCGTGTCAAGGAAGTGGCCAAAGGCACAGTGGACAGCGAGCCTGAGATTCTGGGCCACGCCTTGGCGCACGAAATTGGTCACCTGCTCCTTGGCTCTACCGCGCACGATCCAACCGGCATCATGCATACCGACTGGACTCGGGAAGACTTGCATCAGATGTCCTGGCAGTATCTGTTCTTCTCGGCGGAACAAGCTGAGGTCCTACGAGCCGATGCACTTAGGCGTATCACGCTACAGGAGAGTTCTCCGGCTTCCAGGCCTGCATCTCAGAGATAGACAATACTGAATCTGTGTCTCAATTAGGGTCACCTGCCGTAGTGCTCCAGGGCCTGACGCTCCTTGGCAAGCTCTTCCGGAAGGACCTTACGCGGGACCAGGTCGTTCTCGAACTTCACTTTGTAATGGCTGCGATCGAGCTTGACCGTTCCACCGTGATTGGTGGAGAAGCAAATCCAGCGCCATCCCTCGTCTCCGCCTTTGGCGATTTTGGAATTAACAATTGGCCGGATTTGAGCTATCATTACTCCATATATTTTATGCGCCTGATCGCTCCAACGAAGTCATTGACCTATGCTGCAAAAATACCGCTACCTAAGGAGAGTCCCATAATGAGACACAAGGTTTTTTTAGTTTCCATAACAGCAATACTTTGGTTCACTTTTTCTGCTCACTTTTCTGCTCACTTAATGGCGGGCACAGTTTTTGAAGAGATTATAGTCCGGGTCAATAACGACATCATCACAAAGTCTGACTACGAGAAAAGCAAGGACCTAATTAAAAAGGAGTTGGTAAAGGGCTTGAGCGGTCCTGAACTGGCAAAAGCTTTGGCCACGCAGGAAAAGGATTTGCTGAAAACCTTGATCGAAGAGCAACTCCTGGTGCAAAAGGCTGCCGATCTGAGTTTGACGGCAGATACCGATGTCATCAAATTTCTCGATCGGATACGCAAGGAAAATAACTTGCCGGATATGGAAGCCCTGGAAAAGCTGATGCTTCAGCAGGGCATTGATCCCGTGGAATTCAAACAGAACATCAAAAATCGTAGTTTGACTCAGCAGGTTTTGGGTCGAGAGGTTTATTCGCGCATACAAAATGCCATCTCCAACGATGAAGTGACTAAGTATTATGAAGCGCACAAACAGGAGTTCGACAGACCGGAAGAGGTGCGAATTCGGGAAATCCTGATTTCCATGGAAGGTAAGGACCCGTCTGCAATTCCAGCCTTGGAAAAGAAAGCGCAGGAGGCTCTTCAAAAAGCCAAAGG
>Ga0066710_100001307_pt1 | contig 18324 bp, 19 predicted proteins | sample GraSoiAngelo_159_FD_79666 | JGI IMG/M metagenome (GOLD analysis project Ga0066710, IMG submission 79666) | Grasslands soil microbial communities from the Angelo Coastal Reserve, California, USA - 14_1009_16_40cm | ecosystem: Environmental > Terrestrial > Soil > Grasslands | place: USA... | reverse complement strand
TCCGCGTCGGGCTTCGTTGGCACCACGAACGTCACCGACCTCTGGACCCTCCACGCGCGAAGCATACGAGGTTTCAGTGGGACGGGGAGTGGCGATAGCCACATGCTGGGTTCCGCGGAAACGCGAACGCCGTCCTCCAGCACGGAGTGGTCTTCCTCGACGTGGACCACGACCTGATAGCGCTCTCCCGGGGCGCCGGGGTCGATGCCGTGATGGAGCGCTGTCTCGGCGAGCAGCGCCAGAGCGTCGGCCTGCTGCTGGCCCATCGTGGGCGTTTCTTCTGAATCCCTCAGGCGCGCCTGCTGGTACAGGGTCTCGCGCGCTGCGGCCAACGCTTGCACGAGCAGGGCGCCGACTTCCGGGGTGAGCCGTCCCCGAACCGCCATCATGCCGTCACCATCTTGATACACGTGAAGCTCCCGACTCACGTGCTGTCGCTCGATCTCCCGGGCCTCGGCGATCCGGTCCACTCGTCGCCAGCCGCGAACGAGCCGCTCGACGTGGGCGGCGGTGCCGGCCTTGCCGAAGGCGAGCAACTGCTCTTCGGTCTCGGGCGTGGCCACACGGGTCAGCGCGCGTACTTTGGCGTACGACAGCTCCCCTCGAGCGAGAGTCTGGGCCAGCAGGGGCAGAGTTCCCAGTGCGCGCGCAACGCGGACGCGCTCGCGCGCCGCCCCGGGGTCGAGTCCGACACGCCAGCTCAGCCAGTCGGCGCAGGAGCGGAAGCCGTTGCCCCAGCCGCCGTGGGCGTCGAACTCGCGGATGAGGTCGAGGAGACGAGCAGTCGCGGCTTCCAGGTGCACCGACAGCTCGGCGATCTCGTCGCCCAACCGATCGAGGTCCGTGGTGTTCATGGCGAGTCTCCCTTCTGCTGGGGCGACTCTATACCCGCGTTTCGGACCCGTCCCCCAGGCACGACGAGCGATGATTTCGACAGCAACGAGGTTTTTTAGAGAAGTCCCCTCGTGGCGGCAACGTCGGGCTTCCGTGGGCCGCTGGATCGGGATCCACGAGGCACTGCCGACACCCGGCCACTGCGCCTGCGGAAAGCTGTCAACCGGAAACTGCAAACGGCACGTGCGTCAGCCGACGTTCAACGACAAGCGGCTGGCCGGCATTCAGGCCGTGCAAACGCTCTCACGACTGAATCGTACCCACCCGCTCAAGGAAGACACGTTCGTCCTCGACTTCGTGAATGACCGCGAGGAGATCCGCGAGGCGTTCAAGACATACTACGAAGGCGCCGAGATGGGCGAAGAGGTCGACCCGGCGCGGATGTACCAGCTCAAGGCTGAGCTGGATGCGTCGGGGATCTATCTGGCCGGAGAGGTCGAGCGGTTCTGCGCCGTGTATTTCAAGCCGAAGCAGAAGCAGAGCGCGATGGATCATCAGGCAATGAATGCAGCACTGGACCGTCCGGTTTCTCGCTTCACGGTGCTTCAGAAGGACGAGGAAGGCGAGGCGGAGCTTTGGCGCGGAAAGGCCCAGGCCTTCCGTAACCTCTACGGCTTTCTTAGCCAGGTGATCCCCTATCAGGACTCGGATTTGGAACGCTTGTACGTATTCCTCCGGCACCTGGCGGCAAAGCTCCCGAGGCGACATGGTGGTGCCGCGTATCAGTTCGACGACGAGGTGAGGCTGGAGTACTACCGCTTGCAGAAGATCAGCGAGGGCTCGATCAGCCTGCGCGATGGCCAGGGTAGACCTTTGGACGGCCCGACTGAGGTGGGTAGCGGCCTCGTGCGGGAGCAGCCAGTCGCGCTATCGCAGCTGATCGACCTGATCAATGACCGTTTCGGTAGAAGCCGCCATGGCCGATGACAGCCTAAGGCAGGCGGCGGCCGTGAATCCCGAGGACAAGTTCGAGCTCGTGTTCAGGAATCTGCTCGATACTCTCTTCGTGGAGCGCATGGATCAGAACGAGGAGATCTTTGTTCGGTTCATGAATGATCTGCCGTTCCAGAAGATCGTCACGGCGTGGATGGCCTCGGAGGCCTACCGGAGGCTGCGCTCTACAGGCCGAGAGGGCACTGTGTCGGCGGATACGCGCTGACCATCCGGGGCTGACGGACGCTGATGCGCCGGGATGGTCAGTTGTATGTCCGGCCCTCTATCGGATCGGCCGTTGTGCCGAATGCGTGCACGATGCTGCGTCCCGTGAAATAGTCCGGCGGCGATGCCCCGTATTCGTCATCACCAGTTTCGGTAATTTGCTCGGCCTCGCCGTCTCGATTCATCCCCGCTGCCCTGAGGTACCCCGTGGCGCTGGGCCCAGGTCGGATGTCCGACTTGCGGGCTCAGCTAGAACGCGACGGGCAACGCTGTCAGTCCACGCAGAGTCAGGCTCTGGCGGTACTCCGGTCTGTCGGTGGCCAGCGCGAGCTTGGGCAGGCGGCTCACCAGCGTGTTGATAGCGATCTGGCCCTCGACGCGTGCCAGAGGCGCGCCCAGACAGAAGTGGATGCCCAAGCCAAAGGCGACGTGGCGGTTGTCGGTCCGGGTGATGTCGAGGCGGTCGGGCTCCGGGAACTGCGCGGGGTCCCGGTCGGCGGCGCCGATGAAGGCCATGACCATCTCGCCCTTGCCGATGGTCCGGCCGCCGATGACGACGTCCTCGCTCGGGATGCGAGTCGTACGCTGCACGGGGCCGTCGTAACGGAGCAGCTCCTCCACCGCGCTGCCGATGCGCGTGGGGTCGTCGCGCAGTCGACCCAGCTCGGCGGGATGGCGCAGGAGCGCGAGCGTTCCGTTGCCGATGAGATTGACCGTCGTTTCATGGCCGGCGATCAGGAGCAACATGCAGGTCGCGAGCAGCTCGTCCTCGCTGAGCTTGTCCCCCGCCTCCTCGGCGGCGACGAGGCCGGAGAGCAGGTCGGGGCGCGGCGAGGCGCGTCGCTCGGCGATGAGGGCGCGGAAATACTCGGCCAAGGCTCGTCGCGCCCCTGCCCCACGCTTCGCCACGTCCGATTCCGGCGGCAAGAGGAGGGCGTCCAGGCTCCGCGCGATGTCCAGACCCCACTGCTTGAAACGCTCCCGATCCGCCGCAGGGACGCCGAGCATCTCGCAGATCACGATGACAGGAAGGGGATAGGCGAAGTCCTCGATGAGGTCCATCCCGCCCGCGCGCTTCACGGCGTCGAGGAGACCGTCGACGATCTGCTGGACCCGGGGACGCAGCACCTCTACGACGCGCGGGGTGAACGCCTTGTTGACGAGGCTGCGCAGGCGCGTGTGGTCGGGAGGGTCGCGCACGAGCATCGACAGACCCACCGCAGGCGCGGGAGCACCGTAGCGGGCGGCTACGAGGGCCTCGATGCCTTCCTTGCCCAGGCGCGGATCGCGCAGCACGCTCACCACGTCTTCGTAGCGGGTGAGGATCCAGAACCCGAGAGGGCTGCGATGCACCGGATCGTTGGCGCGCAGGCGATGGTAGGTGGGATAAGGATCCGCCACGAACTCGGGATCCATCGGGTTGAACTGCACCTGGGCCATGGTGCGGCGAAGTTACCGCTGGGTGGCGGCGCGGTCAAGGACGAACAAGCTATTGTTCTCCGAGCAACGCGTCGTCGGTAAGGCGATGCAGATCGTTGACGAAGAGGTCGGCGCCGGCGCTCACGGTGTGATCGCCGCCGGCGGGAACCAGCGCGACGCAGCGCATGCCGGCGCGCCTGGCGGCGGTGATGCCGTTCTTGCTGTCCTCGATCACCACGCATTCCTCCGACTCCACGCCCAGCGTCTGAGCCACGGCGAGGAAGACGTCGGGCTCGGGCTTGCCGCGCGCAACCTCGTCGCCGCTCATCACCACGGCGAACCGGTCGAGCACGTCGAGACAGCGCAGGACGCGCTCGATGAACGGTCGTGGCGACGAAGACGCAACGGCAAGCGGCAGCCCACGGCGATGCAGACGTTCGACCAGGGTGAGCGCGCCCGGCATCGCCACGATCTCGTCGTCGGGGCATTCGCTCATCAGCTTCCACTTCTCGGCGATGACGGCCTCGACGTCGGCAACCACACCGTGTTCACGGAAGACCGTCGTGTAGAACTCGCGGTCGGGCATGCCCATGAAGGCGCCACCGGCGAGCACGTTGGGATCGATGCCGAGCCGGCGCAACTGAACCTTTTCGGTCCGGACGTGGAGGCGCTCGGTGTCGGAAAGCACGCCGTCCATGTCGAAGATGACGGCGCGAATCATCACGCGCGCCTCAGCCCCGCCAGTGCGAGAGCTTCTCGTTGAGATGATCGAGTCCGAGGACGATCGCGATCGACGCGGCGGAGACGAGCCCGGTCGCCGCGAACAGCTCGGGAGCGCGGAAGCCGTTGGCAAGGCCGCCCATCACGCTGCCCATGCCGCGCACGCCGGCGAACATCTCGACGATCAAGACGCCGAGCAGGCAGAAGACGATCCCGAGACGCAGGCTGGCGAGCACCGACGGCACGATGGCCGGAAGAATCACCTTGAGGTACACCTGCCACGGCCGCGCGCCGTACGAGTGGGCCACCGTCAGCAGGTGACGATCGACGTCGCGCACGGCGCCCATCACCAGCACGAGAATCGGAAACAGCCCGTGGATGGTCCCGTAGGCGATGGCCGGCGCCGTCCCGAAGCCGAGCATCAGGACGATCCACGGCAGGACGAGGATCTTGGGCATCCCGTACACGGCCACGACGAACGGGTGGAGCGTGTCGTGCAGCGCGCGCACCGAGCCGATGACGATGCCTGCAGTCACGCCGAGCGCGGCGGCCAGCACGTAGGCGATGGCGGTCTTGAGCAGCGTGTCGCCGAGCGCGTTCAATGCCGTCGGAGCGATGCTGCCGAAGCCGCGAATCACCGCGCTGGGCGCCGGCACGAAGAGCGGATCGACCCAGCCCGCCCGCACCACGGCCTCCCACAGGGCGAGGAGCGCGAGCACGCTCACGCCCTGGAGCGCGCGCACCCGCACGGTCGCGCTCACGCCGTCCACCTCCGCGCGCGGTGCTCGACGAGGCTGGCCAGCGCGTCGGTGGCGACGATGAGCACCAGCGTGACGATGACCAGCGCCACGTAGTCCGCCGTCCGGAAGAGCCCGTAGGCGTGATTGATGAGCGAGCCCATGCCCGACTTGGAGCCCAGGATCTCGCCGACGATCACGCCGATGACGGCTAGCGCGAGCCCCGTCCGGAGCCCGCCCATCAGCGTGAAGAGCATGCCGGGCACCATGACTTTGGCGAAGACGGTGAGCGACGAGGCGCCGAAGCTGCGCGCGACCGTGACGAGGTGAGGGTTGACCTGGCGAATGCCGGCCAGCACGGCGAGCGTCACCGGAAAGAAGCCGAGCAGGAACCCGAAGGCGATCTTGGACGCGGCGTCGAGGCCGAAGAAGAGCATGAGCGACGGGTACCAGACGACCGACGGCACCGCGTAGAGCGCGGCCAGGATGGGGCCGTAGGTGCGGCCGAGCACGCGATTGAGGCCGAGCGCGAACCCGACGCCGAGGCCGCCGGCCACGGCCAGGCCGTAGGCGACGAGGATCTCCTCCGCGGTCAGGACGAGATGCTCGAGCAGATCGGGATAGGAGCGCAGGCGAATCAGCTCGCCGAGTGCCGGCAGCGCCGCCGACGGCGGCACGTAGATGAGCGGGTTACCGACGCGCGCCGCAATCTCCCAGAGGGCGAGGATGGCGACGAGGATCACCGCCCGGATGGCGACGATCGTCACGTCTCGCCCATGGCCCGCAACGACTCGTCGCGAATCTCGCTCCAGAGCTTGGCCCTCAGCGTGACCAGCTCGGGCGACTCCATGAGCCGCGGATAGGGCTGCGTCAGCTCGAGCACGCTCTTGATCCGGCCGGGCCGCGCCGTCATCACGACCACGCGCGACGACAGCGCCAGCGCTTCGTGCAGGCTGTGGGTCACGAAGAGGACCGTGCGTTGAGTCCGGCGCCAGATGTCGAGCAGCCACTCACCCATCAGCACGCGCGTTTGCTCGTCGAGCGCGCCGAAGGGCTCGTCCATCAGCAGGATCTGCGCGTCCACGGCGAGCGCGCGCCCGATGGCGACGCGCTGGCGCATTCCGCCCGACAGCTCGCGCGGATATTTCTCGGCGAAGCGGCGGAGGCCGAGCGGGCCGAGCAGCTCGGTGGCGACGGCGCGACGCCGGTGCTTCTCCACGCCCTGGACCTCGAGGCCGAACTCCACGTTCTCGACGGCCGTGCGCCACGGAAAGAGCCCAGGGTCCTGAAACACGGTCGCCACGCGCTTGGGATCGGGCCCGGTCACCGCTTGAGCTTCGATCAGCACGCGCCCGCCGTCCGGCTTCACCAACCCGCCGACCATGGCCAGCAACGTGGACTTGCCGCAGCCCGATGGCCCGATGATCGTGCAGAACTCGCCGGGACGGACGGCCAGCGAGACGTCGCAGACCGCGTCGACGGCGCCGGAGGCCGTCTCGTAGCGCTTGCTGACCCCGTCGATCCGGATCAGCTCGACGGCGGTCACTGTTCTTGCTGGGGGCCCCGACATGGCCCCCAGATTGGTCGAGCGAAGGGAGCTACGCCCCCCTCGGGCTCCCCCGGCCTCGCTCGGACGCGCCTCGCCGGGGAGTCCGAGGGGGCGTGAGCCTCCTCGGCTTGAATCAATCCCGTGGCGCGCCTCGGGGTTGCGTCAGGACGTCTCACACCGATTCGAGGATGCCGCGGGCGATGACGAGGCGCTGGATCTCCGACGTGCCCTCGCCGATCTCGGTCAGCTTGGCGTCGCGGAAGATGCGCTCGACGGGAAATTCGGTGATGTAGCCGGCTCCGCCGTGGATCTGCACCGCCCGGGTCGCCGCTCTCATGGCCGCCTCGGAGGAGAAGAGCTTGGCCATGGCCGCGGCGTGGGCGGCGGGCTGGCCCGCATCCTTGAGCGCCGCCGCACGCAGCGTGAGCAGGCGCGCAACTTCGACGTCGGTCGCCATCTCGGCGATCATGCCCTGCAACCCGTTGAGCTCGGCCAGCGTCTTGCCGAACACCGACCGCTGCTTCATGTACTTGACGGCCTGGTCGAGCGCGGCCTGGGCGATGCCGACGCCCATGGCCGCCATCGCGATGCGGCCGCCCTCGAGCACCTTCATCGCCTGCACGAAGCCCCGACCGCGCTCGCCGATGAGATTGCCCGCGGGCACCCGCGCGTCCTCGAAGATCAGCTCGGCGGTGTCGGAGGCGTGCAGGCCGAGCTTGCGATAGGGCCGGCCCGCGCTGAAGCCCTTCGTGCCCCGCTCGACGATGAACGCCGAAATCCCCTTCGACTTCTGGCCGGGATCGGTGCGGGCCATGACGACGGTGATCCCGCCCACGCTGGCGTTGGTGATGAACGCCTTGCTGCCGTTCAGCACCCAGCCGCCGTCACGCTCCTCGGCGCGCGTGCGCAGCGCGGCCGCGTCGGAGCCCGAGCCGGGCTCGGTGAGGCCCCACGCCCCAAGCGTCTCTCCGCTGGCCAGGCGCGGCAGATACTGCGCCTTCTGCTCGGGCGACGCATGGAGCGTGATGTGGTTCGCGCAGAGGGAGTTGTGGGCCCACATCGTGATGCCGACGGAGGCGTCCCCGCGGCACAGCTCCTCGACGATGAGCGCGTAGGAGACGTAGTCGAGGCCGGCGCCGCCGTATTCCTCGGGAATGAGCACGCCGAGCAGGCCGAGCGGGGCGAGCTTGTTGATGATCTCGAACGGGAACTGGTGGCGCTCGTCGTACGGTGCGATCTTCTCGCCCAGCTCATCACGGGCGAACTGCTGGGCGACCTCGCGGATCTCCTCCTGCTCGGGCGTCAGCTCGAAGTCCATCGCCTCACATCTAGACGGCGGCCCGGACGTGGTCGTGGACGAAGCGCACGATGTCCTGCGTCGAGGTGCCGGGTCCGAACAGCTCCTTGACGCCGATCGCCTTCAACCCGGCCACGTCCTCGGGCGGAATGATGCCGCCGCCGAAGACGACCACGTCGTCGGCGCCCTTCTCCTTGAGCAGCTCGAGCACGCGCTTGAAGAGATAGTTGTGGGCGCCCGACAGCACGCTGAGCCCGATGGCGTCGGCATCCTCCTGGAGCGCGGTGGCCACCACCTGCTCCGGCGTCTGGTGGAGGCCCGTGTAGATGACCTCGATGCCGGCGTCGCGGAGGGCGCGCGCGACGATCTTGGCACCGCGATCGTGGCCGTCGAGCCCCGGTTTGGCGACGATGACGCGAACCTTGCGCTCGGTCATTCGCTCGGTCATGGGCGTCAGGCTGCCCCGCCGGAGAGCGTGCTGCGCAGCTTCTCGCCGACCTTCATGATCTGGGTGCGGTCGCCCGGCACCACCTTCCAGTCGAAGCCTTTGCCGTCGTTCGTCCAGCGCGGGATGAGGTGGAGATGGAAGTGCGGCACCGACTGGAACGCGGCGGCGCCATTGGCTTGGAGCATGTTGATCCCGTCGGGCTTGACCGCGCTGAGAAGCGCGTTGGCCACCCGCTTGGCCGTGACGATCGCCGCCTTCAAGTCTTCCTCGTCCGACTCGAAGAGCGTCGGCGCGTGATGCTTGGTGACGACGAGGCAGTGACCGGAGTTCAACGGGTTGATGTCCATGAAGCAGAGCGTGCGCGCGTCCTCGTAGACCTTCATGGATGGAATCTGTCCGTCCCGGATCTTGCAGAACACGCAATCGGTCATCGTCTAGACCTCGACCGTCCAGCCGCGCGTGTCGGGCACGGTGCCGTACTGGATGCCGACGATGGCGTCGTACAGGCGCTGGGACAGCTCGCCGATGCGACCGCCGTTCACGACGACACGCTCGCCCTTGTAGGCCAGCTCACCCACCGGCGAGATGACGGCGGCGGTGCCCGTCGCCCAGACTTCCTTCAGCGCGCCCTTGTGGGCAGCCGCGATCACTTCGTCGATCGAGATCTGACGCTGCGAGACGCGCAGGCCCCAGTCGCTCATCAGGGTCAGCGCGGTATCGCGCGTGACGCCGGCCAGGATGGTGCCGTGGAGCGGCGGCGTGATGACCTCGTCAGCGATCTTCAGCATGATGTTGGAGGTGCCGACTTCCTCGAGGTACTTGTGGTGGACGCCGTCGAGCCACAGCACCTGCGTGAAGCCCTCGTGCTTGGCTTCCTCGGCCGCGTAGAGGCTGGCCGCGTAGTTGGCTGACGTCTTCGCCTCGCCGAGCCCGCCCGCCACCGCGCGCACGTAGTTGTCGACGACCTTGATCTTCGTCGGGGCCAGGCCTTGGGGGTAGTAGGGCCCGACCGGCGACATGATCACGTAGTAGAGGTATTCCTTGGCCGGGCGCACGCCGAGGAACGGCTCGCTGGCGACGATCGTGGGCCGGATGTAGAGCGAGGTGCCGACCGACGACGGCACCCAGTCACGGTCGACGTCGACCACGGTCGTCCACGACCTCAAGATCATCTCGGGGTCGAGCGGCGGAATGCTCATGCGCACGGCCGTGCGGTTCAACCGCTCCACGTGCTTCTGCGGGCGGAAGAGCCGGATCTTCCGGTCCCGGCCGCGGAAGGCCTTGAGCCCCTCGAACAGCGACTGGCCGTAGTGCAGCACGGCGGTGGCCGGATCCATCGGGAACGGGCCGTAGGGCTCGACGCGCGGGTCGTACCAGCCCTTCTCTTCCTGGAAGTCCATCACGAACATGTGGTCCGTGAAGACGTTGCCGAACGCGAGATCCTTGTCGGCCGTCTTCTCCTTCTTCGTCGTGGTCCGCGTGATCCTGATCGCGTCGTTCATGCCTTTCCCCTCACCCTCGGAAAACAGATGGACCGCATCAGAAGATGATCGGCTCGCGGTAGAGGCCGAACACCTGACGATAGACGTCGGAAATCTCACCCAGGCTCACATAGTCCTTCACGGCGTCGATGAGGACCGGCATCACGTTCTGGCCGTTGCGGCAGGCGTCGGCGAGCTGCTTGAGGCGCCGCTCGACCTTGCCGGCGTCGCGCGTGGCCTTGAAGCGGGACACCCGCTCGATCTGCCCGGTCTCGACCTGCTCGTCGATGCGCAGGTAGTTGATCGGCTTACCGTCGCGCATGACGTACTTGTTGACGCCCACGACGACCTTCTCGCCGCGGTCGTCCATGAGCTGGTAGCGATAGGCGGCGTCGGCGATCTCCCGCTGCGGGTAGCCGTGGTCGATGGCGCGAATCATCCCACCCATGGCGTCGATCTTGCCGATGTAGTCGAGGGCGGCCGCCTCCATCTGGTCGGTCAGCTTCTCCAGATAGTAGGAGCCGCCCAGCGGATCGATCGTCAGCGGTACGCCGCTTTCCTCGGCGATGATCTGCTGCGTGCGCAGCGCCACCGTCACCGCGTCTTCGGTGGGCAGCGCCCACGTTTCGTCGTAGGAGTTGGTGTGCAGCGACTGGGCGCCGCCGAGCACGGCGGCCAACGCCTGCACGGCCACCCGCGCGACGTTGTTCAGCGGCTGCTGCGCCGTGGCCGACACACCCGCGGTCTGGGTGTGCGTGCGCAGCCGCATCGACTCCGGCTTCTTTGCGCCGTAGCGCTCTTTCATGAAGCGCGACCACATCCGGCGAGCGGCCCGCAGCTTGGCAATCTCCTCGAAGAAGTCGTTGTGGATATCGAAGAAGAAGCTGAGCCGCGGCGCGAAGCTGTCGATGTCGAGGCCGCGGGCCAGCGCCGCCTCGACGTAGCCGAGCCCGTCGGCCAGCGTGAAGGCCAGCTCCTGCACCGCGGTCGAGCCCGCCTCGCGGATGTGATAGCCGGAGATCGAGACCGGGTTGAAACGAGGCACATGCTGGGACGTAAATTCGATCATGTCCGTGACGATTCGAACGGCAGGATCCGGCGGACAGATCCATTCTTTTTGGGCAATGAACTCCTTCAGCATGTCGTTCTGCATCGTCCCGCCCACGCGATCCCACGACACGCCCTGCTTCTCGGCCACGGCCAGGTACATGGCCAGCGCGACCGACGCCGTGCAGTTGATCGTCATCGACGTCGTCACGTCGCCGAGCGGAATGCCGTCGAAGAGGATCTCGAAGTCGGCCAGCGTGGAGATCGACACGCCTTCCTTGCCGACCTCGCCGCGCGAGCGCGGGTGGTCGGCGTCGTAGCCCATCAGGGCCGGCATGTCGAAGGCGGTGGAGAGACCGGTCTGGCCCTGAGCGAGGAGGTACTTGAAGCGCTCGTTGGTGTCCTCGGGGCGGCCGAAGCCGGCGAACATCCTCATCGTCCACAGCCGGCCGCGATACATGGTCGGGTAGACGCCGCGCGTGAACGGATACTGACCGGGAGCGCCGAGCTTCTCGGCCGGCGACCAGTCCCCGAGGCTCTCGGGCGTGTAGACGCGCTCGATGGGAATCCCCGAGAGCGTCTCGAACCGCACCGGGCGCTCGTTGTCCTTGTCGGTCATGCGTCCCCTCCCAGGACCTCGCGCGCGATGACGAGCTTCTGGATCTGCGAGGTGCCCTCGTAGATCTGCGTGATCTTCGCGTCGCGGAAGTAGCGCTCGACCTGATACTCGCGCGTGTAGCCGTAGCCGCCGTGAACCTGGATGGCGTCGGTCGTCACCTTCATGGCCGTCTCGGCCGCGAAGTACTTGGCCATCGAGGCTGCCTTCACGCACGGCTGGCCCGCGTCTTTCAGCGTCGCCGCGCGCAGCGTGAGCAAACGCGCGCCTTCGATCGTCGTGGCCATGTCGGCCAGCATCCACTGGATCATCTGGTGCTGGCCGATGGGCACGCCGAAGGCGCGGCGCTCGCGCGCGTAAGCGACCGAGCGCTCGTAGGCGCCGGTGGCGATGCCGACGCCCTGGGCGGCGATGCCGATCCGGCTCGACGTGAGCGTCGACAGCGCGATCTTGAAGCCCTGGCCTTCCTCCCCGAGCCGGTTGGCCACCGGCACGCGACAGTCCTCGAAGAGGAACTCGGCGGTGTCGGAGGCGCGGATGCCGAGCTTCTCCTCGGTGCGCGGCACGCTGAAGCCCGGCGTGCCCTTCTCGACGAGCAGCGCCGTGATGCCGTTCTTGCCCCTGGCGCGATCGGTCTGACAGAACACGAGCGCGGTCGAAGCCTCGCGACCGTTGGTGACGAAGATCTTGCGCCCGTTGACGACGTAGCGGTCGCCGTCGCGGACGCCGAGCGTCTGCTGGTTGGCGGCGTCGGATCCGGCCTGGGGCTCGGTCAGCGAGAAGCAGCCGATCGTCTCGCCGCGCGCGCAGGGCATGAGGAAGCGCTCGCGCTGGGCGTCGGTGCCGTAGAGCAGGATCGGCTCGCAGTAGAGGGAGTTGTTGACGGTGAGGATGACGGCGTGAGACGCGCACTGCTTGGCCAGCTCGATGACGGCCAGCGTGAGGCTCACCGCGTCGGCGCCGCTGCCGCCCCAGCGCTCGGGGATCGTCATGCCCATCATCCCCAGCTCGCCCAACCGCTTCACGGTCTCGTGAGGAAAGCGCTCTTCGCGGTCGAGTTCCTCGGCGATGGGCTTGATCTCGCTCTCGGCGAACTCCCGCGCCATCGTCTGGATCATCTGCTGCTCGTCCGTCAGCGTGAGCCGCATGATTACTTCTCCAGCAACCTCTTGAACTCTTCGGTCAGCGCCGGCACGACCTCGAACAGGTCGGCGACGATCCCGTAGTCGGCGATCTTGAAGATCGGTGCTTCCGGATCCTTGTTGACGGCCACGATCACCTTCGACGTCCGCATACCGGCCAGATGCTGGATGGCGCCGGAGACGCCGAAGCCCAAGTAGAGCTTGGGCGAGATGGTTCGCCCCGTCTGCCCGATCTGGAAGCGATGCGGTCGCCAGCCCGCGTCCACCGCTGCGCGGGAGGCGCCGACGGCGGCGCCGATCACCTTGCCCATGTTCTCGAGGATCACGTAATTCTCCGGGCCCTTCATACCGCGCCCGCCCGAAATCACGATCTCGGCCTCGGCCAGCTCGGGTAGGCCCGTCGAGACTTCCTCGCGGCGCTCGACGAACTTCATCTGGGCGCTGGCGCTCTTCACGCCCGGCCGTTCGACGGCGGCCGTCTTTCCGGCCTGGCTCTCGGCCGGACGGAAGACGTTCGGTCGCAGCGTGGCCACCCACGGCTGCTTCGCCCACGTGACCTTGCTCAAGAGCTTGCCCGCGTACACGGGGCGCGTGGCGACCAGCTTGTCGCCCTGCATCGTGAAGGCCACCGAGTCGGCGGAGATTCCGACGCCGAGCCGGGCGGCCAGCCGGGCCAGGGCTTCGCGCTGCCGGCTCGTCACCGGGCCGAAGATCGCCTTCGGCGATTGAGCGGTGGCCAGCTCGGCGAGCGCGGCCGCCCACACTTCACTCCGGTACGGGGCGAACGCTGCGTTCTCGAGCAGCCACACCTTCGTCGCTCCCCAGCCCGCGAGCTGCGTGAAGCCGTCGTCGCTCGCCTTGTCGGTCAGCCACACCGCTTCGGCCGGACCGCCCAGGCGCGCGGCTTCGCCGATCACCTCGGCCATGACCTTCTTGGGCATGCCCTTGCGGTCGTCCTCGACCACACACCAGATCGCGCCAGCCATCGTCATCGCCCCCTAAATCGCCTTGGCTTCTTCGCGCAGCGCGCGGACCAGCTCTTTCACGGCAGTTCCCACGTCGCCCGGAATGACGCGGCCGGGCGGCCGTGGTGGCAGGGCCTCCAGCGCGACGACGCTGAGCTGCGGCGGGTCGGCGGGAAGTCCGAGATCGCTCGCCTTGAGATCCTTGATCTCCTTCTTCTTGGCTCCCATGATCCCCTTCAGCGTCGGATACCGCGGCTCGTTGAGGCCCTTCTGCGCGGAGATCACCGCCGGCAGCGGAAGATCGAAAACTTCGAGCCCGCCTTCGACCTGACGCGCGGCGCGGATGCTCTTGGCGTCGGCGTCCACGCTCTCTTCCATGATCCAGGCCGCGCACGGCCAGCCGAGCACCTCGGCGAGCTGCGCGGTCACCGCACCCATGTCGTCGTCGATCGCCTGGCGGCCGCAGATCACGAGCTGAGGCTGCTCCTGCTTGATGACGGCGGCCAGGGCGCGCGCCGTCGTCAGCGTGTCGGCCTCCGCCCAGCCGGGATCGTTCAGATGGATGGCGCGGTCGCAGCCCATGGCCAGACAGGAGCGCAGCGCTTCCTTGGCGCGATCGGGACCGAGACAGACGGCGACGACTTCACCCTGGCCCCGCTTTTCCTTGATGCGCAACGCCTCCTCCACGGCGAACTCGTCGTAGGGAGAGACGATCCAGGTGATGCCGGCGGTGTCGATGGCCTTGCCGCCGGAGGCGATCTTCACCTGCGTCGCGGTGTCCGGCACCTGCTTGATGGCCACGAGGATCTTCATCGGTCTCGCTCCTTTAGGCCTGCTGCTCGTACGTGAGTTCCCGGGTGATGCGGAAGCGGTCGCCCGGGATGAACACACGATCGAAGACGATCGCGCGCGTGCCCGAATACGAGACGCGCTCGGACTCGAACGCCGGCACGCCGGCGGCACAGCCCAGCTCGCGAGCTTCGCGCGGCCCCAACCGCACGGCCGCGACGGTCTCGCGCGCCCGCGTGATCGGGAGCCCGAGCTTGAACTCGAGCACCTGACGCAGTGGCGTCGCCGTCAGGTCGGACTTCACGACGTTCTCGCCGATGGTCGGCGGCAGAAACGAGCGCTGAAGACTCATCGGATGACCGTCGACCAGGCGAAGCCGCTCCACCGCGACGATTCGCGCGCGCGCGCCGAGGCCGAGGGCCGCCGCCACCCGCCGGTCGGCCACGCCGAAGAGATTGCCGAGCACGCGGGTCGAGACCTGCTCGCCGAGCGCGGTGAGATCGCCCGCGAAGCGGCGCAGCGCGAGGATGTCGTAGTCGATGGATGGCGCGGCGACGAACGTGCCGAGCCCGTGGCGACGATCGATCAGCTTCTCGCGCTCGAGCAGCTCGAGCGCCTGGCGCAGCGTCATGAGCGTTACGCCGAACTCGTGGGCGAGCCGACGCTGATTGGGGAGTCGCTCCCCGGCCTTGAGCTCACCGTCGCGGATGCGGTCCCGGAGCACCTCCGCGATGCGGTGATAGCGCGGGACCCTCACTGCCACCTCCCGACGATCTGGTGTTCTAGAACACTTCGCCGAAACGATTCCGGGTCACACGCGGGTCCCCGGGAAACGACGGCGGAACGGCGATGAGGTCTACATCTCGCCGTGACGATATTTTATGCACGCGCTCCCGAAGGTGCAAGACGTGACGATCGGCGAGCCCATGGCACCACCCCAAGGGCGCGGCGACACGCCGTCGACCACCGGCGGGGGTCGCTTACGGCGGGGTGAGTCCGGAGAGCGGGAGCGTGCTGACCTGGCCACGCGCGAGGTCGAGCACGCGGACGGCGTGATTGTTGGGATCGGCGATGAAGACGCGATCACCGGCCATGGCGAGACCACTCGGCTCACAGAATCGCGCGACCGAGGCTTCGCCGTCCATCAGTCCTGGCTTTCCGTCGCCGGCAATCGTGCGGCACTCGGCGGTCGTGGGATCGAGGCGCTTGATCTTGTGGTTGTAGGTGTCGGCGATCAGCAACGCGTCCGCGTGCCACGCGACGCCGAGCGGATGCTGGAGTCGCACCTCGGACGGCCCGACGCCGTCGCGGTCGCCGAACTCGAACAATCCCTCGCCGACGATCGTGCGGATCACGCCCTCGGGCGCCGGCTCGACCATTCTGATCGCGCTCGCCTCGCTGTCGGCCACGTAGAGCCTCGAGCCGTCGGTGGTGAGCCCGCTCGGCTGGTTCATCGCCGCTGCCTGGCGCGGCCCGTCTTGAAGGGTCTCGCGTCCACTTCCGGCGTGTGGCTCGATCCGGTCGCCGCTGAGCGGCATCGCCCAGAGCTGGTGCGTTCCCGCCATGGCGATGTAGAGCACGCCGCCTGAGACCGCGAGATCCCACGGCGAGCTGAGTGACGTCCGCCGCGCGAGACCGCCGACGCGCTCCCCCACGAGCGGCTGCCCCGTCCCCGCGATCGTCCTCACCCGCCCCGTCGCCAGCTCCACCGTGCGCACGGCGTGATTCTCGGTGTCAGCGACGTAGAGCGTGTCGTCCGTGAGGGCGAGCCCCTGGGGCTGATGGAAGTACGCGTCCTCGGCAGCGCCGTCGCCAAGCCCGGGCTTGCCGCAACCGATCACGCGTCGCAGCGTGCCGTCGAGGCCCGTCTCGATGATCCGATTGTGACCCGTATCGCTGACGAAGAGGCGGCCGCCGACTTCATCGGCCAGCAGCTTGCCCGGGAAGAGCAGTGGCGTCGCCGGCGCCGATTCCTGATCGGGAAGCCCGAGCGGCCGGCGGTCGAGGACGCCGGCGGTCTCGAACTCGCCGACCATCTCGCCGATGAGACGATCGAAGGTCTCGAAGAGGAATTCACCCTCGTGCTTGCCGATGACCTTGCCCTGAGGATCGATGAACATCAGCGTCGGCCAGGCGCGCACCGCGTACGCCTGCCACACGCGGAAGTCGCGGTCGTTGACGACGGGATGGCCGACGTTCAGGCGCAGGATCGCCTGCCGGACGCTCTCGGTCTCCCGCTCGCTGATGAACTTGGGCGAGTGCACTCCGATCACGGCGAGCTCGTCGTGCCACTTCCGTTCGAGCCTCCGCAACTGCGGAAGCACGTGCACGCAGTTGATTCAGCAGAACGTCCAGAAGTCGAGGAGGAGGAGCTTGCCGCGAAAATTACGCACGCTGAGCGGGCGCGACACGTTCAGCCACTCGAGGTCGGGAGGGAAATCGGGCGCGTTGACGGCGCCCGCGAAACGTCCGGCCATCAGACGACCAGTGAGAGCTGTTCGGGCTCGGCAGCGGGCTCGAGCTTGACCTGACGGCGGTCAGCGACGCCGTAACGCTCGCGCAGCGCCATTACCTGTTGCTTGATCGGCTCGGTCTCGCTCTTGGGCAGATACGTCGTCGTCTGGTAGAGGCGCTCGTAGCGCGGCAGCAGCTCCGGCCAGTCGCGCGCGAGATGCTCGAGGAAGTGTTCGCGCGTGCCAGGCGCCAGGAAGAGCACGTTGCACCACACGCCGGTGGCGCCGGCCTCGCGGGCGGCGCGGACGACGTCGGTCAGCAGCTCGGGCTTGTCGGTGATCCCCGGCAGCACGGGCGCGATGCCCACGCCCGCATTGATGCCGGCGTCGACGACGGCGCGAAGCGCGCGGAGGCGCTGACGCGGAGGCGCCGTCCCGGGCTCCGTCCTCAGCCAGATCGTCGGATCGAGCGTGGGTACCGAGAACGTGATGTGAACCTCGGCGCGCCGCGAAGCCTCCTGCAGCACGTCGATGTCGCGGATGATCATCGGACCACGCGTGATGATGCTGAACGGGTTGCGCGCCGCCGCCAGGACCTCGATGCACTTCCGCGTCAGCCGGTAGTGGCCTTCAGCGGGCTGATAGGGATCGGTGGCGGCACCGATCGCGATGCCCTCACCGCGCCACGAGCGACGCGCCAGCTCCTGGCGCAGGACGTCGGCCACGTTCGTCTTCACGCGCACGGACTGCCCATATTCTTCGCCCGACGGACGGTCGGCCCGCCGCTCGTACCCGCGGACGTAGCAGTACGTGCAGCGGTGCACGCAGCCCATGTAGGGATTCAGCGACCACCGGAAGGGCATCCCCTTCACCGGGTTCAGCGCGCTCCGGCAGGGCTCCTCTCGATACTCCGGGCGAATCATGGGAGGCCAAGGCTATCATGTCTGGCCATTCCACTCATCAGGAGGTTAGTGATGGCCCTCCGAGGCAAGGTCGCGATGATCACGGGCAGCGGCGGCGAGCACGGCTTCGGGCGCGCCATCGCCCGCCGCCTGGCCGCGGACGGGTGCGATCTCCTGCTGACTGACGTCGCGCCGACCGGCACCAAGGTCGTGGCCGCCAAGCCGTCCGGGACCTGGCGCGGGCTCGACGCCGTGGCCGACGAGGTCAAGAAGGCGGGACGCCGGGCCATCACGGCGTTGGTCGACGTCAGCTCGACGGCCCAGATCGACGCAGCCGTACGCCAGGCGCTCGACACCTTCGGGCGCATCGACGTCCTGATCAACAACGCCGCCGCACCGCCTGGCGCCGACCGCGTGGCTGTCGTGGACCTGCCCGAGGACGCGTGGGACACGGTGCTCGGCGTGAATCTCAAGGGCACGTTCCTTTGCGCGCGCGCCGTCGCGCGAGCGATGCTCGAGCGCAAGGTGCAAGGTCGCATCGTGAACATGTCCTCGAACTGTGGAAAGACGGGCTACCCGAGACTGGCCGCCTACTGTGCCTCGAAGTTCGGGATCATCGGCTTCACCCAGGCCCTCGCCATGGAGCTGGCGCCGGCCGGCATCACCGTGAACGCGATCTGCCCGGGCGCCGCCGACACCGACCGGCT
>Ga0066710_100001306_pt1 | contig 18328 bp, 13 predicted proteins | sample GraSoiAngelo_159_FD_79666 | JGI IMG/M metagenome (GOLD analysis project Ga0066710, IMG submission 79666) | Grasslands soil microbial communities from the Angelo Coastal Reserve, California, USA - 14_1009_16_40cm | ecosystem: Environmental > Terrestrial > Soil > Grasslands | place: USA... | reverse complement strand
TCGGATCGATGAAATCGAGGATGTTGGCGAACGGATCCTTCTTGCCGCTCAAATCGGCGCGCCGCAATGCCACGGTGACGATCTCAGCGCCGCTGGCGTCGAGCGACTCGCGCATCGTTTCGGGCGAGGAAAACTTTCCCGTGCCGACAATCAATCGGGACCGAAACAGGTGGCCGGCAATCGTCAATGGACGGTTTGTCAAAGACATTCCCAAGCAGCATAGGCGGTCGAGGGCCGAGTGTCGAGTGTCGATCCGGCGCGGCCGATGCGGAATTTGGGATGGGGCACGCGCCAAACCGCAATGTCAGTCACGCAGGTTCGAGGTTCGAAGTTCGAGCCTCGGCTTCACCTGGTTGTGGCTGGGCTGGGCTGCGAAATGTCCGACTCAGCGCATCGCGCCGAAAATGACGAGGTGCCGGTCGCTGACGACCCTGATCTCGAGTTGATCCAGGTCGGCCCCGGCCAATTGCTTTTCGATCTCGCCCCGCGTGAACGCCGCCAGCAGGCTGTTGTAGAAGTCCCGCTTCAAAACCGCCGCTTCGCCTGCGGAATATTTTCTGACCAGAGCCTGCGCCCGAGCGCGGTTGGCCGGCCGGAAGAGGTCGGTCACGAAAACGAGAGTTCCCATTTTCGCGCGGCTCCGCACCGATGACCAGAGCACATCCGGGTTGTGGAGGTGATGCAGGAAATTGTTCGACAGGATCACATCGTAGTGCTGTCGGGGAATGGGCGCGCCGGGAATGTAGCCCCCGATGAGCCTGACCCGTCTCGCCAGTCCGCGCCGCGACCGCAACGCTTGCCTGGCGTAACGCAACATCGCGGCGGAGCCATCCACGGCGTGGAACGTGTAACCCGGATTCGCTGCGGCGAAACGAAGAGTCACGTCGGCCGGGCCGCAACCCAGATCGAGCACGGTGGCTTTCGCGCGCCGTTGCGGAAAGGTTTGATGGAACAGGGTTACGTAGGACTGGTGCGCTTCGGAAAAGTCGGCCGCGGCGTAAGCGCGCGCCTGATCCTCGGTGTCCATCAGCTCCGGTTCGGGGATTCGTTTCATCGGCTTTGGCCTGGGGCGAATTTACCACCAGCGAAGCTGGAATGGCGAACGACTAAAAAAATCCGGAATCCGAAGGTCAATAGCCTCGCGAAACCCGAATTCCCCAAGCCGGAGCCGGCAGGCGGAATTTACGCGAGCACCATTGCGTTGGCATTGGGTAGTTGGCCTTCTTTGGACATCCGGGCTGGGGAGTTGCACGGGGGTTGGACTCCCGAGTCTGGTCCGCTATGATTTGGCAAAGCCATGTCCAGTTTTCTTTCAGCATCGGCCGCGGAATTTCTCGAGAACTACCAGCGCGACGCGCCCCTGCGATGGTCACCTGATGACCTGGCCGCCCAACAGGAGTTTGTGAACAGGCGGATCGCCGGCCGCGGCTGGCTCGACTGGTCCACGCCGGCGGCGGCACTGCAACTGACCCAGGCGAGGCAGACCCAAATTTCGGTGGGAGCAATGGAAGCCTACGACGCCGTGGTTTTGGCTGGACCGATGGTGGAGCTGCTGGAGTTGAGGGAGCTGTTTCGCCAGGCGGCCCCCTCGGTTCGCGCGGCCGGCGAGCTGATCGGCATCATTCCCTGTTTGCGCGACAACTCGCCGGAGAGCCAGAGGTTTGCGGAAGCGGCGGCGCGGACGCTTTGGCCCTATCACACGGCTGAGGAGTTGCTGGAAATGTTGCTGGAAAGCGGGTGGCTGGTGGATTCCTCGGGCAGCGGGTTCACGGCGATTCCGCGTTTCAACGAGGCTGTGCTCAAAAGCCAGCTCGCCTTCAAAGGATTCAATCGCGTCTTCGCCGGTCTTGCCGCGGAAGGGTACGACCCGAAGGAAGTCGGCTGGGGCGAATTGCGTTTTGTGGCGACGCGCAATGTGTAGGTACCGGTTGGAGGCGTGGAATTCGCCCTGAACCGCGCTGGCCTTTTATTCCTTGGCGTGGCATGGTTCCGCGTGGCCGCCGGCAAGGGAAAGCGAAAAATCGCGCGGATTGTTCGTGCGCTCGTTCTGCTGTCGGTCATTTATCTCATGTTACGCTGGTTTGAATATCGACAGGTTTATCAGCCTTACCGCGAACTGGAGTCGAGCGGGGATGAATTGGGCCGCCCGTTCGAGGATGTCTATTTTCAAACGGCGGACGGCCAGAAACTCAACGCCTGGTTCTTTCCCGCCGACCCGGGCTCGCCGCGTCGGCGTTACGTTTACCTGCTCTGCCACGGCAACGCAGGAAACATCAGTCATCGGCTTGCCCACTGCGCCGCGCTGCTCGAGACGGGCGCCGGTGTGTTCATTTTCGACTACCGAGGCTACGGCCGCAGTGATGGACGGCCCAGCGAGGAGGGAACCTATCTCGATGCTCAGGCCGCCCATCAATGGTTGCAACTCAAAGGTTTCGCCGCAACGAACATCCTGGTGCTGGGCGAATCGTTGGGCGGCGGCATTGCCAGCGAACTGGTCTTGCGCGAACTGGTGGGCGGATTGATTCTCCAGAGCACCTACACCAGCATCACTGATGTGGGCTCAGAGTTGTTCCCTTGGCTGCCGGTGCGCTGGCTGGGCACGATCAAATACGACACGCACGGCAAACTGTCGCGGGCCAGAGTGCCCGTGCTCATTTTGCACAGTCGTGGCGATTCGCTGATTGGTTTCCATCATGCCGAAAAGAATCTCGCGGCGGCCAACGAGCCGAAAACGCTCTGGGAAATCGCCGGCGAACACAATCAGTTCCTCGAGGGCGATCGGGCGCGTTACCTCGAAGGCCTGGACCGGTTTTTCTCGTTGCTGGAAGGCCGTCATCCGGCCCGGAAGAGCGGGGACACCACACCAGCAGCCCATCAAAAATGAAATTCTGTCGCGCGCCAACGCGAGTTCGAAGGCACTTCTGCCGCCCGCTTCGCCGAAGGTGGCAAGCGAGACGCCGCTCCTGCGTTGAGCTTCGTGGAGAACTTCTTTTCGCGTTTGCACGCGCCTTGGGACCATGAACCAATCCACCCCGACCCCTCCCGGGAGGGGACTAGGCAGCCGTCCGCGTCTTGTCAGTTCCCCTCCTTGGAGGGGTTAGGGGTGGGTTCATGGTCCCAAGGCGCGCTCAAAGTTGGACAGCTCTTTCCATGGTGCGAATTACCCCGGTGGCCAGGCCAGGTGACGGCCGCCGAGGATATGGCAATGCAGGTGTGGAACGGATTCGCCCCCGTCGGGTCCGTTGTTGATGACGAGTCGATACCCGCTCTGTTGCAAGCCAAGCTTCGCCGCAACTTCTGCTGCCTTCAGCAGGAGATGGCCGATGACTCGGTGGTCTTCCGGCGTCGCATCGGCGAGGCGGGGAATCGGTTTCCTGGGAACAATCAGGGCATGCACCGGCGCCTGCGGTTTGATGTCGCGGAAAGCCAGCACCAGATCATCCTCATAAACAATATCGGCCGGAATTTCCCTGGCGATGATTTTCTCGAAAAGAGTTTTACTCATGACAAAGGGGTCAGTTCTTGATAATGGCTACTTTTGGCGAGTTTTACTCCGGCGAGACAGCAGGTAGTTCAAATAGCCCCGGCTGCCCATGCACAAGCGCGCCGCAATCCACTCCACCGTCATCGTCGTCTCCGCCCGCAGTCGCGTCGCCATAGCCACCTTCTCGGCCGCGCCCTTGGGCCGGGCCTGGAGCTCGGTCGCCTTCCACTTCCGCCTCTTTAATTCCTCCGCGATGATCCGCTGAGCCTTCGCTTCCTCCGTCTGGGAGCGTTCCTCGCCGTAGTGCTCCGCTCCCAGCCGCTCGCTCATTTGCGCCAGCAACTCCTGCCGAAACGTCTCCTTGCCCAGACACCAGCCGCGCCGGATCGCACGGTAATCTCCACCTTCCTCCGCTCTGCGCCGCTCCTCCAACGCCTGCTCCAGCCGTTGCCTCCCCGCCGGACTGTCCTTCGGGATCCCATACTCCCCGAGCAACCGCTCCACCCGCAGCCAGGCCGGCCGCCGCGACGGCCCCCCCAGATACGCCGGCCAACTGCTCCAGACAAAACTCTTTAGAAGCCGCTCCTCCGCCACCAACTTCGACCGTGCCGGATTCAAGTGAACGTAATCGCAAACCTTCTTGAGATAGCCGCTGGCCGAACCGTCCACGATCAGCGACTTGTAACGCCCGGAGAAAAGATGGCCGAACAACTTGTGCCGCCGGTTGAAGCGGTTGGTGTAAGTGCCCAAAAACCACTTCATGCCCGCGACCAGATTCGGCTGGGGCGTCTCGATGACCAGGTGAAAATGATTCGGCATGAGGACATAGGCGTGGACCAGCCAGCCGGTCTTGGCGCACACCTCGCTCAAGGTCTGGGCGAAGCGCTGCCGATCCCACTCGTCCTGGAAGATCGCCTCGCGCCGGTCACCGCGATTCATGACGTGGTAGATCGCGCCGGGATACTCGACTCTCAATTTGCGGGCCATGCCGGGAGGATATTAGGATTCGCCTCATGTGTCAATATCAAGAACTGACCCCTTTGTGCTCATTTCACCAGCAGTGAGCAGCTTCGCGCGCCGTCCTCGGCGCTGAAGCATTGGCGGAGGTACTCGACGATCTGGTCATTGAGGCGTTGGCAACGACCGGTCCAGCGCCGGGCGCCGGCCAGTTGCTTGACGCAACTGCGCAAGCCGGTGAAACGAACAATGTGGGGCGACTGGTTGAGCCGTTGCCGCAACTCGTCCCGCATGCGGCCGAAAAAGGCGAGCTCGAAACCCTTGCCCGATTCGCAGGCCAGTTGGCGCAAGTCCGATTCCGTGATGCTCGAGGTTGTTTGGACTTCGCAGGTCGGTGTCACGTTCAGGCCGAATCCGCGCAGAACGCCGGCCAGCGCACGGGAAAACTCGGCGACGGAGACGAAGGATTTGCCCAATTCGACTTTGAAATAATGGAGCACGGCACGGGCGGCGTTGCGGACGAGGTCGGGGTCGAGCAGGTCACCCGCTTCGCCCATCAACTCGACGGTGACGAGTTCGGCGGAGCAGGGGATGGATTCGCCGCTGGCCATTTGAAGCATCAAACAATCAGGGTGCAGTTGAATCATGATCGCTGCTCCAGTTTGCGGACGACTTGCACAAAATCGGTGGCCTCTTGAAAGCGCCGATAGACGCTGGCAAAGCGCACGTAGGCCACTTGGTCGATGTCGCGCAGACCTTCCATCACCCGCTCGCCGATGGCCATGCTCGGCACTTCGCGGTCGTATTTGTCGGTGATTTCGTCCACGATTCTTTCGACGAGGTCCTCGATGATCTTGGGGCTGATGGGACGCTTTTGACAGGCTTTGCGGACGCCGGCCAGGAGTTTCTCCTTGGAGAACTCCTCGCGCCGGCCATCCCGTTTGACGATCATCAGACCTTCGTGCTCGATCTCCTCGTAGGTGGTGAAGCGATGGGCGCAATCGAGACATTCCCGACGACGGCGGATGACGGACCCTTCGCGAGAAGCCCGCGAATCAATCACTTTATCGTCCATCCGACCGCATTTGGGGCAGCGCATAAAAAGGCCAAGCTACCGGCCGCTGTGGTTGCGGGTTGGTAACACACAAAATGTTGTGGCGTCAAGCTTGTTAAACGGTTAAATCGTTGAACTGTTGAACCGTCAATGACCGGCTGACGAACCGGGGCTGGAATCGAAAGGCGATTCAACGAATTAACGGTTCAGCGTTTAAAGGCGAGAGTATGCACTTGAGGCTTGCCAGCGGCGAAGTCGCGGGGGTGAAGTAAGCTTTGAACCTAGACGTGAAGCAGATTGCGCAATATCAGGACGGCCGGATCGAGTTGCAGGAGGTGCCAAAGCCGACCCTGCCGCCGGGTGGTGTGCTGGTGCGCACGACGCATTCGGTCATCAGCATCGGCACGGAAAAAATGAAGGTCGAACAGGCCAGGATGAATCTGCTGCAAAAGGCCCGCGCACGTCCCGATCAGGTGCGGAAGGTGCTGGATAGCGCGCGCAACCTGGGCTGGCGCGCTGCGCTGGAAAAAGTGCGCAACCGGCTGGAGACCCCGACCCCGCTGGGCTACAGCGCAGCAGGCATGGTTGTGGAGGTCGATCCGGCCAACACGCGTTTTCGAGTGGGCGACCGGGTGGCCTGCGCCGGCGCCGAATGCGCGTTTCACGCGGAGTTTCTGGCGCTTCCCGATTTGCTGGTGGCGCCGGTGCCGGCGGGAGTCGAGAACTGGCAGGCGGCCTACACGACGTTGTGCGCCATCGCGCTCCAGGCCGTGCGGCGCGCGGAAATCCAACTGGGCGACCGCGTGGTGGTGATGGGGCAAGGGCTGGTCGGTCTGCTGGTGACGAATCTTTTGCGCGTTGGCGGCGCGCGGGTGATGGCCGTGGACGTGATTCCATCGCGACGCGCCTTGTGCCCTGCGATGGGAGCAGAACGAGCCGTGATCGCGGGCGAACAGAATCTGTCCGACGAAGTGCGCCTCTGGACAGACGGGTTCGGGGCGGATGCAGCGGTGATTTGCACGGCGACGCAGAGCAATACGCCGATCGAACAGGCTGCGGAGCTGGTACGCGACCGGGGCCGGTTCGTGGTGGTGGGCAATACGCGCGCCGACCTGGCCTGGAAGATTTTCTACGAAAAGGAACTCGAGGTGCGCTATTCGCGTTCGTACGGACCGGGGCGCTACGACCCGGGTTACGAATGGGGCGGGAACGATTATCCGATAGGTTACGTTCGCTGGACGGAGCAACGCAATTTTCAGGCTTGCCTGGATTTGATGGCCAAAGGGCAGATCAACGTGGCCGCAATCACGACCCGCCACGGGCGATTCGCAGATGCTCTTTCGGTTTATCAGAGTTTGATGGAGGACCGGACGAAGGAAGTCGGCGTCGTCCTGGAATATGGGGAAGACTCGATCGTCCATGGTCACTCGTCAGTAGTTTCTGCGCCTGCGCCGCGCCGCGCAGCCGCGAGCCAGCCACGGACAACGGTCCACGGACCACTTGCAGAACCGGTCACCCGTCTGGACGTAATCGGGGCAGGTAACTTCGCGCGAACCATGCTGTTGCCGCACCTCAAAGGAAGAATCCCCTTCGGCACAGTGGTGAACCAGACGGCGCTGAGCGCCAACCACGTCAAGGAGAAGTTTGGATTCGAAAACGCCGCCACGGATGCAGGCTCAGTTTTGGGAGGGCCGAAAGCCGGCGCGGATCGCACCGGGTCGGAGACCGGGGTTGCCGGCGCGGTTTTGATTGCTACCCGCCATCATCTTCACGCGCCGCTGGTCAAGCAGGCTCTGGCAGCGCACCGCCAGGTCTTGGTCGAGAAACCGCTCTGCCTCTCGCGCCAGGAACTGGCGGAGATTGATGAGGCGCACGCGAGGAGCCGGGGCACCGTTATGGTCGGGTTCAACCGCCGCTTCGCCCCGGCGAGCGTCGAGTTGAAAAGAATCCTTGACTCGGCGCCGGGACCGAAGAGCGCCAGTTTGCGCGTGCTGGCCGGGCGACTCGATCCGCGGCACTGGTATGCGAACCCGGTGGAAAGCGGCGGGCGCGTGTTGGGCGAGGCCTGTCATTTTCTCGACTATCTATGTTTTCTGTTCGCTTCGCCGCCCGTGCGCGTCCTGGCGCAGACTACCTGGCCGGCCGCCGGTCGGCTGCCGCTGCCGGACAGCGTGACGGCGCAGATCGAATTTGCCGACGGCTCGTGCGGGCAGGTGGTTTATTCGGCCGAAGGCGATGCCGGTTTTCCGAAAGAAATGTTGACGGTCTATGGGGCGGGTGTGGTGGCGGAGATCGCCAACTTCCAGGAGTTGGTGGTACATAGCGGTCGCAAAAAGAGATCGTTCTCCTACGGTTCAAAAGGTCACGCCGAGGAAATGGGGGCGTGGGCGCAGTTTTTGGGCGGCGGGATTCCGCACCCCCTGCCCTACGAGCAATCGCGCGCCAGCATGCAACTCACGTTTGCGGTGTTGGAATCAATTCAGCAGGGAAGGAGCATCGATTTGTAGAGGTTGGCCCAGCCGGAAGGACAGAATCTTAACGACCAGACGTCAATCACCAAACACCAAAAACCAAGCTCCAGGGAAGCTCCAATCACCAAGCTCCAAACACAAGAGAAGATCCAATGCCCAGACTCAGGGCTCCGGACCCCAAGCACGGCTTTGTCAGATTCATGTTGGTGTTTCGTCCCGTCCATCCGATCGGACAGGGGAACTGCGGGGAGAAGCGCCTGCGGCAAAGCGGCCATTGCGATGCCCTGCGGCGCGCCACTACGTTCTGGGAAATTATGTCGAGTCTGACCTGGTATTGGAATCGGCTGCGGGCGATGGGACCGTCGGAAATCGCGGCGCACGTGCGGAGAAAGTTTTTCCAATGGAGCGACGAACGGGCGTTGCCTGACTGGTCGTCCGGGCATTTGGAAACCGCCACTCCGTCTGCCTATCCACGATTGCCTCCGATCGACTCAGCGCCGCCTCAATTGCGTGAGGCCCTGCATCGCGATGCATCGGATATTCTGGGCGGGCGCTGGAAGGCATTCGGTCATTTGGAACTGAAAGTGGACGACCCGCCGCGCTGGCAAACAGACTATCTGCTGGGCAGGGACGTGGAGACGGACGAGGGCGCATTCAAACTAAACCACCGCGAGCTGCCGCACGGGGCGGACATCAAACTTGTGTGGGAATTGAGCCGCTGGCATCAACTGGCGCGGTTGGCGCAAGCGGCTTACGTCCTGGGCGAGGGGCGCGCGGCCGGGAAATGCGTCGAGTGGCTGGAGGACTGGGTGCGGCACAACCCGGCGTATCGCGGCTGGAACTGGACCAGCGCGCTCGAAGTGGGAATACGCCTTGTACAAATCACCTCGATCGATGCGCTGCTGAAGGGGCATCTGCAGGGCGCAGGCACATCGCTCCGCGCGACTGGCGAATTCCCCTCACCCCGGCCCTCTCCCCAAGGAGCGGGAGATGCAATCGGCGCCTCCGGCCAAGCGAGACCATCGGCATGGCCAGGCCCTCTCTCCGTCGGTCGCCCTCGCCCTGGGGGAGAAGGTCGAGGAGAGGGGAAAACCGCGGAAACGCCTTCCCTTTCGCTTAAGCTCGGACGAGTGGTTGGAGAAATCCTGCCGGCGCACGCCTGGTATGCGTGGCGGTATCGCTCGTTCGGCTCTTCGGCGAACAATCATTTGATCGGCGAACTGGCTGGCTTGATTCTGGCGATCGCGCGCTGGCCGGAGCTGGCGCGCTGGGCGGCTTCGCTGGACGCGTTGCAACAACTCTGGGAAGGGGAGGTGCTGGCGCAGTTTGCGGAAGACGGCGGCAACCGCGAGCAGGCGCTCAATTACCATTGGTTCTCCTGGGAGCTCTGCTGGCTGGCGCGAGCGGCGCTGGTGGCGGCGGGAAGACAGATTTCGTCCGAGGCCGAGATGCGGCTTCACCGCGCGGCGCGATTCTTCTGGGAGGTGCAAGTGCGACAGGAACCCTGGGACTACGGCGACTCGGACAATGCTTTTGCGACTCCGTTTTTCGTCGCGGAGCGGACCGCGCTGATCGAGTGGCATGACTGGTTGAGTCGCCCGACCCCGAACGCGGGCACGTCGCTGGATTATTGGCTGGGAGATCCGCCGAAATTTTCGCCGCCGCTCGGCCGGGGCAATCCGGCTCACGCCGTCGCAACGAAGGGCTGGTGGATTTATCGGGAAACCGGGATCGCGATTTGCGAATCGGGATTCTGGTGGCTGCGCTGGGACCTTTCGGCACTCGGGTATCTCAACACAGCGGCCCACGGCCACCTGGACGCGCTGCATCTTTCCGTTTGGTTCAAGGGCGTCGCGATGGTGATCGATCCGGGAACGGGCGCCTACTACGCGGACGAGGGTCTGCGCGCCTGGCTGGCGTCGCGGGAGGCGCACAATGGCCCCAGCCCAAAGGTCTGGTCTGATCCCGTTCGACTGGGACCTTTCCTGTGGTCTTCGCATCACAAATTGCCGCGATGGGAAGCGGACAAAGAAGGGGGAATCGTTGGCCAATGGGATTTGGCGAATGGCCGGATGCGCCGGCGAGTCCTGCGCCTCGAAGGGAGGGATGGCTGGCAAGTGGACGATGCGTATGAATCCCGGATTGGAACTTCGGACTTCACTGTTCGCTGGCAATTCGCCCCCGGTTCCCTGGTGAAGCTGCTGGACGAACGCCGTTTTTCGATCAAACGGGAGAGTCAGTCGGTGCTGGTCGAGGCCGGCTCCGAGTGGGCGGAAGTCGTCTTGGTGGAACGGAAGAGTCAGAGCCTCCCTGACACGGCGCTCACCACCGGCGTGGAGGCGCGCTATGCCGGCACGGTATCGCCGGCATTTCGACGGGTCGAATGGGCGCCGTTTTTGAACCTGGTCGCCCGGCCGCGGGCGGGTAAACCTTGCGTTTTCCGCACAACGTTTCTAGCCTGCGGCGAGGTATGAAGATCAGCATTTTCGGTCTGGGATATGTCGGCGCTGTGACGGCAGGCTGCCTGACGCGAATCGGCCACCAGGTCGTCGGTGTGGATGTTTCCGCGTCCAAGGCCGAAACGCTCAATCGGGGCGAATCGCCGATCGTCGAGCCGGGTCTGGAGGAATTGCTCCAACAGGCGAAGCAGCGCGGGTTGCTGCGGGCGGTGACCGACGCCGCTGAAGCGGTGAGGGCGACCGACGTTTCACTGGTTTGCGTGGGCACGCCGTCGGCAATTTCCGGCGCGATTGATCTGCGTTTCGTCCGACAGGTCACCGACGAGATCGGCGCGGCGTTGCGCGCCCGACCCAAAACGCACACGTTGATTTTCCGCAGCACAATGCTGCCCGGGAGCACGCAGCGGCTGGTCGAAGAATTGCTGGCCGACCTGGTGACGGCGAATCGACTGTCGGTATTTTATTATCCCGAATTTTTGCGCGAAGGGACGGCGGTGAAAGATTTCCTGGAGCCATCGCTCGCCGTGGTGGGCGCGCGTAACGGACATCGGCCCGGGCCGGGGATGATGGAACTGTTCGGCGCCGGGGCAGCGGTGGTGAACTGGCCGACGGCCGAGATGGTGAAATATGCCTGCAACGCTTTTCACGCGACGAAAATCAGCTTCGCCAACGAGATCGGGCGATTGAGCAAACAAGTCGAGGTGGACTCGACGGCCGTCCTGTCGCTGCTGTGCCGGGACACGAAACTGAACCTGTCGCCGTATTACCTGCGGCCAGGCAACCCGTTTGGCGGCTCGTGTCTGCCGAAGGACGTGCGGGCGCTGAACCATTTCAGTCGCCAGCAGGGCGTGCCGCTGCCGTTGCTGGAGAATCTGCTGCCCAGCAATGAACAGCATTTGCGCAGCCTGCTGCAGTTGATCGAACGAGCGGAACAGAACGAAGTCGTCATCCTGGGCCTGTCCTTCAAATCGGACACTGACGATTTGCGCGAGAGCGCGATGGTGGAGGTGGCGCAGATTCTTTTGGGCCGCGGGCATGAGGTACGGATATACGATCCGCAGCTCAACCTGGCGCGCCTGGTCGGCAGCAACAAACGCGTGATTGACACGAAGATGCCGCACCTGGCGTCGCTGCTGGAGGACGACCTCGCGCGGGCCGTCGGCCAACGAGGGCTGATCGTGGCCGCGCAGCGTTGCGCCTCGATTGCCGAACTGGCCAAGGTCATTTCGCCCAAACACCGCATCCTCGACGTGAACGGCTGGCCGGAATTGGGCGGTCTGGCCGCGGCGTGTGAGGGGTTCTGTTGGTGATGAACAAGCCGGCCGTTCTCATCGTCGTGGAAAATCTTCCGGTGCCGCTGGACCGCCGAGTGTGGCAGGAATCGTGCGCGTTGCGCGAGGCGGGTTACGAGGTGGCGGTGATCTGTCCGCAAATGCGCGGGTGCACGCAGGCGGAGGAACAGCTCCACGGGATCCGGATTTATCGGCACTGGATCAGCGGGGAGGCCGGCGGGTTGAGCGGGTATTTTTTTGAATATGTTTCGGCGCTTTGGGGGGAAACCAGACTGGCCTGGAAAGCCTGGTGGCGGCACCGCTTCAACGTCATTCATCTTTGCAACCCGCCGGATTTGCTGTTCCTGGTTGCCTGGCCGTTCAAGCTGTTGGGCGTTCGTGTCATTTATGATGTGCACGACCTCTGGCCGGAAATGTTTGAGGCGAAATTCGGAAGACGAGGGCCGCTCTATTGGGGCGTCCGGCTGGCGGAGCGAATTACCTACCGTTGCGCCGACGTGGTGCTGGCCACCAATGAGTCCGTGCGAGCGGTGGCCGCGCGACGCGGCAAGAAGGCGCCCGAACAGATATTCGTGGTGCGCACGGCCCCGAAGATAGCCGATCTGAATTTGCCGGCCGACCCGGAGCTCAGGAGGGGGCGGAAATATCTGGTCGGTTATATCGGTGTGATGGGCGACGCCGACGGCGTGGAGTACATCCTGGAGGGGGCGGCGCATCTGGTGCACCGGCTGGGGCGGCGCGACGTGCAGTTTCTCCTGATGGGAACGGGACCGGAGCACGAGCGGCTGGTGCAACAGCGTGACGAATGCGGCCTGAGAGATTTTGTGGAAATGCCCGGTCGGGTTTCAAATGAATTCCTGTTCCGGGCCTTGCGGACCATGGACCTGGGCGTATCGAGCGACCCGAAGAATGCCTACAATGATCATTGCACGATGAACAAGGTGCTCGATTATATGGCCTTTGGGAAGGCCCAGGTGATGTTCGACCTGAAGGAAGGACGGGCGACGGCGGCGGGGGCGGCGGCCTACGTGGCTGACAATTCCGCCGCGCAATTGGCCCAAACGATCCTCGAGCTGCTGGGCGATCCGGCCCGACGCGAGCGTATGGGCCGGATCGGGGAGGAAAGGATTCGGAAGGAGTTGCCGTGGGAGAAATCGGTGGACCACCTGCTGAGGGCGTACGAAGCCGCCCTCCAGGAGAAGCGATCATTGCGCCGGGTCGCCGAGCGTCCCGGCCGCTGCGACTGAAAGCACAACGCGCGCGCCGGTTCCAGGAAAATACCGGTCGGTCGGCCGCGAATTTCCTCGCCGCGCGGGCGGGGGATTTTTAGAGTGGAATTCTGTGAGTCGAGAGCAATTGGATGTCTGGTGTGAACGAGGGATTTTGGGTTTGCTTTTGCTGATCCTGGTTTTCGGGCCGCTGGCGACTGGAGCGGTGCGGCCGTTGGAATTTCTGGTCATTCAGGGGATGACGATTGGGATACTGGGGATCTGGTCGGCGCGGCTGTGGGCCAACCCGCGGCCGGAGGTGTTCTGGCCGCCACTTTGTTGGGGAGTGAGCGCCTTCGTTCTTTACGCCATTGGGCGCTACCGGTATGCGGACATCGAGTATGTGGCGCGGCAGGAATTGATTCGGATACTGGTTTACGCAGTTTTGTTTTTCGCCATCGTCAACAATCTCCGGAGGGTCGAATATGCGCAGATCATCACGTGGGTGTTGATCTCACTCGCCGCGGGGCTTTGTTTTTTTGCGGTCTATCAGTTCCTCACGCATTACGAAAAGGTCTGGCATTTTGTCAAACCGGCGGGCTACCTGAACCGGGGCAGCGGGACGTATATCAATCCGAACCATTTCGGCGGGTTCCTGGAAATGGTAATGCCCCTGGGACTGGCCGCGGCGCTGACCAGCCGTCTGGGCCATGTCGCCAGGATCGTCGCCGGATACGCCGCGGCGGTGTTGTTGGTTGGGATTGGAGTGAGCGGTTCGCGCGGAGCCTGGGTTGCGACAGGTCTGATGCTGCTGCTTTTTCTGGCCGTCCTTCTATTTCAATCGCGATTTCGTTTGGCCGTCGTGTTGGGTTTGGTGGTTATCCTGGCGGCAACCGGATATTTTTTTGCGCGGTTTGGAGCGCCGTCTCTGCGGCTGGAGCAGGGCGTGGTGCAAGGATATTTGCAAGACGCGCGTCGTGGCATCTGGCAGGCGGCCTGGCGCATTTGGCAGGACCATTTTTGGTTCGGGGCAGGGCCTGGACATTTCGATTATTGTTTTCCCGCGTACCGTCCGCCGGTGGATCAATTGCAGGCCGAACCCGCCTACGTGCACAATGATTACCTGAATGTTCTGGCCGACTGGGGACTGGTCGGGGCGATTATCCTCGGGGGGACAGGGTTGTTGCTTTATGCCGGCGTGTTCCGGGGTTGGAAAGCCATTCGCTCGGCGCTGTCCGATCTGCGGAGCAACAAACTTGCGATTCTGCTGGGGGCCGGGTGCGGGTTGGGCGCGATCCTGGTCCACTCGTTTACCGACTTCAATCTGCAAATCCCCGCCAACGCGATCCTCGCCGTGGTGCTGACGGCCTTGCTGGCGGTTGACTTTCGTTCACAGCAAGCCGGCCGGAGTATTCGCTTGGGTTGGAGCGGGAGGGTTCTGACCGGTCTGATCCTGCTGGCCGGACTATTTTATTTGACCTGGCAGGATTGGCGCAAATCCAATGAATATGTCTGGCTGCAACGGGCCGAGGCGGCGCAGAGCCGTCGGGATTTGCCGCAAGCACGCCTCGCGCTGGAGAAGGCCTTCGCCATTGAGCCGGAAAATTTCGAGACGGCCTATGCCATCGGGGAGAACTTCCGGGCGCAGAGTTGGGTGGGGAACAACGATTACGCGGCGCTGGCGGAGAGCGCGATGGCGTGGTTGCAACGCGCCAATACACTGAATCCGCACGATGGATGGAGCTTGGCGCGAATAGGCATGTGCCTGGACTGGTTGGGAAAATCCGCGGCGGCCGGGCCGTATTTCGAGCGCGCCGATCATCTGGATCCCAATCACTATTACCTGCTGACTCTGCAAGGATGGCATCGGTGGCAGCTCGGGGACTATGTCGGCGCCAAGAACTGGTTCGAACGTTCGCTCCGACTGAAATGGGCGCGCGACAATCCCGTCGCGGCTGCTTACTTGGATATGGTGAACCGGAAATTGGCCGAAGAAGCGCGGCCCGAAGGAGGGAGTCCCGCCCCCTGATTCAAGGGCCCGCCGCCGCCAGTCTCGCCGAGCCGCTGGTGTCGCCGCAGACCGCGCAAGAAAATTCCTGCCGATTCTGTCGGGATCGCTCCCGTGCGGCGGTTGTTGCGGGCGAAATCCTCGTTGACCGCGTCGATGTGGAAAAAGCCAAAGCTTTTCGGTTGACCGTTGACCGGATGGTTTGAAAACTCGCCGTCTCATGCGCGCGCTTGCCTTTGCCATCCTCCTGAAAGGCTTTTTCGCTTTCGCAGCCCTGGGCGCCGGCCAGGAGAAACACATCGTGGTGGTCGTCTGGGACGGAATGCGACCCGACTTCATCACCGAGCAGTACACCCCCGCACTCCATCGGCTGGCTCAGCAAGGCGTTTTTTTTGGGAATCATCATCCGGTGTTTCCCAGCGCCACCGAAGTCAACGGCGCGGCCATATCGAGCGGCGCTTATCCGGCCCATAGCGGCATCATGGCCAACAAGGAATACCGCCCGCGCATCAATCCGCTCAAACCGCTCAGCACCGAGTCGCGCGAAGCGGTGCGGGGAGGCGACCATTTGACCAACGGCCGGTATTTGAGCCTGCCGACTCTCGCAGAAATCCTCCAAGGCGCCCGTCACAAGACCGCTGTCGCCGGCACCAAACCGGTCGCGCTGCTTCACGATCGTCGCGAACGGAACGAAGATTCCGCCGTCGGGACAATTCTCTGTTTCGATAATACCCTCCCCACCAATTGTTGGGACCGACTCGTCCGGGACCTGGGGCCCTACCCGAATTACGCCAGTCCAAATGCCGGTCGCGATGCCTGGACGACCCGCGCCCTTACCGGTCCGTTTTGGAAAGCCGGCCTGCCCACGTTTTCACTGCTCTGGCTGAGTGAACCTGATTTCTCGCAGCACGATACCGGTCCCGGCTCCGACACTTCCCTGGCCGCGCTGAAGAGTTCGGACAATAACCTCAGGCGTGTCCTGGACGAACTGGACCGGCTCGGTCTGCGCGCGACAACGGATGTGCTGGTCGTTTCCGATCACGGTTTCTCGACCATCGCGAAGACGGTCGATATCGCCCAGACACTCCAGGACGCGGGCTTCAAAGCCATCCGGGATTTCTTTGATCCTCCGGCCAAGGATGACCTCCTGGTGGTCGGTAATGGCGGTGCGACCCTGCTGTATGCCATCGGCCATGACCTCAATCTCGTCCGCAAAGTCGTCGCCGTTCTTCAGAATCAGGCATTCACCGGGGTCCTTTTCACGCGCCAGGCAGTTGAAGGCGCGTTCACCCTCGACCAGGCCCACATCGATACTCCGGACGCGCCCGATATCGTGGTCGCGCTCCGTTGGTTCCCGGACAAGAGCACCAATGGCACGCCCGGTTTGGTCTTCTGCGACGAAACCAGCCGCAAGCCGGACCAGGGAATGCACGTGACCTTGAGCCGCTACGACATGCACAACACGCTCATTGCCGCCGGACCTGATTTTCGACGCGGAATCGTCGATCAACTGCCCACCGGCAACGTGGACGTCGCGCCGACCGTCTTGTGGATTCTGGGCATCAAACCGCCCAAGCCGATGGACGGCCGGGTGTTGACCGAGGCACTCACCATGGACGGTCCCGAGGTCGGCAGGCCGGCGACGACTCAGCTCAAGGCTGACTGCACAAATGGGAAATTCGTCTGGCGCCAGTACTTGAAGCGCACTGAACTCGATGGCGTTGAATACCTGGACGAAGGCAATGGCGCCGCCGTGCCGCGTTAAAGTTACTCACTCCAAACTCTGCCGCGCGCCAAAATGGTCCCTCTGTCAGAGCGACACGCGGATCGATTCCAGCGCTCAACGCGTACGGCCGCAGAGCGGCCGCATCTGTTTCAGCTCCCACCGCGGCGGGAGCGCAGCCTTCAGGCCGATTCACCGTCTGCGCTGGCTCACCGCCCAGGAATTCCGCAGCGCAGACGGAGCGGGAAAATTTCAACCACTCCTTCGCTAATCAATCTTGCTGGGGACTGAAGTCCGCGCTCCTGACCAGCCCTTTGAATTGCTCCTCTACCCGCCAGTTTCCTTGACCCACCGCAGCGGATCGCACCATGCTCACCCATGCCTTTGGCCGAAAAGATTCTCGCCGAGTTGGAGCGCATTGTCGGCGCGCAACAAGTCCTCACCGCGCCGGAAGATTTGATCCCTTATTCTTTCGATGCCACCGCCGTCCTGCGCCAAGCGCCCGGCTGTGTCGTCCTGGCCAGGCTCGCTCGGGAGGTCGCGGAGATCCTCAAGCTGGCCAACGAGACCAGAACGGCCGTGGTCGCCCGCGGTTCCGGCACCGGCCTCAGCGGCGGCAGCCTCCCACTTCCCGGCTGCATCGTCCTGTGCACGGTCATGATGGACAGGATTCTCGAGCTGGATCGCGCGAATCTGACCGTGCTGGTCGAACCGGGCGTAACCACCTTGCAGGTGGCCGAGGCCGCTTCGGCCGCCGGACTGTTCTATCCCCCTGACCCGGGCTCGATGAAAATCTCGACCATCGGCGGCAACGTCGCCGAGAACTCCGGCGGGTTGCGCGGGCTCAAATACGGCGTCACGCGCAACTACGTTATGGGGATGGAGGTCGTGCTGCCGACCGGTGAGTTCCTGTGGACCGGCAACAAATGCGTGAAAGACGTGGCCGGCTATTCGCTCAAGGACCTGTTCGTCGGCTCGGAAGGAACACTGGGCATCATCACCAAAGTCCTCTTGCGGCTCATCCCCAAGCCCCAGGCGAAAAAAACCATGGTCGCCACATTCGCGCAGATGGACCGCGCCGCCGAGGCCGTTTCCACCATCATCGCCGCCCAAATCATTCCCTGCACCCTGGAATTTCTCGACCGCATGACCATTCATTGCGTCGAAGACTACGCCCGGATAGGACTTCCGCTGGATTGCGAAGCGTTGCTGCTCATGGAGACCGACGGCCATCCCGCGGTTGTCGCCGAGGAAGCCGCCCGCATGGAAACAATTTGCCGCGACCAGGGTTGCCTCGAAGTCCGAGTGGCCAAGGATGAAGCCGAGGCCGCAAAACTGGCGAGCGCCCGGCGGACGGCATTCTCTGCGCTGGCCCGCGTGGCTCCGACCACCATTCTGGAAGATGCCACGGTGCCCCGCAGCGAACTGGCCAAAATGATTCGCTTCGTCGAATCGGTGGCCAGGAAATACAAGCTCCGCATCGGCACTTTCGGCCACATGGGAGACGGCAACCTGCATCCAACCTTCCTGACCGACGAGCGCAACCAGGAGGAAATGCATCGCGTCGAGGAGGCGTTCAAAGAAATTTTCGACGAAACCATCCGCCTGGGCGGAACCATCACCGGCGAACACGGCATTGGCCTGGCAAAAAAGTCCTTCCTGCCGAAATTCG